>Ga0209668_10000691_pt1 | contig 13987 bp, 13 predicted proteins | sample FrelakmetPLP11PL_FD_187150 | JGI IMG/M metagenome (GOLD analysis project Ga0209668, IMG submission 187150) | Freshwater lake sediment microbial communities from the University of Notre Dame, USA, for methane emissions studies - PLP11 PL (SPAdes)... | ecosystem: Environmental > Aquatic >... | reverse complement strand
TAGAGTTTTTAGCACCGAGGGTAGTTCAAGCTAAATTTCGGGAAATCGCTAAAACCATTACGAAACCTAGATTTTCTATTTTTTTGGCAATTTCTCGAACTCCAAAAAAAATGAGCGAACCGGGAGTAGTTAGTTAGAGAAACAAGTTGCACAAATTAGCCAAGATTACTATATGCAAGGGTAGAATATATTAATATACACAGTTTTGTGAAAAAATACAAGATAAGTCCGTGTTATTTCCATAACATTTAGACATAAAACAATAATTTAATTTTGCCAATCAGGGAAAAAGCTCATATCCCCAACTACTTAGAGAAGTTGGGGATGTTTTGATCAATTACCAAATGTAGCAATTTTACTCAATTGTACCAGTAGTTACCAACATATAACTTAATAACCAATTTGCTGCTGTTGCTCTGCGAGTTTGTCGAGGACCAAATTCACCAATTTTGTAACCTTTAAAACCGAGTTTCTCCTTGAGTATCTGTTTATTTTCTTGGGGAATAGAACGAGTTAATTTCATGATTGCTGGACGAGAATCAATGAAATCCGGTGGGTGTGGATATTCATCTCGCCATGTTGGTGCTACTTGACTATTATCCCAAGTTTCTGTAATTGCATCATAACGATAACCTAAGTGATACCATAATAATTGGTTTACAGTAGGATCATCAATTGTATCGTTAATAATTGCCCAAATTGTTTGTGTATTTAGCGGTGGAAGATTAGACATGATTTTAAGAGAATAGGAAGGAATAGTTGACACTCTCACCCCTAAAGGGAGTGAGATTCTGCGGACAGAATATACTTAGATAACAAGTAGTCGGACAAAGTTAAATTCACTCGTTGAGAGAGGGAACAGGGAACAGAAAAATCAGTTGTGTAATTAATTCTGTCCCATTACTTACCCAAAGGCATTTGGAAGAACTTTTGATTGTTAATCTTCCCCATATTGGTTTTCTATGATATGTCTGAGCTATCAAAAATAAATTCAGTAGTTATAAAGTTGCAGGAGTATGGTTTACGCCACACTACGCTACGCTATCAGAGTGAACTTTTTGTATAACTGGCATAAGAATAGAGGTAGATAAATCATTTTTCGTATAAAAACATACTTAGTTGATGCTAATCTCCTAACTTCTGTATTCTGTTTAGTAAGATTGCCATTCTAGCAACGCGAAATTTTGTCGCAACGCTAAATTATTAGTTATATAAGGAAAAATCAATCGTTCCCACTAATTCATCGGCTATTAACTCACTACCATGCGTGCAATTGCTACCATTGATCAGAATCCCCTACTTCAAAGCTGTGGTTTACCCGCATTTGCGGCTATTAAATCGGAGCAAGTCGAACCAGCTTTTAGTCATCTGTTGGCAGAACTGGAAAAGCAATTAATTGACTTGGAGGCAAATATAGAGCCTACTTGGAGCGGTTTAGTAGAACCTCTAGAAAAATTGACAGAAAGACTCAATTGGAGTTGGGGAATTCTGAATCATTTAATGGGTGTAAAAAATAGTCAAGAACTACGTATTGCCTATGAAAAAGTACAGCCGCAAGTAGTTCAGTTTATGAATATCTTGGGTCAAAGTCAACCTATTTATAATGCTTTCAAGGCGATTCGGAATAGTCCTACCTGGGAAACTTTAGATTCAGCCCAACAGAGAATCATCAAAGCTGCAATTCGGGATGCAGAATTGTCTGGTGTTGGATTAGAGGGAAAAGATAGAGAACGTTTTAATAGTATTCAGATGGAATTAGCGGAACTGGCAACCAGGTTTGCTAATCACGTTCTAGATGCGACTAAAGGCTTTATTTTAATTCTCACCACCCACGATGACATTAATGGCTTACCAAGTAGCTTGTTGAGTCTTGCAGCCCAAGTTGCTCGTGCATCTGGAGAAGAAAATGCCACCCCGGAACATGGACCTTGGCATATTACTTTAGATTTTCCTAGTTATTTCCCATTCATGCAGCACAGTACCCGACGGGATTTGCGGGAAAAACTCTATAAGGCTTATATTACCAGGGCATCTTCTGGGGAATTAGATAATAATCCTTTGATTGTACGAATTTTAGAGTTAAGAAAAGAACTAGCTAAATTAATTGGCTTTGAAACTTTTGCTGAACTGAGTTTGGCTAGTAAGATGGCTCAGGATGTCCCCGCTGTAGAAAAGCTATTAGAAGAACTCCGTCAGGCTAGTTATCATGCTGCGGTTAAAGACTTAGAACAACTTAAAGCCTTTGCACAGATGAAAGGTGCGACAGAAGCGGAAAATTTGCAACATTGGGATATTAGTTTTTGGGCTGAACGCCAACGGGAAGAAAAATTTGCCTTTACGGCTGAGGAGTTACTTCCCTATTTTCCCCTGCCTCAAGTTCTAGATGGGCTATTTGGGCTGGTAAAAAGGCTTTTTGGGGTGACTGTGACACCTGCTGATGGTCAAGCCCCAATATGGCATGAGGATGTTCGTTATTTCCAAATTGCTGATAAATATGGTGAACCCATTGCCTATTTTTACTTAGATGCTTACAGCCGTCCTGCGGAAAAGCGTGGTGGTGCTTGGATGGATGCTTGTATTCACCGTCGCAAAGTTACAGAAAATGGTTTGACTAATGTTCGCCTACCTGTAGCTTATTTGATTTGTAATCAAACTCCCCCTGTGGATGGTAATCCGAGTTTGATGGCTTTTGATGAAGTTGAGACATTGTTCCATGAATTTGGACATGGTTTACATCATATGCTAACCAAGGTGGATTATCTGGGGGCAGCAGGTATTAATAATGTTGAGTGGGATGCAGTGGAATTACCGAGCCAGTTTATGGAAAACTGGTGTTATGACCGTCAAACCTTGTTTGGTATGGCGAAACATTATGAAACGGGAGAAGCATTACCGGAACATTATTACCAAAAATTGTTGGCGGCACGTAATTACATGAGTGGTTCAACTATGTTGCGGCAACTGGATTTTAGTAGTGTGGATTTGGAGTTACATTACCGCTATTGCCCTAATAGTCAGGAAACTGTGACAGATGTGCGACAGCGAATTGCTAAGTTAACGACTGTGTTACCACCATTACCAGAGGATGCTTTTCTGTGTGCTTTCGGTCATATTTTTGAAGGGGGTTATGCAGCGGGATACTATAGCTATAAATGGGCTGAAGTTCTCAGCGCTGATGCTTTTGCTGCTTTTGAGGAAGTAGGTTTGGAAGATGAGGCTGCAATTCAGGCGATTGGCAGACGTTACCGAGATACGGTGTTAGCACTAGGTGGCAGTCAGCATCCAATGGATGTCTTTAAAACCTTCCGGGGACGAGAACCCAGTACCAAGGCTTTACTCAAGCACAATGGGCTGCTGGCTGCTGTGTAAGTGAGGAATGGAAGGGATGAGGGAATGAGGAGAAGAGAAGAATATTTATCTGGAATTTTGCCTCTTACCTCTTGCCTCTTGTCGGTCACATGACAATTTCTTCCCGTTGGCAATCAAAGAAAAGCTCAAAAACAGTGTTAGGAATCATCTGACGGATGTGCTGAATATAGCCTTCTGCGTCAGAACGACTGCGAAAGCGGGAAACAATTACTTTTTCTTGTTCGGTAACGACACGGGCTACAGCCCAACCATTCAGCCTTTTTTTGTAGGCGTTATCTTCTCTTGCTGTGGGCATGGCTTGATTTTCTGAGGTGATATTTTTGTAATCCGTATTTTGTGGCATGATTATTTTATGCGTATTAATTTGAGTGAAGGACGTTAGTATGTCTTTTAGCTAAGGATGTACTAGCGTCTTTTATTGATGATGCCACCTTGTTATTACATATTTTCAAAGTTGTCAATACGTGATGCAACAATTTATCTTTTAATAATGTTTAGTTTTATTTAATGCCGATGAGTATTTACTGAATAATTTAGTGTTTAGGCATACATAAGAAATTAAAATCATTGTATAATATATGGCATAATTCAGGAGTCAGGAGTAGAACTGGCTTGGTGTATAGGTCTCCATTTAGATTTTGTACCTCATAAATACGTAACCTGCTGTATTTACGGATATTGCCATACTTCTTCAGGGTAATTTTGAAAAAATCCGAGAAAATAAAAAATGTCAATTACATCAATCATCCAAAAAGTAGCATTGCAAATAGGGGCGGTGGTTTTAGTTGAACCTGAATATGAATTCGTGGGGCATATTACGTTTAAAAATGGGAAAAAATCAGTTTTTAGTCATGCCAAATTGAATATTAATGGTTTTGCATCAGCCGAATTAGCTAAAGATAAAGCCTACAGTAATTTTTTCCTGAAGCACTTTGGATATCGGGTGACAGAGGGCAAGACGTTTTTCAGTGATCAGATGTGTGCTAAAATAGCTCACCCCCGAAATATTGATGATGGATTTAATTATGCACAATCAATGGGATTTCCTGTGATTGTGAAGCCGCTGAATCTGAGTCAAGGTATATTGGTGACTAAGGTGCATAATCAGGAGGAATATTATGATGTTGCTAATAAGATATTCCAAATTAAATCAGGGTTGATTGTTGAAAAGTTTTATAGTGGTAATGACTATAGAATTGTGGTGTTGGATGATGAGGTGATTACGGCTTATCAAAGAATTCCTTTATGTGTTGTTGGTGATGGTATATCTAATGTTTTGGAGTTGCTACAACAAAAACAGGAAAAAATTATTAGTGCGGGTAGAAAAAATGTGATTAAATTTGATGATTTTCGCATTTCCCAAAAATTAAAAACACAAAATCTTGATTGGGATAGTGTGATTCCCAATAATAATCTTGTCTATCTTTTAGATAGTGCTAATTTATCGAGTGGAGGTGAAGCGGTAGATTTTTCGGAAACTATTCATCCTGATTTTCAGAAGTTAGCAATTAATATTACTAAGGATATGGGACTAAGATTAGCTGGGGTGGATATACTTACCGATGATATTACTATGCCGATGGTAGATTATACGCTGATTGAGATTAATGGTTCTCCTGGGTTAAATCACTATGCTGCTAGTGGTGAGGTAGCAGCAAAGAGAGTGGAAGGGCTGTATTTGAAAATTCTCCAAGTGATAGAGAATGATGGTTAAAGGTTACAAGTTTTTTCTGAGTAGTGATTCAAGTTCCTCTGACAAAGAGTTCATATCTGCGACTCTAGCTACAAGTAAACTATCATGTCCGGCATCGTTTAACCGAGATTTCCAATAGTTAATACTTTCAGCATTATTCATCCAAAAGTCAATGACTGTATCTACTACTTGATCTAAGTTCCAACCCCATTTAACGGGGATTGGTTCTATGGATGATAGAAAGGCATCTAATGTGCAAGTATGAGTTCCTATATATTCTATGCCTTGATGCTGCGGTTTTATAAAACTCTGTTGTTGGTGATTGAAAAAATGCAAAACAGGAGATACACCTACCAGATTGAAACTGTATTTAATCATTCTAGTCCTCCGAATGAATTCATCAATTGTCGAGAAACTTGAATTTTTGGCAATAATCTATGGCGGAAAAGTCCGCTAACTCTATCTAGGAAAAGGAGAATTTTTGCCTACTACATCAGTTTCAAGATTAAGCTAGAAATTAGCACTCAACTCCTGTGAGTGCTAGGGTTTATTTGGTTGTGAGACTGTATTATCTATTATTTGGAGAATAATTTCAAGATTGTAGATAGCTTTTTTATTTTGTGTTATTGTAATTTCTATTCAAGGGAGGTACAATGGGAAATAATTAACCGCAGATGGAAGAAGATGGACGCAGATAAACGCGGATAAATTTGTACTTTATCAGACTAGGAAAAGTTATAAGTAATTGGACAAAAATATTTACAGTCATTGCGAGGGAATGGAAGCAATCACAACCCTTGGAATTGCTTCATTTCACTTCGTTCCATATGGCTAACGCCACGCAACGCTTACGCAATGACATTGTGTAATTAATTATGTCTCACTACTTATTGTAAATGTGTTGGGTTGCACTTCGTTTAACCCAACCTACGATTAATTGATAATAAAGTGCGATTTAACAATTTTTGGCTAAGGCTATATTAGTAACTGGCGGGCTGGATGATTATGGTTTTTTCAGTTAAAATAGTTTTAGGGAAGGGCATAATATCACAAAATAGGTACATAAAATATGGTATCCATCTTCACGTCCCCACCAGAAATGTTTGACAGCATTCAGGTTCAGGAAAAGATAGAAGTTCTAGAAAGATGCTTGAATGATGCTAACCCGCAAGATGAAGCGATTGCGGAAATGATTGAGTTGGCTCATAGCAGACAAGTACCGCTGAGTCAGCTTACGGAAGAGTTTAAACAATTCCGTGAAAAATTTCTTAGGAGTATGAAGTTGTGTGAAATTTTTATGGAAAAAGGGACACAGGGTCAAGTAGTACCTCTAGCATTCGTTAGGTACTATTTCTTACAAAAAGAAATTGTTGAGGAATATTGGGATTTTTTCATCCGAGTATTCAACATAGAAACTATAAAAAAAACGACTATACAAAAAATTGATATATATCAATTAACCAAAAATGAGGATGAATTTGGAAGCGATAAAAACGTTGAAAAATACGTTTTATACATTTTATTGGAAACTCAAAAACACCTATTACAAACCTTAATCAAAGCAAGCTTACGAGTTAACGCACTAACGGAAGAAGAAATTAATACTTTTAACTTAGGGGACATCACGCCTCAAGTATCTGAAACTATGTTGATTTCTTTAGCATCTACGAAAAAATGGGATTATGTATATAGAAAACTTGCATAGTCCTAAATTTATTGCAAAAGAAGATGTACTAAGTATACATAATAAGCAAATTAACTTATATGGTGGCTCATACGGTATCCGCGATGAAGGTTTATTAGATTCTGCGATTTACCAACCTCAAGCAAGTTTTGGAGGAGAGTTTTTACATCCTACTATTGTTGAACAAGCAGCAGCATATTTATTTCACATTACTAATAATCATGCTTTTATAGATGGAAATAAACGCACCGCTTTTGATGTTATGGTGACATTCTTGAACTTGAATGATTATGAACTGAACATGACACCAGAAGAAGCATATCAATTAACAATGCAGGTTGCTGATAATAAAGTTAGTAAAGAACAGTTAATTGAGATATTGAGAGATTGTATTATAGAATTATTTTAAAATATGATTTGAGATGTGGTGCGTTACGCTGTCGCTAACGCACCCTACAATTAAAGCTATTAAACTGTCACCCCTTCCAATTGTTCATCACTCAATTCATACAACTGACGCAATTTTTCTAACTTATCTCCGTCAGCTTGCCATAAACCGCGTCCTGATGCTTCTAACATTCTCCCCACAATATTTTTAAAAGCTTCAGGATTGGCTTGGCGTAATTTTTCTGCCATTTCTGGATCTAAAGCATAGGTTTCTGCTGCTTGATCATATACCCAATCGTCTTGAAAATCGGCAGTTCCACCCCAACCTATTAATGCTGTCATGCGTTGGGAAATTTCAAAAGCACCTCCAGAACCTTGATTAGCCATTGCGTCCGCCCATTTGGGGTTTAATAACTTGGTTCTGTATTCCATTCGTAATAAATCATCTAAATTGCGGGGTGTGGTGTCTTGAGAAAAACTTTCGACAAAACTGGCTTGTACTTTTTTGCCGCTTTGTTTTTCTGCGGCTTTTTTCAAACCGCCTGTGTTGGCATAATATTCCTGAATATCGGTTAATCCATATTCTACCGAATCTATTTCTTGAATTATGCGATCGCTAGTTTTTAATAGGGTCTGTAATACTTCTGGTCTAGCTTGTCCTTTATCATTTCTACCATAACTAAAGACATTGCGACTTTCCCAAGTATTCCCCAACTCTTCTCCAGATTCCCAATTACCATCAACCACTCTATCATTAACTAAAGAACCAAAATCACCAGAAGGATTAGAAAACAATCTGGCCGAAGAATTTTCCACACCTTTAGCTTTCAAAATCAAAGCGTGTTTTCTAATAAAATTCATTTCTTCTGGTTCATCAATTTCCGCAGCCCGTTGAAATAAATCATCCAACAATTCAATGATATTTACAAAACTATCTCGAAAAATTCCCGATAGATTTGCTAACACATCAATACGTGGATGTCCAACTTCAGCCAGAGGTTTTAAATCATATCTAACTATGCGTCCTGTTCCTTCCTTCACAGGTTCAGCACCTACCAATTCTAAAAGAATCCCCAAAGATTCACCTTTGGTTTTAATAGCATCCAAACCCCACAATAAAACCGCCACAGTTTCTGGATATTTCTTATTTTCATCTAAAGACTGAGAAATAATTTTCTTAGCAATTTCCTTACCTCGTTCAAAAGCAGCAGGAGAAGGCATCCGATAAGGATCTAAAGCATGAATATTCCTACCCGTCGGTAAAACACCAGCGCCATCACGCAACAAATCTCCACCAGGTGCAGGAGGAATAAACTCACCATTTAAACCCCTTAATAAATTCGTTAACTCATCAGTAGATTGATTTAATAACCTTGTAATTTCCTTTCTTTCTTCTTCTCTTCTTTCTTCGTGTTCTTCGCTTCTTCGCGGTTCATTCTCTTCCCCAAAATAAGCATCCAAATAACCAATTAACTCCTCCTGATTTGGTGCTTCACCTAAAGTATGTAAACCAGAGGAAAAAAGACGATTTTCGAGAACTTGGAGATATTCATACAACTTGACCAAATAATGATCAAAAGCATGATTACTAAACATCCTCACATTTTCCGGTGTAAAGGGAATACCCAACCTTTTCGCATCATCAAAAGGACAATCTACCTCCAAACCAGTATCAACAATTTTCTTACAAATGCCTTCCTTTAACAGATAATTCTTTTCTGGATCTTCCCGATATTCGGCGATTAAATCGCGTAAATTCACCAACTCTTTGTATAAACCGGCGCGTCCATAGGGAGGGACATTGTGAGAAATTAATACTCCATAACCGCGACGTTTAGCTAATATTGATTCAGAAGGATTATTTGCGGCATAGATATATAGATTGGGCATATTTCCCAAGAGAATATCCGACCAAGAATAGCCAGTATTTCCTAATGGTGAACCGGGCAACCATTCTACCGTTCCGTGCATTCCAAAATGAACAACTGCATCAGCTTGAAAATCATTTTGTAGCCATTTATAATAAGCTGCATATTGGGGATGGGGGGTTAAATCTCTTTCAAACATTAACCGCATGGGATCTCCTTGAATTCCCAAGGGTGGCTGGACACCTATCCACACATTTCCTAATTGCACACCACCAACATTAAACTCATCATTGTATGTTTTAATACCGCTACCTGTGAGGTATTTCCATTGTTTTTCAATGCGAGTTGTGAAAAGATAGCCTAACCATTTTTCTAATGTTCTGGCATTAACGGTATTTTTATTTTGTGGAGACGTTTCATGAAACGTCTCTACATTTATGGGATTAATTTCGTCTGCTTCTTTAACTTGGCGAATTAATTCTTCTCCATCTTCGGGAATTTCGCCGACATTATAACCTTGTGCTTTGAGTGCATGAAGTAATTTAATTAAACTACGGGGAACGTTTAATAATGCCGCAGTTCCCACTGCACCATAGCCAGGGGGAAAACCATATAAAATAATGGCTATTTTTCGTTGGGAAATAGGTTTTTGGCGGAGGGAAACCCAGTTTTTAACTCTATTAGTTAATCGCTGCATTCGTTCAGGAACTAAATAAATTTGTTCACCGACTAAACCACCGAGGGGAATTGTATCAATCGCACCATCTAATTCTGGTAAAGCATATAGGACAACACTTTGTAAACCGCCTACACCTTGGCGCGTCCAAGAGTAAATATCTTGAATTAATAAAGGTGCAGCGACGATATAAGGGACGTTTTTGGCTGTGAGAATGCGTTTAGCTACTTCCACCTGTCTTCCGGCTTCCATTGAACCAGCCGGACCACCAACGAGGGGAAATCCAATGGTAGAAACTATGGCATCAATTTTTACTGCTTCTGTGGTAAGGGAAGGAGTTTCAATGTTACCTCTTTGCCGTTGTTGGGTTTCGTAGTCACTGGTCATCCAATCTCTGACGGCTACGTGACCTTCTACGCCGTTGATAAAGATGGGTAAGGGGGTTAACCCGGCTTTTTCAAAATAGCGGATTAGTTGGGGAATATAGGGCAATTTGGTGATAACGTGCTTTCGGTAAAGCAAAATACCAATGATTGGGCGCAGGCCCTGCGCCCCTACGTCCTGGTCCCTTTTCCGATACCATTGTAAATATTCACGCGGTGATCTAAAAAACCCTTGATATTCGGGATGTAATAAACCCATGTCAGGGGTTTCGATAGGTGGGGGTATATCTCCAACTTTTAAATCTAAGTATTTTTCCGCAATTGTCCAAAATAGAGCAGCGACGTTTTCTGAACCGCCGGCGTTCCAGTAACCATAGATAATTAACCAATTACGAAGGTCTTGGACTTTTTGGACTGGGATGAATTTTAATAACTTGGGTCCAATTTTCAAGAAACTGATATAACCGGCGAGTTTGTCTTCTTCTTTACCGTTGCTGAATTTGTCAAGGATGAATTTAATGGGTTTGGGCATTCCTGCGGGTTTGTCACCGATAGCGAATGCTCCTATTTTGGTTAAACTAATTAATTCCAGTGCTGACTCGAAAATAAGACGGATAGGAATATTAGCGACGCGCTCTCGCAACCACACAACTTGGTCATAATCGAAGAGTAAACTGCCAAAGAACACATCTGCGTTTTTGAGGGCTGCTTCTACTTCCGGGCTATTGGTGGTAATATTGCGATCGCTAAATACTCGAATATCCAACTCTGGACACCGGGAATTAGCCAAATCAGCCGCTTTTCGGTACAAGTCCGCGTTAAACGATTCAAACCCAGCAATCAAGACAATGCGTTTCATGCGCTTTTGCTACGAAATATTTCTTTACATTGATCTTAAACATTTTTGGGGATTAATGGGGGAATCTCTACCTAGAGATTAAAATAATGTCTATGCTTTTTGGAACTAAATTAACCAGTAGCAGACTCTTGGCATAGCAACAAAGTCAATTAAGGAGATAAAAATGAAATTCGGCATTGATATTGGTCACAACTGCCCTCCTGATAGTGGTGCAAGTGGCATTAAATCGGAAGATAAGTTAACAATGGAAGTGGGTAACAAGGTTATCGCTAAATTAGAAAGTTTAGGACATACAGTAATCTCATGTAAACCAAATAGTGCCAGTACAGTAAATCAATCATTAGGTAGACGGTGCGAAAAAGCCAATAATAACCGAGTAGATTTTTTTGTATCTATTCATTTTAATGCTTTTAATGGACAAGCTAATGGGACAGAAGTATTTGCTATTAGCGACGCTGGCAGAAAAGTCGCCCAGAAAGTATTAGATGAAATTGTCAAATCTGGCTTTTTTAATCGTGGTGTTAAGAGTGGTTCTCACCTGTATGTTCTCAAAAGAACAAATATGCCAGGAATTCTCATAGAAGGTTGCTTCATTGATTCTGCCAAAGATATGCAAATATATGATGGTGAAGCAATGGCTAATGCCATAGTTGCCGGGTTGACAGGTAAAGTAGCAAATACTTCTGTAAATCCTGCTTCTAATGCTCCTGCAAATCCTGTGCCTAATGCTCCTGCAAATCCTGTTATAGATGAAGAACAGAATAAAGATAAGAGCATTCTCAGACTACAACAGGCTTTAAATCGGCTGAAAATTACTGATAAAAATAATCGTCCCTTAGTAGAAGATAATCGCATGGGAGCAGCTACATCTTCAGCAACGGAAAAATTCCAGAGAATTGTGGGAGTTTTACCAACAGGAATTGCTAGTAACACTACCTGGAATGCTATCAATCAGATATTAGCTAAACGAGTTATTCAAGGAACTCATGCTAGTGGCGTAATTATCAGGTACTTACAATTTCGTATAGGTGCTAATCCCGATGGTATTTATGGTTCGCAAACGGAAGCAGCACTCAAGAAATTTCAACAGCAAAATGGTTTAACTGTTGATGGTATTATTGGGGCAATGACTTGGCAGAAATTGATAGGTTAGGAGCAATTTTTTAGCTAATATCTATCCAGATTTCATAAAGGATATTGCTGGTAAATAGGGGGTTTTACTCCCTATAATAGAAACAAATTTATATTTTTATAAGGGCTTGACTGTTTGATTCTAAACGTAGGGGTAAAGCCCGCCTGAGAATGAATTCCCAGTCTAATAGCAGAAGTCATCTGAAGATGACTAAATAACTCGGAAATTTTTGAGTAAACTAAAGTTTACTTTCGCTATTAGCCCGGAAATATGGCTTACGCCACGCTACGCTATCATTTCCGGGCGGGTGTGGAAGCCAACAGATAAGCCATTTTTAACTTAAGTTGACACCTATGAGTTTTTGCTTTACCCCTACATATCTGGGTTCTTTGTCATTTGGCGAAAGTTTAAATCTCACCCGTGTGTAGTATAAAAGTTCTATGGCTATTATTAGTCCTGAGTTAGCAGCAGCTTTTAATGATGAAAATAAAGAGGGAAAATCATGTTAAAATTTATGCTCAAATAATGATAAAAGTTGCAATTAAGCACAATTTAAGTTAAGATAATAAATACAGTTAAAGTTAATGATATGACTCACATAACATCAAAAAAAGTGGTAAGAAGAGGAAGAATTTTTCCTGAATTGATTATATCACCAGAAGAATTAGCTAGACGAGAAGCAGAAGATGAAATATTTTATCAACGTTGTCGAGAAATTTTTGAGCGTGTCCGTCCTGAATATATGGAAAGTAACTATGGTTGGTATATTGCTATAGAACCAGATAGTGGTGAATACTTTCTTGATCAAGATAATATCCAAGCTCATAAAAAAGTCCATGAAAAATATCCAAAGGCTAAGAATTATGTGTTTTGCTTAAATGAAACAGGAACGACTGGGAGAATATGATTCAGGGAAATTTTGGTAGTGAGGGGCAGCTATTTTTTGAGCTTGATTTGATTACGGCTGATGGATTAAATCTACCTGTGGATGCGATATTAGATACAGGATTTACCAAGTTTATGGCAATTAATACTCAAGATTTAGATGGACTGGATTGGGTTTTTCTTGGTAATGAACCTATGCAAACAGCACAAGGTGAATCAAGGTTTAATATCTATTTAGGTAAGGTAATATTGGATGGTAAGGAATATGAAATTCCTGTTCATGTGGGGGATAATATTACAGAAGTCTTATTAGGTTCTGAATGGTTGAAGTTTTTGCGTTTGGTTGTGGATTTTCCAGAAGGTATTTTGAATTTAGGATAATTTTTTATTTCGCGCAAAGGCGCAAGGGTGAAATCATGAATATCCAAATTAAACCGGAATTAGAGCAAATTATCGAAGCGCAAATTGCTACGGGTAAATATACAAATCCTGAAGATGTAATTAGTAAGGCTTTGAAGTTACTTTTGGAGTGGGATAAGGGTTATCAAAATTGGGTGGAAGAAACACGGGAAAAGGTTGATATTGCTATTGAACAATTGGATAGAGGGGAAGGTATTAATGGAGATGTTGTGATTTCACAATTGCGGGATAAGTTGCGTCAAGCGAGAGAGATACAAGGATGAAAATACATATTATTTCTCCAGAAGCTAGTCGGGATTTATTAGAAATTATTGATTATTTTGCCAATAGAAATATTGTTTCCATAACATCAGGAACTGGTTTTATTTCTGCGATCGCTTTACCTGCTTCGATGATAATAATACTTTCTCCTGCTGCTACTTGGTGAAGATAGCTGGTGAGGTTTTTTGGATTTCATCAATGGTTACGGTTAGCATGAGATGATTTTGTGGCAATATTTCTAGTATATCAAGAAGTTATGAATATTTTTTTCTCACGCAGAGGCGCAGAGAACGCAGAGGAAGAATTGCAAGATTTTAAGTAATTGCAAATTCTGTATATTGTCTGATATCGGCTGGTGGTCAGGCTAAAA
>Ga0209668_10000689_pt1 | contig 13990 bp, 20 predicted proteins | sample FrelakmetPLP11PL_FD_187150 | JGI IMG/M metagenome (GOLD analysis project Ga0209668, IMG submission 187150) | Freshwater lake sediment microbial communities from the University of Notre Dame, USA, for methane emissions studies - PLP11 PL (SPAdes)... | ecosystem: Environmental > Aquatic >... | reverse complement strand
AATACTTGAATAGCCCCAATAATATATTTTTCTGTAACTGTTACTGGCATTGTTTGACCAGAAGTAGCACACAAAAAATTAGAGATTTCATTTGACAAACTACCTACATCACCTTCTGCTGTATTGTTTACAGCATTAACAGCATGCGTCCACATACCATCTGTAACATAAGATGGATCAGAATCTTTATTAAGTCCTTTTACAAATGACTTAGTTTGATTATCTGTGGTACTTTGTAAATTTTTTTTAGCCATTAGATTACTCTATTATTCCAATTTCTTGCATAGTTTCCAAACTGATATGACTTAAACATATCATAGTATTTAGCATACTGAGCTTTTCTATTTGTCCACCACAATTCTTGCATCTCTCTGAAGTTTGGTGTATTAACCAAGCTCATTGCATTATTTCTTGCAGCTCTATATTCTGGAATAATAAGTTGTAATCTTTGTGCAACATCTTCACCATTTAATGCTAAGTTCTCAATAATTCTTTTTTTGAGAGCATACTCATAGTATTCATTTAATAGGGCATGATCTGGAACTAATAAGTTACCTTCATCATCTTCCATTTCACCCATATAATTGATATATACTTTTCCGGTTTCAAATGTTGTAAAAAGAAAACCTCCTTTTAACCAACCTTCATTAAGAGTATTGTAATATAAGTTAGGACAGTCACATTGAATCTCCTGACTTCTTTTCATTCTAAGTGGAGTAAGTGAACTAAATATTCTTGTAGTAGATGGATTAATAACTTGGACAAGTTCCCATTTTTCTCCTTTACAGTTCATGAATACTCTTGGTCTTGTACAAACATCTCCATAAGGATTTAATGGATCATACTCTGTAGGAATAGTACTAGGAGTACATGTAGCAGGACATGTATTATCTGGACATGCTGCTGTATGGTTGCATGGATTTGCATTACATACAGAGCAGTTTACGCTTGTTGGTCCACATATGTCTACATTAGCTGGAGTTTCTTTATATGGAATTTCTTGAATGTTTGTTCCAGAAGCCCAACCATCATAACCCACTACATCTCTAAATTCACTACAGATAAGACCATAGTTCCAAGTATAAAAATCATCTGGTAATTTTACTTTACCATGACACACTTCTAAGACAGCTTCTTTTTGCTGATTGATTCTAAGACCTAACTCATAGTTTAACTTTCTAGCTAACTTGATAAGAGTTTGTGGCTCAATCATGTTTTCTAAAGCAAACGTATTTAGGTCTACAGTAACATCTTCCAGTAACTGGTTAAATGTTCTATACTTAAGTGTGTAATTAAAATCCATTATCTAAGTGCATTTTGACTATCATCAGGTCCATCAGATGGAATAGACATAGACATAGTTAATTCTTTTATAACATACTGTTCTACTTCAGAGAATAAATACTCAGGAAGAACAAATGGATCATCTTGTCTAATACCACATTCTTTAGTATCACAAGTATCTAACTGACCATCAAATATTGCTTCAATTCTTAATGCATCCCAATCAATATTAGGAGCATATAAGTAACCGTTTAAATACCAAAAGTATTTGTTAGTATTATACTTAAATGTTGTAGTTTTAGTCATAGAAACCCAAGTACCTGGATCTGTTCTAAACATTTCAATTGTACCATCTATTGAAGACACAGTACGTATAATAGGACCAAACATCCCATTTAGAATATTAGGAAGCTTTTCTTTTGATCTTTTAAAATAACATCCAGAGTATACACCAACACATTGAGCTTCTACTTTGTCAACATCAATTAATTCTACGTAAGGAAGAACCTTAAAAATTTGACTCATCTTCATAAGTCTAAACTGGTTATCCTCTCTTTTAATTAATGTTTGGGCATATTTTAGCAATGAGTTGTAAATCATTCTATCTGTTAAAAAGGGATCCTCTTTAACAGCTTTTAGAGTATTTCTAACTCTTGATATTGCTTGGCCAATTGTTGTCATATTTCAAAGTCTTTATAAGTCTTTAAAGCTTCTGCAGTTTCTTTTTGTTTTAGTTCTTTATAATAAGCCTTAGAGTAAACTAGTTTTGTTTGTTTTGTTGGTTCTACCTCAACATAAATATTCCAATTTTCAGGATATGCTTTAGCAACACTTCTTTTAAATTCTCTACATCCTACAAATTTCCAATACTCTCTATGCTTGATCTTATGTTTTGGAGCAAAGTTTGAAAAGAATATCTTAGCTAACTTTCCATCTGTTGCCCAGTTATTGTTACTTACTCTTATTCCATATTGTTTTGACTTAGCAAAATCAGTATTTTGTTTTTTACTTTGTTGACATGTACCAATAAAAAGCCAACCAATTTGTTCTGGAAGTTCTATCCCATCCCTTGTATCTATCACACCTTGATAAATAGTTTGATTAAAGGTCTTTCCTATCTTCCTTAATTGACTATTATCCAAGTGTTTGTACTTAGGATATTTTTCTCTAAAACTATCAAAGAACTTTTTGTTCATTACATTGTACACGTCTGGTCTAAACCTTGGTGCTTTAATATCTGGATTATTAAATTCCTTCATAATAATATACTAAAAATAAATCACTTTAACAAATATAGCAATAAAACAAAACCCCCGCGAGTGCAGGGGCTTTGCCTTGTTGTCACAGAAACCAACAAACTGTAACTTCTTAAAATATTAAAACGGCTCTTAGTCTAGTTGTTGGACTTACCGGTCTAGTAATTGCAATTGTAATTAAACCTGTTGCATCATCTACAGATACACCGTAGAATGCAGTTGGAGATTCATATGGTTGAATAAGCTTCCAAGCACCAGCTGATAGATACCAAAGGCTAATAACAAAATCTGAATATTCTGATCCACTTAAACTACAATATGATGGTGTTACACCACAAGCTGCTAATTCTGCTTGAGTAATTGTAAGTGTAGTTGAATCAAAGTTTGTATTAATTTCTTTTATATATCTTAGTTTCTGTTGATTAAGTTCTTGACAGAAATATGTTACAACATTATTTAAAGCTGTAGCAACATTAGTATCAGTAGGTACTACAGTATTATCACCACAATCAATATCTGCACCAGTATATACAATACACTGTGCATCAAAAACCTCAGAACATGGTTCTGGATCAGGGCATCCTGCTGGCGTAGGGTATGCTGGAAGAGTTACTAATGCATCTTCACACCCGCAATTTTTACATTTAGTTAGTGACATATCTTTTTAATATTATGGACAAACAGTTGAGAATCCGGTTTCAGTATTACATGGCTCTAAGTATCCAATAAGACCATCTAATTTAAATTGGAATCCTCCAACTTGATTTTCATTTCCTGCATCACAACTAAATGGCCATGTAAGATTAAACGTATTAGATACTAATGGGAAGTTAGCATTAGAAGGTGCATTATGAATATCTGTTGCAGCAGCAATGTAGTTTGGTAAATATTCTCCTAATCTTACATTACTAGTAATAAATCTTAAAGGTGAATTACCTTGTACACCTGAACCTCTTGTTGCTGTAATTTCAATATCATGAACAAGGGCTACGGTCAAACCTTTTGTATTTGTAATTGATACATTCATTGCAGATGAAAGAGATGTACCATATGTAGCATCTACATCAATACCTCTTGTGGCAATAATCCATCCTAATGAATATGAACTATCAAGATTAGCTGATGTTACAGAAGCAGGAATAACTGATCCACCATTATTAAATTGAATTGCACCATTAGCATCAATTGTACAGCCACCAGCTCCACTCCATGTTGTGCATCCGCCAACTGAGTTATAAGCAGATGTAGAAGATAATGTAACTACATTTCCAGGAGATGATGGATTTTCTAATGGAATAAATACTGTTCCTCTGAAATGAATTTGGTTTCCAATTCTTCTACACTGTGGTTTAGTTACTCCTGAGTAGTATGCAAAACCATTAAGATCTACCCATCCTGTATCAGTAAGATTTGCAGTAATTACACCTCCAGTATTAGTTAAGTTTACCGTAGCTGTATCATCTACAGATAATGCAACGGTAGCTACATAATCTCTAACATCACAAACTGAAATCCATAAGTTAGTAATTGCATCTGCAACTGTTACTGGTGTATTAACCCAAGTACCAGCATATGCAGTGCTCATTGATAATCCTGGATTAGCTAATGAATCATCTGTATTAGATACACATTGACTTGCTACAGCAGATAATAGTTCAGATGGTAATCCTGTAGAACTTAATAAAGCACAATAACCATATACAGAATCATTTACAAGTGCTTCAAGTATTTGATCAATTTGATATGTATTACCTCCAACAATTACACCGTTTTCTAAAGTACAGTTTACTTCAAAACTAGGCAATGTAAATGTTGGTGTCGGCACACTTTCTAAAGCCGTTACTCTTATATCTAAATTGGTAATTTGATTTTGCATTACTGCAATTTGATTTACCAAAGAACAAACCTTTTCACCAATAGCTTGTGCGTATTGTGACACTGTCATAACAGTTACCCCACTTACAACAAAACATGGAGCTACAGTAATTAGTGTATCTGATTTAGTTGATGATGTAGTAGTAGGTGTTGTTGTATTTTGTAATGCACAAATCTGTTCAATTAAAAATTGAATAAGGGCCTGAAAATCATTTGGCCCACATGCTACTAAATTAAAGCATGAAAGATCATAATTTGTTACATTTAAAATATCTAGAACAGTACATAATTCTGTAGCAAGTTTGAATACTACATCTGAAACTGTGTCTCCAGTGCATAATTTAATACACGGAATATCCGGGCCTTGCCAAATAACACAGTTAGATGAAATTGGACTACAAGGTTTGTTATCTAGATTTAAAGGTTTCATATCTATAATATACTAATTATTAATGAGAATTACAAGAGTTTGTTGAACCACATCCGCAAGATGGTGTTGGACATCCACATGTACTTGGCATGCAAGTATAGTCTGGATCTACTAGTGCTTGTAAATCAATTATCTGTTTTTTAATTAACCACTTATCATCTTCTTCAGGGCAGCAATTTGAAATACCATATCTAAGATTCAATACTTGTTTGTAAAGTATTTCTGCAGATTTGCATGTTATTTTTTCATACTTTTCAGTACTACAAACAGGTGTTGTATAGCCAGGTCTTACTGTTCTTTTTGGATAAATCTGTGGAGGGCATTCACCATTAGTACAATTTCCAAAGTACTCAACATAATCTGTTGGATATGATGATAACCAATGTGCCATACAAATTCTTTCAGATCTTTCTCCTGAAAGCAACGTAATTGTTTGTACAGTTCCTTCACAATCTAAGTAGTCATAGTTATGAGCTACTGTATCATGGTTCTTTATTCTAGAACATACACAAGGAAAACTTGTAAGGCAGTCTAGACAAGTATCAAACTCTTGTGCTATGTTTCCAAGAACTCCTGCATTTAAACTTGTTTGTGACACTGCTACAGTCCAACATGTTGTAGGACACCATTCAAGAGTAATTGTTTGACCAATATAATCTGATAAATTTGTTGATGTAATTATGTCAGCTTCAATTTCTGCACAATCTGAAAGTACATAGTATGTAGTCTTACATGCTTCACAATCATCATATGATACTGAAACTGAAACTGGTACATCAGATGGAATTGGTCCATTAATTTCACTTACAATCCAACAACCTGGACAATCAGGATTTAATTCTACAACCTGATCAACATATGCGCTGAGATTAGATGATGTATAAATAATTGTAGTTTGATCATCACAATTAGTAAGCAAATAGTTAGGTGCAGGATTACATTCTTCACATGTATCATATGCTTGTAGTACAACTACATTAATTGCACAATCACATTCTACAACACTATTAACTGTCCAACAATTATCATATCCTTCAATTTGAACTACTTGTCCTAATACTGCAAATGGAGACAATGATTGAGCTGTAGAATAAATTGGATCTAAAATTTCATCACAGTCTATAAGTTCAAAACATTGACTTGGACATAAACCATCTACACAAAGTCCATTATTTGTAATAATAAGATTTGGTCCTGGTGCAGGGCTTGTAACTGGATATACTAATGAGCATTCTTTCCAATATCCATTAACTGTTGTAGTTTGAGGATTTCCATCACAGTCTACATATCTTAATTTAGCTGAACCAATAATTTCATAGCATGTACAATTACAACTACATGGTTCATCTCCATCTACAATTACTGTAACTAAATTTGTAGAATCAGTAGAAACAGATACATAATAGCAATTAAATTCACCGTCTGCATCTACTTGAATTGTAGCAAAAGTATTTACATAAGCAGATAAATCTGTGTCAGTTGTAACAGGGAGTAATGTTTCATCACAAGGCCAAAGATCATAAGTTATTGGCTGACATGTAGGACAAGTAATTACTTCATCACCACAAGGAGTTTCATAAGTAGTTGTAGAATCCCAAGTATAGTTTGAACCAAAATTTGTTGGTACAACTTCAAGATTATTATAATTACCCCCATCAATTGGGCTCATTGGATCTACAGCATTCCCCCTAAATATTCTATAGCACTGATTTGTTAATGGTACATATGAATCTGTTGTTGGATCATATCCAATAGCAGCAGGACCATCATAAATATTAATACCTTCAATGGGAGCATTGGTAGTACCATCAAATCTAAAGTATAAAATATTTCCCCCACAACATGGTTCAAATCCATACCATGCGGCTGAAAATGGAGGAGGTGGTGGAGGAGGAGGTGGTGGAAATGACATTATGTAGTTGTTTTATATCTATCTTTTCCCCAGACCTGATCTGTCTGAGATACTTTTGCTAATGTTCTTTTTTGTTTTAGACTTGCCTCATAAGAAGCAGAACAACTATTACATACGGATGCACCATCTGATGCTTTCTTTTTTTGACATCCACATGAAAGATTTCTTTTACAATTTGAACAAGTTGCCATATTTTGTTGGTTTTAAATTTTTAGCAAGTTACACAATCTAATTTATTTAAAAGCTTTAAGGCATAGTTATATAATGTCATACCCTTCTGAGGATCTTGACAATACTCAACTTTAGACTTAGCAGCTTCTAAATACATTTTAATTAAACCTAATTGCTCAAGCTTTTGTTTTGTTTTAAGTGGTGGCTCACATCCATTTACATCCACTTCACAAAGAATTTTATAATATTTATTCAAGGCTTGTGTAATTCTCATATGATTGTATTCTACAAATACCTGATCATTAGGAGATACACTATACTTAATAACATAAATACCATCTGGAATATTTACATATTGAGTTCCACAATCAACTGTCTGTAACTGAAGATCACATGCCGTTAATGTAATATGACCACTTGCTACAAACTCTACCATTGAAGTACCTTCAAGTTGATTAGAATAAGTAAACCCCGGTACTGTAATATTTAAAGTAGGACATGTTATTGGCAACAAATCAGAATACACACTAGTATCCATAATCTTTAGGATACATGTGTTCATAACTGTTGGTACTTCTAAACTTAATACGTGATTAGCCATAAGTATTTTTAATAAAAAAGGGAAGAGGAGTCTAAGCTCTCTCTCCCCTTTCTAGTTATTACTTTGAAATAATTAAACTACCAAATTTGGTGCAATTGGAACAAGCGCTTCACAGTTTGTTTCTGCTTCAAACACTTCAGAGTTACAAGTAGAACCACATGCAGTCAACCAGTCATTCAAATAACCATACAATGTAGGTGCAATAGGAGCTACGTTTGTATTCAAGCTATAGAATGCAAGTAAGTATTGATCATTATCAAATACACCAGTTGGGTTATTGAAACGTGGAACATTGTGTTGTAAGTATACACCATCATACAATGCTGATCTGTCAATTACATCCAAGATTTGGTTACCTTGAGTAATCTCACGGATACGGAAGTCAGTAGCAAAGAATGATTGTCTGTAAGATTCTGACAAGATCATTTCACGTGCAACTGTTTCACCAAGACCATTAGCTTGAAGACCCATACACTCATTAACTACACAGATACCTGTAAACAAACAAGGATCACCATTATAGTCTACTTCAGATGCGTAGATTCTTACTGGCTCTTTCTCATAAAAGTCAGAGATTTGGAATGTACAATCTAAGAATTTAGTATCTACATAAGCACCATTAAGAACAAGACCTGCACAAGCATCTTCTTCATGTCCTGGAGATACATAGTCATCCCAAGTACCACCAATAGTATATCCCGCAGGCGCAACATAACCAAAAAGGTTTGTTCCTGGCTTGTACCATAAAGATAAATCTTCAGCTACAACTACTGGAAGGATAAATGGAGAAATGATAGGTGAATTAACAATACCTTCTGCCCATTTGATCATTACTTCAGTTGAGTCAACTGGAGTTGGAGAAATTGCATCTGGTGCACAACAACCTGTGTAAGCATCAACAGTAAGGTATGCATTATGATCTAACAATCTCAAAGCAGGAGAACCTTTAACATCAATGCGGAGGTAATAAGTTTCACCACATAAAAATTCTTTGCAGCAATTAGCACTATCTTGATCAACAGTGTATGGAGTAGAACCTACGTTAACAACCATTGCTTGTGGACCATTTGCAGTTACTTGATACAATCTAGAAACATACTTAGCGTTAATTTCTTTTGATTTGTTTGATTCTAAGTAACCTCCGTGGAATTTACCAATTTTATCATTTTGATAAAGTGAACCGTTAGCAATTACAATGTTGCAGCAGTTTTGGTCTAAGTTAGCCCAAGTGATACCTTGCCATGTTTTTGCATTGAATACAGATAATTGTCCTGTTTGCAAAAGACCATCTGTACCTAGTTGACCATCATAATTCAATAGTTGGTCAACATAGAAGCTTTTTTGAAAAGCATGATTAAAATAAGCCATTTTTTCTAAGTTTTAATTTATAAATATATACTATAATATACTAAAAGTTTTTGAAAGAACAAAATTATTTCAAGAAAAGTAATTTGTACTTAGCTGAGTTAATAGTGTCTTTCAAAGTATCTAGACTATTAACAATTTCTGAGTAAGGCATTTTTGCTTGAAGACCGTTTACCATTTGGTACATGTCTCTGAGATATGCAATGCCTTCTTCAACTGTATTAAGTGTTCTTGGAGCAGATTCTGAATAACTTAAAATTTTTTCAGCAGCACCTTGATAACCTTCAATAAGAGTATCTGCATGATCTGGAAGTGCATCATATAAATCATTAAGAGCTTTGTGTGCTGCATATGCACCAGCACCTTTTACTTTTAAATGAAGTTTGTGAAAACTAGATGCAGCATTCATAAGTTCTGTTGCACATGCTGCAGTCATTGTATCACAATTAGCAGATGATCCTGCAGTTGAGTATGATGCACTTGCTGCAGCATCTCTTTTTAACATTCTTTTTGTTTCCATAATTAGTTATTGCGTTCAGCTCCTTCAGTTCCTCTAGCATATTGGTTACTTGACTCAATATCACCAGCAAGTATTGCTACAGCCTCATCAATTATTAATTCTATAATATCATCTTTAAATTCACATTCTACATTCTGTGTAGATTGAACACTTGTATATGGATCCACACAACCTTGGATTTGAATTTTTATAGGTTGTCTGTAGTAAACTAAATCAGCTGAAGTAATTTCAAAGTCATTATTTGTATAGATGTTTACATCATTACCAATAAGAGTAGCAAATGTTTCACTCCACTCAAAGCTAGGCTTTTTATTATCATCCCTTAATAACTGATTTAAGTTCCCCTCTTCAGCAAAATATACAGTCATCCTCCTTTTATCACAGCAGTCTTGTTTAGCATATACATCAACTCTTTTCCACTGTAAGTATTCCTCTGGTATAGGTGCTTTGTAGTAGTATTCTTTATCTGTAAGATTTAAAGACTGTTTTGATAATAGCACTTGTAAGTCATCTTTTCTTCTAGTAGATTGTTCATCACCTTCCTTAAGAATGTTAATACCATGAAGTTGTCTCCTAGTCCATTCAACTTGAGCTTTATTAAAACCTTCAACAATTTGCCAGCATTCAAGATTGTCATAATCCTGACTGTCAAGCTTGTTAAGCCTTTGTTTAATCTTTATTGTAATAGTACTATTTAACATGTCCTATTTCTTTTTTCTTTTTACAGCACCACCTTTTTTCTGTTTGAACATGCTATCCATCATAGGAGTATCACTCTTTGGTCTATTAGTAAGAGTATCCCTCATTCTTTTTGACATAGATATACTTTTTGGGCTACCATATTTTTGTTTCATCTGATCCATCTGTTCCATCTGTTGCATTTGTTCCAACATTTGTTGATTTACTCCAACTGGATTAAGATTTTTTGGTAATGTCTTATCAAGTACTGCTTGATTTGATATTTTTACATTAGGATTTGTTTCTAACCACCATTTGTTTACTGGTGGTTTATATCCTCCAGTTGATCCTGCTTTATTTATAAGATCATCATTCATCTCAATACCATCTTGAGCTTTCTTAATAGATGTGCTAATATTTTTTTGTCTATTTTCATTAGCTTTTCTAAAAAAACTTAATGGATTTTCTTTATTAGTCTTTTTCATCTTATCTTTTTTTAGCCATTTTTTTCAAAGTGATTGCAAGAGCTTTTCTCTTTGGAGTACATGTAGGTTTTGTCATTGGAGTACAATAACCTTTGTGTGCAGGATTAATTGCTTTTTGAATCCACTTTTTGTCTCCAGTAGAACCACCTTTCTTCATCACTTTTGTGCTGCTTAGTTCTTTTACTGTTTTCTTTGCTTCTTTTTTATCAGCAATATTTTTCTTTACTTTATTACCAATATAAGCGGCACCTGCAGCTACACCAGCTCCAATTAATCCAGCGCCAATCTTTGCACTAGTATTACCAAACATTCCTGGAGGTTTAGCCCATGGAACACATACACCATTTTTGCATGCATGTTCTGGTGGACAATCTGAACCATAGTTACAGTTTTGTCTTGAACGAGTTGTTTTCTTTACTGCCATTACTTTTTCTTTTTAATAAAACCACCCATTTTTTTACTGTTCATTTTTGCACCAGCAATCTTATCTGCATAAGTTGCTTTATCATATGGAGGAGCAAATGCTTTAAATTTTGCAGAACCACCTTTTTGGAACTTAGGTCTTTCCATAACACATTTGCCATCAGCACTTCTAACCATTCCTTTTTTACAAGAAGTTTTAACTGGTGTAGAAGCACCAAACTTAGCATTACCTATTGTACCACCTTTTTTGTAGTCATAAGTACCGGTTCTATTTGGACCTGTAGGACCTGCATTAGGAACAGCATAAATACCATCTTTAGTATTTGAACCACCTACAGTAGGTTTAGCAAATCCTTTTGCATTATTAAGCTTGTTAGTTGCAGAACCACCCATTGCCATTTTTTTAACTTTTTTTACTGTGGTTACACCACCAGTGGCCATTTTACCACAACCATATTTGCAAGTCTTCATAGTTTTCATAATATATAAATTTTAACAGTTCCATTTTCTCAAAGACTTATTAATCCTTGAATTAGGATCATTAGCAGTCTTTGCACTTGTATTTTTCTTTTTGTGCCCTTCCATTCTAGAACAAAAAGATTTTCTCCTTTTAGCAGCTTTGCTATCAGGATCAAGTTTTGATGGTTTAGTAGTTACAGCAGTTTTAAGTTTGCTTCCTGGATTCTCTCTTCTATAAGAAGCAACTCCTTTAGCATTAAGACCACCACTAGGGGACTTACCTTCTTTTCTTTGCCAGCTTGGACTCTTATACTTTACCATCTTCATTTGTTTTAATTGCATTACAAAGTTTAACTACATCAGCATGACTAAACTCTGATTTGCAAACATTGTACATAAAAACTACAATCTGAACATTATTTTTTAAATATGGTTTAGAACTATCTATTCTATCAATTGAGGGCACCCAAGGATTCTTTGCATGGACAGAAGATCTAACTTCTGTTTCTAAATCAAATTTAATTCCTGTTACTTCACAATATCCATTTTTAATTTTATCATATATCCAATTTGTATCAAAATCTGGTTCAGGCCATCCCATTGTTTTTGCTCTCTTACCTGCATTTCCTCTTAGTCTTTGAGCTCTTACTTTATCGGGGTTATTCTTTTCCCATTCTATTTTACTACATCTGTTGCATCTACCGTTTCCACCTTTGGCAAATAAAGTTTTGTCACCCTCACGGTTACAATCAATACATTTTTGCCAAGCGGGTGTCTTTGCCATGACTATTTCTTTTTAGTAGATGCTTTAATCTTTTTTTCTTGTTTAAGCATTTCCTTAGTAGGTTTCTTTCCAGAACCCTTATTATCACGGATGTTATCCCAGAGACCTCTCTGGGAATAACTACCGTCTTTTCTTTTTAGCATTTGCTTAGCCATTATTTACTAGGTTCAGCATTTTTAGGAGCCTTGCTAATTCCACCTACGCGACCTTTTGCAACTGTTTGAACAGCAGCCGCTGGGTTAAGACCAACAAATACTCCTTTACTACCAGGAACCTTTTGTACCTGTACGCTTGGATTTGGGTTATTAATTTTCCCAGTTGTGTATTGTGCCATTTTATTTAGATTTAGGATTTGCTGCCTTAGGAGCTTTACTAATACCACCAACTTTACCTTTAGCTTTTTTAGCTGCAGATTTAGGTTCAGCAGATTTAGCTGGTCTACCTTTAGAAACTTTAGCTGCTGAAACAGAAGCATTTGGGTTTACCATTCCTCCTGTTTTGTATTTCATTTTTTTCATTTTTATATATTAAGAATTCCAATACTTCTCACAAGCAGTATTGAGATCTTTAAGAATATCCTCATTTAAAGGATTCTTAAGGTACTCATGGACATCTGACACATTTCTTCCTAACATAGAGTTAGTCTTAGTGTGGTAAATGTAACCATCTGCCTTATTAACAATATACTTAAAAAATACGGAATCTCTTACAATTGATTTAATTTTTAGAGTTTCCATATCTAAACTTACAGCTTCAAGGAAAGATTTTGCAGCTCTTTCTTTGTTGCTTTCACCGCCTAACCCGTTAATGTAATTATCCATGTTCTCATAGATAACATCATTTGGAGTAGACTTTTTATACTGTGTACTATTGATATCTACAACTTTTGCAATATAGAATAACTTAGTACTGTTTTTGTCAAATAATTTCTGAAGTTCAGATAATGCTTTGTTGCGCATTTTCTTGTATTCAGTTCTTGCCATAACTGTCTCTTCTGTTTTATCTAAGTAAAACTTAGGAGCTACTGGTCTTGATCTGGCATCATCAAAACTTTTAGCCACAATTGCAAAACCACCTGCTTCAATAGCAAATAATTTAATTCTGTCATAAGGATCTTTTGGATCCAAGAATAGTGGCTCATTACCACAAGCAATACTGATTCTGTTCCAGAACTCAGCATTATCTGGTTTAAGCAACTTTACTTTATTCCAGAATTGTGGGTCATCAATCTCAATTACATTTGCAGCTAATTCTTTTTCTAATTCAATTACTGCAGCTCTAATTTCTCTAATCTTAGCTTCTTTGTCTTCTCCGTTGAGAAGTCTTACATCTGGAGCAAACTCATTAAGTCCTGTAAGATATCTTACTACTCCGTTATTCTCTAAGCAGGCCAATTGCTCATGGTGTACAACACCATCAAAAAGTGACATACCATACTCTTCTAATCCCATATTAGAAGCACTTGCATCAAAGAACGGGCGTACTGCAATTGCTGTTTGCTTAACAGTACCGCGTCCTGTTTCTACCATTGTGAAATTTTCCATGTTTTGTTGGTTTTATTTTTGTTGGTTAAATATTAAGAAAAAAAGGGAGGAGTTGCCCCCTCCCTTATTTCTAGTTTAGATTAGAATGATCCACCAGTGATTGGGTTTCTCATAACAATTTTCAACACTTTAGTTGGGTCTTTAACCCAGATAGCTGGCATTGTTTGGCTCATCATTACACGGTAACCATTGAACTGACCAGA
>Ga0209668_10000688_pt1 | contig 14038 bp, 12 predicted proteins | sample FrelakmetPLP11PL_FD_187150 | JGI IMG/M metagenome (GOLD analysis project Ga0209668, IMG submission 187150) | Freshwater lake sediment microbial communities from the University of Notre Dame, USA, for methane emissions studies - PLP11 PL (SPAdes)... | ecosystem: Environmental > Aquatic >... | reverse complement strand
CATCGGCGCAACGACCGAGAACCCGTCGTTCGAGGTGATCGGTGCGCTGCTGTCGCGCGCGGCCGTCTACGTGCTGGAACCGCTGTCGTCCGAGGACCTCGCGACGCTGGCGGAGCGGCCCGCCGGCTTCGTGACCTACTGACCGGCTACTGGTCGTAGCGCCAGCGGCTGACCAGCCGGTCGATCACCAGGTCGGAATAGGTGGGGCGGCCAAGGCTGCCGTTGTAGCGCTGCAGGGCGCGCTGGTAGTTGCCCCGTTCCTTGCGCAGGTAGTAGCCGAGGATGGTCGTGCCCATGCGCACGTTGTCACCGATGCGCACCAGCTGCTCGTTGCTCATGCCGAGCTCCCGCGGCCAGAACGGCATCACCTGCATCAGGCCGACCGCGCCAGCCGAGGAGACCGCGTAGCGGTCGAAGCGGCTCTCCACGTCCATCACAGCGAGGACGAGCTCCGGCGGCACGTCCACGCGCCGCGCCTCGCAATGCACGTGGTGCAGGATCTGCTCGCGCTCGCGCTCATCCTTCACGTAGAGGCTGAGGCGCGGGCTCATCGAGGCGAACCATACCGCTTGCTCGTAGCGGTCGGCATAGCAGTCCGCGGGCTGCAGGGCCCCGGCGATCACGCCGCGCAGCTCGGGATCCATCTGCCGGTCGGCGAGCGTCGCCCGGGGCAGCGCGAGCGCAAACAGCAGGATGAGCGGCGCGACGCGCGGCATGGATGCTCAGCGGCCGGCGCCGCTCCTCTCCTGCAGGAACTGCACGGCCGAGTCGACCGGGACTTCGGCGCCGTCGCCGGTGGCGCGCGACTTGTACTCGACCACGCCGCGTTCGAGGCCCTTGTCCCCCACGACGAGGCGGTGGGGGATGCCGAGCAGCTCGTCGTCGGCGAACTTCACGCCGGGGCGGGCGTCACGGTCATCGAACAGCACCTCGATCCCGCCGGCCTGCAGCTCGCGGTACAGCCGCTCGGCGGTCTCGCGCACGCGTTCGGACTTCTGCAGGTTGATGGGAATGAGCGACACGGTGAAGGGGGCGATCGGCTCGGGCCAGATGATGCCGCGCTCATCGTGGTTCTGTTCGATGGCGGCCGCCACGACGCGCGTCACACCGATGCCATAGCAGCCCATGAACACCGTCACGGACTGACCCTGTTCGCCGAGCACGGTGGCGTTCAGCGCCTCGCTGTACTTGCGGCCGAGCTGGAATATGTGGCCGACCTCGATGCCGCGGGCGATGCCGAGCGTGCCCCGGCCGGACGGGCTCGGGTCGCCGGGGACCACGTTGCGGATGTCCGCGACCTCGGGCTCGGGCAGGTCGCGGCCCCAGTTCACGCCCGTCAGGTGCGCGTCCCGCTCGTTGGCGCCGCAGACGAAATCAGCGAGGTGCGCGGCGGAGCGGTCCGCGTACACGCGGATCCCGGCCGGCAGCCCCACCGGTCCGAGGTAGCCGGGCTCGCAGCCGGTGGCGGCGCGGACCTGCTCGGGCCCCGCCATGCGCAGCGGCGAGCACACGCCCGGCAGCTTCTGCGCCTTGATGGCGTTGAGTTCGTGGTCGCCGCGCAGCAGCAGCGCCACCACGCCGCCCTCGCTGCCCTCGACGAACAGGGCCTTGAGCGTCCGCGCGGCCGGCAACTGCAGGAACGCGGCGAGTTCGACGATGGTCTTCACCCCCGGCGTCGCCACCCTGGCAAGCGGCTGGGTCGGGGCCGGCCGCGCGCCGGCAGGCGCGAGCGCCTCGGCCAGTTCGACGTTGGCCGCATACTCGTCGCCGTCGGAGAACGCGATCGCGTCCTCGCCCGAATCGGCGAGCACGTGGAACTCCTGCGAGGCGCTCCCCCCGATGCTGCCGGTGTCGGCCCGCACGGCGCGGAAGCGCAGCTGCATGCGCTCGAAGATGCGGCTGTAGGCGCGGTACATCGCCTGGTAACCCTCCTCGAGCGAGGCTTCGTCGAGGTGGAACGAGTAGGCGTCCTTCATCGTGAATTCGCGGGCGCGCATCACGCCGAAGCGCGGCCGGATCTCGTCGCGGAACTTGGTCTGGATCTGGTAGAAGTTGACCGGCAGCTGACGGTAGCTCTTCAGCTCGCGCCGCGCGATGTCGGTGATCACTTCCTCGTGCGTCGGCCCGTAGACGAACGGCCGGTCGTGGCGGTCCTGGAGGCGCAGCAGTTCCGGCCCGTATTGCTCCCAGCGGCCGGATTCCTGCCACAGTTCGGCCGGCTGCACGGTGGGCATGAGCAGCTCGAACGCCCCGGCGCGGTTCATCTCCTCGCGGATGATGTTCTCGACCTTGCGCAGCACCCGCAGGCCGACCGGGAGCCAGGTGTAGAGGCCGGCGGCGAGGCGGCGGATCAGGCCGGCGCGCAGCATCAGCTGGTGGCTCACGACCTCCGCGTCGGCGGGTACGTCGCGCAGGGTATTGATCGGGTAGCTGGAAAGTCGCATCGGGGGTCCGGAGTGGGGCGGGGGCGGGGCGCGCGTATGTTAGCAGAGGGTTGCTCCCGGCCTGCGGCGCGGCGGCCGCGGCGGCGCGCTCCGTTGTGCCCGGATCGTCCGCTACCTACTATGGAGACCCCAGATCCGCCGGGTGCCCCCGCATGACGACCGATCCCCCTGCCGCGCCGAACGCAGCGCCTCCGCGGCTGCGCAACCGTGGCGTGTACCTGCTGCCGAACCTGTTCACCACGGCGGGGCTGTTCTCGGGCTTCTACGCGATCGTGGCTGCGACCGACGGCAACTTCGACCGCGCGAGCATCGCGATCTTCGTCGCGATGGTGTGCGACGGACTCGACGGGCGCATCGCCCGCTGGACCAACACGCAGAGCGACTTCGGCAAGGAGTACGACAGCCTCGCGGACATGGTGGCCTTCGGGCTGGCGCCGGCGATCGTCGCCTACCAGTGGGGCGTGGCGCGCATCGCCGAGTACGGCGCGCTGTGGGGCCGCGTGGGCTGGCTCGCGACGTTCTTCTACGCGGCCTGCGCGGCGTTCCGCCTGGCGCGCTTCAACACCAAGACGGCGACCGCGGACAAGCGCTTCTTCGAGGGACTGCCGAGCCCCTCGGGGGCGGCGCTGCTCGCGAGCTTCGTGTGGATGATGAACGACCTGCAGCGCGAGGGAATCTGGCCCCTGATCCTCGCCTTCGCCGTCGCATTCGTGGCCGGCAGCCTGATGGTGAGCCGCTTCCCGTACGTGAGTGGCAAGGACTTCAAGCTCAACCAGCGCATCCCGTACGCCTTCCTGCTGCTGGTGCCGCTCGGGTTCGTGGTGGTCGGCTCGAGCCCGCCGGAGATGCTGTTCGGGTTGTTCGGACTGTTCGCGAGTTCCGGCCCGGCAACGTGGCTGTGGCGGCGGATCGGCCGGTCGCGCCGCTCGCCGCGCTCGCCTGGATGATCCGTCGGAGGATCCCACCCCGATGAGCAGCCGCAGGCTCGCTTATCTCGACGCCCTCGGCGTGGACGTCTACGTGCGTCGCTCGCTGCCGGCGACGGCGACGGTGACGGCTTCGGCGCAGCCCGTGCCGGCCATTGCACCTGTCGCCGTCGCCGACCGGCCCGAGGCGCAGCTCGACTGGGAACCCCTGCGCGCGATGGTCGCGGGGTGCACGCGCTGCGGCCTGTGCGAGACCCGCACGCAAACCGTGTTCGGCGTGGGCAATCCGCGCGCCCGGTGGATGTTCATCGGCGAGGCGCCGGGCGCCGACGAGGACCGGCAGGGCGAGCCGTTCGTCGGGCGGGCTGGCCAGCTGCTCACCTCGATGCTGCGCGCGCTCGGCTTCGCCCGCGACGACGTCTACATCGCCAACGTGCTCAAGTGCCGTCCGCCGGGCAACCGCGACCCGAGGCCCGAGGAGGCGGTGCAGTGCCGTGGTTATCTCGAGCGGCAGATAGAACTCGTGTCGCCGGAGTTGATCGTCGCCGTCGGGCGCATCGCGGCGCAGAACCTGCTCGCCACCGACACCGCGCTCGCGAGGCTGCGCGGCAAGGTGCACGCGCTCGGCTCCCGTGGCTGGCCGCTCGTGGTCACCTACCACCCGGCCTACCTGCTGCGCAGCCCGGGCGAGAAGCGCAAGGTCTGGCAGGACCTGCTGTTCGCCCGCGACGTGCACCGCCGCATCGCGGCCGGCGAGAGGGTGGTGCCGTGAGCGCGGCGCCGGATGGCGGCGCGCCGGCCCGGCAGCGGCTGGTGAAATTCCGCGCGATGACGCCGGCCGACCTGCCCTCGGTCGCGGCGGTGGAGCGCGGTTCGTACCAGTTCCCCTGGAGCGAGGGCATCTTCCGCGACTGCCTGCGCGTCGGTTACCTCTGCCGCGTCGCCGAACTCGACGGCGCGATCGTCGCCTACGGCGTGGTCGCCATGGGCGCGGGGGAGGCGCACATCCTCAACCTGTGCGTGCGCGGCGACCTGCGCGGGCGCAACGTGGGGCGCCAGATGCTGGCGCTGCTGCTCGAGCGGACGCGGCAGGCCGGCATGGAGGCGGTTTTCCTCGAGGTACGGCCGTCGAACCCGCACGCCATCGCGTTGTACCAGTCGGTCGGCTTCGTGCAGGTCGGGCTGCGCAAGGGCTATTACCAGGCCCCCGACAACGAACGGGAGGACGCGCTCGTGCTGAAGCTCGACCTCGCCGACGGACGGGAAGCGCCGCCGGCCTGATAGAATTGCGGCCCGTTTCGCGACCGACCCCCGACCGATGACCCCCATCCGCGACGAAGTGGCGCGACGCCGCACCTTCGCCATCATCTCGCACCCGGACGCCGGCAAGACCACGCTCACCGAGAAGCTGCTGCTGTTCGGGGGGGCGATCCAGCTGGCCGGCACCGTCAAGGGCCGCAAGGCCGCGCGCCACGCCACCTCCGACTGGATGCGGCTCGAGCAGCAGCGCGGCATCTCCGTGACCTCGAGCGTCATGCAGTTTCCCTACGCTGGCCGGGTGGTGAACCTGCTCGACACGCCGGGCCACGAGGACTTCTCCGAGGACACCTACCGTACGCTCACTGCGGTGGACTCCGCGCTCATGGTCATCGACTGTGCGAAGGGTGTGGAGGAGCGCACCATCAAGCTGATGGAAGTGTGCCGGCTGCGTGACACGCCGATCATGACCTTCATCAACAAGCTCGACCGCGAGGGCCGCGAGCCGCTCGAACTGCTCGACGAGATCGAAAAGGTGCTCAGGATCGCCTGTGCGCCGGTGACGTGGCCGATCGGCATGGGTCGCGACCTGCGCGGTGTGTATCACCTGCTCGAGGACCGCATCTACGTCTATCACGCCGCGGAGAAGGGTCGCGCCGGCACGACGGAAACCATCGACGGCCTCGGCAGCGAGGCCGCAGCCTCGTTCCTCGGCGACCGCGCGCAGGCGTTCCGCGACGAGGTCGAGCTGGTGCGCGGCGCCTCGCACGAGTTCTCGATCGACGAGTACCTCGCGGGTCGCCAGACGCCGGTGTTCTTCGGCTCCGCCATCAACAATTTCGGCGTCACCGAGCTGCTCGCGGCCTTCGTCGAATTCGCGCCGCCGCCGCGGCCGCGCGCGACGACGACGCGCGAGGTCGAGGCCGGGGAGGAGCCGCTCAGCGGCTTCGTGTTCAAGATCCAGGCGAACATGGACCCCGGCCACCGCGACCGCATCGCCTTCATGCGCATCTGCTCGGGCCGCTACCAGAAGGGCATGCGCTTCTTCCACGTGCGTCTCGGCAAGGAGATGCGCGTCGCCGATGCGCTCACGTTCCTCGCCGCCGACCGCCAGCACCTCGAGGAAGCGTACGCCGGCGACATCATCGGCCTGCACAACCACGGCACCATCAACATCGGCGACACGTTCACCGAGGGCGAGAGGCTGATGTTCACCGGTATCCCGAACTTCGCGCCCGAGATGTTCCGCCGCGTGGTGCTGCGCGATCCGCTGCGCATGAAGGCGCTGCAGAAGGGCCTCGACCAGCTCTGCGAGGAGGGTGCCACGCAGGTGTTCCGCCCGCTGCGCAACAACGACCTGATCCTCGGCGCGGTCGGCATGCTGCAGTTCGACGTGGTCGCCTTCCGGCTGCAGGACGAATACGCGGTGCAGGCCAGCTGGGACAACGTCAACGTGCACACGGCGCGCTGGGTGTACTGCGAAGACCCGAAGAAGCTCGAGGAATTCCGCGCCAAGGCCTACGAGCACCTCGCGCTCGACCACTCGGGCGCGCTCGTGTACCTCGCGCCCACGCGCGTGAACCTGCAGCTCACGCTCGAGCGCTGGCCCGACCTCACGTTCCGGGAAACGCGTGAGCACCTCGCCGCGGCCGCGTAGCGTCGTCGCGCGGCGCCCGGTCGTCGCGTGGGCGCTCTACGACTGGGCGAACTCGGCGTTCGCCACCACGGTGATGGCCGGGTTCTTCCCGGTGTTCTTCAAGGAGTACTGGAACGTCGGGGTGGTGGCCACCGAGAGCACCTTCCGCCTCGGTCTCGCCAACGGCATCGGCGCGGCGGTGATCGCGCTACTGGCGCCGGTGCTCGGTGCGATCGCCGATCGCAGCAGCTCCCGTGTCCGCATGCTGCTCATGGTGACGGTGCTCGGCTGCGCCGCCACGGCCGGACTCGCCCTGGTGGGGCAGGGGCACTGGGTCGCGGCGTCGCTACTCTACCTGCTCGCGTCGCTCGGATTCTGGGGCGGCATCGTCTTCAACGACTCGCTGCTGCTGCACGTCGCGGATCCCGACGAGTACGACGTGGTCTCGGGGTTCGGCTACTCACTCGGGTACCTGGGCGGTGGCCTGCTGTTCGCCTTGAACGTGCTCATGACGCTGCAGCCGCAGTGGTTCGGCTTCGCCGACGCGGGCGCGGCCGTGCGCGCCTCCTTCGTCATGGTAGGCGTGTGGTGGCTCGTCTTCGCGCTGCCTTGCGTGCTGATCGTCAAGGAGCGCAAGTCCGCCGCGGTCGTGCCGCCGGCCCAGGCGGTGCGCCAGGGGCTGCGCGAGCTGCGCGGCACGCTGGGCGAGGTGCGCCGTTACCGCCCCGTGCTGTGGTTCCTCGCCGCGTATTTCCTCTATATCGACGGGGTGAACACGGTCATCAAGATGGCCGTGGACTACGGGCTGTCGCTCGGCTTCGGCCCGGAGGGGCTGATCAAGGCGCTGCTGCTCACGCAGTTCGTCGCGTTCCCGGCTGCGCTCGCGTTCGGCTGGCTCGGCCGCCGCATCGGCGCGCGCCGCGGCATCTTCCTCGCGCTGCTCGTCTATTCGGGCGTCGTCGGTTTCGCCTACTTCATCCAGACCGCGCGCGATTTCTACATCCTGGCCGTCGCGGTGGGCCTCGTGCAGGGCGGCATCCAGTCGCTGAGCCGTTCCTACTTCGGTCGCCTGGTGCCGGAGGGCAAGTCGTCGGAGTTCTTCGGCTTCTACAACATGATGGGCAAGTTCGCCGCCGTGCTCGGGCCGCTGCTCATGGCCATCACGGCGCGGGTGACCGGCGACTCGCGGCTGTCGATCCTGTCACTGATCGTGCTGTTCGTGGCGGGCGGTGCGCTGCTGATCGTCGCATCACAGGCCGAGCGGCGGGCGGCGGGAAGGGCGCCTTTCACTCCGTCCGGCTGACCGGCGGCGCGGGGTGGGCTTTCCCCGGGGACGCCGTGAAGCCATCCATGGCGGCTCGCGCGACGTGTCCATGCGGCGCGCGAGCCTGCATGGACGTATACACGGCGTCCCCCGGGGATGAGTCCCCCGACCCGCACTCTCAGGTCGCCCGCTCCGGCGCGATCGTACTGCGCGTCACCCAGCCTGCGGGATCGAGCGCGTAGAACTCCTGCAGCAGCTCGTACAGCCGCGGGTGGGCGTCGAGCAGTTCGACGGGGCGTTCGAAGAAATCCTCGGTGGCGACGGCGAAGAACTCGGCTTCGTCCTCGGCGGCGTAGGGATCGAGGAACGTGTACTCGCTGCGATCGACGGCCTCGAGCAGCGAATCGAACTCGCTGGCGAGATCGTCGGCCCAGGCTGCGAGCGGCCGCTCGCTCGCGGCCAGACCGAGGCCCTCGGCATCGAGGTAGTGCGCGAACTCGTGCAGGGCGACGTTGTAGCCCTCGCCCGGCGCTCGCGCGGCCTCGAGCACGTCGTCCCATGACAGGATGATGCGGCTCGAGTCCCAGGCTTCTCCGGAGAGTACGCGGCGACGGCGGCCGACGACGCCGGCCTCATCCTCCACCTCGTCCTCGACCCAGAATGCAGAAGGATAGACGAGCACGGAATGCAGCTCGTCGTAATGGCCGCGGCGGTTCAGCACCAGCAGGCTCGCCAGCGCGCCGATGGTGGCGCGCATCTCGTCGGTCACGGCGAGGCCGCTGCAGCCGACGAACTCCTTCTCCGCGACGAACGCGGCGATCAGGCCTTCGAGTCGCTTGCGCAGTTCGTGCGGAAGGTGCCGGGCCGCCGGCACGTTGCGGTCGATGGCTTCGATGGCGCCGCGCGGCAGGGGTTGCGCCATGTGCGCGGCGCGGCGCCGGGCCCTCCACCACGGCGCGCCGACCAGCCAGGCCAGGACGCCGAGCGCGACTGCGAGGATCGCGACGACCGGCGCCAATGGCGCCTCAGCCGTAGGTCTTCTTCAGGCGCTCGACCAGCTTGACGTAGCCTTCCATCGCCTTCTTCGAGTCGGTGCCCTTCAGCTTCGCCCAGGCGTCGTACTTGGCTCGGTTGGCGAAGTCGAATGCGCCCGGCCGGTCGCCCGACACGTCGCCCGCGGTGGCCTGCTTGTACTGCGCATACAGCCGCAGCATGTCCTCGTCGTCGGGCCGCTTCTTGAGGCTCTTGATGTCGGCCGCGGCGGCGTCGAACTGCTTCTTCAGGTCAGCCATCGGTCACGTCCCCCGTGATGCGAGGCGTACAGCATAACCGAGGCCGGTCAGGGCCGCAGTCCGTTGACGAGGTGCTTCAGGCGCCGCAGGTCGGCGTCGGTCGGGAGCGGGCCGTAGCGGAGGTTCACGTACAGGCGACGGATCGTGCCGAGGTCCTGTGCGAGGTCGGGGCAGGACTGTGCGGCGCGCTCGAGGAACGCGACGGGGCCCTCCGTCGCCAGTGGCTCGACACCGCGACGGCGCAGGCGCCGCGCGACTTCGGCGTGCAACCGTGCCGGCCAGTCGCGCGCGGGCTCACGGTAGCGCCACGCCAGGTACAGCGACAGTGCGACGAAAAATGCCGCGAGGCTGGCGGTCAGCGCAAGACCCAGGGTGCGCCAGTCCGGGGACTCGAAGCCCAGCTGTTGCAGCAGGTCCACCTGGCGTGCTGCGTTGAAGCGCACCACGCGCTCGTTCCAGAAGTCGTTCACCGTGTCCCAGGCGATCTCGAGCTGCATGAGCTGCGGACTCGCGTCGCGCAGACGGCCCGGCACCGCCTCGTCCTCGCCGAGCGCGCTCGCCAGGTTGCGCTCGATGCGCTCCGGCGCCACGGCTGCGGTGGGATCGACGCGCAGCCAGCCGCGCCCCTCCACCCAGATCTCCGACCAGGCGTGGGCATCGGACTGGCGCACGATCAGGTAGCCGCCGAGCGGGTTGAACTCACCGCCCTGGTAGCCCGTGACCACGCGGGCCGGCACTCCCGCGGCGCGCATCACGACGGTGAACGCGGCGGCGTAGTGCTCGCAGAAGCCGCGCCGCGTCTCGAACAGGAACTCGTCCATCGCGTTGTCGGCCAGCTTCGGCGGGTCGAGCGTGTACACGAACGGCTGCTCGCGGAACATCGTGAGCAGCTCCCGCGTGATCTGCACAGGGTCGCCGTGCCTGGCGGCAAGCTCGCGGCCGAGGGCGCGGCTGCGTGGGTTGCCGTCGGGTGGGAGGTAGGTGTCCTTGCGGCGCAGCGAGACCGGCAATTCCACGCCGGCGACGAAGCTGGGATAGGAGCGCAGGCGGTAGGACGACACTTCGCTCAGGCGCCGCGGCGCAACGAGCTGGAAGTCGTAGCTGCGGTATGCCTCGCGCTGCGGCCACTCGGCCGGCATGTCGAGCGCGAGGATCCAGGGCCGGTCGGTCGGCTCCAGGGTGATCTGGTAGTCGACCGGCTCGCCGATGAACTGCACGGCCTGCTCGGGGAACGCCTGCGCGCGTGGGCGCCGCCAGCTGCGGCCGTCGAATTCGTGCAGCACCGGGCCGCGCCAGTAACGCTTCGCCGGCGGTGGAACGTCGCCGAAGAACCGCACGCGGAAGGCGACCTCGCCGGACACGCTGAGGTCGGAGATGTCGCCCGGCGTCATCTCGTCGCCGAGGCCGGTGCGTGCCTGGTCGCCGGCGGCGATGCCCCAGAACGGGCCGGGCAGGCGCGGGAACAGCACGAACAGCAGCAGCGCGAGCGGCGCGGCCTGCAGCAGCAACACGCCGGACCGGCGCAGTACGTCGCGGCCGGAGTCGCCCGCGGAGCCTGCGTGCACGCGCATGAGCGCAGCCGTGGCGAACGTCGCCACCGCGAGCAGGTAGGGCAGCTGCGGCAGCCTCTGGTCGCGCAGCAGCGATGCGTAGAGCAGGAAGTAGCCGATGAACACGAGCACCGTGAGGTCGCGCGCGCTGCGCGTCTCGAGCAGCTTCACTGCCGCCATCAGCGCGAGGAAGGCCGTGCCCGCCTCGATGCCATTCAGCGTGCGATACGATCCCAGCACGGCCAAGGTCGCCGCGGCCACGGCCACGACCTTCAGCCAGCGAGGCGGCAGCGGCCACCGGCGGCGGTCGGCGGTCCAGCGCCACGCGCCGGCCGCGACCAGCAGCAGCACGATCCACGCGGGCAGGAACGGCACGTGCGGCGCCAGGGCGGCACCCAGCGCGGCGACCACCCAGGGCAGGCCGCGCAGCCGGTCGGGGCGCTGGTCAGGCCCGGCCATGGCCGTCGTCGAACAGCGCGAGCGCGTTGAGGCAGCGCTCACGGTGCGCGGTGCCGACGTTGGGTTCGATCGTGGTGCCCGGCAGCCGCAGGCCGAACGCCTCGCCGCGCTGGTGTGCCTCCAGCACCCAGCGGCACAGTTGCGACAGTCGCGCCTCGATGCCGAGCGTCGGCAGGCTGTCCCAGTCGAACACGTGCGAGACGACGTCGGTGCCCGCGTACTGCTTGGTGTGCAGGCCCTGTCCGCGCGCGTAGGCTTTCCAGGCGATGCGCCGCAGCGGATCGCCGGACTGGTAGGGCCGCAGCCCCGCGAAGTCGTGGTCTCCCTGCGCGCGGTCCTGCGCGCCGCCGGTGTCCGTCTCGACGCCGGGCGGCGTGCGACCGCCCTCGGCAGGCGCCGGCCAGGCGATCGCCTGGTACTCCCCGTGGATGACGGCCCAGGCGCGGAACAGGCCCATGGGGTGGCGCGTCGCGACCACGAAGCGCGCGAGCGGCACGCGGCCGCGCTGCCGGGCCGGCACGCGCAGTTCAGCCACCGCGGTGCCCGACGCGGGGACGTCCACCACGCAGCCTGGCTCGCGTCCGAGGCCGACCTCGATCTGCGGGCGCGGCAGGCGCGCGGAGTTCTCGAGCAGCAGGCGGAACGAAACCGCCTGGCCCGCAAAACTCGACTCGGTGCCCGCCAGGCGCAGGGCGAGCCCCGACAGGGTGCCATGGCAGTGGTGCATCGCCACCAGGCCCAGGCTGGCGAGCAGGAAAGCGAGCGCCAGCCCCAGGTTGTTGCCGTAGTTCATGCCGCCGAGCACCATCGCGAACAGCATCGCGGCGTAGGCCACACCGAGCGGTGTCGGCAGGATGTAGAGACGGCGCCGGCCGAGCAGGACGGGGTCTGCGTCAGGACCCTGGCGTCGCCGGATCCAGGCCTGCATGCGCGCGTCGAGCACGGAGCGCAGGCGGGCGAGCGGGCGCGTCATTGCGGGTCAGGGCACGGGGACGGCTTCGAGCACGTGCCGGCCCACGTCGGCGGCGCCACGGAAACGAGAGTCGTCGCGCGGCGCCAGGCGGTGCCCGGCGACCGAGGGCAGCACCGCCTGCACGTCCTCGGGCAGCACGCCGTCGTGGCCGTGCATGAGCGCCCAGGCCTGGGCGGCACGCAGCAACGCGATGACCGCGCGCGGCGAAAGGCCCGCCTCGAAGTCCGCCGACTGGCGCGTGTACCGCGCCACGGCCTGCACGTAATCGAGCAGCGCGTCGGAGGCATGCACGCGCGCCACCTCGCCCTGGAGGCGCAGCAGTTGCTGCGCAGTCACGGCAGGCTCCAGCGAGGCGAGCAGGTCGCGGCGGTCGCGGCCGAGCAGCAGCTGACGCTCGAGCGACGCCTCGGGGTAGCCGAGTTCGACGCGCATCAGGAAGCGGTCGAGCTGCGACTCGGGCAACGGGAAGGTGCCGACCTGGTACAGCGGGTTCTGGGTCGCGATGACGAAGAAGGGCTCGCTCAGAGGGTAGGTCTGGCCGTCGGCCGTGACCTGGTGCTCCTCCATCGCCTCGAGCAGCGCGCTCTGCGCCTTGGGCGTGGCGCGATTGACCTCGTCGGCGAGCACGAGCTGCGCGAACACCGGGCCGCGGTGGAAGCGGAACTGGCCGCTTTCCGCCTCGAACACCGACACGCCGATGATGTCGGCCGGCAGCAGGTCGCTGGTGAACTGGATGCGTTGGTAGCTCAGGCCGAGGCTGCGCGCCAGCGCGTGGGCGAGGGTGGTCTTGCCGACGCCCGGGATGTCCTCGATCAGCAGGTGGCCGCGCGCGAGCAGGCACGCGACGCACAGCCGCAGCTGGCGTTCCTTGCCGAGGATGATGCCGCCGAGTCCCGCGATCGCGGCCTCGACCAGCGCGGTTGCCGTCGCGTCGTGGCCGGCATGCTCCGCGGCCGGCGAGGTCATGCGCCGGGCCCGCCGCCGTGCACGGCGGCGAGGCGCCGCAGCTGCTCACTGAGTTGCGCCACCTGCCGCTCGAACTCGGCCAGCCGCTCGCGCTCCTGCGCGACGACCTCGGCCGGGGCGTTGCCAACGAAGCTCTCGTTGCCGAGCTTGGCCCGGCACCTGTCGCGCTCCTGGCCGGCCTTGGCGCGCCGCTTCTCGAGGCGCGCGATTTCGGCGGAGACGTCATCGACGAGGTGCGCGAACGGCGCCAGCACGGTGCGACCGTCGATGATGGCGATCGCGCAGGGCGGCAGGTCGGCCTCGCTCGCCACCAGCGTCACGGACTCGAGGTTGCCGACCCGCGCGATGCTGCCCGCCAGCTCGGCCAGCGCCTGCGCGTCGCCCTCGCGTTCCGAGCGCACGTACACCGGCGTGGCGCGCGAATGCGGCACGTCGAGTTCGCCGCGGATCTGGCGGATGCCGAGCACGACGGCCTTGAGCGCCGCGATGGAGCGTTCCGCGGCGGGTTCGCCACGGAAGTCCGCGGCCTGCGGGTAGGGCTCGAGCATCACCGACGGGCCGGTGCGGCCGGCGAGCGGGCCGACGCGCTGCCAGATCTCCTCGGTGATGAACGGCATGAGCGGGTGCAGCATGCGCAGCGTCGCCTCGAGCACCTCGAGCAGCGTGCGCCGGGTGCCGCGTTTCGCCGCGTCGCCACCGGACTGCAGCGCGGGCTTGGCGAGTTCGAGGTACCAGTCGCAGAACTCGTACCAGACGAACTCGTAGATCGCCTGCGCCGCGAGGTCGAAGCGGTAGCCGGCGAGGCTGTCGCGCACCGACTGCACCGCGGCGCCGAGGCGGCCGCGGATCCAGCGATCCGCCACGCCGGACTCGACCGGCCCCGCGGCCAGCTCTGCCGCGTGTTCCTCGGTGTGCATCAGCACGAAGCGCGCGGCGTTCCACAGCTTGTTGCAGAAATTGCGGTAACCCTCGACCCGCCCCAGGTCGAAGCGGATGTCGCGTCCCATGGTGGCGAGCGCGGCGAAGGTGAAACGCAGGGCGTCCGTGCCATAAGGCTGGATGCCCTGCGGGAACTGCTTGCGAGTCGCCTTCTCGATCGCCGCCTTCATCTGCGGCTGCATCAGCCCGGTGGTGCGCTTGGCCACCAGCGCGTCGAGGCCGATGCCGTCGATCAGGTCGAGCGGGTCGATGATGTTGCCCTTCGACTTCGACATCTTCTGGCCGTGCTCGTCGCGGATCAGGCCGGTGATGTAGACCTCGCGGAACGGCAC
>Ga0209668_10000687_pt1 | contig 14048 bp, 9 predicted proteins | sample FrelakmetPLP11PL_FD_187150 | JGI IMG/M metagenome (GOLD analysis project Ga0209668, IMG submission 187150) | Freshwater lake sediment microbial communities from the University of Notre Dame, USA, for methane emissions studies - PLP11 PL (SPAdes)... | ecosystem: Environmental > Aquatic >... | reverse complement strand
TCAGAAGCTCGCGCGTCGGCACACTCAGGGCCGGTCCATGCAGGCGGATGCCCATGCGGTCGGATTGCGGCGCGACGCTCCAGATCGAATCCTCCAGCTGCCTGCGGACGGCTTCGTCGAACCAATTGGCCTGGGCACCCGGCACGATGCGCAGCGCAGCGCGCGCGCTGTAGCCGGGGATCGATTCCGGCTCGATGCTGCGCTGTGCAGGCACAGGTGTTTTCGGATCGGGTCCGATCGCGAGCCGATCGCCGGCCATGAGCACTCGCCCTTGCAGGCCGCCGAGCGCGCTGGGCACATGCGTCGAGCGACTGCCGAGCACAGGATCCAGCTCGATGCCGCCTCGAACGCACAAGTACGCGCGCGCGCCATCGCTGATGCGCGGACAGGAAAGCTCCGTGCCCGCGCGCACGAACTGCGCGCGCCACTCCCCGAGCGATGGTGCGCCCGTCCATGCCACCCAGGCATCCTGCTCGAAGCGGAAGACGCCGCCCAAGCGCGTGCACTCGATCGCGGCGCAGCCGGCCGACTGCGCCGCTGCATGGAAGCGGGCCTCGGAGCCGGAATCGAAGCGGGTATCGGAGCAGGAATCGAAGCGATTGCCCACCAGCGCATTTCCCATCCGCCACGCCACGCGATCGGCGACGCCGCAGGCCGAAACGCCCATGGCTGCATGGCCCGGCCGACCGCCATCCTGCACGGTGCTGAACAGACCCGGCTTGACGACCACGATGCCGCTCATGCGCGCCCCGCATCGAGAAAGCGCACGCGATCGCCTGGGCGCAGCGTCGCAGCGGGCGTGCGCGTTGCGTCGAACAGCACGGAATCCGTGCGTCCGATCAGATTCCATCCGCCGGGCGTCGTCAGCGGGTAGATCGCGGCCTGCGCACCGCCGATGGCGACGCTGCCGGCGGGAACGCTGGCGCGCGGAGTGGCGCGGCGCGCCGTCGACAAGCGCGGATCGAGCCCGCTGAGGTAGCCGAAGCCCGGCGAAAAGCCCAGGAATCCGACCGTGTAGGTGACGCTGGTGAAGAGCTCGACCACCGCACGCACGCTCAAGGAGCGTGCGCGCGCGAGCTCCTCCAGATCAGGACCCGACGGACCGCCGAAATGCACGGCGAAGCTGTGTGTGCGCGCCGGCTCCGGCTCCCACGCCGAAAGATGGCGGCAGCGCAGCTCCAATTCCTGTCGCACGAGCGACGGATCGCCGATCAAGCAGTCGTAACGCACCAGCAGCGTCTGCCAGCCCGGATGCAGATCGATCTGCGCGGGCAGCGGCTCGCGCGCGAGCCAGTCGGCGAGCGCCCGCAGTGCAGCGGGTTCGTGCTCGATCAGGAAAGCGTTCTCGCTGGCGTCGAGGATGCGCATGGGGACTGTTGTACCGTGAAGCGCTCGGGCTTGCGCTGGGACGCTTGCCGCAGGTATGCCGGACAGCGGGAACGGCTGCAGGAACCGCTAGCGCAAGCGCACGGTCGGATCGCCGAGGTAGACGAACTTCATGCCCTGAAAGAAGATGCTCGGCGGATACCAGCTCTCGCCGGGCTTCAGCTCCATCAGGCGCTCGGCCTCGACATAGTGGCAGAGCGCGCTCTGCCACCACGCGCCCGCGGACTGCTCCGGCTCGCGCAGCGCCGCGTCGACGAAGCCATCGAGCAGCGTGTGCGCGCAAGGCTGGCTGCCTGTGACGCACCCGATCGCGACGATCGCGCCGCCCTCGGCCTGGCGCACTGCATCTTCGGCGAGGCTGCTTGCATTCGCCGCGCCGGTCTGCAGCGCAGCCGGCGGCGGCGGGAAGCTCTCGAAGACCTGACCCTGATTGGTGCCGGCCTGAAATCGGCCGCTGCTGTCGAAATAGCCGTCATAGGGCGGCTGCGTCGCGATCACGCTCGTCGAGCAGCCGATCGAAAACAACAGCGGCGGGCGCGCCGTGCGCGGAGCCTTCGCCAGCACCGCCGCATCGAAGCAGCCTTCCCAGCCCCACGGTTGTCCATGCCCCGTGTGGAAGATCGCCGCGGGCAGGGTGGCAAGGCTCTGCGCGACGCGCTCCGGCGATGGAATGCGATCGGCGAGGTAGAAACCGTGCTCGTCCACCCCCCAGCGACCGCTGGCCCGCAGGCGACCGGTGAGCTCGCGGGCCTGCCTGGTATTGTCGATCCAGCCGCCGCTGAAGAAGAAGCTCAAGGTGGGCGGCGGAGGGGGAGTGCTCTGCTGCGTCTGGCTTCGTCCGTCCGAGGCGGGCTTGGAATCGCCGGATTCCTCCCCGTGTTCGCTTCGGTGCGATTCCGATTCACGCTGCTCGATCGAACGCTTTCGCGAACTCAGCACCTCGCGCTGGTGCCGGATCGTCTTCTTCGCGACTGCCTCGGCCTCCGCGGGCGTCGACACCGGCCAGCGCCCCACGGCGATTTCCGGGATGTACGAGATGCCGTCGCGGTTGATCGGGCCACCTTTGTGGCGCTCGCCGTGCACCTCGCCGAAGTACTGCGCGTGAATGCCATCCCTGTATGCGTTCCAGTCATCGAAGGACCCATCCGCGTGCGCGAGATCCGCGTAGTACAGATCGCTGGCGTAGAAGGCCGTATCGAAGGCTCCCTTCGCCACGCGGTCGAGCACCATGAAGCGCACAGGCAGCACATCGACGTCTCCGACGAGCAGGACGCTGCCGAATTCGCCAGCCTTCCAGCGGCGGTGGAGTTCGCGCTTGAGCTTCTCGGGCGCATCGGCGCCGGGCAGATCGGCAAGGCTCTCGAGCGCGAGCCACTCGACGGGTTGACCGAGCTGCTGCGAGCGTGTCGCGCGAAAGTCATCCAACGCGGATGCGAAACTCCCTGGTGCGACGATCAGCAGGCGGTCGAGGCTTGCAGAGCTTTCCGGTGTCGCCGCGGATCGATCGCCGTGCGAAACACCAGAAACCATCGTTAGAGCGAGGCAGGCTAGCAAATTCATCGGGCAATGCATGAAAGGAGTCTATCCATCCAAAGGCAAACGATGCGAAAGAAGAGTCGAGCCAATCCAAGAGACACTCGCCAGCCAGACCCAGCGGACCAAACGCGGGCTCTTCGGACTCATGACACAGTCAGGCCAAGCCCGCGGAGATGTCGAGATCTAGAATTCGAACATCATGACTTCCAATCACGAATCCGATCCTCCTGATACTCAGAACTCGCTTGTCATCGTGACCGCCTACGACAAGGCGCAGGAAAAGCTCTTCCGCCGCATCAAGCGCAAGCAGTGGTCCAAAACCAGCTATATCCTGCGTGGTGAATGGAGTCAGTCCATGTATCACCAGGGCAATATCCGCTTCCGCGTGCGCTTCACGGAGGACCGCCGCTACTGGGCGCTCTATTCCGAGGGCTTTGGTCGCAAAATCGAAGCCGTTGTCGTGGCGAATCGTCCGACGAGCGTGGATGAAGTGACCGCGGAGGCCATGCAGGCCGTTGAGGACGCGGATGGTCCCTACATCGATGTCATGGTCGATTACGAGGACTTCGATCCTGAGACGTTCCGTCCCTTCCGCAAGGCGGCGCGAGAGCGGTCGCGGCAGCGCAAGGCGGAACTGCAGGCCGCTCTGGAAGAGAAGTACAGACAGGCCGCTGCGCAATCACCGACGCCACAGCCTCCGGTGCAACACCAGAGCCCACGCCCAGCGCCAGCGCCGCAGCATCCCGGACAGTCGGGGAGCCCGCAGGAAGCGACGAAGCAGCAAGCGCCGAACCCGCAGCCAGCGCCGAACCCGCAGCCAGCACCGAAGCCGCAGCCAGCGCCGAAGCCGCAGCAGGGAGAGAACCAAAAGCCCCTGTCCAATGCTCAACCGCCGGAGAAGCCGCAGCAACCGTAGCGAGGGAGCCGCAAAGTTCAGGCGTGGGGCAAGCGCACCCTCGCGCCCTGCCCGCGCTAGACTCCAGCGATGCCCATGGACAAGCGCGACTTCCTTCGTGGCCTCGGTGCAACCACTCTGACCACTTCACTCGCCGCCCTGCTCGGCCCGGCTTTGCTCGCCCGCCACGCCACGCTCTCACCGAGCGCCTTGTCGCGCGATGAGGAGTTCTGGAGCGCCATCCGCGCCCGCTACCGCCTGCCGACGGACTGGATCAATCTCGAGAACGGCTACTACTCGATCATGGCCCAGCCCGTGCTCGAGTCGCTCGTCTCGCACGCGGCCGCGATCAACCAGCAGGGCTCGCGTTACATGCGCACGCGCATGGAAGAGGACTTCCGCACCACCCGCGCCGCCATCGCGCGTGTCGCGCGCTGTCCGGTCGAAGAGCTCGCCCTCACGCGCAACACGACCGAGTCGCTGGATCTGGTGATCGCGGGCCATGACTGGAGGGCCGGCGACGAGGTGGTCTTCTCCGAGCAGGACTACGGCACCATGCAAGCCATGTTCGAACAGCAGGCGGCGCGCCACGGGATCGTGTGCAAGCGCGTCTCGATCCCGCTCCACCCACAGAGCGACGCTCAGATCGTGGGCTTGTATGCCTCGGCTTTCACGGAGCGCACGCGTCTGGTCATGGTGCCGCACATGATCAACCTCACGGGCCAGATCCTGCCCGTGCAGGCGATCGCCGCCATGGCGCGTGCCCGCAATGTGGCCGTGATGGTGGACGGCGCCCACGCCTTCGCGCACATCGACTTTGCGATTCCTGAGCTCGGCTGCGACTACTACGCCGCCAGCCTGCACAAGTGGCTCGGCTGTCCGCTCGGCGCGGGCCTGTTGTGGGTGCGGCGGGATCGCATCGCCGGCCTGTGGCCGCTGCTCGCGCCTCCGCCGGGGCGGATGAGCGATGACATCACGCGGCTCAATCACCTGGGAACGCATCCGGTGCACACGACGCTCGCGATTCGGGAAGCGATCGCGTTCCACGAGGAGCTGGGCATCGCGCGCAAGGAGGCGCGTCTGCGTCACCTGCAGCACTACTGGACCTCGCGCGTGCGCCAGCATTCGCGCATTCGGGTGAATACACCTCTGGATCCGGGCCGTCACTGCGGGATCGGGAATGTGGGGGTGGAGGGCTTGACGCCCAAGCAGCTGGAAACGCGCCTGCTGGAGGAGTTCGGGATCTACACGGTGGGGACCGATACTGCCGGTGTGCACGGCGTGAGGGTGACACCGCATGTGTACACGAGCGAGGCGGAGTTGGAGCGGTTGGTGAAGGCGCTGGAGACGTTGGCGGGGTAGGGGAGGCGCCTCGGTTCGTCGTCTTGTCCCCGATCCGCGTAACAGTGAATCCGCAAATCGCGGTGGCGATACTCTGCTTCTCGCCCGAAGCCCCCGTGAATGCAATCTGCGGGCGAGCGTACGGCCCTTCCACTCGGTATCCTGATACCCCTCGCTGTTCCTCGCCCGTAGCCCGTCGCCTCCCCTCTCGCCCCACCCCGCCGTTCCCATGAGCGATACCAATCTCTCCGCTTTCATCTGGTCGGTCGCCGACCTCCTGCGCGGTGACTACAAGCAGTCTGAGTACGGCAAGGTCATCCTGCCCTTCACCATCCTCCGACGCCTCGATTGCGTCCTCGCGCCGACCAAGACCGCGGTCCTGAAGGAATACGAGACCCGCAAGAAGGCCGGCCTCAAACCCGAGCCCTTCCTCCAAAAGGCCTCCGGCGGCCTGACCTTCCACAACACCTCCAAGCTCGACCTCAAGCCCCTGATGGGCGACCAGGACAACGTCGCCGCGAACCTGCGCGCCTACCTGCAGGGCTTCTCGCCCGCCGTGCGCGACATCTTCGAACGCTTTGAGTTCCACCAGCAGATCGACCGCCTCGACAAGGCCAAGCTGCTCTACCTCGTCACCGAGAAATTCGCCTCCATCGACCTGCACCCCGACGCCGTCTCCAACGCCGAGATGGGCGCCATCTTCGAAGAACTGATCCGCAAGTTCGCGGAGCTCTCCAACGAAACGGCCGGCGAGCACTTCACGCCCCGCGAAGTCATCCGCCTGATGGTCAACCTGCTCTTCAGCGAAGACGATGCCGCTCTCGCCAAGCCCGGCATCGTGCGTTCGCTCTACGACCCGACCGCGGGCACCGGCGGCATGTTGTCCGTCGCCGACGAACACCTGCGCGAACTGAACCCTGGCGCGCGCCTCGTCATGCACGGCCAGGAACTCAACCCCGAGTCCTACGCCATCTGCAAGGCCGACATGCTGATCAAAGGCCAGGACATCACCCAGATCGTCTTCGGCAACACGCTTTCGGCCGACGGCCACACCGACAAGACCTTCGACTACATGCTCTCCAACCCGCCCTTCGGCGTGGAATGGAAGAAGATCGAGCGCGAAATCCGCGACGAACACGAGTCCAAGGGCTTCACCGGCCGCTTCGGCCCCGGCCTGCCGCGCGTCAGCGACGGCTCGCTGCTCTTCCTGCTGCACTTGGTCAGCAAGATGCGCCCCCAAAAGGACGGCGGCAGCCGCTACGGCATCGTCCTCAACGGCTCGCCGCTCTTCACCGGCGGCGCGGGCTCCGGCGAAAGCGAGATCCGCCGCCACATGCTCGAGAACGACCTCGTCGAGGCCATCATCGCCCTGCCGACGGACATGTTCTACAACACGGGCATCGCCACCTACGTGTGGATCGTCACCAACAAGAAGCCCACCCCGAAGAAGGGCCTCGTCCAGCTGATCGACGCCAGCGCGTTTTGGCAGAAGATGCGCAAGAGCCTCGGCAGCAAACGCAAGGAGCTTTCCGACGCGCACATCGACGACATCACGCGCCTGTTCTGCAATTTCAAGGAAGTCACGCGCGACGGCAAGCCCATCAGCCGCATCTTCAAGAACGAGGACTTCGGCTACCGCACCATCACCGTCGAACGCCCGGAACGGGACGCCAAGGGCCAAATCGTCGTCGGCACCAAAGGCAAGGCCAAGGGCAAGCCGGTCGCCGACTCGAACCTGCGCGACACCGAAAACGTGCCGCTCGCCGAAGACGTCGAGACGTACTTCGAGCGCGAGGTCAAACCCCACGCCCCCGACGCCTGGATCGACGAGGACAAGACCAAGGTCGGCTACGAAATCCCGTTCAACCGCCACTTCTACGTCTTCACGCCGCCACGCCCGCTGGCGGCCATCGACGCTGACCTGAAGGTCGTCACCGACAAGATCCGCGCGATGCTGGGGGAGCTGTCCCAGTGATCCGAGACGGGCACGAGCCGGCGGCGGTCCCCTTTAGGCAGCAAGCTGCTGCCCAATTTCTGCAGTGCTCTGCTGCAGAAATTCCGTGCACTCGCCTCGAAACCAAACGCTGCAGCGACGCCGCGGAGTTCCGTACGTCTGGTACTTGGGGAGACTGCGCGCCGTGGGTACGGCCGGCAGGTGCTTCCCAAGGAGTATCCGTGCCATGACCGAACAACCGTCCGAACCGCGCTCGTCCCTCGTCCTGTACCAGACCGAGGATGGGCGCACGCGCGTCCAGTGCCGCTTTGACGAACAGACCGTCTGGCTGACACAAGCCCAGATGGCCGAACTCTTTGCGACCACTCCCCAGAACATCACCCAGCACCTGAAAGTCATCTACGACGAAGGCGAACTGGTCGAGACCGCAACTTGTAAGCCGTTCTTACAAGTTCGCCAGGAAGGCAGCCGCCGCGTCCAACGCGAGGTCCTGCACTACAGCCTCCCCGCCATCCTGGCCGTCGGCTACCGCGTGCGCAGCCCGCGCGGCACCCAATTCCGCCAGTGGGCCACCGCTCGCCTGACCGAGTTCCTGGTCAAGGGCTTCGCCATCGACGACGAACGCCTGAAGCACCCGCCCGGCCTGCGCGTTCCGGCCCTCGGCGTGCCCGACTACTTTGACGAGCTCCTCGCCCGCATCCGCGACATCCGCGCCAGCGAGGCGCGCATGTACCTGCGCCTGCGCGACCTGCTCGCCCTGGCCGCCGATTACCGCGCCAGCGACGCCGACACGACCAAGCTGTTCCAGATCGTCCAAAACAAGCTGCACCACGCCGTCACCGGCATGACCGCGCCGGAATTGATCACCGCGCGCGCCGACGCGACCTTGCCCAACATGGGCCTCACCACATGGAAGGGCGGCACCGTGCAGCGCACGGACGTCACGGTCGCCAAGAACTACCTGCGCGCGGACGAGATCACCGAGCTCAACCGCGTTGTCGTGATGTTCCTCGACTACGCCGAGGACCAAACGCGCCGCAAGCAGGCGATCCACATGGCCGATTGGACGCGCAAGCTGGACGAGTTCCTGCGCTTCAACGAGCGCGCCGTGCTGCCCGACGCGGGCCGCGTCAGCCGCGAAGACGCCGACGACAAGGCGCAGGCCGAGTTCGAGCGCTTTGCCACCCGCCGCCGCGAGCTGGCCGAGGCCCAAGGCGAGGCCGACAGCCTTAAGGCGCTGGAGGACCTCGCGAAGGAGCTCCCCAAGCACAAGCTGCACAAGCCCAAGGACGAGTCGTGAGCTTCCCGAGATACCCGAAGTACAAGCCGAGCGGTGTCGAATGGCTCGGCGAGGTGCCGGAGCATTGGGGCGTCGTTCCGCTGAAACACGCGGCGAGACTCACCATGGGACAATCGCCGTCCTCGGAGGAATGCAACACAGAAGGCCTTGGTGTGCCGTTCCTCCAGGGATGCGCGGAGTTTGGGAGCATCTCGCCACTTCCGCGGGTGTTCTGCCCCGTCGCAACGAAGTACGCGGAACATGGTGACATTCTGTTCTCAGTGCGAGCGCCCGTCGGAAAACTCAACGTGGCAGATCGCAGGTTCGGAATTGGACGAGGTCTATGTGCCATCCACCCCACCGAGCTAGTTGAGTCTCGGTTCCTGACCTTCGGCCTTCAGGAACTAGCCAAGGCCCTGCTCTCCGTTGCAACTGGGAGCACCTACGAGTCAGTCTCAATCGATCAGGTCGGTGGATGTGCGCTACTACTGCCCCCGCCCTCCGAGCAACGCGCCATCGCCGCATTCCTCGACCGGGAGACGGCGAAGATCGACGCGCTGATCGCGGAGCAGGAGAAGCTGATCGAGCTGCTCGCGGAGAAGCGCCAGGCCGTCATCTCCCACGCCGTCACCCGGGGCCTGAACCCCGACGCCCCCATGAAGCCGTCCGGCATCGAATGGCTGGGGGATGTGCCGGAGCATTGGGTCACGCGAAAGCTCAGCTTCGCGTTCAACACGATTGGGAGTGGCACCACCCCTCGCTCCGACAATCTCGCTTACTACGAGCCCGGCGACATTCCGTGGGTGAACACGGGAGATCTCACCGACGGCGACTTACCCTCTTGCGAAAGGCGCATTTCTAGGCTGGCGATCGAGGACTACCCAAGTCTCCGCGTGTATCCGGCTGGATCGCTGCTTGTCGCGATGTACGGCGCGACTACAGGCAAGCTCGGTCTGCTTGGATTCGACGCGACGGTCAATCAAGCTTGCTGTGCCTTCGTTGGCAACGACTGCATTCGAACCCGCTTTCTCTTTTACTGGCTGCTCGGCTATCGCGCCCAGCTAATCAGTCTTGCGAGCGGTGGTGGACAGCCGAACATCAGCCAAGAAGTGCTCCGCGGGCTTCGTGTCGCCGCACCCGAACTTTCAGAGCAGCGCGCCATCGCCGCGTTCCTCGACCGCGAGACAGCGAAGATCGACACGCTCGTCACCGAAGCCGAATCCGCCATCACCCTCCTGCAAGAACGCCGCTCCGCCCTCATCTCCGCCGCCGTCACGGGGCAGATCGATGTCCGCAACGTTGTCGCCACGGAGGTCGCATGAGCCTGCACAAAGAGATCAACCTCGAGTCCGAGATCTGCGATCACCTTGCGAAGCACGGCTGGGAGTACGCCGAGGGGGAGGCCGCGAAGTACGACCGAGTGCGCGCGCTCTATCCCGATGACGCCGTCGCGTGGATGGAGAGCGCGTATCCGAAGGACTGGGAAGCTTTGCGTAAGGCGCATGGCGCGAAGGCTGCCGAGGTGCTGCTCGACCGGTTGCGGCACCAGCTCGACCAGCAAGGAACCGTCGATGTCCTCCGCCACGGAATCGAGATGATCGGCGCGAGGACGCGCATCCGCTTTGCGGCGTTCAAGCCTGCGTTCACCATCAACGAGGAAATCCTGCGGCAGTACCGCGCCAACCGCCTGCGCGTGGTGCGGCAGGTGAAGTACTCGCAGTCGAACCAGAACTCGATCGACCTCGTGCTCTTCCTGAACGGCGTGCCCGTAGCCACGGCCGAGCTCAAGTCCGACTTCACGCAGGCGGTCGAGGACGCGGTCAAGCAGTACCAGTGGGACCGCAATCCGCGCGCAAAGGGGCAGGCCACCGAGCCCCTGCTGCTCTTTCCGAGCGGCGCGCTGGTGCACTTCGCGGTCAGCAACACCGAAGTGCAGATGAGCACGCGGCTCGAGGGCCCTGCGACGGTGTTCCTGCCCTTCAACAAGGGACGCAACGGCGGCAAGGGCAACCCCGACAACCATCCCGGCGGGCATCCCACCGCGTACCTGTGGGCGGAAGTCTGGCAGCGCGACAGCTGGCTCGAGATCCTCGGGCGCTATGTGATCGCGCAACGCAACGAGAAGAAGGAAGTCGCGAAGATCATCTTCCCGCGCTACCACCAACTCGATGCCACGCGGCGTCTGCAGCAGGCGGTGCTCGCGGATGGTGCGGGCGGGCGCTACCTCGTGCAGCATTCGGCGGGGTCGGGCAAGACCAACTCGATCGCATGGACGGCGCACTTCCTGGCCGAGCTGCACGACACGGCCAACAAGAAGATGTTCGACTCGGTGATCGTGGTGTCGGACCGCACGGTGATCGACGACCAGCTGCAGCGCGCGCTCGAGGCCTTCGAGCGGCAGAAGGGCGTCGTGGCGACGATTACGGGCAAGGAGGCGAGCAAGAGCGCAGCGCTGGCTGAGGCGCTGTCAGGCGACAAGAAGATCGTGGTGTGCACGATCCAGACCTTCCCGTTTGCGCTCGATCAGGTGCGCGCGCTGGCGGCGACGCAGGGCAAGCGCTTTGCGGTCATCGCCGACGAAGCGCACAGTTCGCAATCGGGCGAGGCGGCGTCGCGGCTCAAGGAAGTACTGTCGGCCGACGAGATGAAGGCGCTCGAAGATGGTGGCGAGGTGAGTGCCGAGGATGTGCTGACGGCTTCGCTGTCTGCGTCGATGGCGGCGCGTGCCGAGGAGGGCTCGGCGGGGATCACTTTTGTGGCATTCACCGCCACGCCGAAGAACAAGACGCTCGAGCTCTTTGGCACCCGTCCTGATCCGACGCGCAAGCCGGCGCCCGACAATGTGCCCAAGCCGTTCCATGTCTACTCCATGCGGCAGGCGATCGAGGAGGGGTTCATCCTCGACGTGCTGCGTAACTACACGACCTACAAGATGGCGTTCAAGCTCGCCCACAACGGCGAGGAGTACGACGAAACCACGGTCGAGCGTGCGCAGGCGGTCAAGGGCATCATGGGTTGGGTGCGGCTGCACCCGTACAACGTGAGCCAGAAGGTGCAGATCGTGATCGAGCACTACCTCGAGCATGTCGCGCCCCTGCTTGAGGGCAAGGCGAAGGCGATGGTCGTCGTGGGCAGCCGGCTCGAGGCCGTGCGCTGGACGCTGGCGCTCGAGGCGTACATCGCCAAGAAGGGCTACGGGATCGGTGCGATGGTGGCGTTCTCGGGCGAGGTCCACGACAAGGAGTCGGGGCCAGAGCCGTTCACCGAGGCGAGCAAGTCGCTCAACTCGGGCCTGCGGGGGCGCAGCATTCGCGATGCGTTCGACACCGACGAGTACCGCATCCTGCTCGTCGCCAACAAGTTCCAAACGGGCTTCGACCAGCCGCTGTTGTGCGGCATGTATGTCGACAAGCGCCTCGCGGGCATCCAGGCGGTGCAGACGCTGTCGCGGCTCAACCGCGCGCATCTGAGTAAGGATACGACCTATGTGCTCGACTTTGTGAACGAGGCCGAGGATGTGCTGGAGGCGTTCAAGGCCTACTACGACACAGCGGAGCTCGCGACGACCACCGACCCGAACCTGGTGTTTAACCTCAAGGCCAAGCTCGATGGCGCGGGGTACTACGACGACTACGAGGTCGATCGCGTGGTCAGGGTCGAGGGCAACCCAGCGTCGAAGCAGGCCGATCTGATCGCGGCTATCGCGCCGGTGAGCCAGCGGCTGCTTGGGCAATTCCGCGACGCGCAGGTCGCGTGGCGCGCCGCTCGGGAGAACGGGCAGGCCGCCGACACCAAGAAGCACCGCGAAGTCATGGACGCGCTCACACTCTTCAAGGGTGACCTTGGGCAGTATGTGCGGCTGTATGTGTTCCTGAGCCAGATCTTCAACTACGGCAACACCGACGTGGAGAAGCGGGCCATCTTCTTCCGTCGCCTGCTGCCGCTGCTCGACTTCGGCCGTGAGCGTGACCAGATCGACCTGTCGCATGTGCGGCTCACGCACTACACGCTCAAGAACCTCGGCAAGAGCAAGGCCGACCTGCGCTCGGGCGACGCGCCCAAGCTGGAGCCGATCACCGGCGCAGGCTCGGGCTCGATGCAGGAGAAGGTCAAGGCGCACCTCCGCGAGATCATCGAGAAGGTCAACGAACTCTTCGAAGGCGAGCTGACCGACGACGACAAGCTGATCTATGTGAACAATGTCCTGAAGGGCAAGCTGCTTGAGAACGAGACGCTGCGCCAGCAGGCCACGAGCAACTCGAAAGCGCGCTTCGAGGCGTCGCCCGATCTGAGCAGCGCGGTGCTCGAAGCAGTGCTCGATGCGCGTGGCGCACACAAGCGCATGTCCGAGCAGGCCATCAACGACGAGCGCGTGCGGCGTGGGCTAGTGGACATCCTGGTGAACTTCACGGATTTGTATGAGTTGTTGAGGGGTGAGAGGAAGGCGGGGTGATTAGTCGCGACTGGAGAGATCTATGGGCTACCTTCCATTGCATAGCAACGACACTCGGGCGAAGCGCGTGCTGGAGCTTTTTGAACGCTTGGAGCGCACCGCAGAGGCAAACCAGATCGAGTGCACTTTCACGCTGGCTGCCACCAGCCTGCTGCTTGGTCAGACGCTGGATGCCTCGCGCAAGGAACTTCATGTCGACATACCCGACAACCCCGATAACGACGCGATTGAGCTTCGCGATGCAGCGGAGGTTGTCAAGGTGCTCCCAGAGCACTTGCGCGCTCCCGCCATCGAGTGGCTTGGCAATTGGAAGCCACCTTTGCTCAGGGCTGAAGCTGCGCCCGATCCCACAGACACTCAGTGGCGATGGGTTCAGAAGCACTGTCGATCAGGGTCAGACGCCCCGCTAGGGGAGGAGCTTGTGCGCGCAGTCGCACCAGGTAGCCCAGGCGCAGAGTCGTTGCCCACGAGCATGTCAAAGCGCCGGCTGCTCCGATTGATCCGAAACGGAGTCATGCACGGCAGCGTCTGGTGGACTCCTCATCCCCGAAAGCACATCGATGGCAACCCCGTGATCGATGGTGTCGTGATCGCGTCGTTGGCGAATCCTGCCAAATGCGATAAGTGCAAGCAGATGCTTGAAGATCGCGACGCGATGGAGGCGAAACGAGAAAAGTACGACATCGTTTGGGTACGGGTGTCCGCCCTCAGACGGTACATCAAGCGCTGGGCGGAGACGCTTGTTCAGGCAGGTGCTGACCAGGGTGATCTTGAGCTGGCGGAGCATCATTACCGCATTGGGCAGCGCTGATGGCAGCGCTGTTCTACCCCTGCTGTGGCACGACTGACCTCTTGACGGCGATTGAGGGCTTCGCCCACCTCGCCGACTCCGTCCACGGAGCCGACCCCGACCACAGAGTCGCCGCGGGCCTGCGTCGCCACTGGCGACTTGAACTGCAGCGCGAGTCGCCGTACCGCTTCACGCCGGAACTCTCGCCGCCGCCTGCCCTGGGTGTCCGCAAGATCGAAATCCAAACCAGCATCGCTGACCATGGCACGCGGCATGAGTATCTCGCGAAGCGCATCGGCAGCGACGATGCGCCGCTCCCCTTCACCTGGCATCAGTACGACGCCGTCGAGGCGCTCAACCATATCGAAGGCATCGCGGTCTTCTTCTTCCGCCGCGACAGACCCGAGGAAGGCG
>Ga0209668_10000686_pt1 | contig 14048 bp, 6 predicted proteins | sample FrelakmetPLP11PL_FD_187150 | JGI IMG/M metagenome (GOLD analysis project Ga0209668, IMG submission 187150) | Freshwater lake sediment microbial communities from the University of Notre Dame, USA, for methane emissions studies - PLP11 PL (SPAdes)... | ecosystem: Environmental > Aquatic >... | reverse complement strand
CTTATTTCATCAATGGTAAAAGTTGTCCCCCAAAGGACAGCTATAATTGTCGAACGACTTGGTAAATACAGGGCAACCTTTACAGCAGGTTTCCAGATAATTATCCCTTTTATCGATAAAGTAAGGTACAGACACACCCTTAAAGAACAGGCGATTGATGTCGCTCCACAGATCTGTATCACACGCGATAATATAGCAGTTGAGGTTGACGGAATACTTTACCTTCAGGTTCTGGATCCTCAAAAAGCTTCCTATGGAATTGATAATTATAGATTTGCTTCGATACAGATAGCTCAGACGACCATGAGGAGTGTCATAGGCAAACTGGAACTTGACAGAACATTTGAGGAACGTGAAACTATTAACGTTTCTATTGTTGAAGCTGTTGACAAAGCCAGTGAGCCATGGGGTGTTAAAGTATCACGTTACGAAGTAAAAAATATTTCGCCCCCTCAGAGCATTAAGGATGCCATGGAAAAACAGATGAGGGCCGAGAGGGAGAAGAGGGCAGTAATTGCTGAGTCGGAAGGAACAAAACAGGCCAAGATCAATAATGCGGAAGGTGACAAGCAGGAACTCATAAAAAAATCTGAAGGTGAAATGCAGAAGCGTATCAATGAAGCTGCCGGCCGTGCATCAGAGATTGAGCAGCTTGCTAAAGCTACCGCAAATGGATTAAGGGCTATTGCTCTGGCTATATCTGAAGAAAACGGGCTGAATGCAGTAAACCTTAGAGTTGCCGAGCAGTATCTGGTTGGATTTGCAAATATTGCTAAACAGAATAATACTGTTATACTCCCGGCAAATCTTACAGATGTTGCAGGTATTGTTGCGACAGCAACTTCTATGTTCAATGAGATTAAGGATAAGAAGAAATAACCTCACCCTAAATGGGGGTGTTGAAAAAGTCAACATTCTCATATTCACCCCTAAATCCCCTAAAGGGGACTTATTGATAGACAGACACTTAATAAACCCCCTTTAGGGGGATGGGGGTAAGAATCATAAGAAATCGGACTTTTGATACTGCCTCACTTAATCGATTATATATCAGTCTTTTTAAACCCCTTCTCCTTCAGGAGAAGAGCCTGCCCCGCTATAGCGGGGGGCAGGGGGATGAGGTCAATCTCCCTGATGCTCAGTTCTCAATATGATCTCATTCTGCAGGTCTTCCCCAAGATCGTTGAAATAATCACTGTATCCGGCAACCCTTACAATAAGATCCCTGTATAATTCAGGATGCTTCTGAGCATCACGCAATGTATCGGCATTGACCACATTAAATTGTATATGATGACCATCGAGGCTGAAATAACTGCGAATCAAGGCTGTTAGACTTTCATAACTATCTTCATCTTCAAAAAACTGCGGAGAAAATTTTTGATTCAGAAGGGTCCCTCCTGTACGCAAATGGTCAATTTTTGAAGCAGATTTGATTACAGATGTCGGCCCCTGATTGTCAGATCCCTGGCTTGGGGATATACCTTCTGAGAGAGGTGCGAAAGCCTTTCTTCCATCAGCGGTTGCTCCTGTCACACTTCCGAAATATACATGTGATGTTGTTGGCAGCATATTAATCCGGTGGACTCCGCCTCTGGAGGAGGGTCTTCCGTTTACCGCATCATAATAAATCTCAAACACAGTAACAGCCTGCCGATCAGCATAATCATCGTCGTTACCATATTTTGGGGTGTTATACACAAGATCGTTCCTCAACTTTTCAAATCCAGTAAAATCAGCTTCAAGGGCCCTGCTGAGCTCAGTCCAGCTGAAATTCTGCCTATCATAGATATTGTACCTGATTGAGGTCAGTATATCGGTAATACTTCCGAGTCCAACCCCCTGTATGTAAGTTGTATTATACCTTGCTCCACCATTATTGTAGTCCTTACCTTTCGAAATGCAGTCCTCAACCAGGAGCGAAAGGAATGGTACCGGCATATATTTTGCAAAAGTCTGTTCAATTACGTTGTTACCCCGGATTTTTATATCTGCAAAATGTTTTACCTGGGCTCTGAATCCTTCAATCAGATTATCAAATGTCTTATAATCAGATGAATTTCCTGTGTGAAGGCCTACCTGTTTCCCGGTTCGGTTATCGAATCCATCGTTAAGAGTAAGCTCGAGGATTTTCGGAAGATTAAAATAACCAGTAAGCCAGTAAGCTTCTGTTCCGAAAGCTCCTGTTTCAACGCAACCAGATGCTCCTCCATTACGGGCATCGACAATGTTCTTTCCCTGGCGGAGAAGCTCCTGAACTATTGCATCAGTATTAAAGCATGAAGGCTGACCAAATCCGGTCCTTATAATATCAAGGGCTTTATGAATAAATCTGTCGGGACTCTTCCTGCTTATCTGAATCATGGAGCTGGGTTGCAGTATTCTCATCTCCCTGATTACATCCAGAAGGATATATGACATATCATTTACACCATCTGTTCCATCAGGTTTTACACCACCTAAATTAATGAGACAGAAATCTGTATAAGTATTACTTTCACTTGCAGTTACACCCATCTTCGGAGGTGATGGATGGTTATTGAACTTTACCCAGAAACAGCCAAGCAGATCGAAAAGCTCTTCAGATGACAGAGTTCCGGCCTCAGTCTCCTTTTTATAAACCGGATACAAATGTTGATCAAGCCTCCCGGGATTGAAGGAATCCCAGGGATTAAGCTCAGTGATTACGCCAAGGTGTATGAACCAGTAGTGCTGTAACATTTCATGCACAGTCTCTGGTCGGTTGGAAGGGACTTTACGGCATATTGCAGCCATTTTGATAAGTTCATCCTTCCTTATCTCATTAGTCTCGTTGGCCGCGAGTCTCTCAATTACTTCAGCATGTCGTTCAGCATACATTATTATTGCATCGCAGGCAATATCCATTGCTTTTAATTCCTCAGCTTTTTCAAATGCCTCGCTATCATTGTAATAATCAAGCTTTGAAATAGTATCCCTGATCTCTTCCTTTAACTGCAGGAACCCTGTTCTGAACATTTTATATCCGAGGACAGTGTGTCCAGGAGCACGCTGTTCCTGAAACTCAGTAAAAATACCTGCCTTATAGGCATTCAGCCATTCAGGAGTCATAAGGCCCATTATCCTGTCGCGGTTGCTCTTTCCATTCCAGAAGGGAATAATTTCTTCTTCATAAGCTTTTCTCACTTCATCATCAACTTTGAAGAAAACTTTTTCCCTTGAATTCAGTATCTCCAGATCCTTAACGGAATGCAGGCTGATTTCAGGATATGTAGGTGTCTCCTTAGGAGCCGGCCCTCTTTCGCCAACAATAAGTTCCCCGGGATTTATGCAAATCTTCTTGTTTTTAAGGAGATATTCAAGGGCTTTAGCCCTTAATACAGGCGGCGATATTCCTCTCGACTCATCGCTTTTATAAAAACGGGTGATCAGGACTGCACGTTCGGCACTTAATTTTTCAACAGCATTCTGGCTCTGTTCCCGTAGTTTTTTAACTCTTTCAGATAGTACCATATTAATTAAATTGAATTGTCATTTTAAAATCTTTAAACACATTTGTTTTTGCCCCCAAATCCCTGCCTACCGGCAGGTAGGCCCTAAAGGGGACTTATTAATAGCAGCCTTTTCCAAACCCCCTTTAGGGGGGTGAAATTAAGCTTTTCGACAACATCAGGCCGGTGAAAATTTCATCCCCCGATCTTAATTTTTATCCCTGTCTCGGAAAAGAACTTCTTCAGTTCATTCATCCTTTCCGGAGAAGGCTTTTCAGCATCGTTCATCCTGTAAGGAAGATCAAATCTTTTATATTTTGAAGCTCCGATCCTGTGGAAAGGAAGAAGGTTTACCTTCTTAAGGTTAAATTTCCTAAAAGATGAAAGAAGGTTTCTCAGCTCCTCAAGATGCTCTTTATCATCATTTTTCCCCGGAACTACAGGTATTCTGACAATAACCTCCTTACCGCTTTCAAAAATCATTTTTAAATTATCAAGAATCCCGATGTTTGAAACACCTGTATATTCAATATGCTTTGAATTTTCAAGATGTTTGATATCAAAAAGAAAAAGATCAGTAAATGGCACAATTGATCTAAAGCTTTCAGTTGATGCAAAACCTGAGGTATCAACAGCTGTATGATATCCATTTATCTTACAGGCTTTTAAAGCTGCGCGCAGGAACTCCGGCTGCATCATCGGCTCTCCGCCAGAAAAGGTGACTCCTCCCCTTGATTGCTCAATAAATACTCTATCTTTTTCAAGAATTTCAAGTATCTCCTCCACTGAATAGTACCTGCCAACTTCCTCATCCGAAGAAAACTCACTGTTGCCAAGCTTTCTGGTCCGGACAATCACCCGTGGTATCGGGGAGATTCCTTCCGGATTATGACACCACCAGCACGAAAGAGGGCATCCCTTCATAAAAAAAGTCACCCTTATCCCCGGACCATCGTGTATTGAATATCTTTTTATGCTGAAAATCAATCCTTGCATCGAGAATCAATACTAAAAATAAAACAAATATTTAAAAGAAGATTTGAAGAAGTACCTGATAAAATCCCTTAATTGTTTTCTATCCCAAAACCCTAAAGTGGACTTAATGATTAAATTTCTTTTTAGGAACCCCCTTTAGGCCTGCACTGACCGAAGCGTCAGTGGGGCAGGGGGTAAAAAAGCATAGTAATCTGAACTTGCTAGTTGTAAAACATGAGACAATTATAAAGCCTGCGACCGAGACGCTGCATCATGAAACGATGTCTGAGCTTCAAAATCATAAGTAATTAATTGGCCGAAAGTTATAAAAAAAATTTACAAAATCTTAACTTTTCATGGGAAATATGCTCAAAAATTAACAAAAGATTAACACAAATGCCTGCAACAAAATGCATTTACAGGCGTCTATATATCAGATAACGGATAAAATAATTAAAAACTATAAAATATTAAAGATTTCTACTAAGGCCGTCCGGCCAAATTCTACGATCAGGTTTAGGTTAATGAAGGAAAGATAACTCCCAGCTATCTTTCCTTTTCTTTTTTCCTTATCCAAAAAAAGCCGTTAATCTCTTATTCTGATCAAGAAAATGTCAGATTAAGTACTGGAATAATCCGGAAATTATAATCTTTGTATCTTGGCTGATCACACAATTAACCAATTTTAACCTGATTATGAAAAAAACAATTTTAATCATGCTGATAGTAGCTCTGATAACTGGTTCATGTAAGCAAAAAGTCAAAAGCGACAATCCTTTACTTAATGATTTTGATACGCCGTATGAAGTTCCTCCTTTTGACCTGATAAAAGCCAGACATTTTAAACCTGCATTTCTTGCCGGATTTGATGAACAGAAGGAAGAAATAAGGAAAATTACTGCGAATTCTGAGGAACCGACTTTTGACAATACAATAAAAGCCCTTGAGTACAGCAGTGAACTGCTGACAAAAGTCAACAGGATTTTTAGTTCTCTTAACTCAGCCAATACCAGCGATTCCCTGCAGGCTATTAATCTTGAAACTGCACCCTTATTATCAAAACACAGAGATGATATAAATCTTAATGATACTTTGTTCAGGAGAATAAAATCAGTCTTTGAAAACAGGGAAAAATTCAAATTGACTGAAGAAGAGAAGAAAGTACTTGAAGATACATATAAAAGTTTTGTAAGAAACGGAGCTGAATTATCTCCTGAAAACAAAGATAAGCTGAGGAAGATAAATGAAGAACTCTCTTTGCTTTCAGTAAAATTCGGTCAGAACCTGTTGGCTGAGACAAATGCATTTAAACTTGTTATAGACAAAAAGGAAGATCTTGCCGGATTGCCTGAAGGGATCATTGCTCAGGCAGCATCGACAGCCGAAGCCATGAACCTTAAAGGAAAGTGGGCTTTTACGATTCAATATCCGATAATGGAACCTTTCCTGAAATATAGCGAAAACCGTGAACTCAGACAGAAGCTTTTCACTGCCTATTTCATGAAAGGTGACAACGATAATGATAAGGATAATAAGGAAATAATATCGAAAATTGCAAAACTCAGGATTGAACGGTCTCTCCTGCTGGGTTATAAAAGTTATGCGGCTTTTGCACTGGAAAGGACAATGGCAAAAACACCTGAAAGGGTTATGGATTTCCTTGAACAGGTATGGAAGGCAGCTTTACCGGTAGCTAAAGCTGAAGCTACGGCACAACAGGAACTTATTGACAGGGAGGGTTTCAAGTTTAAACTTGAACCTTGGGACTGGTGGTACTACACCGAAAAAATTAAAAAAGAGAAATATGCCCTGGATGATGAGCTTACCAGACCATATTTCAAGACTGAGAATGTTATGGAAGGTATGTTTTATGTTGCCAGTCGCCTTTATAACCTTAAATTTACAAAAAGGACCGATATTCCAAAATACCATGCTGATGTGGTAACATTTGAAGTTACCCGCGATAACAAACACATTGGTATCCTTATGATTGATAATTTTCCTCGTGCCTCAAAACGTGGCGGAGCATGGTGCGGCGCTTACAGGGGCCAGAGTCGTGATATCAAAGGAAATATGATCACCCCTGTGGTCACAATGGTGACAAACTCAGCTCCACCTGCAACTGATAAACCTTCATTGCTGACACCTGATGAAGCAAGCACTCTTTTCCATGAGTTCGGTCATGCACTTCATCAGCTTCTTTCAAACTCGACATATCCTGGTGTTTCAGGAACCTCCGTCCCAAGGGATTTTGTAGAGCTTCCTTCTCAGATCATGGAGCACTGGGTGCTTGAGCCAGAAGTCCTAAAGGTTTATGCGAAACATTATGTAACAGGAGAAATCATACCTCAAGAAATAATTGAAAAACTTGACAAAGCAGGTAAGTTCAATACGGGTTTTGCCACAGTCGAGTTTCTGGCTGCTGCCCTGCTCGACATGGATTACCATATCCTGACAGAACCTGTTGATCTCAATATCCGTGACTTTGAAAAGAAAACTCTTGATAAATACGGGCTGATCCCTGAAATAAAACCAAGATACAGGTCTACATATTTTAATCACATCTGGAGTTCAGGCTATGCTTCTGGTTACTACAGCTATTACTGGAGCGAAATGCTCGATGCAGATGCTTTCCAGGCTTTTAAAGAAACGGGGGATATCTTTAACAGGGATGTTGCAGCCAGATTTGAAAAAGAGATCCTTTCGAAAGGAGGCACCAGAGATCCACAGGAAATGTATATAGCCTTCAGGGGCAAAGAACCAGGTATTGATGCCCTTCTTGTTAACAGAGGACTAAAATGAAAATCAGCAGGATAGTAATTCTATTTCTTTCTTTTTCAGTCTGCAGCTGCTCTTCTTATGTAAAAGATCCGGTAGCTGTCAGAGGCCTTATTGATCTAAGACAAACGGCCGATACCAATTTTATTATTAAGATAAACGGAGAATGGGAATTTTACTGGAACAAGCTTCTTAAGCCCGGCGATTTTCAAGAAAAAAAAGAATTAGAACCTGATTTATATGGCAAAGTCCCATCTTATTGGACAGATTACTCCCGGGATTCTTTAAAGATAACCAGCCTTGGCTTTGCCACCTACAGGCTTAGGGTACTTCTGCCTGCAGGTTACAGGAGTGCCATGGGATTTAACGTACCTGTTTTTGATTCTTCCTATGATATATATATTGACGGGAAACTTATGGGTGGAAATGGAGTACCAGGCAAAAGTGAATCGGAAAGCAGGCCAGAATATGCGAGACTCTTCTTCAGATTCATTCCATCAAAGGATACAATGGAAATAGTACTAAATGTTGCAAATTTCCATCATCGCAGGGGCGGTTTCTGGCAGACAATGAAAATGGGTACATTCTCTGAAGTTCAGAACAGGTATGCTCTTGCCTGGGCAAGGGACTGGGCATCAATAAGCTTTCTACTGGGATTCTCATTGTTTTTCCTTTTCTTTTATCTTATTTTTACCAGGGACAGCCTCATGGCATTCTTCAGCCTGGCATCGACAGGACTTGCTCTCAGACCTCTTTTTACATCCAATTTCCTCATAAATTCTATTATGCACCTGAAGTGGGAATGGATTGTCCGTTGGGAATATCTCGGACTCTATCTCATCCTGACAGGATGGTACTGGTTTGCAGTGATACTGTATCCGTCAAGATTTTTCAGAGCTATAACGTGGACCATAACTTTCATATTCCTGGCTGCATCGGTGCTTACAATAATTTTTCCTGTGAAGATCTTCAGTTATATGACCTTTGTTATATATCCCTCATTGATAATATTAATAGGATATTCACTATACCGGAATATCCTGGGAGTTATAAGAAAAAACAGGATCGATTATGTCTATTTCTCGGCATTTGCATTTCTGTCCTACGCAGCCATCCATGATGTAAGGATCTCTCTTGGCAAATCAGATGTTGCTTCAGAATATATCCTTACTTACATCCTGGTACTCTTTGTTTTTATGCAGGCAGTCCTCCTTTTATATAAATGGGTTAAAGCATATTCTGAAAAGGAGAAACTTCAGAATGAACTCGAATACATTAACAGGAACCTCGAGAATATCGTAAAGGAGAGAACCCAGGAAATAAATTCAAGAAGGGAGGAAATTGAAAACCAGAACAGGAAAATTGCCTTTCAGAATAAGCAGCTTTCCGATACTATTCAGCTTAAAAACAAGATCTTTTCAGTAATAGCGCACGATCTGAGAAGTCCTGTGGTAAATATCCTTTATATGCTTAACCTCCTTAAGGAGAAAGAATACAAGGATAAGTATGACTCATTTGCCGACGCGAGTATACAGTATTCACAGCAGGTAATCAACCTTCTTGAGAATATGCTTGTGTGGGGAAGAGGCCAGGAAGATAAAATCAAGTTCTCTCCGGGAAAACATGATCTTGCAGATTTGATCCTTACAAATATGAGTATTTTTAAGGAAACAGCTGATAAAAAAGAGATATCCGTTAATTTCACCCAGATCGGCAATTCCAGAGCATATTTTGACAAAGACCTGATGGACATTATCATAAGGAACCTGCTTTCAAATGCTGTGAAATATACTGGAACTGGTGGCAGGATTAGCATCCTGTTAAAGGATAAACCTCTTTCCGGAGAAGGAATCTCACTTAAAATATGTGATAACGGAGTAGGTATTCCTCCTGTGAAACAGAAATACATCTTTACCGCCACTGAAATTGAAAGCACACCCGGTACCGAGAATGAGAGAGGCACAGGATTCGGCCTGAAGCTATGCCATGAGCTTGTTCAGATAAATAACGGAACAATTTCCGTTGAAAGCAAAGAGGGAGAGGGTACATGTTTTACAATAACATTGCCTGAACAGAAATAAGAGAGTGTTCCTAAATACAAATTCACCCCTTTCATTCTATAGTTAGTTCGGTCAACCTTTTAATATCAAGTATTTTAAGGTGTTTGCCTTTTGTGATAATAATCCCTTCATGCTCCATTTCACTTACAACCCTTGCTATCGAAGGACGCGCTACACCGAAGTATTCGGCCATTTCATTCTGTGTCATAAGCAGAGTTATTTCACTCTTTTCCTTACCTGAAGCCTGAAGAATATATTGGGCGAGTTTTCCCCGTATTGTCTTAAAATTCAGAAATTTGATCTTTTCAGAAAGAAATTGAGACCTGTTTGAAATCATATCCAGAAAATTGGCGAGGATTTTTTCATTGTATTTCAAGAACCTGAGAAAATCATCCTTATCTATCATCAAAAGCTCACAGTCTGAAACAGCTACAACATTCACCGGGAAAATATTCCTGCTTCCAAAAATAAAAGCGGCAGCCACAGCTCTTGTCGCCGGGATATCTTCAATTTTGATGATTCTCCCGGAATAATCAACCATCTCACCTTTGACCATACCATCCAAAACAAGAATAAAAGAAGATACGGGATCCCCGCTGTGGGATATGATTTTCCCGGTCCTATATTTACGGATACGGTAAGGCGTTGCTGATACAGCTAATTCAACCTCACTGATTGTCAGACCAGTGAAAAGAGGCGAATTTAATAGAATCTGATAGTCCATCTTTTTTGCATAAAATTAGCAATTGTAACAAATGTTACAATTTATTCCATTCTTATATTTCACTTTTGTTCCCGAAATCAAACTAAATCACAAAAAATAAATTATGAAAAGGGATATTCTTAAGATAGATGATGAGTTATGCAACGGGTGCGGACAGTGCGTTCCGAACTGTCATGAAGGAGCTTTGCAGGTTATTGATGGAAAGGTGAGGCTTATAAGTGAGTTGATGTGTGACGGACTGGGAGCCTGTATTGGCCACTGCCCTGAGGGAGCAATCACCATTGAAAAACGTGAGGCAGAACCATACAATGAGACAAAGGTTATGGAGCAAATGATTACTAAAGGGAAAAATACTATTACTGCTCATCTCAAACACCTGAAGGATCATAGCGAAACAGAATATCTTCAGGAAGGTGTTGGCTACCTGAAGGAAAACCGTGAAAAGCTTGGCTTTAACCTTGCAGAAGTTTTACAGGAGGTTCATAATCATGGACAACATCCGGTTCACTCTGGCGGCGGTTGCCCGGGATCACGTGCCCTTGTAATTGAAAAGCCGCTCACTGAAGGTCTCTCTGTGTCAGCCGACCAGCCCTCCGAATTGAGACAATGGCCTGTTCAGATGCATCTTCTGAATCCCAATGCACCATATCTCAGGGGTTCTGACCTGTTGCTTGCCGCTGATTGTGTGGCTTTTTCAATGGGCAATTTCCACAGCAGGTATCTCAAGGGAAGATCACTGGCTATTGCCTGTCCTAAACTTGACCATGGAACTGAAATATATGTTGATAAACTGACTTCAATGATCGATATTGCAAAAGTAAATACTATAACTGTTATGATGATGGAGGTTCCGTGTTGCGGAGGCTTATTGAATATGGTAAGGAATGCATTGTCGAATGCAGCAAGGAAAGTCCCGGTAAAACAGATGGTAATAAGCCTGTCAGGAGAGGTTCTCACTGATGAATGGGTTTGACATGATAATTATCATAATGCAATTTCAAAAATTGGTTCCTTAAAAAAAATTGCATATTTTAGCGCCCCGAAGTAAAATTGAAGCAGATTTAAACAAATAAAGAGCGTATGGCGGAGAATAATGAGATGGTAAATTCTGATGATCAAAAACTTTACCTCGGTCTGGATATAGGATCGACTTCATTGAATACAGTACTTTTGGATGAAAACCATAATGTCATTGAGGACTATTATGATTATGTTCACGGGAGACCATTCAATATTCTAAAAGATAGGCTCTCAGCAATATTATGCAATCATTCCCCTGAAAATATCAAAGGTATTGCCATAACAGGAACCGGCGGGAAACTTGCGACCGGTCTGATCGGAGGGATTTTCGTAAATGAAATAATTGCCCAGGCCACCTCTTCAGGCAGGTTATTTCCCAATGCACAAACAGTTATCGAAATAGGAGGAGAAGACTCCAAACTTATAATGCTTGAAAAAGATCCTTCAAACGGACATTCACGGCTTGTAGACTTTGAAATGAACAGCATCTGCGCAGCAGGAACAGGATCATTCCTTGATCAGCAGGCCCGCAGGATAAAAGTACCTATCGAGAAGGAGTTCGGAGAGATGGCTCTTAAATCAGTTGACCCTCCCAGAATTGCAGGCAGGTGCAGCGTATTTGCCAAGAGTGATATGATCCATCACCAGCAGATAGCAACACCACTGCATGATATTGTTGCAGGCTTATGCTTCGCCCTTGCCCGGAATTTCAGAAGTAATGTGGCAAGAAGCAAGGAGATAAAGAAGCCGGTTATCTTCTCAGGAGGTGTTGCAGCAAATTCAGGTATGGTGAGAGCATTCAGGGAGGTTCTTTCGCTTAATGAGGATGAACTGATTATCCCCGAACATCATGCATCAATGGGCGCAATTGGCGCAGTAATGTATGCTCGATCTAACAATCTGGAAATGAACCATTTTAAGGGAATGGGGAAACTTGATGAGTATCTTGCAGAAGACTCCACCGAGTTCAATAGTCTCCCCCCCTTAGTGGAATCTGAGGCTGTTTATAATAAAATAGTCCACTTCAGGGAAAACGGAAAAGGGAAACTGCCTGTTTACCTGGGTATAGATGTAGGATCACTGAGCACAAATGTTGTGCTTATAGATAAAGATCATAATGTAATTGCCAGACGTTATCTCCCTACCGGGGGAACACCCCTTGAGGCCATCCAGAAAGGGATGACAGAGATTTATGACGAAATAGGTGAGCATGTCGAGGTTATCGGTGCAGGGACCACCGGATCGGGCCGTTATCTGACCGGCGATTTTATTGGTGCCGATACAATTCAGAATGAGATAACTGCACAAGCCACTGCGGCTATTGATTACGATCCGACTGTTGATACTATCTTTGAAATCGGAGGACAGGACTCAAAATATATAAGCATTGAGAACGGTGTAGTCGTCGACTTTGAGATGAATAAAGTATGTGCCGCGGGAACCGGATCATTCCTGGAAGAGCAGGCTGAAAAACTGGATATCAATATTGTTGAGGAGTTCGGGTGTATGGCATTGAAATCAGAATGTCCGGTCAAGCTTGGCGACAGATGCACAGTATTTATGGAATCGGACCTGAACACTTATATGCAGAAAGGAGCCAGGAATGAAAACCTTGTTGGCGGCCTCGCATATTCAATTGTATACAATTATCTTCAGAAAGTTGTTGCTGACCGCAAGGTAGGCAACAAAATCTTTTTCCAGGGAGGTGTTACAAACAACAAAGCTGTTGTCGCTGCATTCGAACATGTTACCGGAAAGAAAATAACAATTCCCCCTCATTTTGATGTTACAGGAGCAATTGGGGCCGCAATTCTGGCACAGAGGTCAATGAAGAATGGTCAAAAAACCACCTTTAAGGGTTTCGGAGTCAGGAATGTTACTTATAATATCAGCAGGTTTGTCTGTCAGAGCTGCACAAACCATTGTGAGATCAGAAAAGTTAAGATAACCGGGGAAAAGAAATCATTGTTTTACGGAGGCCGCTGCGAAAAATACGAGACTGACGGGAGGAAAAAACCCGCCAACAATATACCAAATCTCTTCGAAAAGAGGGTTGAGATGCTTATGGATGGCTACGATGAGAAGAAAGATGTTAAGGCTGTAACCATCGGGATTCCAAGAGCTCTAATGGTATTTTATCAGCAGTTCCCATTCTGGCGTACTTTTTTTGAAGAACTCGGATTCAGGGTAATAATTTCAAGAGAGTCGGACAAATCCATTCTCACACAATCTATTGAGACAATCACAACTGAGACATGTCTTCCTGTTGAGATTATGCATGGTCATGTTATTGATCTTATCGATAAGAATGTTGACTACATATTCCTTCCTTTCATAGTGAATGGCAAATTCAAGGAGGGAAACAAGACCTTCAATTGTAACTGCCCGTGGATTCAGACATACCCGTTTATGGTAAGGGCAGCCCTCAAAGGGAAAATAGATGAATCAAAACTACTCATCCCAACACTGCATTTCAGATTCTTTGAACGTGCCCTGGTGAAGGAAATGACGAGCTTTTTCAATGACAAATTCGGAATTGGTAAAGAGGAAATAAGAAAGGCAATATATAAAGCTGATGAAATTCAGGTATCATTCGAAAAGAAGCTTGTGGATTACGGCAGGGAAGTCTTACAGAATATTCCGGTAAACTGCCGGCCTGTTGTTTTGCTTGGACGTCCATATAACAGTGCTGATTCACATCTGAACCTGGGTCTTATTGAAAAGCTGATTACTCAGAATGTGATGCCGATACCGATTGACATGCTCGACCTGACACCATATAACATTTTCGTTAACTACAGGAACATGTACTGGCCTAACGGCCAAAAGATGATTGCTGCTGCCCAGCATGTGGCAAATACTGAAGGCATGTATGCCGTTTACCTGAGCAATTTCCGGTGCGGACCCGATTCATTTATATGGCATTATATAACTGAAGAACTGAAAGGGAAACCTTTCCTGCACCTCGAGGTGGATGAACATTCAGCTGATGCAGGAATGGTAACGCGAATTGAAGCATTC
>Ga0209668_10000685_pt1 | contig 14069 bp, 10 predicted proteins | sample FrelakmetPLP11PL_FD_187150 | JGI IMG/M metagenome (GOLD analysis project Ga0209668, IMG submission 187150) | Freshwater lake sediment microbial communities from the University of Notre Dame, USA, for methane emissions studies - PLP11 PL (SPAdes)... | ecosystem: Environmental > Aquatic >... | reverse complement strand
TCTATCCTCGATGTCACGGCGCCGACCGCAACCCTGGGCAAGACCGCCGGCAAGGATCAGAAGCACGGCAAGCCCACTCTGGTGGCTGCGTTGGGACTGGAGGCCGCCCGTGCCGAGGCTGCACGGCTCTCCGCGCAGGCTCGCGAGGCGGCGCGCGCCCTTCCCGGCGGGGAGCAAGGGCTTTTCGGGGTGCTGGCCGGCCATCTGTTGGAGCGGCAGACCTGATTTGAGCTAGACTCTCCCTTTCCACGGATGAATCCAGCCAGCCTGTTCGACGCCATCCAGTCTCCGGAGGATCTGCGCCGTCTGCCGCGCGAGGCGCTGCCTCAGGTGGCGGAAGAGATGCGCGCGTTCCTGCTCGAGAGCGTGCAGCGCACGGGCGGCCATCTGGGTTCCAACCTTGGCACGGTCGAGGTGACGCTGGCGCTGCACTATCTCTACGACTTCCGCCGTGACCGGCTGATCTTCGACGTCAGTCACCAGTGCTATCCGCACAAGCTGCTGACCGGCCGGCGCAAGGATTTCCCGGGTCTTCGTCAGACCGGCGGCATCTGCGGCTTCACCAATCCGCACGAATCGCCCTACGACCTGTTCCACACCGGCCATGCGGGCACTGCGATCAGTCTGGCGACGGGCCTTGCGCTTGCTGCGCAGCACGAGAAGACACCGCCGCGCGTCGTGGCGCTGGTGGGCGATGCCTCGCTGGGAGCGGGCGTGGCCTTCGAGGGCCTCAACCACGCGGCGGCGAGCGGCGCGCGGGTGCTCGTGATCCTCAACGACAACGAGTGGTCCATCTCGAAGTCCGTCGGTGCGCTCGCGCGCTACCTCTCGAAGATCCGCTCCAACCGCCTGGTGCAGCGCGCGCAGCAGGAAGTCAGCGGCCTCATCGCAGCGATTCCCGTGATCGGCAAGAAGGTGGACCGCACGCTGGATCAACTCGGGGAGGTGATGCGGCACGCCGTCGTGCCGGGCCATGTCTTCGAGGAACTGGGTGTCACGTATGTGGGGCCCATCGACGGTCACGACACGGCGCTGCTGCTCGAGCACATTGAGCGCGCGCGCGAGCTCGAAGGCGTCGTGCTGCTGCACATCCTCACCGAGAAGGGCAAGGGCCACCCCAAGGCGCCCACGCATCCCGAGCGCGTGCACGGCGTCAAGGCGGCGGAGCCGCAGCCCGCCGCGTTCAAGCTGGCGCCCAAGGATGCGCCCGCCAAGCCCAAGGCCGGACCCGCGTACACCAAGTGCTTCTCGGACAGCCTGATCCGCCTCGCTGAGCGCGATCTGCGCGTGCAGGGCATCACCGCGGCGATGCCCAGCGGCACCGGCCTCGACGCCTTCGCCGAGCGCCTGCCGGCGCGCTTCCACGACACGGGCATCACGGAACAGCACGCGCTGGCGATGGCTGCGGGCATGGCTAAGGGCGGCCTGCGTCCGGTCGCGGCGATTTACTCGACCTTCCTGCAGCGCGGCTACGATCAGGTCTTTCAGGAGATCGCGCTGCAGAACCTGCCCGTCGTGCTCGCGCTGGATCGTGCAGGCCTGGTCGGCGCCGACGGCCCGACGCACAACGGCGTCTTTGACATCGCCTTCCTGCGCACGCTGCCGGGCTTCGTGCTGGCGGCGCCGCGCGATGCCTCCGACATGGAGCGCATGCTCGAGCTGGGTCTGCGGGGGGAGAGTCCCTTCGCACTGCGCTTCCCGCGCGACAACGCTCCGGCGACCGAGCGCATCCACCGCAGCGAGCGCGCCCCGATGGAAGCGGGCAAGGCCGAGACTCTGAGCGAAGGCGGCGAGCTCGTGATCTGGGCTTATGGTGCGCTGGTCAATCAGGCGCTCGAGGCCCAGGAGCGTCTGGCGCAGAGCGGCATCGAGATCGGCGTGGTGGACGCGCGCTTTGCCAAGCCCCTGGATGCCGAGCTGCTGGCGCGCCACGCGCAGCGCTACCGCTGGATCGTGACGCTGGAAGAACACCAGCGCATGGGCGGCTTCGGCTCCGCCGTGCTCGAGACCCTGCAGACGCTTCCCCATGCTCCGGCACGCGTCAAGGTGCTGGCGATTCCCGACCGCTTCATCGACCACAAGACCACGCGCGAGGAGCAGCTCGCCGAGCTAGGTCTGGACGCCGCAGGCATCGAAGCCTGCGTGCGCTCGCTGCTGCAGACCTCGAGGGTGTGAGCATGCATCGTCTGCTGGAGGCGCCGTCGGACAACGTGCTGGTTCTGGCGGACGGCTCCAAGCGCGAGGTGCAGGAGCTTCTGCCCGCGATCGAGCAGTGGCTGCGCGCGCGCGCTCGCACGGTGCGCGTTTGCACCGAACCGCGCGCACTGGAAGGCGAGGACGCGCTGCGCTTCGTGGAGCCGCGTCCGCAGCTGGTCGTGGTGCTGGGCGGTGACGGCACGCTGCTGGGCGCGGTGCGCGCGTTCAGCGCCCGGCCCGTGCCGATCGTGGGCATCAACTTCGGGCGCGTGGGCTTTCTCACCAGCGTCGAGGCGCGCGATTGGCAGAGCGTGCTCGGCGGCATCTTCTCAGGCCAGGGCGTGCTCGAGCCGCGGCTGCGTCTCTCGGCGCGCGTGCGCGGCGGAGCGGAGTGGATCGCGCTCAACGACGTGGTGTTCACGCGCGGTGCCTTTCAGGGAATGCTGGAGCTGCGCCTGTCCGCGGACGGCCGCTGGGTCACCGACTACCGCGCCGACGGCCTGATCATCGCGACGCCTTCGGGTTCGACGGCCTACTCGCTCGCCGCAGGCGGGCCGGTGCTCGCTCCTCAGATGGAAGGACTCGTCGTCACGCCGATCTGCCCGCACAGCCTTTCGCACCGTCCGATCGTGCTCGAGCCGCAGGCGCGGCTGGAGCTGGTGGTTTCGCGCGCCAGCGGGATCACGACGATGGTCATCGACGGTCAGGGCTTCCTGCCGCTCTCCGAAGGCGCGACGGTCGAGCTCGCGCGCCATCCCGAATCCTATCCGCTGCTGGTGCAGCCCGGTCTGGATCCCTACCGCCGACTGCGCGATCGCTTGGGCTGGAAGGGCAGTTTCGATGCGGAGGCCGAGCCGCACGAAAACCGCAGGCTTGGGCCCGGTGAGGGCACGCTGCTCTAGGTCGTGCGCCCGTCCGCCATGCGGACCACTCGGCCACAGTGACGCGCGATGCGCTCGTCGTGCGTCACGAGCAGCATCGAGAGCGAGCGCTTCTTCTGCTCGCTCAGCAGCAGTTCCAGCACCTTTTCGCCTGTCGCGCTGTCGAGGTTGCCCGTGGGCTCATCCGCGATCAGGAGCGGGGGATCGAGGAACAGCGCGCGCGCGATCGCGACGCGTTGCTTTTCGCCTCCCGAAAGCTGCGCCGGACGGTGCTTGAGCCGCTCAGCGAGTCCGAACCCCCTCAGCAGGTGCTCGGCACGCTCGCGCAGCTCTGCGCGCGCGCCGCGGAACTCCAGCGCGCTCTTCTGGATCATCGCCGGCAGCAGAACATTCTCCACCGCGTCGAGCTCGGGCAGGAGGTGATAGAACTGGAACACGAAGCCGAGCTTGGAATTGCGCAGCCGCGCGCGCTCGCTGATCGAGAGCTTCCAGCCGCTGGTCTCGCCGATCAGCACCTCGCCGGCGCTGGGAGCCTCCAGCAGCGCCAGAATGTGCAGCAGCGTGGACTTGCCCGCGCCCGAAGCGCCCATCAGGCCGACCAGCTCGCCATCGTGGATCGTGAGGTCGACGCCGTGCAGCACATCAATGCGTCGCTCGGCCGAGCGGGAGCCGATCACAAAGCCCTTCCGGATGCCGACCGCGCGCAGAACAGGCCTGTTCATTCGTACCTCAGCGCGTCGATCGGATTGAGGCGCGAGGCGCGCCATGCGGGCCAGAAGGCGAACAGCAAGGTGCAGGCGAAGGCGCCGGAGACAATCCAGACGACGCTCCAGGGCTCGACCACGCTGGGGATGTGGTCGAACAAGTACACATCGCGGTTGAAGATCTGCACGCCGATCAGCTTGGAGAGTCCGCGCTCGATGCTGTCGATGTAGATCGCACCGAGGATGCCGAGCGTGGCTCCGATCAGCGTGCCGAGGATCGCGTCCCAGATGCCGATCATCAGGAACAGGCCCTGAATGCCGCGCGGGTCGGCGCCCAGCGCACAAAGGATGCCGATGTCGCGGCGCTTCTCCGTGACCATCATCGAGAGGATCGCGTAGATCGTGAAGCCGGCGACGAGCAGCACCAGCGACAGCATGATCGCCATCAGCACCTTTTCGTTTTCGATGGCTGCCAGCAGCACTCCGCGGAATTCCTCCCAGGTGCGCACTTCACCCGTGTAGCCCGCGAGAAGGCCCTGCTTGATGAGGCCCTTGTGAAGATCCTCCGCCGCCACTGCGCCGTCCTGCTCGTAGTTCCGCAGCTTGACCAGCACCTGGCTGAATTCGCGCGGTGCGCCGAGCAGATCGATCAGCTCCCGCCGGTCGATGTAGAGACGCGACAGATCGGTCTCGTTGTCCTGCGTGCGGAATGTGCCGGCGACGATGAAGCGGCGGTTGGAGGGCTTGAAGTCCTCACTGCCGCTGGGGACGCCGGTCAGGACCATCAGCTCGGAGCCGCGGCTGAGATCGAAGGCGCGTGCCAGAGCTTCGCCGACAACCACGGATGCCAGCGGCCTGCCATCGGGCTCGTACCCCGGCGGGGGAGCGAAGGGGTTGTCCGGATCGGCCACGCGATCGCGGCGCGGCTCGCGCGTCAGCGCCTCGCGCAGGTTGGAAACCTGGAACTCATCGGCCGTGTCGATGCCGACGAGCTGCACGCCCGCGCGGCCGGCGTTCTGCGGATCGAAGAGCTTGATCTGGCTGAAGCGGGCCTCCTCGCCCATCGGCGCGAGGATTCCAAACCAGGTCAGCTGCGCGCAGGCGCCGGCCACGCGCGGATCGGCGCGCACGGCGGTGAGCAGCGCCTCGGGGCTGCGCGGCAGCTCTGCACCGCTGCGCAGCGGACGGTCGGCGGGCTCGATGATCAGATCCGCAAGGTTGCCGCGCACGGTCTTGCGCGTCGTCTCGAGGAAGCCCGTCATGATCGAGAGGATCAGGATCAGGGCCCCGACGCCGACCAGAATGCCGCCGATGCCGATCAGGTTGACCGGGCGGCGGGTGAGGTAGCGCCAGGAGAGAAAGCTCTTGTACATCGGCTCAGGTTGCGGGCGGCGCCTGACCGTCCTCGGCCGCTGGCTCGGAATGCAGCGGCTTCATGGCGGGGAACAGCAGCACATCGCGGATCGTCTCCGCGCCGGTCAAGAGCATCACGAGGCGATCGATGCCGACACCCAGGCCTCCGGCGGGCGGCATGCCGTACTCCAGCGCCTGCACATAGTCCCAGTCGACCTCGCCGGGCGCTTCGGGATCCTTGGAGGCGACCTGCTCGACGAAGCGCTGGGCCTGCTCGAAGGGATCGTTGAGCTCGCTGAAGGCGTTGCCGATCTCCATGCTCGCCACGAAGACCTCGAAGCGCTCGGTGAGGCGCTTGTCCTCGGGCTTCTGCTTGGCGAGCGGGCTGATCGCGACCGGGTAATCGACCACGAAGACCGGGCCTTCCAGCTGGTCCGTGAGACCGGCCTCGAACAGGTGGTCGACGAGCTTCCAGCGTGCGGCCTCGCCGGCGATGTGCGGCTTGCCGCCGGCATCCTTGGGGAGCTCGACACCGCGCTCGCGCGCCTTGGCGAACAGCCAGGCGTCGTCCGCGGCGGCAGCGAACATCTCGCGGCCGTTGCCTTGCTCGAACAGCTCGGCGTAGCTCCTGCGCGGGAAGGGCGCCTTGAGATCGTAGGGCTTGCCGCGGAACTCAATGCGCGTCGTGCCGTTGGCCGCGAGCGCGCATTGCTCGAACATCGTCTCGACGATCTGCATCATGCGGCGGTAGTCGGCCTGCGCCTCGTACAGCTCGAGCATGGTGAACTCGGGGTTGTGCCGCGGCGAGAGACCCTCGTTGCGGAAGTTGCGGCTGACCTCGAACACGCGCTCGAGGCCGCCGACGATCAGGCGCTTGAGATAGAGCTCCGGAGCGATGCGCAGGTACAGATCCATCGCGAGCGCGTTGTGGTGCGTGATGAAGGGTCGCGCCGCGGCGCCGCCCGCGATGGGGTGCAGCGTCGGAGTCTCGACTTCGAGATAGCCCTCCGACTCCAGATAGCGGCGGATCACCGAGAGCGTCCGGGAGCGCTTCTCGAAGACTTCGCGGACACCCTCCGAGGCCCACAGGTCCACATAGCGGCGGCGGTAGCGCAGCTCCTTGTCGGCGAGGCCGTGCCACTTCTCCGGCGGTGAGGCGACCGCCTTGGCGAGCAGCTTGACCTCGCTGGCCCACAGCGTGGGCTCGCCCTTCTGCGTGTGGCCGAGCTCGCCGGTCACGCCGATCAGATCGCCGCCGTCGAGGAGCTTGCGCTGCGGCCACCAGCTCTCGAGCTTGGCGCGCTGCAGTCCCACCTGCAGCCGGCCCGTGCGGTCGATCAGGGGCAGGAAGATCAGCTTGCCGAAGTCGCGCAGCTGCAGCATGCGCCCGGCGAGCGTCACGGTCTTGCCCGACAGTGGGCCGGGCTGCTCGGCCGTGCCGAGGCCGGAGAGCACGTCGGCAATCGGCACGGCTTGGACACCGCGCGGGGGAAAGGGATCGATGCCTTGAGCGCGCAGCTGCTCGAGCTTGGCCACCCGGTCAGGTTGGGCGAGGTCGGTCATGGGGGCGGCGAGGATAGCGGCCTTGAGCGCCGGTCTGGGAGCCAAAAAGAAGCGACCCGCAGCGAGTCCGCTGCGGGTCGTGTCTGGTGGAGGATAGGGGATTCGAACCCCTGGCCTCAACAATGCCATTGTTGCGCTCTACCAACTGAGCTAATCCCCCTATGTCGCCCCGTTGGCCCTCGAGCGGGGGCCCGAGGCAGGGTCCTCGATGCCCCGTTGCCGGGGTCGAGGGTGAAAAAGGATGCCCCACGAAAGGCTCCGAGTCAACGATCCTCTGGCTCGAACTTGCGCAAGCCCTGTGGCAGAGTGTCTGCCCTCCCATGCAACCCTACCGTCCCCAGGACTTCGAGACCCGCTGGCAGGCCTACTGGGAGCGCGAGTCGCTCTGCAAGGTGCCCGGACCCGGCGAGAGCGGTTTTGACCCCTCCAAGCCCAAGTATTACGTGCTCGACATGTTCCCTTACCCTTCCGGGTCGGGTCTGCACGTCGGCCACGCGCTGGGGTACGTCGGGACGGACATCGTCGCCCGCAAGAAGCGCATGGAGGGTTTTGCCGTGCTGCACCCGATGGGCTGGGACGCCTTCGGGCTGCCGGCCGAGCAGTACGCCATCCAGACCGGCAAGCATCCGCGCGCAACGACGGATGAGAACACGGCCAACTTCCGCCGCCAGCTCAAGGCGATCGGTCTGTCCTACGACTGGTCGCGCGAGATCGACACCAGCCATGTCGACTACTACCGCTGGACGCAGTGGCTGTTCCAGCGCTTGTACGAGCGCGGACTGGCCTACCGCACGGAAGTGCCCGTGTGGTGGTGCGAGGAACTCAAGACCGTGCTCGCCAACGAGGAGGTCATCAACGGCCGCTCCGAGCGCGGCAACCATCCTTGTGTGCGCCGCCCGCTGAAGCAGTGGATGCTGAAGATCACGGCCTACGCCGAGAGGTTGCTGGCGGACCTCGACGAGCTCGACTGGCCCGAGTCGATCAAGATCCAGCAGCGCGAGTGGATCGGCCGCAGCGAAGGTGCCGGCGTGCGCTTCGCGCTCGAGCAGGGCGGTGCGGTCGAGGTCTACACGACGCGTCCCGACACGCTGTTCGGCGCGACCTTCATGGTGCTCGCGCCGGAGCATCCGCTGGTGGCGAAGATCACGACCGACGCGCAGCGCGCCGCGGTCGAGAGCTATGCGGCCGCCGCACGCTCCAAGAGCGAGCTGGAGCGCACCGAGCTTGCCAAGCACAAAAGCGGAGTCTTCACCGGCGCCTACGCGCTCAATCCGCTGCTGGAGGCGAACGATCCGGCGGCGCGCGTTCCGGTCTGGATCGCCGACTACGTGCTCTACGGCTACGGCACGGGCGCGATCATGGCGGTGCCCGGACACGACGAGCGCGATTTTGAGTTCGCACGCCAGTACGGGCTTGCGATCCGCGAGGTCGTGCGCCCCCCGCAGGGCGTCAAGGGCCTCGCCGACGGCGTGTGCTTCAGTGATGAGGGCACCGCGGTGAACTCCGGCCCGCTCGACGGGCTGGCGACGCCGGCGGCCAAGGCCCGCGCGATCGAGCTCCTGCTGGCGCGCGGAGCCGGCGAGCGCAGGGTCACGTACAAGCTGCGCGACTGGCTGTTCTCTCGCCAGCGCTACTGGGGCGAGCCCTTCCCGCTGCTGCATCTGGAAGATGGCAGCACGGTGCTCGTGCCCGAGGAGTTCCTGCCCGTGGAACTGCCGGTGATGGAGGACTTCAAGCCCTCGACGGATGGCTCCGCTCCGCTGGCCCGCGCGCGCCAGTGGGTCGAGACGCGCCATCCGGTGACGGGCGCCAAGGCCTGGCGCGACACCGACACGATGCCGGGCTGGGCCGGATCGTGCTGGTACTGGCTGCGTTTCATGGATCCGCACAACGCGAGTGCGCCTTTCTCCAAGGCCGCCGAAGCGTACTGGGGCCCGGTGGATCTGTATGTCGGCGGCGCGGCGCATGCGGTGATGCACCTGCTCTACGCGCGCTTCTGGCACAAGGTCTTCTTCGATGCCGGGCTGGTGCACACCAAGGAACCGTTCCAGAAGCTCTTCAATCAGGGCATGGTCACGGCCTTCGCCTACGAGGATGCCTCGCAGCGCTTGATTGCCAGCGACGAGATCGAGTGGAGCGGCGACAAGCCGGTGCGCAAGGGCAGCGGCGAGCCGCTCAAGCAGATCGTCACGAAGATGGCGAAGAGCCTGAAGAACGTCGTCAATCCCGACGACATCATCGCCGAGTACGGCTGCGACGCCTTCCGACTCTACGAGATGTTCATGGGCCCCCTGGAGGAATCCAAGCCCTGGAACACGCGCGACATCCCGGGCTGCCGGCGCTTTCTTGAGCGCGTCTGGCGCCTGTTCGTCGACACGGAATCCGAGGCGCCGATCCGCCCGCAGTTCGCGAGTGGCGCGGGCGAGCCAGCTCTGGAGGGCGATGTGCTGGCGGTCGAGCGCGCGCTGGCGCGCATGCTCCAGAAGGCCGAAGACAGCTTCCGGCACTTCAACTTCAACACGGCGATCGCCGGTTTCATGACCTTCGTCAACGAAGTGCAGCCGCTGCAGAGCTCGATGACCCGCTCGCAGGGCCTGCGCATGCTGTCCTGCATGGCACCCTTTGCTCCGCACATCGCGGAGGAGCTGTGGCAGCGCATGGGCGGTGTCGGCAGCGTCACGCTGAGCGCGTGGCCGCGCGCACAAGCCTGCCATCTGGAGGAGGACGAGATCGAAGTCCCGATTCAGGTGCTCGGCAAGCTGCGCGGCAAGATCAAGGTTCCCAAGGCCATCACGCAAGGAGAGCTCGAAGCGGCGGCGCGCGCGGCGGTCGCGGCGCAGCTCGCCGACAAGCAGATCGTCAAGACGGTCGTGGTGCCCGGGAAGCTCGTGAACTTCGTGGTTCGCTGAGCGCGCGCATCATGATGTGTTAGCTTGAATGTCATGGCTCAGGGTGAGTCGTCCAACTTCAAGAGCTTCAAGGACTTGCTGAAGGCGAGGGGCGGCACGCCGCCCGCACAGCAGCCTCCCGATTCCGTCCCGCAGCCGCCTTCAGACCCGAACGCTGCGGGCTACGAGGAAAAGAGCGTCGAGGAGTTCGTCAGCGAGTACGGCGATCGCGCGCTCGAGGAAACTTCGCGCGAGCGCATTGCGCGGCGTCCCGATGCCTTCGGCCCCATGGAACACGGTCCGGCCGTGTACCGTGACGAGAGCAGCGAGGAGATGGGCCTGCTGAGCTCGTTCCGGCTGCGCACGCTCTTTCCCGCCGACGTGCTCGCGGAGGTCGAGGTGCTGCCCTTCGATCCGCAGCCGGAGGATTTCGTCGGACGCGAGGACCTGCGCCATGAGCTGATCTACACCATCGACGGCGAGGACGCGAAGGACTACGACGACGCGATCTCGATCCGCGATCTGGGCAACGGCGAGGTCGAAGTGGGCGTGCACATCGCCGATGTCGCGCACTACGTGCGCCCGGGCACGGCGCTCGATGCCGAGGCGCTCTCGCGCGGCACCAGCGTGTACCTCGCCGATCAGGTCATCCCGATGCTGCCGGAGAAGCTCTCCAACCATCTGTGTTCGCTGGTGGGCGGCCGGCCGCGGCTTGCCTACTCGGTGCACATGGTCTTCGATGCCAAGGGCGCGCGGAAATCCGCGCGTGTCTCCAAGAGCGTGATCATGAGCGTGCGCCGCAACACCTACCGCGAGGTGCAGGAGCTGCTCGACGGCGCCGACACGCCCGCGAAGGAAGCGCTGGCCTTCCTCGAACCCTCGCTGCGCCTGTTTCAGAAATGGACCGTGAAGCAGCAGGCCTTGCGCGATGCCAAGGGCTCCATGCGCATCAACACGGGCGAGAAGAAGATCCGCTTCGACGAACGCCACGAGCCCGTCGCGGTTTACGAGGCGCCGCGCTACTTCTCGATGACGCTGATCGAGGAGACGGCGCTCGCCGCCAACCAGGCCGTGGGGGATCTGTTCCGCGAGCGCGGCCTGCCCACGATCTACCGCGTGCACCCGGAGAAGGATCCCGAAGAGATCGCCAAGGTCGCCGCTGCGCTCGAGGAGCACGGCCTGCGCGTGCCCACCAAGGAGCGCCTCACCGGCCGCGACATCGCACGCCTGATCACGGCTGCGCGCAAGAAGCCCAATGCCGAAGCGCTGATCATGCGCATCATGGGCCTGATCGAGCGCGCTGTGTACGAGGTCAAGGACCACGAGGATGTCGCCACGCACTTCGGGCTGGCGCGCAAGGCCTATCTGCACTTCACCTCGCCGATCCGACGCTACCCCGATCTGATGGTGCACCGCTGGCTGTGGGCCATCGAGAGCCGCCGGGAAGAAGCCGAGCGCGAGCTCAAGACCGAGGAACTCGTCGACGATCTGGTCGATGTTGCGGCGCACTGCTCGATGCAGGCCGATGTCGCGCAGATGGCGGAGATCTCGATGTTCGATCTCAAGGTCTGTCAGCTGATGCATCCGCACATCGGCGAGAAGCATGAAGCCGTCATCGTGCGGGTCTTCCCGGCCGGCATGGAGGTGCGCCTGCGTGAATTCAACGTGACCGGCTTCCTGCCAGCGCGCGCGATCGGGGACAAGTCCGAGGTCAGCGGGCCGACGCTGAAGATCCGGGCCGGACGGCGGCAGTTTTCCTTCACCGAGGGCTATCCGGTCGATGTGCGGGTGCAGGATGTCGATTTCCTGAAGCTCTCCGTGCTGCTCGAACTGGCCTGAGGGACTCGCATCTGGACAGAGTGGGCTCGCGAAGGCCATGCTGCCGCCATGTACGAACTTGCCCTCACCGTGCACTCCGTCCTGCGTCTGGCCCTGCTGCTGCTGGTGGCCTGGATCTTCTTCATGGGCCTGCGTGGCTTGTTCTCGGGCGCACCGCGCCCGCTGAGCGGCGTGCTGCTGCAGCGCGTGGCGGTGATCTGCGCCGATCTGCAGCTGACGATCGGGCTGCTTCTGTACTTCGTCTGGAGTCCGCAGACGGCCTCCGCCATGCAGAACATGGGCGCGGCGATGAAGGACAAGGAGCTGCGCTTCTGGGCCGTGGAGCACGGCACGCTGATGCTGCTCAGCATCGTCTTCGTGCACGTCGGCAAGATCCTCGCCAAGCGCGCCGGCAGCGACCGCAGCTTCCATGTGCGCACGGCGCTGTGGTTCGGTCTGGCGCTGGCGGGAATTCTTCTCGGTGCTCCCGGAACGCCCTGGTCGGAACACGGACGCAGCTTCTTGCGCCTGTGAGCGCCGCTTCGCATCCTGTTCGCTCTTCAAACCCCTGACGATTCGCGAGACACACTCATGCCCTTCACGCTGCCTGAACTGCCGTATCCCAAGACCGCGCTGGCTCCGCACATCTCCGCCGAGACGCTGGAGTACCACCACGGCAAGCACCACAACGCCTACGTCAACAACCTCAACAAGCTCATCGCGGGCACCAAGCACGAGTCGATGTCGCTCGAGGACATCATCAAGGACTCCAAGAGCGGCCCGGTGTTCAACAACGCCGCTCAGGTCTGGAACCACACCTTCTACTGGCACTCGATGAAGCCCAACGGCGGCGGCAAGCCAGCCGGCGCGCTGCTCGCGGCGATCGAGAAGAGCTTCGGCAGCTTCGAGAACTTCCAGAAGACGTTCACCGAAGCCGCGATGGGGCAGTTCGGCTCCGGCTGGGCCTGGCTGGTCAAGAAGGCCGACGGCACGCTGGCCGTCGAGAAGACGCCCAATGCGGAAACTCCGCTGACCAACCCCGCGCTCAAGGCGATTCTGGTCTGCGACGTCTGGGAGCATGCCTACTACGTCGACAAGCGCAATGACCGCGCCGGCTACGTGGCCTCGTGGTGGAGCCTCGTCAACTGGGAATTCGCCGCGCAGAACTTCGGCTGAGCGCGCTGGAGCGCTTTTCGCACCATCCACGGTCCCGAGGCTTGCTTCCGGCAGGCTCGGGACCGATTCTTTGGGCGTGTCTCGTGTCTCGCCCGGCCTGCTGCTCACGTTGGCCCTGCTGATCACGCGCCTCGCCGCGTGGTGGGCGCGTCCGCTGCATGAGCAAGGCTGGCTGCACCTGCGGATCGGCGGCCACTTTGCTGACGGTCTGGGGCTGCGCTTCAACCCGGGCGAACCGTGGGAGCCGGTCTGGTCGAGTCTGGCTCCGCTGTGGAGTGCCGGCGTGGGCGCACTGCTCGCTGTGGGCGTGGAGCCTCAGGTCGCGCTGCTGGCGCTGCAGTTGTGCTGCGAGTGCGCGGTGCTGTGGGGGCTCGCACGGCTCCTGGCGGATCGGCCGCGCGTCTGCTTCGCGGCGCAGGCCTGCTACGTCTGTCTGCCGCAGCTGGCGCGCAGCGGCGTCGGCGGGAGTGAAGCGAGCCTGGGCCTCGCCCTGAGCCTGCACGGGCTTGCGGGTGTGCGCAGTGTCCGCGAGGGTTGGCTGAGAGGCTCCTCCGCGGGCTTGCTTGCCGGTCTGGCGCTGCTGGTGCGCCCCGAAGCGCTGCTGCTCGCCTGCTTCGGCCGCACGCGCCGCTTCTTTCTTGGATTTGTCGCCGCTGCGCTGCCGGCGGTGCTTGTCTTTCTGACGCAGGGCCCGCTTCCTCCGCTCGAGCCCGTCTGGCAAAGCGAGCATGTGCTGTCGGTGCTGCGCAGAAGTCTCCTGCCGCATGATTGGCTGCTGCCGCTGCTGCCGCTGGTGCTATGGGGCGTGCGCTCGGCTTGGCGGGATCCGGCATGCTCCGGTGCGCGTGCGCTGCTCACTCTTGCGCTGGGCACCCTCTGCGCTCAGGCCGCTTTCCCGCATCCCTTGTACAGCTGGAATCTGGCCTTGGTCTGGACCGCGTGGTGCGTGGCGCTGGCGCTGGGCGTCGAGGTCTGGCAGCCACGGAACGAGCGCCGGCAGCGCGCGCTGCTTGCCGGCGGCGTGCTCGTACTGGTCGTGCTGGCTGCGGTGACGCGCTCGCCGGTGCACGAGCGCGTGCACGTGCCGTTGATTCGCTGGGCCGAGTCGCAGAGTCGGCTGGAGCCGCGCGCGCGTGTGCTGTCCTCGGATGTCGGCGCGATTGGCTTCGGCTGGCGCGGCACGGTGCTCGCCAGCGAAGGCTGGCTGTGGCCGCCGGCTCGCCGGCTCGAGGCGGTCAACAATATGCTGCGCGAAGCGCAGCCGGAGTATCTGCTGCTGAGCTGCGAGCGCGATCGTCTGCTCGCGCTGCGATCCGACCCGTGGGTGCTCGAGCACTATCAGGCGGTGCGTCGCTTCAGTCCCGATGGCTCACAGGAGCTGGCCCCGGCTCCCGAGCAGTTGCCGAGCACTCACCGTAGCGACTACCTGCTGTTCCGCCGGCGCTGAAGACGCTTCACCACAGCGCCAGCTCGCGCCGCCGCGACCAAGA
>Ga0209668_10000684_pt1 | contig 14075 bp, 11 predicted proteins | sample FrelakmetPLP11PL_FD_187150 | JGI IMG/M metagenome (GOLD analysis project Ga0209668, IMG submission 187150) | Freshwater lake sediment microbial communities from the University of Notre Dame, USA, for methane emissions studies - PLP11 PL (SPAdes)... | ecosystem: Environmental > Aquatic >... | reverse complement strand
TTGCCTTGAAGGTCTTACCGATGAACTGCTCAACCGCTTCCGATTGGTATAAGAATGAATCAATTAACTTCAAGGTGGTCATGTCGTAGACAAATATCTCCACTGGCACTGCCATCGTATAGATGTCAATCTTAAAGTTTGATAAGTAGAAGTTTAAGAAGCTTTCAGTGTTAGGATCAATTGTGACTCTGATGCCTGTATACTTTCCTGCACCAACCAACGTGTCGATGTTTGCAGCATTGCTTACCACTTGACCGATTCGCTTAGACTCAACAACTGTATCCGCCTTCATCATCGGTGTTAATCTGCTTAAGATATCTGTTGACATCTTGCGCCAGGCGAATGCTCGCTTGGCTTCAAAGAGTTCAACACCGCTGTTGTATTGGTCAGTGATTAGCTGCCCGAGTAAAGTCTGATTGATGCCCAAGTCATCGATGTAAAGCCCAGTAGTTGGCTCTGGTCTGTCGCAACCTTGTAAGCCGAGTAAAGATTCGTAGCACATTGGCTGTCTTATTTTTGACAAAGATAAATAAAAAAGGAGAGGCATTGCACCTCTCCCTTAATTCATTGTGTCAGCAAATTATCGCTGCCCTCGCTCAACAGATCATCCGAGTCTTGACTCAGTAGAATCTCTGAGCTCGTTATGGGTTTACGATAGACACACAGTTAACATAGTTAACTCCTGCATACTTATCGCCTGCCTCGTAGATGTCAGTTGGCAATGTTGCAATAACTCCAGTCGTAGTCATAACGATTGATAAGTTTCCGCAATCATCCTTCATAGTCAAGTCAACTGGAACTCCTGCTGGTGTGAACACCAACGTCTTAGAGTAGTTGCTTCCTGCCGTTGGAGTGATGCCGCTGTTCCACTCTGCAAGATTGAATGACAACCACTGGATTGCTCCTGCCGTTGTAACCAAAGCCTTAGTCTGTGCACCTTGAGCAGCAGCCAAACGAGAATCATAAGCAAAGCCAAAACCGTTTTGCTGAGTAATTGCAAGTAAGTCAATGCCGTACTGAGTGCAGCATCCTGCTGCCATAGCGTTTGCATAACGCTGCATTGCAGCTCCACCGAATGCAATTGGTGCACCTGGGTAGTTAGCCATGCGTGTTGCTTGCTGAATGTCAGCAAGTGCAAATGGATTAACATTACCGCTTGAGTCAATAGTAGCAACTTCAATGCAGTCACCATCCATTGTGTAGAATCCAGTAACATCAGTACCCCAAACACCTGTGGCAGCAACAGCTTGAACAGCTGCGGCAGATGCCACTTTGCGATCAAGTACATCCATCAAACGCATGATTGATTCTAATACGTAGCGGCTGTTCTCTTGGCAATGGCGAGCGATTTCAGCTGCATTAACCAATTGAGATGCAGTGTACGTGTCAGTTGTCTCAACTGTGTACGTAGTAGTTGAATCACCGTAAGTGTTAGCAGAAGTACAAGTAAGGATGTCAGCACCTTCTTCAACTTCTGTCTCAGGCAAACGCTGAATCCAACGAGCTTGAACTGTTTTTAATTTACCTTGACCAGGTGCAACCTCGGTGCGAATTAACTTCGCGTTTTCTGGAGACAATAAGTATTCAAGGAATGGAAGTTGCTCACGCTGACCAACCTCTAAAAATAATTCGCCCAGTGACATTTGCACATTTGGGCATTCTGATAGTATACGAGAAATAGACATGATAGTCGTTTTTTATTGTAGAATTTTTTGCAACGTATTCTGAAGGCTGTTGCTTTGATGCCTACTTGTTGCAGCTGAAAGTCCTGCCGACTACCATAGAGAAAGACAAAGGTAGAAAAAAAAAGCCGCACTCTTGCAAGTGCGGCTCAAAACTAAAAAACATTAATACCCGTTACAAAGATAGATTATTTTGTGTAGAATCGAGGATTGATTCCTTTTAATTTCTTCTCTCCTGCACTTTCCATCTGCGGAATCAATGGACTGCGCATTGGAATCTTAGCCCCTGCATGTGGATTCTTCTGGATGATGCCTGCCTCTGTTGCCTCACGAATAAGCACATCGGACATCGTTAGGAATGATCCTGCTTTCTCCTTGCTTTTAAGTCGCTCGCCTGTTGCCTTATCCTTAACCACGAATGCGCCATCTTCTTCGAGGTCGATTGCATACTTATCTGTGACCGCTGACTTGAAGCCGCGAATGGTGTACTCGTTTACAGATGGATCGAGCTTCAATGCTCCAAGCTCCTTCTCAAATGAGCTGTTGATTTTGCTCGTCTTGATGTCGGTTGCAACTTGCACCTTGTACTGCTCGAACTGAGTCATCACATCTTGGCGAGCGGAGTCAAGCTCGTTGCTCTTGCGCTCAAGTGTCTTGTACTTCTTTTCCCACTCTTGCAGCAATGCCTCTGAGCCGTTGCCAGATGCACGCTTCTCCCACTCCTCACGCTGTGTTTCAAATGCGCTCTTTGCTTTCTCCGATGCGCTGCGAATAACTTCCTCAACTTTCTGCCCTTTGAAGTCATCATCAGTAAGCACGATGCCGAACGGCTCAAATGCTTTGCGAGTTACGTTGGCGATTGTGCCTGTGAGCTTGCCGATCTTGCCGCTTACTTCTTCCTGCTTAATCCAATTTTCTTGGAACTTTTCTTTTGCCGCTTCTAGGTCGGCTGCTTCGTCGAGGTTTAGGAACTTCATCAGCTCCAGTGCTTCCTCCTGTTTGATTGCCATAGTCTATTGTTATTGGTTTTAGTTTTAATTCCCTTGCGCCTCGCTTGATAAGTTCAGCTGCGAGTACATCAGAGGCACGCTTAATTGTGCCATCACTCATGATGTAGTAAGTCATTGAGCAAATATATAAAACTTTTGATTATGTATAACCTTCTGCCTTCGCTCTTGCAATTACACTCGGCGGAACTCTCTGCTTGATCACTGGCACAAGGAAGTGGCGGCAGTTCCAACCACCAACAAAGGTGAATATACTGCGTGAATCAGTGCCATCGATGCGCCCTGCCCATGTGCCGTTGCTTATGTCATTGATGCCTGCGCTGTTTTCTCCTGCACCCCATGCTTCAATCTCCTTGCGATGGAAGACTGCCCCTTCGCGATGTTCGCAAAACGGTCTTGTTGTAGGTATCTCACCGCCCAAGTATTGGAAGTACTCAATGCCGAGTTCCTCGTTCACCGCCGCTGCATAGCTTCTATCTGCAATGGCTTGAGCAGTGTTGGCTGTTGTGCGCACATTGGCAAGCAGCCGCCCGTCTGTGGTCTCTGTTCCTTCGATGACTCCTTGCAATGCTTTGACTGCTTCGCGCAGTGGAGCACGAGCAGCAACATTTGCAGTTAGCTGCTCAAGGAATGGCTGAGTCACATTCTCTTTAAGGCCAGAGCCAAAGAAGGCATTGATGGCATTCTGTTTGGAGATGGCAAGAAGTTGCCGCTGCACATTGTCGGGCTCGAAGGAGCTGTTGATCTTCTTAGCAATCTCATCAGTAAGCTGCACACCTTCATCGATGGAGCTCAAGAAGGATTGCACTGCGTCTCGGTATTCACCGCCTGCAAGCACCTTGTTGAGCTCCTCGGTAATCAGTCCAATTCTTCGAATGTTATCCTCGGTCTGTTGGATGTTGCCTGTTGCATCGACATCCATCTCTGCAAGTAACGGCCCGAGTTTCCTCCATGCATCGCGCTGTGCCTTCTCCGCCGCCGTGACGATAGTATCCGGAACAGTTTCGAGCAGCTTAATTTTTTGCTTAACAAGTTCATCAAATGATGCCATTGAGTAGTGTCTGTTGTGCTTGTTGAATCGGATCCAATGTCACCGCAATCTTCTCAGCCGCCTTCGCTCTTAGTGCTGTAATCTGCTCAGACATCGGTAGGTCAAGGAATCTTTCTGCGCCCTCTGTTGGAATGAAGTCTCTGATAAGCTCCATGATTAACTGCGGCCCAGAGTTATGCAACACATCTTGCCACTTCTCAACGCTGCCGCTTGCAAGTCTTGCAAGGATATCGGCATTGCTCATAAGAAGCAACTCATCTGCATTGATGATTAGGTCGTACACTGCACTGGTCTCCTCATCGGTGTAGTGGATTGCTCTGATGTAGTTGTAAACATTGGAGAACGTAATCGATGGCGGCACTCCCGCCTTCACTCCTTCGCTGATTACAGCAAGGTAGTCACTCGGTGTGCTGATGTCGAATGATGTAGGATAAACTAAGTTTACTCCTCCAAACAAATCACCGTATCGCATCTTCCCAATTGTCACTAAGCTAAACTCATAAATGGTGAACAGCTGATCGCTGATAGGCTTGATGAAAGCATATAAGCTGCGAAGCTTGTTAAGGCTTCCTGTTGCAGTCGATGACTCGCCGATAGTTCCACTTTCATCGCTTGATGGAAGATGCAGGATACGTCTTGATTTAGCCATTTGCTGCTCAATCTCTGCACGCAAGAATGTTAGCGTGTCCATCGGAGGACTAACAAACTTTAAGTACTCGCCACTAAGTCCGCTGTCTCCTTCGCTTACTGATGTCTTTGGCTTGATAAGTAGCATACCCGTTGGAGAGAATCTGCTCTTTACTCCGCTACCTGAGCAGCTGCCGCAAGTTCTGTATCCTCCGTTGATTGGGTCAAATATCTGCCCATCATTGCATCGATTACCTTCGCGATCTACAAACTCGCATATCTCACCAAGTGCCACCATAAAAGGGAATGCACTTGTTGCTTTGCTCATCTGCAAGTAACTCTCGTCAAGCACCACCTGGTCAAGCAATGGCACTGCTGTAATAAATGGCGATTGGAACGCAATCTCGTCATTGATAAGTTGAGGTGATCCCATCAGCTTGATACATGGTACATAGCCCAAGTTGTGCTGAAAGTAAAGCACAGGCTCGCTGAATGTCATGTCGCTCTTCTTGCCTGTCTGCTCAATCTTGTAGATGGCCATTGAGTCGTAGAGGTAAAGCACAATGCCGCTTTCTTCCGTCTTGCTGCCAACCTTAACATAGCTGTGATCATCACTGATTACCAAGTAATACTCGCCGAACTTCTGCCCGACAATGTTCTTGCAGTTGTAGTATGTCGGCATTGGACGAAGCAGCTCGTTGCCCATCACTGGCTCTTCAAACTCTTCCTCATCCAAGTACTCGATGTCATCTGGATAGATTGCAATGATACCATTGGCATCGACAAGCTTCAGCGTTGGAAGCATATTCTTGACGAACATCTCCAAGCTGCCAAACTTCTCAATCTCATTGTTCACATATCGCTGAAAGGTCTCCTCTCCAAATCGCTCATCCAACTCCTCCGAGTATCTGATGCTCCAGTTCTGATCGGCAAATGCTCTGCTGATGGTAGATCTGAAATCCTCAAACACGCTCAAGGTTGTTGCCTTGTAATTCGCCTTGATGTACAATGCCTGTGCATCCGTTTGATTTGGAGCACGCACCGACAGCAAATGCTCAGGATAAACATCGGAGCGGCTATGCGGCAAGATGCTATCATACATCTTGGCGGCATAATTGTAACCGCTCCAATATTCTGGATACTGGCTCGATGCTCGCTGCTTAGTGATAGGATTCAAGGGAGTAGATTGTGTCATCTGCTCCCAACCCTTTCGCTTGGCGGCGAATCGGTTAACTATTTTTTGAATGTCCTCAGAGCTTAGTGCCATTGGGTCTCTCCATTATGTTAGATCCACAAGATTTTGAACGACAGTAGTTTGGTTTCATCGGTGTAGGATTGAGATGCCACGCCCTTCAGGTGTGTTAAGCGTGACTGATTTATATCTGTAATTGTTTATAAAGCGTATAAGCTTCTTAGGGCCTTCAAGATGTATAGTGTCATGATAAATCAAAACTCCACCATTTGCAACAAGCTTCTCAATCAATCTGAATTCTTTAAGTACATGATTGATGCTATGGTCTCCGTCAACAAAGATAAGGTCAAAATGCCCATGAGGCAACTTAATTAATTCATCAAGTGAATTGCCCAGGATAAAGTCAATCGATTTGCCTCCTGTGCTCATGGCCGCCTTAGTGACATCAGTGCGATAATCATTGATGTCGATGCCAACAAACTGCCCACCTTGTGGGATTGCGTTGATAAGATGCCTTGATGTTTCGCCTTCAAAGACACCAATCTCGAGAACCGTTTTATAATTGCTCATCTTGATTAAGCTTGCCATCAATAGACCGCATTCATCTTCCGAGTTCCACTCATGTCGAGCAACCTCTTTGAATGTCTCAGTGGTTACAATCTCGATTGGTATAATTTCTTCAGCTACAATTGCCTTGGGCTTGCGGCCTTTTTTTGGTTTAGCGTTTTCCATCTGCATATTTGTTTTGTGCGATTCTGCTAATTAAATAGATATGTCTTTTGCCAATTGCCTTGAAGTCTGCATTGAGCATCCTATCAAGCCAGTTGATGTAGAATATTGGAGTGAAGCCTGCTCCGCCGTAGTAGCTTTGCAAGTAGTAGTTGTCGATTATATCTTGGAAGTTCAATCCTCTCTGCATCGAGATGTGAATCATGCCACCTTCGCTGCCTTGAACTTTGTCGTACTTCTTAAGCGCAGGGTCAACACCGCGAATAGCAAGCGCAACATTCATGTACAACTCGTCTGGCTGCCCACCGCCCCACTTCATGCGAAGGTCTTTGATGGCAATCGGATTATTGAAGTACAAGTCTTTTGCTGTGGTATAAATGCCTTCCGCCTGTGAGCCCTTCACAATCCACTGAATGGAGCTGATGATGGCAGGCATCACGTAAGACTCAAGCAAGTTGAAGTGCGCCCACATCTTATCTGCCCATGCCCACTGCATCTCCTTGAAGTCGCGCCCCTTGTCAATAGTATGATAGCCAACTGTATGGCTTACGTAATCTTTGCCAGATTGAGCAAGCTCGTCAATCATTGGCTGAATGTCTTTGAGTGCAATAGCATCTACATCAAGGTAGAGGTTGCAATCGTATGGCAAGTACTTGTAAAGATTTACTTTGACCTTGCCTGGGTCAAGCTTGTTGTTCGTGTAGATATCATCGGCATCGATGCTGCCAATGTTGTTGATGTACTGCATGAAGTCTTGGCAATGCGATATGCCTTTTAAAGGATCATCAAACAGCACTGTGATGTTAACATTCGGGCTGTGCTTTCTGATGCTGAATGCAAGGTTGTAAGCAGCCCAATAGTATTGCGGCTTGCCGAATGCAAGAAGCACCACCCCAGTTGATGGAGTGATGCTCTGTGTGGTTTGTGTTGCTTGCTCAGTCATTATGCAAATACACCGGCAGGAGCATTGTACTGCTCAGGAATGTTTTTGTTTCTCCAAGAGAAGGTTACCTCATAACGCTGAAGCTCGTTGTTCTGTTCAGGCAAGATGAAGTTTGCAGATGTCGTGATTCCAACTGGAGCAGTGATGTAAATCACTTTTCCGCTGTCGCACATGTACGCAAGTATCCAAGAGATACGGCGGTTGTTTACATCGTTCCAGAATGTGTTGTTGCCATCAGTCACGTTAGCATCGTACAAAGTCGCTGTGCGATCTTCGTTGATACGGATTGAAGTACCGCAACCGATTGGTGAATCAACAGTGATAGGTGAGCCAGCAGGAAGTGCGAAGCGGATGTCGCTGATTAGTCTTGCTTCTCCAGATACTAGTAAAGCATCAACCTCAACAGCATCGGAAGGATCGATAAGTTCAGTGCCACAAGCACCGACAATGATGGCGGAAACTCCGCCGAGTTTATATTCGTTGCAGATCACCAAATCGTGCTCTAGCAAGGATGTGTCGCAATAGGATACACAGGCCATTTGTAGTAAGAGTTTGTGTTGTTGTTTCGCTGTTGGATAGGTCGCGGCAATACACCTACTTGGTCTCTATGTATTGCAAAGTTACAAAATAAATTCTTGATATAGATTAACAGAATCTTCAGTTGTCAATCTTTGTAAATCCTGCGCCAACAAGAACGGCTCATCTGCGCTATCTAAGATACTTGGTAAGCAGTCAGCATCCGTGTTGCTGCAAATGGTCTTGCGCACCTTAGATGATTTAAGAGCAAGGTCGATGTTGATTGCACCGAGGTCATCGGCATCGTTGTACTCCACATCTGGAAACTCACCATCGATGGCATAGTACAAGTCACCATTCACATAGCAATTGTCATAGTAGAAGATGGTGCTTAAGAAGTCAAGCACATACTCAGGCAAACGCCCAAAGGCAAATGTCCACTTCTTCTCGCGGTCAACATAGGTCGTCATGTACTTGCCGGAAGCAAAGCGGAAGTTGTTCACCTCAGTAACATACTGCGCTCTGAACTTGCGGCCCTCAAGTCTGATGGCAGGCAAGAAGGATGAGCCGCCGAATGCAAGGTTGAACTGATCCTCTGCGTTGCAGCCTTCAATCTTAAAGTACTTGCACTCGTCATTGAAGTCACCGATGTTGATGATGTCGCTAAACAAATCCCACTGGATGTCTGCATCTGCAATTGCGATGTCGATATATTTAATGATGGCTTCAGCAGGAGCACCGCCAAACTCTGAAACCAATATCTCAACTGGGTTATTGCCATCGGCAGTGATAAGCACTTGCTGATATCCAGTGCCGAATACTTGCACTTGATTAGCACCAACCTTTACATATATGCGCACATTGGTTCGACTTTCAATAAAGATACCAACACCATATTGCAACCCATCGCATAGGTTGTTGCTTTGGTTCTGTGTAATTGTTGCACTTTCACTTGCATCAAGATTAAATGCAGCACTCTCCTCACTCAATACTACTGAACCCGTTCCGCTTATTGTCCATCCAGCTACTCCTGATGCATCTCTGAACTCTCCATTGTACACATAGTTTTGTCCGCAAGTGTTGGTGCAGAAGTCGGTCATCGCTAGTCGATAGCAGCCTTCGCTAAGTGCAACATCAGTCAAATCAAATGCAGCAGTGATCTTGTTGTCCTTGATGGTGTACAGCGGAGCAACTAAGTCAACCGTCTCAAGTGTCACGGCATCCACGATACCTACCTTCATCTGATTGCTTGATGCAAGGCCGTAGACTTTGATGTTAGTTGTGCTTAAGCATCCTATCCATCCGTCCACGCTTGGAGTTTGAAACACAAGAGTCATGCTGTTGCCTGTGATTGTTGGATTGGCAAAAAACAGCGTGTATGTTCCTGGCAAGGTTATCTCATAAGTGCTGCTGCCATACATCTCAACATTCAATGTTCCTTGATCCAATGATAGGACAGTGAATGTCACTTGATAAACTTGGTAGATGTAGTTGGTTGTCAAGTAAACAGCATAGATGCCGTTTTGATTTAAATCGGTACTGCAAATATTACCATCAACAAGGTTGTTGCCCCATCCACCTTGAAAGGTATCATAAGGAAACAATTGAGACAATTCGCAAGGTGTCGTCTCAACTTGAAAGAACACCTGATCGTTGAAGTCAAGCAGCTGCTTGTAGTCACCGCCGCAACCTGGGCAGTCGACAACAGTGTTGCTTGTGAAGATAATTGGCTGATTCGGTATGGAAGTGAAGCTCATCGAAGTATCTTGTTTGATTTAAGTTGAATGGAAGCATCCTGCTTGATGATGCTCTTGATGTCTACCTTGTTGATGTATCCTTCAATCACTCGCAGTGGGTCATCGTAGTTGCCAAACTTAATCGGTCGTGATGTGTTGTCGAGTATCGCCTCAATCTCCTCCATGCGCAGTGGGCGGTCGAAGGAATAGATGTAAGCTCGCACATCATCGATGTTTACTGGCTCGAGTTCCTCCGCAGGATTGTTTGGATTAATTGGTACTGCAAAGCCAGACATCTCCGTGTATTGCCCTGCGCCAATTGGTAGTGAGTTACCAATTCTCTGCGGCCCAAAGTTCGCAAAGTTAGCCCTGCACCACACATCACCTCTTAGGATATCACCTTGATTAGCAATGAATGTGGCTGTGACATCAATCAGGAATCCATTAGGTGATGGCTGAATAAATGCAGCTCCATTGTATGATGTTATCAATGTGCCACTGCTTGAGAAATGCAATAGGTTTGCATAGCCCTCATGTTCTCCTGCTGAGCCTGGGCCCAATCCTGCAAGTATAACACCAAGTCGTACTGTGTATATTCCTGCAAATGGTACAATGTAACTATCACCCGAGAAATAATTGAATGGATCATCAATCTCATTGGGGAATGTTATGTAGTTGCCTGTCTGCTCAAAATAGGAATTGAATATTGTGAACTGAATCGGAAAGGATGGTAGTGCTGCAATATCGTAAGCAGAGCGTACGGTGAAGTCTGGACTATTTGGAAACACTCCGCTTTCAAGAAAGCTGTACAAGCTGTTAGGATATCCACTTATCCAATTGTTTGATACGTATAAATTTCGAAGGTTGCCATTGTATACTGTTTGTCCTGTGCCGTATGGGTCAAATGGCAATGCGCCATACTCTTGTGATGGAGCATCCCAACTGCATTCCACAATAAATGGATCAAGCTTTCTATCCTCTGCATCAAAGCGATAAACATCCTCAATAACATTGGTGTCAAATACAATCTTATCAGTTTTTAAATCAAGGATGTTGCTTGTGTTGCATTCTCCAGTGAAGCCAAAGGTCTCATCTCTAAATCCTCTGAATGGTGTCTGACTAAATGTGCAGACTCCCCCTGTGCACTCCTCTTTCTCAAGCACTGGAGATGAGCCAAATTGCACAGCTGAATAAAGTCTTTCTCTGTCGAATGCCAGGCTGATGTTCGGCTGATCGTAAAGGTTAACTGTTGCACCTTGCTGCGTGAAGTAGCTTGCTTGCTCAATGCGTAACAATGGCCTGCCGTTGGCTTGCTTCTCGAAGACCATCCCAAGGTTGAACTTTTTGTGCATCGACATGTATAGGTCTTCAAAGGAAACAACTGTTTCTTGTAGACCTCTTGTTCTTATTGCTTCTCCATTGGTGATTAGCAAAAAGCTTGCTGTCACATTATAATCAAAATTAAAGAAGCTACTTTCAAAATCAATTTGCCCATCGCTCATACAAGTTATAAGATGATTAAAGGCATCAAAGACTGTATTGCCAAAGATATAATCCCCATAGGCTCCAGTGGCAGGATTGAAAAACTTACCTCTAATCATTCGCGGCGGAACAACTGGTAGCAAGTTCTTGGTGATGGTGCAGCTAATTGAGAACGGGATGCCTTTGTTATTGTTAATCTTGGTGCTGAAGCTTTCATCATAAAGCTTGGTCTTGACCTGGCACTTGTCCAGAAGAAAGTTGCATTCGCTTAAGATGATATAACCATTGGTCAATCGCTTCCAAACTCCTGCGCACTGGTATTGTACCTCAACAACTATCAAGTTGCAGAAGCCGCTTTGATCTAACTTGCTAAAGAGGTAATCGTACACACCGCCAACAAATGTCAGGTCATTGTCGAAGGACACAATTCGTGCATTGATCGTCTTATCCTCTGATACATTAACGCTGAAGTTTTCTGCATCGGTCGGCTGTCCTCTGTCAGCTCCATCAATGAGGAACTTAATATCTACTGCCATTGGTATCTTGAATCTTGTTGGTTGATGTTCACAATCACGTTGCGACTCTTTAAGCTCTTGTTGATGGTGTCCAGTTTCTTCTCCATGGTCTTGCTGTTCAGCGATGCGTTAACAACTACACCCTCCTTGCCTCTTCTTCCTGCTGAGTAGCCCATCAGAGCAGGTCGCACATACTTCTCGTCAATCATCTTGCGGAAGGCTTCTGTTGAGGTGTTCATCGCATCCAACTCGCGGCGATGCTTGCTGCTCTGTCTTCTGTTAACCATGTACTCACCTTGCTCAGCCTCAATCAATGTACCGCCTTGGCTGTGCAACTTGCCTCCAATCAATCCCCCCTTCTCGAACTTAGGAATAGGTCTTGCTGCAACTGCCGCCGCTTGTACCAATCCTGCTGCTGCAATAAATGCTGCAAGGATTGGGTTTGGTGGTTTTGAAGCTAATGCTGATATAACACCTTGAGCAGTGTTAATTCCAATTTCAAATAATGCAAGTGCTTTGTCCTGTCTTGCTTGCTTTGTCTTTTCGGCTGCAATGGCTTGAGCAGTTCTCTTTGCCAATGCCAATCTGCTTCTTTCTTTGTCGCGCTCTAGGTCGGAGCTTGCATTAATAGCTTCAAGCTCAGCAGCACTTGTTGTTTCAATTTCTGCAATACGCTCCTCAGTTCTTTCTTGACTAATTTCGTTTAGTGAGCCTAATATATCTGTCACTTGTTTTGCATACTGCTGTGCAAGTGCAATCTGCTTACTAGTCTCATCGCTTCTTACTTGAGTAATGGCCTTGTCAGCATCAGCATTAATCTTCTCGCGTTTCTTTGAATCTGTTGCTGTTGTTCCAAGTGCATCAGATTCAGCCTTTGCCTTTGCCTTAATAGTATCAATTGTATTCTGTAAGCTTTCTCCATTGACTGCTTTCTCTGCTTCTAATGTAGCAACTCGCAAAGCATTCTGCTCATTTAATTGGTCACGATATGCAGTTGTTACTGTTGTATTTAGCTTAAGCTCTTCTTCCTTGCGGTTAACTGTACCCTTGAATGCTTTTGTTTCAAGGGTCTCAACTGTCTTGATTGCCGTCCTTGCATTCTGAATCCTTAGCACTTGTATAGCATTTTCGCGATCAAGTACTTCCTGCGAAAGGTCAAACAATACCTTGCCAGTGTCGATGCCTGCCGCTGCCGCCGCAGCACCTGCTTGCTTAACAGCTGCCACTTTCTTATTGGCAAAGTCAAGAAGCAACTGCTCGCGCTGTATCTCCAATGCCGCCGTGTCTTTGTTCTCCGCTTTAAGTAAGTTAATGCGGCGAGTGATAGCAGCCTCTTGCGCTTCTACTCGTCTGGTCTCTGCTTGTATCAGCTTAGCGACCTTGTCCTCTGTCTTCTTTGGGTCTTCAATGCCTAAAAGTCTTTTTGCTGAATCAACCACCTTACCTACTCCATTGGCAAACGATTCAAGACCTGGAATGGCATTCAATGCAAACTGCTTAACCTTGTCGAAGTTCTCATACAAGGCAACAAGACCAATGACAAGTGCGCCAACTCCTGTCGCCGCCAATGCCAAGCGGAAGATTTTCAATGCGCCTGTCGATGTGCCGACTGCAAGACTGTATGCTGTTTGTGCTGTTGTTAGCACCGCCGTCTTGATTGCGCTCTGCTCAGTAATCAACGATGCTACTTGCTGCACTCCATTGGCAACTGCAATCGCCGCCTGCACCTTAAGCAATGACTTCTGCAAGTCTTCGCTCTCTGTGCCAAACAATGCTGCTGCACCCTGCGCTATCTCGAAGCCTGAAGCCAGTGCTTGTGTCGCACCTACCGCCGCATCGAACTTAAAAGTGTCCGATGCAAGGATTCGAACTCGGTCTCTTGTGTCGCCTATCTGATCCTCAAGCTTGGCCGCTGCAACAAGTAGCTGATTGAATGCCGCTGTGCCGTCCTGCCCTGCCGCTTCCAACTGTGCAAGCTCCTGCTTTAATCCTCGGAGCTGACCAGTCAGACTCTTTCCAGATGACGCAAGTTTAGTGATTGCCTTCTCTTGATTATCTAATGCTTTCTTAACCTCGCCGCCGCTAAATGCCGCAGCGAATGAACTCGCAATGTTGCCAAAGAATCCTTTGACTTTTGTTGCGGACTCCTGAGCCCCTTGTACTACCTTGTCGTTAATCTGATTTATCTCGTTGACGGTTGCCTTAAGACTGGATGTTTCCGCTTCGTATGCAACTTGGATGGTAGCTGTGGCCATTACTTTTGCGCTTTGATGTTCGCCTCAAATTTACGCAAATAAAAGTCAACATCACCACTCATCATCTCATTATACTCCACAACGCTGCCACCGCTTAGAATCATCACCTGCTCCCTCATGTAGTCGCCTGCTTTTTGCGCCCGTTGTCTCGGTGAGAACTCAGACGGAACAAGGAGTCTTTCAGATTTCTTTGCTGCACGAGGTTGTATTCCCATAATATCTGAAAGTCTTCTGGAGACATAGTTAACAAGGGCATCAGCGGATCGATACCCAAGCCGGAGAAAAAATCTTTCGCACCTCCCTTGCTCAGCTGCTCGAATAACTCGAGCTTATAATTGTG
>Ga0209668_10000682_pt1 | contig 14094 bp, 10 predicted proteins | sample FrelakmetPLP11PL_FD_187150 | JGI IMG/M metagenome (GOLD analysis project Ga0209668, IMG submission 187150) | Freshwater lake sediment microbial communities from the University of Notre Dame, USA, for methane emissions studies - PLP11 PL (SPAdes)... | ecosystem: Environmental > Aquatic >... | reverse complement strand
AGGTTGAAATTGTAATACCCCTAGATTCAACCAGCGCTGAGCACCTTTCCCGACAACGCCTAAAATTAATACAGCAAGGAGCAAAGCAAAACTGAAAATAAATATCCAAGGCGCCCAGGCACGATAAACCGAAGGAGAAACTTGCGCAAGCATCAGCATGACAATAAAAGCAATCAACATCCGCAAGGCTTGTTTGCTGATGATGACTAAACTTTGATTACTTGCACTGTAAAGAATAATTAAACCGATACAGACTAGACTAAGTAATCCTATTAGCAAAGGTTTATCGACATGGAAAAATTGCTGTATTTTTTGTAATGAAAATCGTCGACGCTGTTTGCTAATCGCGAGCATAATCGCAGCCTAGTAAAAGTAAATAGCTGTAGTATAGAATAAAATCTCGTGACCCACCTTAAACTCTACATAAAAAACTGATTTTTTTAGGTATACTTCCCTTATGAGAGAGAATATAGGTACGGTTGCGTAATCACTGATTCGATGTACAATACCCAATTTTAAGAAAACCTGCTTTTTTATTGATAATTATGTCAACACTATCATCTTTTATCGCAATGATTGAACGCTTTAAAAAACAAACAATGCGTTTGGCAATAGGTTTTTTTTTCTATTGGAGTGTTGTTACACCGGCTACGGCATTGACGTTTGTCTTGCCTGCACACGGAGATGATATCGTTGGTCGTGTTCAATGGACACAAGCCTTAGTCGGCGATACGTTTAATAAAATTGGCCGACGTTATGATATGGGCTATTTTGAATTGGTAGAAGCCAATCCGATGATAAATCCGGATCACCCGCAACCCGGTAGCATTATTGTCATTCCCAGCCGTTTTATTTTACCCCCTAAGCGACAAGGTTTAGTTATTAATTTAGCCGAATTACGTATTTATTATTATCCACCCCATCGCCATGTGGTGATCACTTATCCGGTAGGAATAGGTCGAGAAGGATGGGATACACCTTTAGGTTCTTCATGGATTGCCGAAAAAATGCGTAATCCAATCTGGACAGTGCCGGAGTCCATCCGCAAAGATCGCGCTAAAGACAGTGTACACTTACCCGTAAAAGTTCCACCAGGTCCGGATAATCCTTTAGGCGGTTATGCCATGCGACTTAAACAGGCCACTTACTTAATTCATGGCACCAATGACTCGCAAGGTGTAGGACGACGTAGTAGTGCCGGATGTATTCGGCTGTTTCCAGAAGATATAGAAAGTTTATTTGCAGAAGTGGCGCGTAAAGAAAAAGTCACCATCGTCGATTTACCTTATAAATTTGGATGGGAAAAACATAGACTTTTTTTTGAGGCGCACGTACCATTGCAGAAACAGTCCGTATTTAATCGTTTAACGATGGAAAAACTTATTCATGCAAATACTGCAAAAGCTGCTAAAATTCAGTGGCAATCGGTTGAACGCATTAGTTTACGAGAAAATGGAATACCCCAAGTCGTTGGATATCCTGAGACATTAATACAGCCTATTACGTCACATTCTCATCGAAAACACAAAAAACCGACTTGATTTGTAATCATTGGCAACAATCTTTTTTAGTGATACTTACTATTTATGCGTTGTGTTTCTTTTTGTACAGCAGCTAATTATAAATTAAGTCTAATCGCGGAATTTTTTCGTACTAAGCGTTATATTGCTAAATTATTCCGGAATGTACTCTATGTTACTAAACAGGATAAACCGATTGATATCTTTTTCTTTAATCATGGTTGTTTTGTAACCTGGAATCTCAGTAAAAAGCAAGAGAAAAAAATAATTGAGGATATTAAGCCTTTTTCGATTGATCCTTTAGAAAAAATCGAAATGGATCGCTTCATTTATTATCTAGATAAAGAAACCCGTCTTTTTCCGCATCAACGCTTTAATGTCGATGTGATTACTTTAGAAAGCGACGAATCCGATAATGTACAAATTAAGTTGGCTATCTCTTATGGTCTAGCACAATCGATAAAACTCGAATCGTATGAGGAATCGGTCAATAAAACCGTACTGGCGAATAGTCATTTTCCTAAAGAGTTAGCACGCTATGGAAAAATTTCACTCTCACGATCGGAAATTTCTAAACGCATTGGTGAAATCTTCTTGACACGAAGCTCGGTTAATCTCAGTAGTGAATATTTAGATGTTCCTGAATACTTTTGGCGCTATTCAAATCTCGAATCCTATTATGAGATGACTGAAAAATTTTTAGACATTCCAAAAAGAGTCGCGGCTTTGAATCATAAACTGGATGTAGCGCATGAAATTTTAGAAATGTTAAATAGTCAATTACAACATCGTTATTCGAGTATCTTAGAATCCGTGATCATTTTATTAATTTTTATCGAGATAATCGTACAAATGATACAACATATCTGAAAACAACGGCAGCATGCTGTGACAAAAGTTCCATTGCTGTGAGTATACAAATAAAAATAAACCTAAAATATTTATAAGGGCCTCTAGCAAAAAACTAGAAATATGCTATTTTATAGAATCCTAACCTTCTGTTTACTCCTTATATAATTTAGAGGAATATGAACCATGGCTAAAAAATTAGCTAAAAAAAAGTCTCCGAGCAAAGCGCGTAAAAAAGCTAAAGTAACAACGTCTAGTAAAAAACTAGCGGCTGTGAAAAAGTCTTTTACTAAAACTGAATTGCTCCAATGTTTAGTAGATAGCACCGAATTACCTAAGAAAAAAATTGCTGAAGTTTTAGAAACCCTACAGGCGATTATGCATGCGCATGTCAGAGCGGGCTGTGCTTTTGCACATCCAGGGATGTATAAAATTACGGTTGTAAAAAAACCAGCGACTAAAGCGCGTAAAGGTATCAATCCATTTACGGGTGAGCCGACTACTTTCAAAGCAAAACCTGCACGAAAAGTGGTAAAAATAAAACCATTGAAAAAACTGAAAGCCGCTGTTTAGATTTGTTTCAAAAAAAAGGCGCTTTTAGCGCCTTTTTTTTAACTAGTAGTTATCTGTTACTTGTCATTGCGAGCGCGAAGCGCGCGGCAATCTAGGAGTACAAAACTGTGGATGGCGGCGCGAATGAACATTCGCTCGCCATGACGTGATTTTTTAAAACTGTTAACAACTGTTTAGCCATTTTTCTTTAAAAGCGACTAAGCGGCTTTTTGTACGCTCAAATTCGGCACTTAATCGACCTTTAGGATAAATATCCTCGATAGGGAACGTGGATGTCAGAATCAGTTGGCGGTTCGCATCATAAAGAATGTCAATTAAATGGATAAATAGGCGTGCTAGGTTATCCTCATATTCGCCGATGGGTTTGACATCACTGATTAAAATTGTCGAAAAACGTTGCGCAATGACTAAATAGTCCAATTGACTGCGTGGTATGGCACAAATTGAACTAAAGTCAAACCATACCACCTGTTCGGTACAGCCTAAATGCGAGATCATACGACCATTAATCGTTAGTGCTTGAAAGTTAACGTTGGCTTTTTTGCTTAATTTATCGAATAAAGTTTGTACTTGTAATGGGTTCATGACACAAACTAACTCATTTTTTTCATTGATTAAATGTTCACGTCGATAATCAATCGCGCTATCTAAGTGAAAAATTTGCAGATGTTGCTGGATTAAAGTAATTGCGGGTAAGAAAAGTTCTCGTTGCAAGCCATTGGCGTATAAAGCTTCAGGAGGTGTATTGGCGGTTGTGACTAATACAATACCTTCTGAAAATAAGGCCTTTAATAATTGTGCGAGCAACATGGCATCGCCAATTTCATGCACTAAAAATTCATCTAAACAAATGACTTTGACTTCCTTGCGCAGACGTTTAGCAATTCGCATCAAAGGATTCGATACTCCCTGGAGTTGCGTAAGCTCGGCATGGATGTGATGCATAAATTGATGAAAATGATAACGTGATTTTTCAACCGGTAAATGATTGTAAAATAAGTCCATTAAATAGGTTTTACCTCGACCCACAGCACCCCATACATAGAGCCCTTTGTTATTTTTTGTGGTTAACCATTTTTTTGGTTTAATTAATTCGTCATACACGCTTTGAAATTGTTGCATCGCTAAAGCTTGTTGTTCATCAATCTGTAAAACTTGACGCGATACTTGTTGTTGATAGGCAGCTAAGGGTGTCATTTAATCGACTTTGTTGAGTGTTGTTGTTAAGCAATCGCGCAATTCTATGAGCTTGCCGTGAAAAAAATGGTCTGCTCCTTGAATTTTAATTAATTCGGGAGGCTGCGCTAAGGAATCCACCCAAGTAAATACAGCTGTAGGTGACACAACCTCATCTTCATCACCTTGTATTAATATCCATGGGCAAGGAAAGGGTGGAAGTTCTTTAAAAGGAAAGTTTTCAATAGGAGGTGCAACGCAAATCAATTGTTTTGCTGGCCAGACCTTTGCAGCGCGAGCCGCTACATAAGCACCAAAGGAAAACCCTGCCAGCCAAATGTCTGATTCAGGACAGCTTTCTTTTAACCAGTTGAGTACCGCGAATAAATCATCGGTTTCACCGATGCCTTTATCATATTCGCCCTGGCTTAGACCGACACCACGGAAATTAAAACGTACACTCGCAAGTCCCATGCTATTGAAACTACGTGCTAAGGTATAGATAACCTTATTGTGCAGAGTGCCGCCAAACAAAGGGTGCGGATGGCAAATGACTGCAATGACAGGTGGATGGCGTGGTGTTTCTGGCGAAGTGGTGATTACTTCTAGTTGACCCGCAGGGCCCGGTAACAACAGTTTGCCTAGTCGATCAGGGGGGAATGGAATTGTCATGTTATACTCTTAGTTGCAGCTTATTATCATTTTAAAGTGCCATTAAACTTATGCAAGCATTGAGCATCGAAGGTCTGAGTAAAATCTATAAAAATGGTGTTATAGCGCTTAAAAACATTGATCTCAATGTCGATGAGGGTGATTTTTTTGCTTTGCTGGGGCCAAATGGCGCTGGAAAATCGACTACCATCGGTATTATTGCTTCGCTCGTCAATAAGACTGCCGGGACGGTGAAAGTTTTTGGACATAGTATCGATAGCGAATTGGAAATAGCTAAGTCCTGTATTGGTATCGTGCCCCAAGAACTTAATTTTAGTATCTTTGAAAAGGTGATAGACGTTATTGTTTATCAAGCGGGTTATTATGGTGTGCCGAGACGCCTGGCGAAACAACGTGCAGAAATTTATTTAAAAAAATTAGATCTTTGGAGTAAACGCGATCAAATTTCTATGCAACTATCCGGCGGTATGAAACGCCGCTTGATGATAGCGCGCGCCTTAGTCCATCAACCGCGATTGCTCATATTAGACGAACCTACGGCAGGTGTGGACATCGAAGTACGGCGTTCGATGTGGGAATTTCTACGCAGCATTAATCAACAAGGTATTACCATCATTTTAACAACCCATTATTTGGAAGAAGCAGAATATCTTTGTAAAAACATCGCCATTATTGATAAAGGTCGCATTATTGAAAATACCAGCATGAAACATTTATTAGCGACTTTAAATATGGAAACCTTTGTGTTTGATTTAAAAAAACCGCTCGTAGAATTACCGCAATCACCCTTTGCAATGCGCTTATTAGATAATGTGACTTTAGAAGTCGATGTCGCTAAAGAACAATCACTGAATAATTTGTTTGGATTTTTAGAAGGGCATCATATTGAGGTCACCAGTTTACGCAATAAAGCCAATCGCCTCGAGGAATTGTTTTTAAATTTGATTGCCGCTAATAAAAATAAATGAGCATGGCATTTGACTTTGGCAAAATTGAGATGAACACAATATCAAAATTAAAAAATATCTCGTCATGGCGAGGTCGAACCGTCCGGAAAAAACCACGTCATGGCGAGCGAATGGAATGAGCGTGGCCATCCATGGATTGCCGCGCAGCTTCGCTGCTCGCAATGACGATTAATACTTTACGTGCTCGCAATGACGAATATGTCTTGCTACAGAAAAACAAAAATTACCTATTTTTTCGAACAAAATGAAATGTTAATAACTGTTATTGAAAAAGATTGAATTTTACTATGCAAGCAAAAGTTTATTGGATCGCATTTATTAGTTTGTTACGCAAAGAAATTAAGCGTTTTTTGCGTATTTGGGTGCAAACCTTATTGCCGCCTTTGGTGACTATGACACTTTATTTTTTAATCTTTGGTAATTTGATCGGCCAGCGCTTAGGCAATATCGAAGGGTATAGTTACATGCAATACATTGCACCGGGCTTAATTATGATGTCGGTGATCACCGCGGCCTATACCAATGTGGTGACTTCTTTTTTTGGTATGCGTTTTCAACGCAGTATTGAAGAGCTTATCGTTGCACCGTTACCTAATTATTTACTTTTATCGGGGTTTGTTGCAGGGGGTGTTGCGCGTGGTTTATTGGTCGGCTTATTAGTGACAATTTTAGCTTTATTTTTTACACAATTACATGTCTTTAATATTTTTGTGTTACTCGCCATCGTGCCGATGACAACCATTTTATTTTCGCTCGCGGGTTTTACGAATGCGTTGTTTGCTAAGACCTTTGATGATGTCTCTATCATTCCGACGTTTGTGTTGACACCTTTGACTTATCTCGGTGGAATATTTTATTCCATCAATTTATTGCCGAGTTTTTGGCGCCATATCTCTTTATTTAATCCGATTTTATATATTGTGAATAGTTTTCGTTATGGCTTATTAGGTATCAGCGATATTCCGGTTGTCTCGGCTTTAAGCATCATATTTTTTAGTTGCGTGGTACTATTTTTTATTAATCTTTATTTACTCCGTCGCGGTAAAGGCATCCGCACGTGAAATCCGGTGTATTACTGATTAATTTAGGGACTCCATCCGCACCGACACCCAAAGCGGTATATGATTATTTAGCTGAATTCTTAAGTGATAGGCGCGTGGTGGAATTACCGGCTTGTTTTTGGCAGCCCTTGCTAAAGTTCGTTATTCTGCCGATACGTGTGCGACGATCGGCAAAACTTTATCAAAGTATTTGGATGGATGAAGGTTCACCTTTAGCAGTCTATACACAACGTTTAGCTGAAAAGCTACAAATTAATTTAGGTGAAGATTTTAAAGTGGTGAGGGCGATGCGCTATGGAAACCCCAGTATTAAAACGGGACTCCAGGAATTATTAGCAGCGGGTGTCACTTCCATCAGTGTTTTACCCTTATATCCACAGTATTCTGCGGCAACCACAGCGAGTTGTTTTGATAAAATGTGTGAATTACTGCAGCAATCACGCGTTATTCCGAATCTGCATTTTATTTCATCCTATTTTGATCATCCTTTGTATAGTGAAGCGATGGCCAATAAGATTAAACAATATCGATTAGAACAGGGAAAAAATAGCTATTTATTATTTTCTTTTCATGGTTTACCGCAACGCTGTATCGAATTAGGTGATCCTTACCAACAACAGTGTTTGACGACGGTGCGTTTAGTTGCAGAACGTTTGCAGTTATCAGACGATGAATATCAAGTGGTGTTTCAATCACGTTTTGGAAAAGCGAAGTGGTTGCAGCCGTATTGCGATGTGGTGTTGCAACAACTTCCAGCACAGGGCGTAAAGAATATCAGTGTTATCTGCCCGGGATTTGCTGTGGATTGTTTAGAAACCTTGGAAGAGATTTCTCAACGCTATCGAAAACTATTTTTAAAAGCCGGTGGTGAAAGTTTTAATTACATTCCAGCTTTAAATGATTCGACTGCCCAGGTGCAATTGCTAGCGAGTTTAGTGCAACATTCAAATTAAACGAATGGAGTAGGGATCGGATGAAAAGTGATGAAAAGGCTTATCGCGCACGATTACGTGAGTTATCGGATCGTATCGTGCAGGCGCAAGACGCCATAAAAATCTTAGATAGCATTAAATGGGGACCGGAGATACAAGCGGATTTTTTTAAGAAAAAATGTAAACAATTACCCAAAGTCAATGCGGAATATTATCAGAAAAATAATTTGACGTTTAATATCGATGAAAAACGTGAAGAGTTCCAAATTTTAGAACGTGATATTAATCGCGAAGTCGGCCCAATAAGCTCGATCGGTAGCATCATGTTGCGACTATGTCGCGAGTATCAAGATGTTTTACGCTTATTAAGTGCGCGCGGTACGCCTGAATTTAGTCCCTTATCGCAAGAATTGTATGGGAGTGCCGATGATGCTTTTTATGTGAATGCACCGCGCTTAAAAGATTTAGTGCCCATCGTTTCGCAAGCATTGGCGAATATTAAAGATAAAACGCTCAATGAACTCGATGAAAAACGTTATGATAGTCAGCAAGCGGCAGAAATTTTGAATCAACGTTTATCGCTGTATTTTAAGCATTCCGGTAAAGCAAAAAATTGGGTGAAAGTCAGCGATGGTATTGTAGCGGATGCAGCAGCGGGTGCGGAATGGATCAAGATACGCCAAGATACCTTATTTAGTGAACGAGACTTACGGATTTTAGAAGTGCACGAAGGCTGGGTGCACATGGGCACGACACTGAATGGTATGAAACAACCGATCTGTACTTTTCTCAGTAAAGGCCCGCCTTCGGCTATAGCCAATCAAGAAGGTCTGGCGATCATTATGGAATTTTTTCATTTTGTTTCCTCACCGTTACGCATAAAAAAATTAACGGATCGCGTGACCGGTATTGCAATGGCTGAAGAGGGTGCTGATTTTCTACAAGTATTTAATTTTTTTCTTGAGCAAGATCATACACCGGAAGAAAGTTATAAAAGCAGTGTGCGCATTTTTCGCGGCAGTTTACCGAATTTAGGACCGTTTACGAAAGACTTGGTTTACAGTAAAGGTTTTATTTTAATCTATAATTATCTCCGTTTAGCAGTAGAACAAGGTTTAGTGGATAGAATTGAATTGCTCTTTGTCGGTAAAACGAGTTTAGAAGACCAACGTTTATTAGCGCATTTGTTTGAAGAAGGATTACTGGTAAAGCCACATTTTATGCCACACCAATTTCGCGATTTAGCCGCATTAAGTTGTTGGATGTGTTATTCGCTGTTTTTTAATCAACTTGATTTGAATCAATTGGCGATTGATTATCGCAATATTTTGCAAGGCTAATTTTTGTTACTATTCAGACGAAAAAAAAGCCTGCAGAAGCAGGCTTTTTGAAGGTTAATTAATCGCAAAAAGTCAGGGTTTAGGGACTAAGCTACGTTTTTCTTGGTGATCTGCATTGTCGAGCATGCTATCAGCTGTACTTATACCTGAAGTAGATTCATCACTCGATGAAGAACGATCACTGCCACCATGGAAGGTTACAGGGCGATTAGCACGAATGCTAATAGATTTGTTTCTTAGATGTTTAGATTCTTCGCTTGTATTTGATGCATTTTTTTGAATGGCACGCGCAGCTTGTACATAGCTTTCAAATCTTTTATTGTCCTGGTTTATTTCAGTTAAAACAAATTCTATATGATCTTTTATATGTTTTATTTCATCAAAAACACCTTTAGGAAGAGAAGTGGTATCAGTTCCTTCTATTTTAAGAAGATTTTCTTTAAATTTCTCTATAGTTTCTTTAATTTTTTTTATTAACATAAGCAATTCCATAACTGATTGATCATTAACAAGAGTAGATTCGAAACTAAAACCTTTGCAAGCTTTATTATGTTTTAAATAAGCTTGCTCCAACGTATATTTTTCATCTTCGGAAGATATCTCTAGAAATTTTGGGTAGTTTACCTCTCTGCCTATTTCCTTTTTATTTAAATAATCTACATAGTTATTTGCAGCGATCTCTGCTTTTTCGTCTATTAAATTTCCTTTAAATGCCGTCTTAAGTGCTTCTATGTAGGCGATATCTCTAAAAGTTTTAATTTCTTTCATGCCTAAATTAATTTGATAAACTTGAATCGTTTTTAAATCTGATTTAAGTAATTCTAAATGACCAGAAAAAGGGTTATCTAAAAGAGCTCTTTTGTTTGGAGGAATATTTTCTTTCGCAGTTTCCAAAGCGCTTATATTATTTTCATAAATTAAACAACTTGCCGCTATATGAAGAGTAATTAAATTTAAGGATTTTCTCAAACTTTCTAGATTAACTTCCTTAATAAAGTATATTAATTTTTCTGGATTTTTATCCTCAACAGCAGTTTGATGTATTTGAATTTTCTCTTCTTTTGGTAGCGGTTTCATTTGAAAGGTAGTACTTGAATTATTTTCTAAATCAAGCGGCCAGTTGCTTGTGGAAAAGAATTGATTAAGTGAGAAATTAATCAATGAACTAGTAGCAATCGATGTGCTCATCTGAATAGCGGTTGCGACTGGATTTTTGAATAGACTGACAACGGTTCCGAGAAGAGGAAGTGTATTTTGTGCGACTGATTGGACGACTCGATTAGATAGCAGTTGTGTGAACTCTTTGACTATTTGCAAACCTAGACTGAAACCGACACTACTAATAAAAGTTGGCAGTGCTTGTAATAGCAGGTTGTCCCACAGCTGCTGCGCTTCGTCTTCGTTACCTTGATTAATATGTTCTTGTATTTTAAACAGCATGAGTGGGAATGTAGCGGCAAATGCAGCATGAGAAAGTAAACTGCTATAGATAATTATTGTTTTAGTTGTCGATGCATGTTGGCCTTGTCGTGAATACTTAGCGGCGAAATATTGGATGACTCCATTTAATAGACCTGTTCCTACGCCATGGGCCGCTGCTGCGCTTAGAGTCAATCCAGAATTAGATAATCTGGTATCGTTGTGATTAGCGTCGGTGTCATCAATAATGGTTTGATTAGAAGGTGTACTATTAGAATAAGCGGGAAATTCTGTTGCAACACTAGAATCCACAATAACTGATGAAATTGTTTGATTACTTGTGGAGATTGGAACAGCTATTTGCGTAGTTGGGGTGATGGTATCTAAATGTTCTTCTAGTGATGACGTGGTAACCATCTCGTCTATTTCACCGTTAATTAGATTGTCGAGATTAATTGAGCTTGATGGCTTGCAACCCGTTAAATTGAATATTTCTCTACATTTGTTGTTTAAATCATTCTGAGTAATGTTCGCTTTGAAAAAAAATGATACCGCATCACTTAGTTGCGTAGGAGTAAGATGGGGTCTATTCGATTCAATGAGCGCTTTAGCCTCTTTAGTTGCACTGAGTTCATAACCACTGGCTTTACGAGATATGCTACCCAAACTTTTAAAGGATCCCGCTGATTTTTTTGAAAGATTACAAGCTTTGCGATTTTCTCTGCAAACTTTGTTTAAATCTTTTATTATATTGAGAAAATCAAGATGACCTGTTTGCAAGGCAGTTTCACTATCAATATTCCGTGCTAAAATACTAAATAGATGATTGCGCATGGTATCCAAAAGACTATTTAAATACGGTGCTTTGATCATAATATTTTCATATAATTTGCTAAATTGTTTGATGATATGAATTTGACCCAATAAATCTTCATTATTACCATTATGTTTTACTATGTTAAATAGAAAAAAAGATAGATATTCCGCCGCTTTAGCAAAGCTATCATCAAGTCTATTCTTTTGCTGTAAATCATTAGTTAAATTATTTATGTTATTTGACGCAAATGAAAATAAATTTTTAAAGTTAAAAGTATTTTCAGCACTATTATTAGTTTTTAAAACATTTTTTAAGAAGTCTAAAATATGAATACGCTGATCCTGATTAAGCGTATCACTATTATGTTTTATTTCGCTTTCAACTTGTATAAAATCGGTAAAAGGTGGTTTTTGATTGTTATAGTTCCCTGCGGCAATTCGTTGAAAAAGTTGGATGCTTGCGGTAACGGGTCGAGGACAGTCTTCAAGGTCTAACAATTCTAGACAATCTATTTTTATTTGGTTTTTATCTTCATTATGAAAACCAGATAGAAAAGTATAACCCGCCAGTTCCTTATCTTCTTTGCTAAAATTTGATAAGCTTGTTGAATGAATAATTATGTTAGCTATTGGTGGAATATGATGACTATAATCTTGAAAGCCATCTTTGACTTTGAGTTCATAACCAAAGTTACCTAAACTTTTAAGAAAAGGGAGTAAATTTTCTGTTTTATAAGGATAATGTTTGAATTCTAATCTATGTGTTAGATCTGTACTAAGCTTGATTGTATCCCCGACAAGCGTATCGATCTTTTGAGCGCTACCCAATGTAATGTTTGGTAAAAAAGAATTTTCGAGCTTTTGATGAATAAGTCCAGGCGTTTCAAATTCAGTAATATTAGGGATATTTAGTAAACTGCTTGTAAAATTTATAAAACTTGAAGTGGTTATGACATCTTTTTCATTAAATGTGCTATTCGCATGCTTTATTTTAGTTTCATATAAAGTGGTGTAATGAATACCTAAGAAAATTAATTTTTTTATCGACTCATCAGATAAAGTATTTTTATTAGCGATTATATATTTAGTAAAAAAATCAAAAGCATTATTTAGCTGATTTTTTTCTAAAATTTCTTTTAGAAAAAGATGTATTATTACATTTTTTCCTTCTGGCTTTATACAGTTAAAATCAAATGGATTTTGATTATCTGATTGAGATTCATCACATTCTAAATCAAATACAAATTCATTTAAAATTTCTTGAAACTCAGCTTTACTAGGTAGTGCTTTGTAATTTCCTTCAATAATACCTTTAATAATATCATCATAATTTTTTTGGGGAGTATCAGTTGGCATTAAACACCTACGAAAAAATGTAAAAAAATGATCTTCATCGTAGGTGGAAAAGCTTAAGAAATCCTTAACAAAAAAATCAATTTATTTTTTTTATAAAAATATAGAAATATAATAAATTTTTTTGATTAAAAAAAATTAGAAAATTTTTCTGAATGAGTTTTACAGTTGCGGCTTACTGTAAGCCCAATCTTTTACGCACGCTTTTTTAGCGACGACCCTGGCTAGATTAGATTATAAAACATTAAATTTTCGATTAAAAAAAAATCTGTTATCAATTTTTTTAATTTTTAAGATAAGCTTAAGAAATCCTTAAGATTAAGTTACTTATACTTCTGCAACTTATTTATCGGGTCTTTAATTTTTATCAGACAAGTTTGTAAGTTTAGTTTGAAAAGCAGTTTGAACATGGAATCTCAATGATGTCGTGAGTTTGTAAAGAAGAAGTCGCTAAACGACTTCTAAATTTTAATAACAATATTTCGGAGATTCTAAATTATGGGCAAACCTGCGCGTAAAAAATCTGTTTCTTTGCAATTAGTTGCAGCTTTTGAATCGATATTTTTTAAGTCTTTTCTACCTTCCGATACTGTTCCTGATATAACTCAAATTGAAAAGATATTGGAAGAAAATAAAAATAATCTCGATTTTTATAAAGAATTGATTAATTTTTTTAAGTTTATAGAAGAAGATAGAACTGATTTTTTTATTGATGGAAAAATTAATAATTTGCTTATATCGGGTAAGTCTAAAGAAGTACTTGAAAATTCACTAAAAAAGTTAGCTAAACTTATTCAAGATCATGAAGATAAACAGGGAGATAGCCATGATAAAACAACGCTAGATTTAACTGATTTACCTATTGTACTGGTTTCGACTATAAAAAATGCGGTTAAAAAGAATGTAAAAAGCTTTGGACAGCTATTTTATTTATTGGCAAATAATCCCGTTTCTAGTTTAAAAAAATCCTCTTTGTTTTGGGTTTATGCATTAGCGGGTCAACCTGTTGCTGGATTACATTTAAGTTCAGCGCTTTCTAGTGCTCGCTACATCGATAATATGGTTTCGTCTCAAGAATCAGAATGGTTTAAATTTTTTGATCGCATAAAGGAAATGCTAGTTGAATATAACAATTATTCTATGGATAAGAATAAAAAGCGTATTTTTTTTAAATTTTTGAATGTTGCTTTTTCGGGAGATTCTGCAAGAAGATTAAATGAGAGATCAAAAGAAAGTTTATTTCGTATTGCTTATAACGAATTAAACAATCGATTTAATGACTACCACTATAATGATATTAGCGACCTTGAAACGCTCCATAGGCTTTTTGATATTTTTCTAAGAATAAAACACAGCGAAAATTGGTATGAAACGATTTTAACGTTAGTAAGTCAATATGCTGAAGCTATTGTAAA
>Ga0209668_10000681_pt1 | contig 14098 bp, 9 predicted proteins | sample FrelakmetPLP11PL_FD_187150 | JGI IMG/M metagenome (GOLD analysis project Ga0209668, IMG submission 187150) | Freshwater lake sediment microbial communities from the University of Notre Dame, USA, for methane emissions studies - PLP11 PL (SPAdes)... | ecosystem: Environmental > Aquatic >... | reverse complement strand
CGCCGCCCGCTCGTTCGCCCGCCGCCGCCCGCCGCCCGCCTACTTCATCTCCAGCATCTTGACCACGATTTTCGCGACCTCGCCGCGGGTCATGATTTTGCCGGAACCGAATAGCCCGTCTTCATATCCGGTGACAAGATTATTATCCCTGGCGAAAGCCACATATTTTGCATACCAGGTAACGAGTGGGACATCCTTGAACGCGGTGTAGTAATAACCCGGCTTTTGCGCGTAATGCAGTTGATAGTTTTTTTCAACGCCTTTGAATCCGGCGGCTTCTATCAATATCTTCAGGGCTTCGGCGCGATTGACTTTACTGTTTGGTTTGAATTCCATTCCATATCCGTCAATGATGCCTTGTTCCTGTGCGGCAATTATATATGGCGCGTACCAGGCGGTCGTTTCCACATCGGAATAGGGTTTGTAATCAGCGGCCGGTTCAACGGAAATATCGAATGCCTTAACGGCTATTTTGATAAGTTCGGCCCTTGTAATGGCTTCATTCGGAATAAATGCCGCCCTTGTTTTCCCGTCAACGATGCCAAGATCGGTAATTACATTGATGTACGGCTCGGCCCAATGGTCGCTGATATCCCTGAATGCGGCTCCGGCTTGTTCCGGCGCGGAAGGCGCGGTGTAATGGGAACCGGTGGATGTGACTGATGGCGTACTGCCCGTTGTGCGGGTCTGTTCTTGAGCAGATACGGTCTTTCCAAAAGCGTAATTAGTAAGATGATCCGTTTTTATCACAGCCGTTCCGTTCTTGACGACGGCGGTGCCTTGAGCAATCCATGAGACCCCGTCATCCGACTTATAAACATTTACCTCGCTTCCATCCGGCAGATCCAAAGGTACGGTAATGGTGATATCTTTTGTGAATGTAAGGGGAACATTGCTTCCGATTCCAATCAGGGCGGAAACATCGGAACGCATAAGCATATCTTTGGTGTTTTCAATGACCTCGCCGTCTTTTCTTATCTCCAGAGTCGTGAGGACATGAGGCGGTTCGATTTTGTGATCCCAATCGGTAATACCGGTCACGGTGGTATCGGACGGAATGGTGACGAAAATCGTGGAATTGCTGTTTGGTTTTAAGGTAACAAAACCTTCCGGGCCGGTTATCTTAACGGTGGCGTTAACTTTTTTCGCATCGGTGGTTACCATCCCGGTCGCGAATTCAATCGGGCCTGAGAAAGTTTTTCTTTCATTGATGGTCTTTTCAATCGTATTTAGCGCGCTCATGGTCGTGTTGGAAGTCGTGGTGGTTGTTTTTGCGGTTCTGCTTACTCCACTGCCCCCGCCACCGCCGCCACCGCCGCCACCTCCGCTGGAAACAGGTGTAACAACGGGAACGACAACCGGTGTCGCGACAGAAGAAAAGGTGGCAAAAGCCGTGAAATGTTTTGTCCAGACGACCATGTCTGGGACTGCATTTATCTTGCAGTCTCCATCGGCGGGCAGGGCGTTTCCGGTTGCCTGGTTATCCGCGGCGCATGCGGCTGTGATTTCCGTAAAGGCGAGGCCGGGTCTTGTATATCCAACCATCTTGCTCGCCTGACCGGGTAATACTATTTTGACGCCTTTATCAAAAGATAATTTGGCGCCGGAAAAGCCGATTTCAATGGCTGTGCTAAGTGTTCTTGTTTCGCCGGCGACAACCGGCAGTGAAACAGTTGTTGTTTTTGGCGCAGAAAAAATACCATTCCAGGTGTTATCGGCGCTGGTGACGACCGTTCCGGCGGGTATTTCTACGAGAACACCTCCTGCGTTCGCGGAATCAATTGTGATTGCGGGAAGTGTCCCCGTACCGCCTGTAATAAAGGCATCGACATTTATTGTCGGGGCGGTGGTTCCGGCGGCAACGGTAACTGTCACGGGCTGATTCGGGTCTGTGATTAAGGCTTCCGGGGTGGTGTTGTTTAATGTAACGGCGCCCGTCCCGTCAGGTATGGCTTGAGAAGAGGTATAAACGGAATCAACCAGCAGTAACTCCAGAGTGGTATTGCCCAAGGCGTCAGAAACAGAGGCAACAACATCATTGGCGAAAGTCGTAATTGCGGTGGCGCTAATTTTCAATGTGCCCCCGGTCCAGCTATAGGTCAGGGTTTTATCCGCTCCGGAGGTTAAAGTATTTTGAACCATCGTTCTTGAGGTTAGATCCAATGGTTCATTAAAAATTAGATTGGTGTCTCCTATCGGCAATACGACATCCGCGACGCCGGTTCCCAATTTTGTTACCGTGGGGCCGGAGTTGTCCAGAATGGCGGAAACGGTCACTACATCACTTTCGTTCCCGTTAATATCCTTCGCCTGTACATGCAGGTAATAAGTCCCATCACCATCAGCTTGTGTAGCTGTCTTTGTGTTTCCATATGCGCCTGAAGCTGTCCATGTCGCCGATTGGTCTATTGCATAGCGGAACTGTGCGGATGAATCGGTCGAAGCCCAGGTCCAATCTTTTGTTCTTGTTATTACGGCATCGTTGGCAAGCCCTGTGATATCGGGGGCGGTAGTGTCGGAAACCGTCCATGAATAGGTTGTGGCGGAAACTTCCTCCTGCCAATTGCCCGCGGAATCGCGGCCTAAAACAGAGATTTCGTGATCGCCATTCAGGACACTTGGTAAAATTATGTGCGTGGCTACCGGCGTTTCTGCGCTATAACTTCCGCCATCCAATTTATATTTATAATAGGTTACCTGAGTACCGCCAACCGTAATATCTGCGGACGGTATTGCCGAAGTGTCCGGCGAGGCGGCGGGCAGAGTGACGGTAAGATCCGCAGTTGGGGCAATGGTGTCCACGGTGAAAGTTCCGGCGGCAGGGTTATCAACCATTACATTGCCGAGAAGATCTGCCGCTCCTGTAACCGTAATCGTTCCTGTTGCTACTTCATCTTCATCCAAAAGGGTAAATGTTCCGGTCCAGATATTTCCCGCAAAGGTAGATTGAGTGACGGGATATGCGGTAGTTAGCCCCGTAATATTTACAGACGGGCTGGACGCGTAATCGAGACCGCTCAAAGCTTCATCAAAATTCACGGTGACGGTCACCGTACCCGCTTTGGCCGGATCTGGTAAAGCGGTGGCGGATGTCACTACAGGTGGCATCCTATCAAGTGTAAAAGGTACATCCATGTTATCGCTCGCCGTTTGCTCGTTATTCGCCGCATCTTTACAGCTTATGTACACGATTTTAGAGCCGTCCGGACTTTGGTCGGACAGTGAGCAAGTGGCCTCGGCGCCCAATACGCCGCAATTATTACTCATTGCAGAGTAACCGGCATCACTTTCTCCCCAACGGCAGGACATGCCAGCTTCACCGGAAACAACTACATCCGGGGTAGCATTCTTTGTAAAATAGGGGGCAACCGTGTCGCCGCCCACATTACTTATACTGCTAATCACCCCCCCGCTATCCTGTGTTATGCCGCTGATAGTAAAAGGAGTGCTTTCATTTCCAAAGGCATCCGTAGCCGTTGCGTGAAAAACATTTACAGCATTTGCCTGCAGATCTACCGTAATTGGAAAAATTGTTGATCCGTCGCCCATTTGCTGAAAGCCCACAATCGCGTCAGTGTTATCGTAAATATTTACCAGAGAATTGATTTCGGCGGTGCCGGTAATAATATATGTTAGCTCGTTCGTTGAAAACGGCGCAACGGGATCAGTAATAAGCGGCGCGTCGGGGGCGACATTATCAACCGTGAAACTTTCGCTGGTGCCGGGATCTCCCGTTGTGGCGCCATCATTCGCAACAAATCCGATTTGCACATCATCTTGGCTAATGTCGGCCAACCCTGTGAGGTCGGTGTGCGTTGTATCCCATGTGAAACTGTATTCGGTGCCGTTGTAATCGATGCTTGTCACATAGCTGTTATCATTCCAATTCGTCCCAAGAGATGCGGATGAGTCGCCGTTGGAGGGAGCAACCCATGTATTGCCGCCATCAGTGCTGTATGCAAACTCGGAAAGAGTGACGGGCAATCCGGCGACTCCATCTTTGAGCTTGAAATGGACAGTGACAATTCCATCCCCGTCGGTGGATTGGGTAACTTCACCCGCAGGAATTATATCGTCGGCGGTATAGCCCACCGTAGGCTTAAATACAGCCAGCGCGTTATACGCATTAATCCTTTTTCCTGTAACGGTTTTACCGCTCAAAGAAGGCAGGGGGTCGCCTGTGGCCAAAATATCATCTTTAACCTGAGACATCGTCAGATTCGGATTGTAGCCCCATAGCAATCCCGCCAACCCGGACACATACGGCGCGGCTACGGAAGTTCCATTCAAAAAACCATACTTTTCATCCAGCCCGTCGGAATATTGGGTGAGGTTCATTAAATCAACAATGCAACCCCAATAGGCATTGTCTGTATTATTGGTAACCCAGCGAAAACGGAATTGGAATGCGCCTGTTAGATATGTTTCGGCTATGGGCCAGCTAAAATAATATGTTTGCGCACCAGTCGGGTCATTGTTTGAATTCATTTGGCCCAAGAGCCATTCGTTCCATCTCATGACTTGGGTATTAGTCGCAAATCCATCATTACTGAACTCCAATGCCATATAATCATAACCGTCAGCAGGGGGGGCGTATTCGGTATCGCATCGAGTTAAGAAACCAAGATTTGCGCCACTTGCTCCGCTTAAATCATTTAGCGGTGAAGTCGCTGTGGAATTTGATCCATCATGATACGGAGGAAAAGGAATATCGCCGTACAAAACATTCCCCAAACCTGAGCCATAATCAAAGGTTTGCCAGAAGCCACCAGGGCTGCCAACCCAGCCAGCCGGCATCGCCGGGGGAATAGTAGTTTCAAACTGTTCATCCAATACGGTTGAATCAGCAATGGTGCTAAAAATGTTGACCCCCGGAGCACCGACATCCACCGTTGAAGCGCCGTAATTGGAAAAACCGGCAAGTGCATCAAACTGATCTGTAGCGGCCACGGAGATTATGTTTGTCAGTGCCGGACCGAGCGGAGTGACCAGTTTGAATCCAGCGGGGTAGCTCATATGGTCAGGATTGCTATCTTCCTGGTTAAATCCGGAATTCCCCGCCGCGGTAACAAAGATCCCCGGGAAACCGCTTATTGCATCGTACAAAGCTTGATCGGCTGAACCGGCCGCGCCATATACACCCCAGCTCGCGTTAATCACCTTGGCCCCATTTTCTTTGGCAAAATTAATTGCTTTAACATTTTCAGCGGTAGTGTAAGAAGTCTTCAATGCCATGATTTTGGCGTACGGGGCAAGGCCGGCAATACCTTTGGCGTTTAACCTTGTAGCGGCGATTGTCCCGGCAATGTGAGTACCGTGCGTTCCGGAAGTTGGCAATGGTGTATTGTCATCATCCTGATAGTCATAGCCGTGGTTACAGCCACCCAAGGGGGCGCCGTTTTCATCCACGCATGTGGCCCCGTTCCACATATTGCCAATCAAATCCGGATGGTTATAGGCAACACCGTCGTCTATGACCGCCACGATTGCAGTACCGTTCATTCCGCTATCGATGCCCCACGCTTCAGTTGCATCAATGTCGGCATCGGCAGTTCCAGTGACGCCGTTTACTTCTTGTGCGTAGTTATTCAGCGCCCACTGCTTACCCATATCCGGATCAAAAGGAATGTACGGATAATATTGAAAATTCGGTTGAACGGATTCAACGGAAGGATCCTGCTGTATTCTTTCCATCATGCTTTCGACGGTTTCATTACCCTTTGTTTTTAGAACCGCAAGATTGGCCGGTTCAACCTGGTCTTTTACATAAGCGTTTTCTGTCGCGGCAAAAGCCCTGGCCTCATTCAATCCGGATGAGTTTTGCAGGTTCATTTCCTGATCCTTGAACTTGACGATTACCTCGCCCGGGACATATTCGGGCTGCGTGTACGATGGCGACGATTCGGAGCCGGGTTGCCCCATTTCCGTGGAGCCGGCGGCAATGGACACCGGAATACTGCCGAGATTTGATACCAGCAGGGCAACCGCTACGATAATGGAAAAGGATTTTTTCATGGGATGGGGGATAGAAATTTAATTAAATTACATAATTATAACATAAAACGGCATACAGGGCAAGGCAGGGCCTTGTCTGGAAGCAAGCCATCCGGCGGCCCTTGTATGCAGGAAAAGGGGAGCTTATCGGCTAAATATGGTATAACTAATCAATGAATTCAAAACTGTTTATCTGGATTGGAATGTTTGTAGGATCCGCTATTGGCGGATATATTCCCACGCTCTGGGGTGAAAGTTACTTCTCGCTTTCATCCGTAATTTTAACCGCGGTTTTTGCAGTGATTGGAATTTGGGTCGGATATCGGTTGGGCGAAAATCTATGATTTTCATGCAATGATGCGGAATATTTTGTCGATCTTCTTCATAATGTTTGACAATGCATTTTTTATATTCTATTAGATGAGTATGGCCTCAGTAAAAACTTTGTAACAAGGGACGAGGTCGCAAAAGTGCTTTGGGGGAAATATTTTAATCCTAAAACAATGAAAAAAATCCTCACCGCCGCGGCCTTTACTCTGGCCTTGCTGATGTCGTTTTCCGCAACCGCATTCGCAATAGCTTTCACAGACATAAGCGGGCATCGGTACGAACCTGACATCAAATACATCGGAGATAAGGGGATTGTCTCGGGATATGCCGACGGTACATACAAACCGGATGCCTTGATCAGCCGCGCGGAATTTACAAAGATCATAATCGGGGCGAAGACAAACGGAGTTTCTCTTCCCGACGCCAATAACTGTTTTAAGGATGTAAAGGACGAGTGGTTCGCGATCTTTGCCTGCTACGCCAAAGACAATGGCATCATCAGCGGTTATGACGATGGCACTTTCCGCCCCACAAACAATATTTCAATCGCGGAGGCGGCAAAAATCATCATCGGCGGGCTTATGGGGTCAAAGATAACCGACACCGTGGGAGTGGAATGGTTCGTCCCATATATGGAAAAACTCTCTTTTTACAAGGCTATCCCGCCGACCCTTCAGTACAAGGACGCGGGAACCCTCATCACTCGCGGTGAGATGGCATTCATGATAGCGGCGCTTTCTACGGATGCTAATAGCGCGACTACTCAAGGCAACCAATATGGGGATGCAAAAGCCGAAATATCGATAGTGACTTTTACCGATTTTGAATGCCCGTTTTGCAAGACTTTCCATTCCGTACTCAAAAATATTGTTGATGACTCAAAAGGTACGGTGAATCTTGAATACAAAAACTTCCCTCTTTCATCGCACGCAAACGCAGATTTTGAAGCGGCCACCGGCGAGTGCCTGGCCAAGGTGGGAACCAACGACCAGTATTGGGAATTCATAGATAAATTGTTTGCGGGAAGTTACCCGGATGTTGATTCAATTGAAGCGCCGGTTCTCGCTACGGGTGTGGATATTATAAGTTTTTATGACTGTGTGGCGGAAGATAACCCATGGGGGCATGTTGACCAGGATTACGCACTCGGCCAGTCCATTGGGGTTACGGCAACACCTTCAAGCGTAATCATAAATAATACCACGGGAGAATTTACGGCAATTGAAGGTAATCAGACGGAAAAAGTGGTGAAGGATGCCATCGTCAAGCTCCAGGCTAAATAAAATGTATTAAATATCGTAGAAACAAGTCGCGCGTCAATGGGCGCGTAAGTTCAATTTGTCTGCATATTGTTTACAATAGACTCCATCCGAAGGCAGGGCTTTACAGACAGCAGAATTATTGGTATATATGTTTCCCATGGAGGAAATGAAAAAAACAATTTATCCGTCTGCGATATACGAAGCGGTTTCATCAAACAAGTCGGCTGTATTGACGACCATCGCGGAACAGTTTTCAAAACTTCTGCGAAAAACCATTGATCAGCCAAGGGCTGCCGAACAGCAGGAAACTACAGGTCGGCCTATTGCTCCAGGCATTAACTGGAAGGAGGCCTTTGAGGGAATGGCTAACCATATTCTGGATTTTGCCTCCAAGGCAGGATGGCCGATGGAAATTTTTGAGTTAATAAAACCGGAAGATATTTTAGTCGCTTCGGAAGCATTCGTGACTGAACTGAATGGCATCAACATGGAAGAAATGCTTTTTGACGATATGCGCAAACCAGGGGGTTTATCAGGTCTATTGGCTAATTGTTCAAATCTGACTCTTTGGACAATGGGAGATATCGCCAACGGAAATCAAAAGGCCAAGATCGCATCGTCCGGAATCGAAAAAAGGATGGAGGACGCAAAAGATCAGTTGGATGATCACCGGGTGGATATTAATCTCTGCATAATTGACAGGAAGACCGATGCTATCCCATCGATCCTGGATAATTTCTGGAAAGAAAAAGGAGAGCCGGAAAAAATTGCAATTGTACTGATTGATGATTCGCGTTCGAATTTTACAAATGGGGAAAGGGAAATTGCAAATTGGGAAGCCAGGAATCGGAAAAGGGTGGCTGTAACGCGTGTATATGTCCGATCCAGGCGCGGGAAAAATGCGGCAGAGAAATGGAGGCCGATCGCCAGGCCAATTCATGAAGGTAAAAGCGTTGAAGACTTCGCGGAAATTACTTCCAGGGTGCGTGGGAATGATGTCAGTCCGGAGAACACCATAATATTGCTGGACTTTGATGGAACTGTTGTAGACAACGATAAATTAAGAAAAAAACAGCTTCAGCTTGTCCATGAGCATCTGCATGGAATGCTTGAGGAGCTGGCAGGAAAATGGTTGAAGGTCCGGGAGCGAAGAGAAATGGAGAAATGGATTGAATACGGTTCGCCTGATCAGGCGGAAAAAGACAGGAGATATATCCGGACACTTCTAGGCAGGGTGGCGCCATTGTCGGAAATTGATTCGGCATTCTGCAAACAAACGGCAATTTTCCGGAAACTGGAAGCGGAGATCGGTTACAACATCAGTAATGAATCTAAAGAGACTCTCGAAGAACTGGATGCCGTTTATCACACAAGTGGAGGACTTATACCAAGTTATGTTTTTGTTGAAATGATTGAGGGATTGGAGCTGGAAAATGAGACCAGAGATTATATGTACGAAATCGGGGCGGGGAGTGAAAAGACACGGAATAAAGGCGAATTTGTTGATGATGCCTATTTTAAGAATCCAAGGAGAAAGGGAAAGAGATCCAGTGGAATACTCAAGATGCATTATAATCTCACCAGCGAAACGGTCAGATATCAGGCAAAATGCCTGGCCGAAGAGATGGAATTGAAAATCAAAGATATCTGCAGGGATGAAAATGGCAAAGAAAAATGGAGGTTTGTGAGTGGTGGAATTAAATCCAGGGAAAGCATGGAAGAAAAAATTGAGAGAAAGGGGTCAGGCCATCTTAACGAAATCTACGATCTTGTCAGAGGAGAAATCATAGTGGATGATCTGACCCAACTAGCGGAATGTTCAACAGCGTTGACCAGGGAATTTGATGCCAATATTGTAAGGTACAACAACTATTTCAGATCCCCGTATTTTGATGAGAAAGAGGAATTAAGACCGGTAAAGCAGTGCAAGCTGGTATTTCGGTTGAGTGACGAAGTGAGTTATGAATTGCAGATAAAAACGCGACGGGCAAAAGCATCCGGGGAACTCGATCATGAAACTACCATGAAGGACAGTGTAAAACTGAAATATAGGGAACTGGAGTACATAAGGTCTATTTCCTGGATTGCAAATATTTTGGATTATCACGAGCTGTTGCAAAAGCGTAATCCGGATTTTAAAAGATCGATATATTTATCTGAAAATCCGGAAAATATTAATGAAAAAATTGGTGGATTTGGGCCATTGATTGTAGCTAATGGTTTGTCGCTCGGGATAAATCTATTTAATCCTGAAATATATGATGTCTATATGAAGAAGATCTTGGCCGATTGGCATGTCGTACTTGAATACTTCGACCTGGTCCTATGGGGTGAAGAAAATATTGAACCAAGAATATTAAATCATGCAAAAAAAACCATTGAAGATTATAGAAAATACCTTCCGCTGGAAGTGGATTGCTATTATTCAAATAATGGAGTTACAGATTATTTTTTGAGTAATGAAAAGAATGCACAGAAGATACAAGAAGAAATTATTGTACAGCTATATGTTCTTACTGCAGCCTTCATCCAAGCATATAGCCGTCTTCCAAAACAGCATTTCATTCCTGCCAAACCGGCGGATTACATTTTGGAATAACACCTGTATTTAATAGCCGCTGTACGTCAAACGCATGTATATGGGGATTTTCAGTTTTTCACCTTATCCACCGCGTAACGCACGCATTCCGCGATGAGATTTTCGTCCTGGTCGGATTCCGCCGCCTCCACCGCCCCGGGTGCAAACTCATGTTCGCCCGCGTCCATCGCCGCGAACTCTTGCTCAAGATCGTCCTGAAGTTTGTTGCGTAAATTAAACGCCATCATCTCAAACGGGATGCCATCAATCACGCCCATGCTTGAATAAAATCTGTAGGCCTTTTCATCGATCAGCCCGCATCGCAACGCGGAAATCGTCATGTTTAGATAGAAAGCCTGATCTTTCAGGTTATAATCTTTTTTCAGGTCCGCATAGAGCTTCTCTTTTTCCTTAACGACATCAACCGGCTGAAAGCCGGGAGGTAAAATATCATTTGGTCTTGGCATGGTGGTTTGTTAAAAGCTGGATGGAAATATAGCACCTTCTGCGCACTCGTCAACCTGCCTCGGAGGCTGGGCGCCGGATTCGACTTTTGAAGTCGGGGCAACTTCAAAAGTCGACGAACGCGCGCCGGACGAACGAAAGTGCCGACAGGGAAATTACTATTTTTTGATCTTGTTGCCGATGATACTCGTCAGGCCGCCCCAGAGCGGGTAGTCGGAATCGGTTGTCAAGACCGCGCCATCCTCATCAATCAGGCCGATTGCCGCGGTATCGCCGATGCCCACTTGCACTCGGTCGCCCGCCCGCGCCTCCTCCCCGATGTTGCCTTTTACTTCAAATGAAGCCGTTTGTCCGGGTTCAAACGCAATATCAATCTTGTTAAAAACAGCAGTCGCATCAAGCACGGGCGCCTGTCCCGCAAGTTTGTTTTCGTAATACAGCTGGAGGCTGGAAAGGTCGGCGGGGCTGGCGTAACCGTCCACGATGAAGCGGATTTCTTTTAGAGAGGCATTAACCGGAGAAGTAATCTCAAAGCGGAAAAGCGAGACATCGTTTTTGCCGACATACGCGTATCCGGAAGATTTTATTATGGAGATTTTGGCGGCGAGCTGACCGGTTGCGGCTAGCGGACTGGTAGTGGCCAAAGGGGAATTCGGGGCTTTCGCGGGTGAGATTTTGAGCGTGCCTGCGCTCGCGGTTTGCCCGCCGGTGACGGGGGCCGCTCCATGAATGGTTTCAACAGCAGTCTGTTCCGCGGCGGTCTGCACAGCTTCGCTATTTATGGCGGACCCGGCGATTTGCGCATCCCCGCTCCCAAAAATCCACTCCGTCCCGCCGGAAAACTTAACCCCCGCAAAGATAATCAGCGCGGCAAAAAACACTCCGGCGGTCATCACCGCCAGGTCCGCAATCAGATCGCGGTGCCTTTCCCATCTGTATTTGTAGAGTCCGATTCTTGTCATCATCATATTATACCACTTCCCTTTGCCTTTATTAAGGCCTATAATTGGCCCCGCGCTTATGTTTGGCGTCCACCAGTACGCGCACAACGCGCAAAAATCATGATCACGGAATCCACCCAAAAATTCGTCGTTGAAGGTTTGCATTCGCTGGAAGGAGAAATAACCGTCAGCGGGTCAAAAAACGCCGCTCTGCCAATCCTGTGCGCGGCTCTGCTAAGCCAAAAAGAGTCTGTGCTATACAATGTGCCGGAGATCGCCGACATCAAGACATTGCTGGAAATATTCGATCACCTGAATGTAAAAACGACCTTCAAAAAAGGCACGGTCACGATTGACGCCAGAAATTTGAAAATAGACAAAATTCCGGACGCGCTCATCAACAGGATGCGCGCCTCGGTGTTATTGCTGGGGCCCGTTTTGAGCCGATTCGGGCGCATAGACATACCGTTTCCGGGGGGATGCGTGCTCGGCAAAAGATCGGTTTCCGCGCACTCGTTCGCTTTCAAAAAAATGGGCGTGGAAGTGATTGATGAGACGCAGAGGCTCAACATGAAAGTCGGCAAAAAAAAATCGGCAGAAATAATAATGCCGGAAATCAGCGTCACGGGAACGGAAAACGCGGTAATGTTTGCGTCTCTGACACCCGGGATTACGCGCATCCGCCTGGCCGCCGCAGAACCCCATGTGCAGGATCTTTGTAATTTTTTGAACAAGATGGGAGCCAGGATTAGCGGCATCGGCACGCACTTTTTAGAGATTGATGGCGTCGACGAATTGAACGGCGCGGAACACACGATCACCGGCGATTATCTGGAAGCCGGCACTTTCGCGATTGCCGCGCTTGTGACGGGTGGGACAGTGAAAATTAACGGGATCCAAACCAACCAGCTGGACAGTTTCTGGCAGAAATTGGACGAAGCCGGCGCGCGGTATAAATTAAAAGAAGACTCCGCGGAAATCCTTCCGTCCAAAAAACTGCAAGCGGTGGAATCGCTACGCACGGCCGTTTATCCGAGTTTCCCAACTGACCTGCAGGCGCCGTTCGCGGTGCTGTTAACACAGGCGGAAGGACAAAGCAAAATTTTTGAAACGCTTTTTGACGGACGACTGCAATATCTTTTTGAACTGGAAAAGATGGGAGCAAAAGTGCAGATGCTCAACCCTCACCAGGCAATCATCACCGGGCCCGCGCGCTTAAAAGCCGTGCCGATTTCCAGCCTTGATCTGCGAGCCGGCGCCGCCATGGTTTTGGCCGCCCTCTGCGCGGAAGGCACGACTGAAATCAGCAACATCCGCTACATCGACCGCGGCTACGAAAACTTTGAAGAGAAGCTGAAAACGCTGGGAGCGAAGATCAGGAGGGTTTAGGCCGTTCACAAGCGCTCGATTTCCTTCAGGAATTCCTCTTTGTCTATCCCCAAAACACGCAAATTGTTCATAATGATGAATTGCGGCAGATTGCGTTCTCTTGGTATTACAAGCGGTCTTTTGATTCCGTCTTTCCAGTAGATCCTGTGGTCGCCTTTTTCGCGCTTAAACCTGCACCCTCTGGAGAGCAGGTATTTTTCAAATTTTTTCCAATGGATGGAGCCGAGAATGCCCATGTTATGCCGCTACTGGTACGCGAATATTAAGGGACTCCTGCTTGACTATCCGTGGAGGTTCCCAAAGTTTTTTTACTTTAACCCACCCGAGTTCTGTCAGCACTTCATCGGTTGTTTCTTTTTCAGCGAGCTCCTCAAAGAAGATTTCCAGAAGTTCTGAAAAACGGGTTTGGGCTTGCCGCAGGGTTTTGCCGGTAGTTGAGATATCCAAAGCCGGAGAATATGCGACAAACTTTTTACCCTGCCTGATGAAGGTCACCTGGAGCTTTATTTGCATGGTGGATTGTTTATTCATGGTGATTCTACAGGATAAATATTACCGATATGTGAACATATTATAACTTTTTCCTGAAAAGGCCATGTGGTTCCAAAGGAATTCTAAATCCCAGATAAGAAAAATATGATTGGTTCATAAATGGCATCATTTGTCGAAGACAATCCTCTCGCCGTCGCTCACCACCTCAACCCGTCCATCCATATCCGTGCGCAAAATCCGCACGCCTTGCGCCTGCAGTTTTTCTACCGTTCCCGGGTAGGGATGTTTGAAACTGTTATCCATGCCGACGGGAATCAGGGCGAGCCTCGGCACGCCCGCGCCCGTTTCAGCACCAAACACCGCGTCCAGGAGCGCTTCACTGGTACTGGTTCTGCTCCCGTGGTGGCCGACTTTCAGCACATCGGCGCGCAAGTCCGCATTGCCCGCGGCGCCGCCCCGCCCGCCGCTTGCAACAATTTTCTCTTCGCAAACCTGTTCACAGTCGGCGGCAAAAAAGAAAACGGTCTTGCCGTAAATTAGCCGAAAAACGATTGAGCTGTTGTTGGCGTTGATGAAAGTTTGTCCTTGAATAGAGTTAAAAGGAAAAACCATATCCAGCAAAACGACCCCGGTTTTTGGGATATCCC
>Ga0209668_10000680_pt1 | contig 14099 bp, 21 predicted proteins | sample FrelakmetPLP11PL_FD_187150 | JGI IMG/M metagenome (GOLD analysis project Ga0209668, IMG submission 187150) | Freshwater lake sediment microbial communities from the University of Notre Dame, USA, for methane emissions studies - PLP11 PL (SPAdes)... | ecosystem: Environmental > Aquatic >... | reverse complement strand
ATTAGAGAATTGCGATCCAAACCCGGATGCGTTATTAATTGTCACGCCCGAATCACTGCAACTACCAACAGTGGTAAGCGCTGAACCACCGTTAAAAGGAGCCAATCGAAAGTACGTTGCGCCATTAGTGCCAGCGCGCACCCACATACTGTAGGTGTATTGCGTAGACGCAGTTACTGTTACGTTTGTAAAGAGCCGTTCATACTGAGGACCTGCGTTTTTTGTAATACTGGTACCCGTCAGCGTCCCATTGTCTGGGCCGTTAATTCTTGCTATTGGAGTTCCTGCGGTTCCGCCTATTGAATTGACATTGATGTTTGCATTAGCACCCCATAGGTTTCCGCCGTCATAACAATATCGACCTTGAACGACAAGATTTGTCGCACTCGACTCAATTAGCAAACCCTTCGCCACGCCGCCCACGTAATCAAATCGCGCATCGCCAGCGGCCGTCACAGTCTTCACGTACCCACTGGCATCGATGTAGGTCGCCCGCGCCGTGGTGTCTGCGCGTGTGAACGTCACGGCTGTCGGCACAGTGCCAGCGGTGAAGTCGAGCGCGAGTAGCGCCGTGTCGCCGAGCATCGCCTTGCGAAACATTGAGGTGTACATCAGATGGTCTCCGCTGAGGTGCGAAAGCCGATCGTCGCAATGTGCAGCGAATCGGTACTAGCGTGGTCGAGGTACAGGACGATCGTGCCCCATGAGTTGGACGCGTACGCGGCAGTTTGCGCCATCGATAGCGTCCAGGTGAACGTGCCTGACGCGGCAACCACTACGGCGTACGTGCCGGTGTTCAGCGTGTTAGTCGATCCAATTTGCACGTTGCCCTTGACCGTGTAGCCGGTCAGGTTCTGCGCGGTCGAGGTGCCTTCCACCTGGACTGTTCCGGCAAGTGACCACTCTTCGCCAGGGACGATGACTACGGACGGATACGAAAGCGCTAGGTCTAGGTTTGGCATCAGGTGCACCTCAATGGGTTTGGTCGGTCAAAGTAGGCAAAGACGGCGCCGCTGCTGTCATAGCACACGTGTAATTCCACCTTCGCGGAAAGTTGTCCCGTCGGCCATGAACTTGTGCCCGAGTCATAAATTGAACCGACCGGGCCCACAGTCGCAGCTGGTGCTATTGAAATGTTCATGCCGTCAACAAGCGTGGATGTGTTGTGCCACTCGCGGAGGTTGATTGCCGCGGCGTACGTCCCGCTTTTGTCATTGGTTGGAACCGTGATCCCTGTACCTGTCACGGGAGTTGGGAACCATATCTTGACGGCGTACGTCCATCGGTTAGCAGCACCTGATATCGCCGTGGCAGAGTCAAGGCTTACCAGGACAGATTTGGTGGGCGCACGTTCAAACACCTGAGCCTGGCTGAACCTCACGCCCTCAGAGTTGGCGTTCACCTGGCGTACTGCCTGCGCGAAACTGTTCATGGCGTGCCGGCTAAGGCCGCCATACAGGTTCGACGTGAAGACAGGGTTATGGATTGCCATTAGGCGATCGCCACCGGTTGGGGTGCGGTCAGTGCGGCCAATTGTGCGGCAGTCACAATGTTGTTGAAATTAGTAAAGGTGTCATACTTCTGTAAATACACAACCTTGTCCACTTGCAGGATTGGAAAACCGCCGATAGTCACGCCGGCAACCAAGATTGGTTCGCCGGTTGGATTAGGCGCCGGAATCTGCTCAAGGTGGTACCAAGCGTCATACAGAAACGTGTGGGAAGTTCGGTAGTAATTGCTGTCAATCGGTGCTGTCTGGAAACCTTGGTACAGCAGCGTGCCTTTGGGAGCGCCAAGGAACGTGGCATCATTGCGCGTACCGACGTAAGACGTATAGGTTGACCACAACGGCTCCGCTGCGGGACTGCCCGAAGGAAGCGTGCGGTCATACTGAATTTCAATGGTTACCAATTGCTGTGGAACGTCATAGGCTTTTGCCTTGCCGTTACTGTCTACCTTGGTGCCGCCAATGTCACCGGCTCCCGAAAAGGTCACAGTACCGTCGGTCGGGAGTGAAGCGCCCTTGCGGTAAAGCGATGTGGAGCGCACAACCGTAGCGCGGGTGCACTGGCAGAAATCGTTCTGATCTGAGAATCCCCAGTGCCGGGTGCTGGCCCGGACAGTCACGCGGAAGTGGTAAGCCTGCTCGCGGATCGGTTGAATGTCCACGGTGCGAATCACCATGGTCTTTAGGTACGAATTACCGCTGTAGATACCGGAATCAATGCGGGTGTTTGGCGCTGGGCAGGCTGCAAGGATCTGCGCTTCGGTGGGAACTTCAGTTGTTGCTGCAGTCCACTTCACCAGGTAAACGATCTGCATCGATGACTCGCCCGGGATTGAGCCGAGTTCGTAAGACCGACTGCCTGCCAATTCGATGGTGCTGAAACTACCCATTAGGATCCGCCCTTTAGAGTTCTATTGATTTCAATCAACACTTGTTCGTCACGGCGTGGTGCGTCGCTCATTCCCCTGGTTGCCTCTTTTCCGGATGTGCCTAGACCTAAACCAAAGTTGCTAAATACGCTCGACATGTTCTCCCTGCTGAACTGCTTTGCTGGGTCAGTAAATGTCATCATTACGCCATCAATCATTTTGTTGAACAAAGTCATGCCAGACTGTTTCATCGATTCCGTGAACGCCAACTGCCCACTGCCAGCGGATGCCAAGTCTGCAGCGGTTCGTGCTTCCATCCCAGAGCGTTTCGCACGCTCTGCACCGGCTACGTCGGGCCCGAATGCCTTGGCGTACTTGATCTCGTCGTTGATCTTCGCCATGGTCGTTTCCATGATTCCGCGCTGGGCTTCGGGCGAGAACCGCGAACTAAGCGCGGTGATCTCTTGCATTCGGCGGTCAATCATTTGGAACGCACGCATCAGGATTTGGAAGCCCTGCTGTGCCATGTTGAACGATGCACCAATGGCTATGGCACTGGTCTTGCTGTTTAACTTCTGCAGCTCGCGGTTGGTTGCAGCCACACCCTTGATGACGCCCGACGGGTCAACTTCGGCGCGGATGACAGCCTTCATGGATTTATCTGCCATAGTGTTCCTTCTTTAGCCAAGGGATGCAGCGCTGCGGCGGTTGCTGCAATGTGTTCACTACCAAGGCCGTAAGCAACCACTCGCACCGCTCAAGGGTGGTCAGTTCAGTTGCAGCAATGCCTGCGGGCATCATCATCCTTCGTTCCCCATCTGCAATGCGCCAGAGCCTGCGCTCGGCGCTTGAGTAGGGCGCGTTGGTTTATTGATCTCCTCCAGCAGAGCCGAGCAGAGTTCTGCTCGGATGTTTCCTAGTTCGGCGTGATTGAGGACGAACGGACTGCCATCGGTGCAAGTGATGCAAGCGCCCCACCAGTACGGGTCAGCCGGTGCGCGAGCATAATCCGCCATGGTCGGCTCGCGCACCATCACAACGCCAACGCCAGGCACGTTTACTGTGCGCGGCTTGGCAATCAGTTGAGACAAGTCAAATGGCATCAGGCTTCCTCAAGGGTAAGAGACCACATTCCCGGGCCGGTGCCGTCATCTGTGCGCGTGGCGCTGGTCAGGTGTCCGGTCATTGTGTAGGCAATCGATCCCTGGTCGGTGAACGACAGAGCAACGCTGACAATGGTTGCAGCGCCAAGGGTTGTCGGGTTCATGTGAGTCCGGATCACGTTGTCCGTTGTCGAGTCACTCGCCATGATGTCAAACGTGGCGGTACGCGAGAATCGACCAGGTGCGCGCTTTTCACGGAAGTCAGCGATGGTGGTTACATCAAGACTACTCCGTGCAATGGAGATAGTGATGTTTTTAGCGGGGAACGATGCCGCGCCTGCGCCTTGAAATGCGAGGGTAAATGTTCCGCCGTAGCCTGCGATGATTGCCATGATTAGTCCTCCTGGACAAGTAGGGTGAGTGAGATTGTTCCGATACGCGCTGCGTCCTCGCGGCCGTCATCAAGCGGCTCGACAGAGAACGCCACGCTAAATTCTGAGAGCACCATGCTGCACAGGTTGGTTACGTCGTTGTATGTGCCCGTAAATGTGGCGGCAACGTCATCGACTAGGCCCGTGACGTCTTCGATGTTGTCACCAATTGCTTGCACTTCTACTGAGATTGTCCAGTGATTCTTGGCAGCAATTCCACCCATGCCGAAATCAAGTGCTGCGCCGGTGATCTCGTAGACGTAACACGGGGTAGCCATCGATGCAACGCGGATGCCCACGTATGCATCGTGCTTGCTTTGCAGCGCTGCGTAGATGGCTTTATGGATGGCTTCAAGCGACATTTGCGGCTCCTAGGATCTTGCGAGCCTCAACAAGTATCTCCGTAGCAATCGACTGCATGAACGCACTGACGTTTGCTTTGCTCCAAGCCAAGCTGCGGTGCGAGCCCGGAATAAACTTGCCCGATGCCTTGTGCTTGAATCCGTTCTCTAGCCAGGGGTAGACGTACTGCATGCCCTTTGCCCTGGCGCCGCCCTTCTTGCCAAGGATGATGCCGAGTTCAACGCGGATCGGGGAGCCTTCGCCGCCCATGCGCTTCGGTGAGTTTAGTTTTGTCGCCGCGGCGATTGCCTTACGGTGCGGGTTCTTGCCCTTGTACGGTGCGCTGATCCAGAGTGCTTTCAGCGCTGCGGTAAACGGCTTCGCGGCCTTGCGGATCGCCTTCTTGCGCACGGACTCATTCAGGCGCGGAGACAGCCGGCGCAGGGTGTCGCGCACTTCCTTGGTGTCAACGGTGACTTTGACTACGGTCATGGCGTCACCTCCGACGCTTCAATCTCAAGGCGCCGCCGGCGTTGGTCGCGATCCCAGCAGGCGCGCACGGTAAACGTGCGCTCGGTGCCATTGTCGTACCACAGCAACCGGCTGCGGTTGGACATCATCGGATGCCAAGCGGCAAGGATGCGCCAATCCGTGCGCGTCGCTGGGCCGCCATCGTCCATGGTGTCCGAAGTGTTGGCAAGTTCCACGTGTACTGGCAGGGTCGCGAATGACAACCAGGACTCAGACGCCTGGCCAAATGCATCAACCGTGCGTACTGGATTCTGCGCCGTCATTACGAGGCGCATCATTCCGGATGGAACGTGGCCCATTGACATTAACCAATCCCCTTACCCATCATGCCGGTGATCCGATCCCAGTAGGTCGAGTCCAGCGCCCTGGTGTCATCGCCGCGTTCCGCAACCTTCTGCGCGACGCGGTTTAGTAGCGCCAGCTCAAGCAGCGGGTTCAGGGCGGCGTTGCCGGCTGTTACGGTGAGGGTGACCGGGTAGGTTAGAGCATCAATTTCCATATCAACGTAGATCAAACCGTTGATCATGATCTTGGCACATGTGCCGGTTAGGGGCACTGTCGCACTATCGCTATAAAGCGCCGTAGTGCCGGCTAGGTCGCCTTGCCGATCCAACTTGAGGTACAGACCGCCGTAGATCGTGACGGGCGCTGAGGGCACCCACTGCGTTCGGGTGACACTCTCCACGCACCACCCGGTGCGCTCCTCTAGTTCACGAACTGCTCCTGCCCAACAAATCGCAATAGCCGGATCATCCTCGTTGTGCGGGATGCGGGCAAAACTTCTGAACTTTGCTAGGTCTAGAGCCATGGTTCCTCGCAACGGGGGGGTGGAGCCGAAGCCCCACCCACCCGAAGGATGAGAGGATCAGAATCAGGCGTTCGTCACTTGCAACTGCACCAGCGCGTTGACGCGGGTGAAATTGGAGTTGGCAAACTGCATGCCTTGGTAACGGATACGCGCAGTACCGGACAGGGAGAACTCGTCGCGGGTGATGGACATGCCGCCCCATTCGCGGATTGCGAATGCTTCGGAGATGTTGCCCAAGACTGCGATGCAGTTCTTGCCAGTGCTGGCGGTTGCAACGTGCGCTGGGAGGTACTCAGTTACGTAGACCGGGAGGCCCATGAGCGTAAACGGCGCAGCGTTCTGCAGCACTTGGTAGTCCGAACTTGGGACAAAGATCGGAACCGAATTGACCAGCAGTCCAGAAATTGCTGCGTACGTGTCCTGCGGAAGGATCCAAGCAGAAGATCCCCAATACGCTGCAGGCAACTTCGTATAGCGCATTTCGAGGAGCTTGGCAACCGTTGCACCGGCAGTGATTGCCAGGGCGCGGGTAGTACCAGTGCTCGTCGCAGTGGTGATGTTGATGTCAGTCGTTACACCAGTGGACGCCTTGACGGTAAAGATGCCCGTCGGTGCATTCGTGCCGGTGCCGCCGATGTAGCCCCATTCAAGGTTGCGCAAAAGCTGGCGCTGCAAGTGGTCGATGACTTCCATTTCGACGTTAAATCCAGAGTCCGATTGAAGAATCAGTTGCTGACTGACTTCGGTTTTTGGCAAACATGGAACCGGTGCCAGGGGAACTTCCTTGAACAACGGATCAGCAGCAGTCGTGGCGACTGTGCCGGTATCGGGTTCAGTCCAGGCGCTGGTGTAATCCGCAGTCTTCAGCGTGCTGAAGCGCAGGGTCTGGTAGCCCTGAACGCCAGTGCGCAAATCTGCCAAGTTACGCATCACAGAATTGGCACTCAGGTACTTAAGAACCGCATCCTGATAGACCTTAGGAATCAAGATCGAACTTGACGCGGTAGTGATGAGTTCACGCTGTTCCGGAATCTGACCGGTGCGGAGGTAGTTGACGAACTGATCCTCGTACTTCTTGGAAGCGCGGATGTCCATCGACCGATCCTCGGTCTTCTTGATGGTGTTCTCGATAGCAGACGATGAAGCGAAACGCTCGCGCACTTGCGCGGCGCGGATCTCTGCATCGAGCTTGCCGAGTTCGTTGGCGACTTCGTGGCCGCGGGCCTCGACTTCGACGGACATGGTGTCCTGGGCGAGAATGGAATCGCGCTCTGCAACGAGCGCCTTACGGGTCTCAAACATTTCGGACAGTTTCATAGCGGCATCCTTAGACGCAGACGTAGACGGGCAAGGCCCGACTGGAGGGTTCTTGCTTCGGCACTTGTCTGCGGATAAGCGCCGTTTTCAACGATGGAAACTTCCCGCAGCGCAACCTGCGAGAGTGTGCGAGTGTTGCCGACCCAACTGTCGGCGATGACTTGGAAACCAAACGACATTTCAGACAAGACGCCAGCGTCCACCAACTGGCGAACGTCCTTAGCGCGTTGGGTGTCGGGCAGCGTTACTTCAAACGCAAGGCCGTGCTGATCGCTGCGCAGTTGCAGCAGTCCGCTCTTGGTGTTGGCAAGTAGATCGCGCGAATCGTGACCGACAAGCAGGGAAATGTTGTTGCCGAGTGACGAATCAAAAGCGCCGCGGGCGACACGTTCGGTAAATGGCTTGCCGCCATTGATGCCGCGGATGGTCAGTGGGTGGCTTGGAGCGTCATAAACCGAGGCGTATCCGCCGATCTTGTCGCCCGTCATGGCTAGTTTGGCTGTGCGAATCTCAAGCATTTTCGTCCCCCATGTTGCCTTCGCCGGCGTTGTCGCCCTGGACTCCGCTCATGCCGCCAGGCATGGAGACCTTGGCATCGTCAAGCCCCTCTTGTGGAGGCAAGCCAAGCCGGTGCCGTGCGTCGTTGCCGGACATAATCCCGGCGAGCACCAGTTTGGACAGAGCCATTCCGGCGTCCCGCATGTTTCCGCGAAGCAGGACGTCCACGTCGAGACGTGCATGCTCACCGGGCCTGCAGAGTTTGCGCGTGATCTCCGACTCCCACGCGCTCACCCACTGGGCAAGTGCGCCGTCAACGTAGGCGCGAGCGGTTTCCGATTGCGATGCAAGAGCGCCGCCACCCTGCTGATACAACATTTCGGGCGGGATGCCAAATGCGCGAGCGACTTCCTGAATTGAGAAACGGCGCGACTCTAGGACGTTGGACGTGCTCTCGCTAATCTTTTCGGCCTTCATTCCCTCTCGGAGGATGAGCGGGCGCGATGCGCCATCGGGCGTCGCGTGCATGGTCTGCCAGGCGTCGCGAATGGCTTGTACTGTCTGATCCGACATGGCGCCGGGGTGGGAAATTGAAATCTTTCCACCACTTCGGATGAGCGCCGAGTGTGCCGCGTCCTGGTCTGCAGCAAGATTGAACGCAGCGCGAGCGGCGTCCATCGGCCCAATGAACCAGTCCGGGCGCAGCGGGTCGGGGTAGCAACCAAGGTGAAGCACCTGGTCGGAGGACAACGTAGCACCGGCGAGCTTGTAGACCACACCATCTTCAGTCATCTCTGAACTGATGGCGTTCATTGGCATCGGTTGCAATTCAGCAACGGCGCCCGTGGTATCGCGGCGAATCAGCGCGACACCGTTGCCGGATTCAAGCGCACAAGCAGTGATGTAGCGGCGGAATTCGTAACCTGACTGCCAGCGCGAAGCATCGCGTGTCATCAGTTGTGTAATCGGCGAGTCGACCAACTGACCATCGCTATCAACGACGTGGAACGGTAGCCGTGCAAGGTCTGCCGATATCAGTTGAGTCGCTCGAACGACCGCAGGCAGGGACGTTATAGCCGGTGCGGCTAGCGGCTCCGGCCGTGCATAGACGACCGTGGCGCTTCTGAATCCCATGAACCTGGCGAAGATGCTCACGCAGAGCATGGAACAAGTCCGCCTAGGACTGTCAATAGCGATTTATGGACTTGGCACCTAAACGAAAAATATCTTCACGGTGAAGTACTTACTTCACCCGATCGGACAACTGCTCGTACTTAGTCCGGTTGCCTCGCGCACCTGGTGATGCTCCATCAATAGCGCTGCCATGTTGCCGGAAACGATGACATCCATGTTGCCGGCGCTGCGTCCCTTGACCGGTCGCGTGTTGCCGACGTTGTCGCGAATCAGGCGCACGTTGTTGAGTCCCGACGCGAGTACCGGGTCGATTTGGTAGCACAACTGCTTGGATTTGAGCAAATCGCCCCATAGTTTCCACGCCGGCGCCATGGTTCTGATGCTCTGATCGACCGCAACGATGGGCCACCCGCGGTCTTGCCACCTCCGAATGTCACGCGCTTGCGCTGGATGCGGATCAACTCCGATCTTGCGGACGTCATAAAGCGCCATTAAATGCTCGATTTCAGCCTCAACAATCGACATATCTTGCCATTCACCAGGCATGCGGCGCAGATGTCCTGCCTCAATCCACACCTGTAGCGGGTTCTTGCAGCGCTTTTCGTCAAGCGCGATGTCCGTGCCGGCCCACCAGCACACGTTGCGTGCGCGGATGATGCCACCATCGACAACCATGATTGTGAGCGCGGTTAAGTCGAGCTGCGCTCCGTAACCACCGCGGCTTAGGTCAAGACCGATCACAGCCGGCGCTCCGCGCAAGCGCTCCCAGTCGCAGTCCACCATCTGCCGCTCAAGTACCGCAAGATCGATGTCAGTGGTTGCAATCTCGTGATATCTGCACGCCAACTGCGTTTCAAACTCGGCAATTTGCACCGGATCACCGGTGTTTAACATGGTCTGGGCGGCTAATTGCAACTGCGTGGGGTCAACAATGACGCCTAAACCGGGGTGCGCCTTCGCCCAAACAGCAGGATCGGACGCCTGATCGTCGGCGTCTAGCCCGTAAATCATGGGCCACCAGCCTGCGGGATAGGGGGTTCCGTCACTAATTGCAGCCTCGCAAGCCTGCCAATAGCCCCAAATCGGCGTGGTTTTCTGCTCGGGATCAGGTGTGGTGATCGCCAACAGTTGCGACGTAGCGAACTTGGCGAGTCCGGTCAGCAAACGCCCGACGGCTTTCGGCATGCGTGAAATCTCATCCGCCACCACCAGGCGCGTGGTCAAACCGTCAAGAGCCTTGTCACTGCAGGGCAAAGATATGTACCGATTGCCGCCGTGGCGGACGCGGCCAGGGTGAGCGGGTGTCGATCCTCCCGATGACTTCCATCCTTCCTCGTCCTTGTCCACGTCATCAAGCGCCAGTGTCCGGCACATGGTCGCCATACGCTCAAACGTCTTCTGCGCCAACCGACCATCCGGCGCAACCGATGAGAACTCCAAACTAGTCGAGGTGTCGCGCATCGCCGCCATGATCATCGACGCCGCAAACTCGGTCTTGCCGTTGCCACGTGCCACAACTAGCAGCAGCGCCTTGGTAGCGGGGGTATCTGTCTTGACCTTGCCGATGACTCGACGCCTGGCGAGCAGCACCATCGCCACCATGCATTGCCAAGGCATCCACTCCAATGGTTTGCCGGCGCCCTCCTCAACGCCCTGGCCGCACCGGCGCGCAAACGCTCGCGCTTCCTCAGCTCGGGGCTCGTCCCACCACACCTCATGCGATGCCGGCGCCTTGCGCTCGGCTAAGTAACGCTTGCATGAATCGACGATGCGCAAATTCGCCACCGCGCTCCCGCTGGCAATCGACTCGGCGTAGGCGTCCGCTAAGTCGGCGCATAAAGGCGGTCGTTTCAAGTGTTTACGGCGCTTGTCGGTTTTAGCGGTTCCAAAGCGCGGTGCCCTTGGGGGTGGGGGGGCCTCGGGGTCATGACGGGGGATCGTCAATGAAAGTCCTTATAAGTCTTCAGATTATGGCAAATAACGCACAAACTTTGTAAATTTTTCCACTCATTCTTACCACCTTTGTGCAATGGAATGATGTGGTCAGTCTGCAAATTAGCGACAGCACCACAGTGAGCACACTGCATATGCACTGCTTTATGCGCCTTCGCTATGCGTGTCCATGTACCACCGCGCGAACGCACAGTGTTAATCATGGTGATGGGCTTACCTAAGCCTGCGTGGTATTTCCACCTAGCCATTTGCGCACCTCTTCCATGAGTCGTGTGTCGTGCTCTTCCCTCCACGCTAATAGCCATTCTTCATCATCCTGACGAGCAAGCACCACAGGTAACCAGTGACAGTTGGCATCAGTACGTGCCTGGAGCATTGCATCCTCAAGACCAGCGCAACGCGGTGCAACATTGGGTAACACCACCCCATCGTGCATCACTTCAACCAACTTGGACAGCCGGCAAATCAGCAGACTTCCACTAGTAATCAGAAGGTCATTTGCTAGGCGCTTGTAGACATAGGTGTAGCCAGTCTTGCGGCGCTTTACTTCTACGTGAATGTTCCATGGCACCATAGCCTCAACATCAGCCTTGCCCTTGCCATAGCGCTGGGCAGTGCGCTGCCAGGCGAACGGGAACACCTTCGACAACGCTCTACAGGCGTCAAGCTCCCCGTTCTTGCCTTTCAGGCGGGAATTGGTCATCCTGAGCCCTCATAGAACGCCTTCTCAATGTCAGCATCAGTGATGCACCGGCTTGGACTTGGCGCCGGCCCAAGGTCTTCAATGGTGTCCCGGCGCTGCCTAACGCTTTCAGTGGTGCCATTCATGCCAGTGCTCTTCACGCTCATGGGCGTGCACATCAAGCGCTGCATGCTGGCGATCTGCTCGCGCACGTTGGCTAGTTGGTCTCGTTTGGTGCTGATCTCGGCAGTCAATACGGCTAGCAGGGCGCGTAGTGAGGCATTCTCGGTCTCCAGGTCGCTCATCCTTGTGACTCCATGACAGTTGTGACAGACGTTTCGGAACAATTACTTGCAGCAAGAGGCTATAGGTGTATATATATATTTATGTAAAAAGAGTGTCACTACTGTCATTGGTAAATCTATCCACGAATTCTCGATCGATTCGGATGACAGTCGGGTGACGGGTGACACTACTGCCACACCTCCTGCACCCGTAGACCGATGTAAACCCTGCTCTTGGCCGTGCGGACGTCCCGTAGCGCCTCCCGCTCAATCAGGTCATTGCGTAGGTTCGTCCAGCTCTTGGGCTTCCTGCCGACTCCCTCGACGTATGCCTTGTAGGAGGCGTAGATCGGTCGATGCCCCATCTGGCAATCCCAGTCGGTCTCAGTGCTTTCGGCAAGCCACTCCCCAACCGTATCGACGTCCGTCAGGTACTCATCGGTAAACGCTCGGATGCTGACAGGCATCGCTGCCATCAAGTCTCCCTTGAATTCGTCCTGCAGGCGGTACAAGCCCTCCAGTGCCCATCCAAGGACTTTGCCGGCTTCTGCCCTCAATGTTGCCTTGAGCCCCGTATCGCGGATCGTAGGGCGTGTCTCGAACCGCAGGACAGCCATCCGATCCCGCATGGCGCTATCGACCTTCCCCAACTGAGGCGGGTCGTTGCTCACAACAATCAACTTGTGGGTCGGCGTGAACGCAAACGGGCGCCCGTAGGGGTTGCGGGCATGGATGGTGTCCCCACCGGTCAGGGACTTGGCCGCCGGCGCGTTCCAGTAGTCCCCTTCGCCGGTCTCATTGACCACCGCCATGCGCTTGCCCTTCAGGACTGCCTTCCAGTAGGCGCCGTCACTGCCTCGGGCGCCCAACAGCACCTCCGCAGGAATGATGCAACCGTAGTCCCCAAAGGCATGCAGCAGGGTCTCGACGAAGATCGACTTGCCGGTGCCGCCTGGCCCGTAGACAAACACCAGGCAACGCTGGTTGCTGACGCCCGTCAGACATGACCCTGCCCACATCTGTAGCCACTGCCTGGCCGCATGGTCGGGCATGGATTCGCCTACGAACTGCTCCCAGCGGCTATCGATGTACCCGATGTCCGGCGCTTGCGTCACCGTCATCGTGATGGGATAGGCAATCGATGGGTCAAGGAGCTCATCGGTGTCAATGCGGATGGCCCCGAGCGGCGTACCAATCAAGCCGCTCGAGGCATCAAAGTCCTCAAAGGATCGCGCGACTGTATCGTCGGTCTTGGCGTAAGCCATTGCCTCACGCGCAAACCGACCAGGCAACTTGTCCGGGAACTCGCGCATGACGTAGTCAGTGACTACGCGCTCGGCAAGCCCTTTATCGTGCTTGTACCGGAACTCCATCGGGTCAAAGACCATCCAATGCTGCAGCGCGTCCACCCACACAACTCGGGCGTCACGCAGTGCACCAACGATTGCTGCGAAGTGGTTGCGTATGGTCATGACTTATCCCACAGATTCTTGTCCTCAATGCGAACAACTTTTTTCCACATATGGAACTCCTTCGCATGCAGTTTGCACTGCGCTAGGAACTGACGTTTACGGGCAGAACGCTTGGCGCATTCGGTCGCAATCTCTGCCATTGACTCTCCGTACGTATCACTGGCATCTCTCAACGCCTCCATAAACGACATGCCGACAGCAAGGTTGTGCCGCACTTCGTCCGCCGCCTCTGACAAACTGCAGTTTGCACGGCGCTTCATTAGAATGGAATCTCCTCTCCCTGCAGCACCTCGGTGAAGTCCTTGATCGTGTACTCGGGGCCGTACTTGCCGCCGTCCTTGACGGTGCAATTGAACTCACCGTAGTAACCAGGCGACAGAATGCCGACGCCCTCAAGGTTCGGCCATGCGGTCAGCATTTCGCCCGTCTCCAAATACACCTTGTAGACATCGCCCCTAGAAGTTTGGCGGGTCTCCACCTTGGCGACGCAACCGTTCAACCTGGTCAAGCCCTTAGCCGGCGCCGGCATCGGGAGCTTCCCAGATACTGCCTTCTCAATGTTCTGCTTCGCGCGGATCGCCTCAAGACGCGAGGACATTTCCTGTGCCGTCGGCTCGGGTCGCGCCGGCGCCTTGACAGGCTCAACTACATCGTTGCCATCGTGGTCATCATCGCCGACTACCCCAACCATGGCCGCCAACTGGCACCGGCGAAGGTAGGTGGTCATCCCCACCAGGGCATGCGCCGTGGTTGGTAGCGGCACTTCGATCGTAGTGCTGCGGCTCTCGTCACCAAAGTACAGGTGCGTACCAACGCCGAGAACGCCGCCGACGCCAAAGACTGACTGAGTGACGGCAATGCCGTGCTTTGCCAGGACAGGTCGGATCGCATCCAAATGTGCCGCCAATGATGCGTACTTCGACACCTTGCCGCCATTGCGGAAAGCGCCGTTTTCCCGGTCAAACACTGGGTTTTTCAGTTCAATCTGTGCCGCTGCCAACGCGGAAACGAGGGTACTTGCGGTATCTGCCTTCGCCATGCTGTGCTCCTCTCATGAAGCAGGCGAAGGATGCGCCCGAGTCCGTCGTGGTCTCAGTCAGCGCATCCTTACGCATGCCCTAAGCCTATCGACCACTCGAGAAGTTTGCAACAGAATTCTGGAAAGCCA
>Ga0209668_10000679_pt1 | contig 14107 bp, 14 predicted proteins | sample FrelakmetPLP11PL_FD_187150 | JGI IMG/M metagenome (GOLD analysis project Ga0209668, IMG submission 187150) | Freshwater lake sediment microbial communities from the University of Notre Dame, USA, for methane emissions studies - PLP11 PL (SPAdes)... | ecosystem: Environmental > Aquatic >... | reverse complement strand
CCAAAAAGTGAAATTGATAGAAGTTATCAAGATCAAACTCAACAAAATTATCAAAATTCTTTAAAGGAAAACAAATGAAAAAGTATTTAGTTTTGTGTGTAAGTTTATTTTTATTAGCAAGTTGTTTAAATGAAATTAGAGAAATTCCAGCAGGTTATATTGGTAAAAAATTGAATCCATCAGGTTGGGATAAAGGAATTCTTGAAGCTGGTCAAGTAGATATAGGTGTTGAAAATAATGATGGCACATATACTACATTAGTTATTTTAGAAGCTACTACTATTGCAACAAAAGAATCTTTTGGTAAAGCAAAAAATGATCAAGGCGAAGATCATAGAATTCTTATTGGTAAAACACCAGTATCTGTAGATGTTTATGTCAGAATGATGGTACCAAAAGATATTTCAATTAGAAATTCTATATTTTCTCAAATTACGCCAATTAAAAATGGTGATAGATGTAGTAAAATAACAGTAATTGACGTTTACAAACAATTTGCTCAAATGGACATAAGATCAGGCATTAGAGAAGTTTTACAAAAGCAAACTGATGTAGCCTATATTGCTTCACATTTAGATGAATTTAATGATAAGTTAGGCTTGATGGCAATAAAAATGTTTGAGAGAAGTGGAGTGCCATTAGTCATTCAAAATGTTACATTGTCAAATGTAAAAATGGATGAAACAGTTTGGGATGCTGAAAATCAAAAATCAGCAGCATTGGCACAAGTTGAAGTTATAAATAAAATTGGTGCTGCTCTTAGAGCAAATCCTGAATATGGAATGTTTAAGAAATATGAAACTTATGAAAAGATAAGTAGTAAAATTGGTACATTTACTATAATTGAGGGAAATCCAAACGGAATAGTAATAAAATAATTTAACTAAAAGGAGATTTAAAAATGCCAATTCCAGAAAATGTAGAAGTTGATGAAGGAGTGCCAGAGGATATTGATTCTGAAAATAAGCCGAAAGCAGCTCCAGTGTGGCAAAAACAAGAAGATGTATTGCCAATTGTAAGTGATTTAATTGAGACATATCATGAAAAGTTGTCTCATATTAGACCAAATAAGATTGGATATGTTTCATTTTCAAAGAAAAAATCAAATACTTCTTCAAAGATTATTGGTTTGAAGCCAATGATGGCAATGTTTACAAATGTTGATTATATTTTGACTATTCATTATGAAAATTGGGTTCAATTGGATAAGTCAGAAAAATATTTGTTAGTATTGAGAGAATTGCTTCATATACATGAAGAGGGTTTTGATGAAGGTTCTAAGAATTATCGAAAATATGTAAAAGTTGATATTCAGGATTTTGCTTGGTTAATTGGAATATGTGGTATTAATGGTGAAAATTCAGAGAAAATTTTACAAGCAAAAGAAAGAATGACAAAAAATAAAAATGGGTAAAAAACTACTTTTAATTGACGCAAGTCACTTGTTAAGTAGATGCTTTCATGTGCCATCATTTAGTAAATTAAGTGCTACTATTGATGGCACAACTGTTTTAACAGGTGCTACATTTGGATTTATTCAATCATTAAAAAAAATGTATAAAGACTTAATGATTGAAGGAGATGAATTGATTGTTGTTTGGGATGGTGGAGGTAAAAACTTTAGACAAGAATTAAGTTCTGAATACAAAGCTAATAGACAATCAAGAACAAATGAATATTTGTTTCAAATAGGGTTGACGAGACAATTTTTAAAAGTTCTTGGTGTTAAACAATGTCAAGTAAAAAATGTAGAAGCAGATGATTTAATTGGTATTTTGACAAAACGTTATAGATTAAAAGGATATAAAATATTAATTATATCTGGAGACAAAGATTTTAATCAATTGGTAAGTAATAATGTAAATGTGTTACATCCTGGGTTAGGTAGCGAGAATGATAAACTAATGACACCTGAAGAAGTAATTAATATTTATGGAATTGGACCAGATAAATTTATAGATTGGTTATCATTAGTTGGTGATTCAAGCGATAATGTTTCAGGTATTGAAGGAGTTGGTAAAAAAACTGCCACAGAATTGATTTTATGTAATGGTTCTATTGATGAAATCATAAATAGTAATATTCATTATAAAATGAAAAAAGATGAAAAAGTTCAAGTTAGTTCAAAATTACAAGAGAAAATTAATTCATCAAAAGAAATATTAAAATTAGCAAAAAAATTAGTTACAATTATGCTTGATTGTGATTTTGATCTTAATGTAGAATATGAAAAACCAAATTTTATAGAACTAAAAAATTTATTTAAAACATATTCGTTTAATTCACAAAAAGTCGATGAATTTATTTTGATTTTTTCATAATGTGCTCTGCATGTTTCTTCGCGAATAGCATTATACGTGCAATAAATTTTCAAAAAATATGTAAATGATGTAGAAAAATAAGTAAAAATTAAACCATTAGATAATATACAATTTTAACTGTTTTAAATAATAATTTTAGGAGGATGTATGGCAAAGGCTGCAAAAGTTCAGGATCAAGTTGCTCCTGTAAAAGCTGTAAAAGTAAAGAAAGTTCGCAAAACAAAACATGAACAATTTAGAATGACAAATCTTATTGCAGTTGTTCAAGAAATTACAAGTCTTTCAAGAAGAGAATCAAAGGTTGCAATTCAGGCTGTTATTTATGCAGTTAAAAAGGGAATGCTTGAAAAAGGTCTTGTTAAAGTACCTGGATTTGGCAAGTTTACTAAGATTCATAAGCCTGCTGCAACAAGAAAATCTTTTGGTAAAATGACTGAAGTAGCTGCAAAAGACGTTGTTAAATTCAAGCCTCTTAAGAGTTTCAAAATGCTTATTAATGGATTAGTTCAACTTGAAAAATATACTGAAGAAAAAGAAGAAGACGATGTAGTAGATTCAAAAGAATAATTGAAATTAAATTTCATTAAATATTAAAAGTTGCCGTATTGTGGCAACTTTTTTTATGTAAAGTTGTTGATAAAAAAAGACAATAATACATTATAACAATAACAAGGAAATATGATGAATGAAATTTTGCTTAAAAATCATTTTTTTAATTTATACACTAAATTAAAAGAATCAGATTTTACTATTGATAAGAGTGGAGTAAAAACAATTGAAATTATAGATGCACAAATTTTGAATTTAAATCCAAGTCAAGCTATATTAGATTTAAACGTAAAAAAGACAAATGAAAATTATTGTAAAAAAGAACTTAATTGGTATTTAAGTCAATCTTTGTCAATAAATGGTTATGTTGATGATATAAAAATATGGAATATGATATGTTCAAAAGATGATAAAAAATTAGTTAATTCTAATTATGGTTGGTGCATTTTTTCTAAAGATAATTATAATCAATATAATAATTGCTTAAATGAATTAAAAACAAATAAAGATAGTCGAAGAGCAATTATGATTTATAATAGACCAAGCATGTGGATTGATTATAATAAAAATGAAATGTCTGATTTTATTTGCTGTTTAAGTAACGCATTTTTTATTAGAAATAATAAATTAATAAGCAGTGTCCATTTCAGAAGTAATGATTTAATATATGGGTTTTTTAATGATTTTTATTTTAAATGTTATGTATATAATTTATTGTATAATGATCTAAAAAAAATATATCCAAATTTAGAAATTGGATGTATAAATTGGCATTCAAATAGTTTACATGTTTATGAAAAACATTTTGCGTTATTAACAGAAATAATAGAAAAATTTTATGATTATTTATAAAGTTACAAATAAAATTAATGGTTTTTTATATATTGGTAAAACTACTAGATCAATTATTAAAAGAAAAATAGAACATGAAAGATCTATAAAACATAACAATATAAAAATGTTATTTCATATTGCATTAAAAACATATGGAATTGAAAATTTTGATTGGGATATCATTGATAAAGCTACAAGTTACAAAGAATTATGTGATAAAGAAAAATATTGGATTAAAGAATTAAATTGTAGAGGAATAAATAAAGGATATAATATTTCTGCAGGTGGTGATTTTGGTGATACATTAAGTATGCATCATAATAGAAAAGAAATTATTAAAAAAATTATAAAAAATAATGTATATAAGAAATATCCTGAAAAAAAATTAGAATTATCTAAAAAAATGTCAGGAGAAAATAATCCAATGTATGGAAAAAATTATCAAGTTCATGGATTATTAAAATTTACTAAATATAAAAAAAATAAAAAGTTAGAAGATATTTTTTCCATTGAAAAAGTAAAAGAAATAAAATTAAAAATGTCAATCGCTAGTAAAAATAGACGATTAACTGAAACACAAAAACAACATTTAAAATTAATAAATTCCGGAATACAAAATCCAAATTACAAAAAATTATCAAAAAATATTATTAATGACATTATTGAAGAATATTCAAAAACAAAGGTATTACAAGAAATATCTGATAAATTAAATATTAGTTGTTATTTAATACAAAGAACTTTAAAAGAAAATAATATATTTGAAAAAAGATCTCATCATGAGATTGTAAGTGGAAAAAACAATCCTAGATTTATTGAAGTCTCTGACAATTTAAAGAAAATTATTGAAGAATTACATAATCATAATTTAAATTTTTCTATTATAAGTATTAGAAATATTTTATTATCATGTAAAATTGATTTGTCAAAATTTAAAATTAAAACAATTTTAAAAGAAAGAAATAATTATAAAAAACGACGATATATTACAGGTAATGTAATAATAAATAAAAAAACTAATTTAAAAAACATTTTAAATAATGAAATTTTAAAAAATATTGAAATTGAGTCTTTAAACTATGATTAAAGAATTTTTAGATCGTTATAATAACAAAGCTCTAAGTGAATTAGATTTTAAAGAATTTGTAAAAATGTTTAGATCATTTTATGATACTAAATTTTTTGTAAAAGAAAATAAACCTGGCTATTTTGTAAATGATAAATTTATTTCAATTGAATTTTTAGCATTAATACATAATGATTTAATTGTTCAGAATAATTTTTTCAAACGAAACATTAGAAAATTTAAAAATAGAATTAGAAGATTCATTAATGAATAAAGAAGAATTACGAACAAAGTTGTATTTAACAGGTGATAAAAAAGATTTTATTCATTTACATTTACATAGTGATTTTTCATTAAAAGATGGTATTTGTAAGCCGAATCAATATGCAAAAAAAGCTATTGAAATTGGAATGCCTGCTTTAGCAATGACAGATCATGGAAGTGCCGGTGCTCATCCTTCTTTTTTCATGTATTGTAGATCTAATAATTTAAAACCAATTGTTGGTGTAGAGGCCTATCTACAAAATGATAGAGAAAAAGTTGCAATATATAGTGATGAATTAGATGAAATAGATAAAAAAGTAAAAATTCTTAAAACAGCATTAAAACATGAAAAAGTTCAAAAAGCTTTTTTTAATAATAATATAGAATTTTTGAGACAAATTTTAGAAGATAATGAATTAACATATGAAAAAGCAATAACTTTAGACTTTGATGAATTACTTGAAAAATATGATATTAAATTAAAACAATTACAAATTAAAGAAAAACAAATTTCTGAATTAGCTGATAAATTAAGAAAAAGTCAACACATAGTATTGTTAGCAAAAAATAGTGTTGGTTGTAAAAATGTTATTAAAATTGTAAGCGATGCTGCTAGAAATGGTTTTTACTACAAACCAAGAACTTCATTAAATTTTATTGCTGAAAATAAAGATGGTCTAATTGTCACATCTGCTTGTTTAGCTGGCATAATTAATAATGAAATGTTAAAACATGAAGATAAGATAGAAGCAAAAAATGCTGGTTTGAAAGTAGCCAAACAGTATAAAGATATTTTTGGTGATGATTTTTATATTGAAATAATGGTTATTGATATTGATAAACAAAGATTTGTTAATGCAATATTATTAGAAATTGCAAAAGAATTAAAAATAGATTTTATTGTTACTAATGATGTTCATTATTTAGAAAAAGACGATTGCAAAGCTCAAGAAATTTCATTAATGCTTGGTTCTAAAGATGAAGGTGAACAAGTAACAATGAAAGATAAAGAAAAAATGCATGCAATTGGTGAAATATTAGATGCCATTGATGACAATGATATTGAAAATCATGCAAAATTACGACAAATATTTAATAGTTTTATAGAATTAGACAGATTTTCAAAATTTAAAAATTCAAATAATGAAGATGATAACATTTCATTTGACGATATATTGAATATTGTATCTGGTAAGAAAAAATTCAAAAAAGTATGGGAATTTTCTACAAAAGACTTTTGGTTTAAAAATAGACATCAAATGATAGATACTTATATAGACCAAGGTCATTATACTTATATTGACCCTGATGACTTCCAGAAGGCCTTAGATAACACATTAAAAGTAGCAAATAAAGTAGAATCATGGGATTGGGATACTAAAGAGAAATTACCTAAAATAGATACTGGTAATTTAAGTAGTTATGATTATATGGTAGAATTAACAAAAGAAGGTTGGGAACGAAAAGCTGAAGATTCATGGTATGATGAAGAAAATGGATATATTAAAAGAGTTAAGTATGAACTTAGTGTTATTAGAAGAACAGAGATGTCAGATTATTTTTTAATAGTATCAGATTATATAAAATGGGCAAAACAAAATGATGTGACTGTAGGCGCTGGCAGAGGAAGTTCGAGTGGAAGTTTAGTGTGCTATTTATTAGATATTACCAATGTAGATCCAATAAAACATGAATTGTTGTTTGAAAGATTTTTAAGTATGTCACGAAGTATGTCAATTTATGATTTAACTGTTAGTACATTTAAAGAAATAGAAGATAAAGTTGAATTATACTTTGATGAAGATGAATTTAATGAATGGCAAAATAATAAATTGATTCAATTGGATGAATAATGAATAAAACAATGTTTATTGTAGATAAATCAAGCACTTTATCTGATTTAATAATAAATATGAACATTAAACCGAAAAATATAATATTTGATTATTTATTGTCAAAATTTTCAATATCTACAATTATAGACGACTTTTTATCGTTAATAAAGTTTTTTAATCAATTCTGTGATTATGGTAATGATAATACAATAAAGAAATTGAAAGAATTTTCAATTGAACCAAATTTGTTTTTTGACAAAAAATTGATAATTATTGATAATGATATTTTTAAAATAGATTTTAATCAAGCAATAATAAAGAAAACAAAAGTAATCATTTTAACTAATTTTTAAAGGAATTTTATGAACATTATAAAAAATAGAGGTCTTTTTAGAATTTTGTCAAAGCCTGAAAACATTATAAATTCTATAGCTGTTGCAGCCAGAGTTTGTTATCAATCTCAAGATTTTGCAACTGAAGAGAAAGATGAAAAATTAGTTAAGCATTTGATGGAACGTGAACATTTTGCAATGTTTGAATTTGCAGATATGACAGTTGTATTTGATAATTGTTCAAGAGGTTTTACTCATGAATTGGTAAGACATAGAGTTGCTTCATTTGCACAAGAAAGTACAAGATATGTTGATGAATCTGATTTTAATGTAGTTGTTCCACCTCACAAAGATGAATATATAAAAGTTATAATTAATAATACAGAAATTTCATTAGAAGATTGGTTAGGCCTTAATGAAAGTGTATATAAACAATTAAGAGCACAAGATTGGAAACCTGAAGATGCTAGACAGGTTTTGCCAACAGCAATTGTTGCTCAAATTGTAATAAAGGCAAATATACGAGAATGGCGTCACATTCTTAGTCTTAGATGTGATAATGTTGCTCATTGGGAAATTAGAAAAGTTATGTTGGATTTATTACATTATTGTAAAAGAGAAATTCCAGTTGTTTTTGATGATATACATTTCTTTGAAAATTATGCAAGGCAAATAAAATCTCCAAAAAAAATAGCTTCTTTTATTGATGATTATTTAAAAGCTGGTTTTCAATTAGAAGATATTTTAAATAATGTAAAAGAACCAATTAATTTATCATCTATAAAATTTGACAAAACTCTTTAATTAAAATGGTTAATTAAAAAATGAAAAAAATTGATTATATTCAATTTTTATGTGAAAAAAAATTGAAAGAATTATCACTACATGAAAATGTACAATATGTTCAAGCTTTAGAGCGAGAATTGACTAATGTAAATGTTCAGGATTTGCATGATTATATTTTAAATTTGATTAAAAATAATACAAAAATTGAAAAACATGGTTCATTGATGTATTATTTATTAGATATCTCAAGTATTGATCCTATTAAAAATAATATTTCAATAAAGATAAAAAAACAATCATCATTTCCAGATATCGATAGTGATTTTAGTATTAATGAAAGAGAATTAGTTGTAAAATATTTTATTAATAAATATGGTAATGATCATGTAGCACCAATTGGTTCTTATGGTCAAATGAAAATGAAATCTGTTTTGAGAGATATAGCACGAATATTAGATATTGATATTCAAGATACTAATGATGTTGTTAAGAATTTGGGTGATGATGTTGATGAAATGCCAGAAGAAGTTTTTGATGCAGCTTTAATGGTCGAAAAAGGTCATGAGGATTTTAGACAAGATTTATATGATTTAAGGTTATATCTTAATAGACATCCTAAGATTAGAGAGATTTTATTTAAGTTAAAGGGTCAATTACGACATTTAACAAAGCATCCTGCAGGTGTAGTTGCTACTCCAGGTAAAATTGATGAGACAATACCGTTGATGAGACATAAGAATGAATTGATTACAAGTTGGGTTGATGGTATTATTAGAAAAGATTTACAATCATCTGGGTTTATTAAATTTGATATTCTTGGCCTTAAGACATTGACGATTCTTAAAGAGATTATTGAATTGATTAGATTAAAGAATGTTTATAATGAAGAAGCAGACTTTGATTTAAGATCAATTGACAAACAACAAATTACATCATTATATTATGAAGAGCTTTCTTCAAAAATGCCATTAGATGGAAATGATGTTGTTTATAAAAAATTTAGAGAGACTGATACAAATGGTATTTTTCAATTTGAATGTATAGCTGGAAACGCTTGGGTTGGTCGTTATAGAATTTCAAATTTATATAATAAGTTTGTTAATAATGAAAAAATTACAAAAATAAGTGGTATTAATTTAACTTCAAGAAATAAAAAGAAAATACGTCAAAGAATTTTTGCAATGAAGAAGCAAGAACGAGAAGTTTATAGATTAGTAATTGATTTTGATAATTCAAGATGTATTGATGCTACTTTGTTACATAAATTTTTTACAACTAGTGGATGGAAGACATTACAAGAATTAAAAGTTGGTGATAAAATATTAATTGATCAAGAAAGATGTAGTTCTCAATTTTATTGTGAACAATTTGACATAGCTGTAGATGAACCAATGTTTTCAAAGCCGTGTGTAGCTTGTGTTAAAAATAAGATGAATAATTGTACATCGAAAACAGTATTTTTTGCAAAAGATTTTAATTCATATGATATGATACCAATTTTTGTTGATAAAAGAAAACGTAAGATACTTTCAGCAAGAAAATATAAGCCATTTTCTAGAAAAATGTTTAGATTTAAGTATGTAAAAATTAAATTGATAAAACTTGTTGGTATTCGTGATGTATATGATATTGGGTTTAAACCTGATACAAAGTATCATAATTATGTTGCAAATGGTTTTGTTGTACATAATAGTAATTTAATGAAATCATTGTTGAAAGAAATACAGCCAACTACTTTTTCAGATATAACTACAGTAACTGCTCTTGGACGACCTGGTCCACTTGATATGGGAATGCATCATGAATATGCAAAAAGAAAAAAAGGTGAATATTTTAAATATGATTCTGCATTAGTTGAAAAATGTTTAAAATCAAGTTATGGAATTTTGGTATATCAAGAAGATGTTATGAGATTGTGTCATATGGTTGCAGGCTTTCCATTAGATTTGACAGATACAGTTAGAAAAAATTTAATGAAATCCATACGTGATACAGATGCAAAAGATAAAGAAGCAAAACAAAGAAAAGAAATTCATAAGAAATTTATTGATGGTTGTATATCAATTGGTAATTTAACTGAAGCATCTGCCGAAAATTTATGGCAAAATTGTGTTTCATTTGCAAGGTATGGGTTTAATAGGTGTTTGACAGGAGATACTGTAGTTACTAGATGTAATGGAAATCAACATACTAAATCAGGTGTAACTATTAGTGAATTATATTTTTTAATGAGATCTGATGAACGTGTAGGAAGAAAGTATAGACGAAGTGGTTATCCAAAAATACATTCAATGATTAATGGTAGAGTAAAAATAGATAAGATAAAAGATATTATTTATAATGGTAAAAAAGAAGTATTCAAGATTACAACTGAAAATGGATTTAGCATTAAAGCAACAAGTAATCATATATTTTTAAGTGAAAATGGATGGTTGCAAGTTAAAGATTTTAATATTAATGATTTAATTGCAATAACATTACAAGAATATGAAGGAAGAAAATTAAAAGGATTATCTAGTAGAGTTAAAGGTAAAACATATATTAATGATGAACCTGGATTTGGTAAAGGTGAAAATAATCCAGCATATGTTGATGGTAGTTCAATTGTTAGACATAAAAATGTAAAAGATTTAAAAGCTATACATCATAATTGCCAAGATTGTAATAGATCACATAAAAGATTAGAAGTTCATCATAAAAAGAGATTAATTGAATTTGAATATAATAGAATAACATATAATGATAAAAGTAATTTAATTGTTGTTTGTCCAAGTTGTCATAAAAAAAGACATTATGAACAAGGTCGAACAAAAAGATATGAAAAAGGTTTTGAAATTATTTATAGTAAAATAGTTAGTATTGAATTAATTGGTATAGATGACGTTTATGATGTAGAAATGTACGGTGAAGAACATAACTTTGTAGCAAATGGGTTTATAAGTCATAATTCGCACGCTGTCTCGTACACAATTTTAAGTTATCAAATGATGTGGTTTAAGATATATTATCCTTTGGAATTTTATGTAGTTTTGTTGTCAAATTCAGTGAAAGAGAAATTTATTAGTTATTTTGGCGAAATAATAAGTCATGGTATAAATATTGTGACAGCAAATATTAATACTGCTAAAGAAGGTTTTTCAATATATGGTAATGAACAAAGTATTATGTTTGGATTGGGTCATATAAATGGAGTTGGACCTGCAGTTATAAGTAATATATTGCAAACACAGCCTTATGATTCATTTGAGGATTTTTATGAAAAAACATCTCAAATAAAGAAAATAACAAAGACAGCAATGACATCATTGATTGATGGTCATGCTTTTGATTGTTTTGGAAATCAGAATGAGATTTTAGAAAAGTATTTTATAAATTTGAGAAAAGATAAAAAATGGCAACGTGAAGTAGATTATAATGATAAGAAATTTGAACATGAAAGATTTGTAGAAGCATATACTATTGATTGGCGTACGAAATTATCAGATTATCAAAAAGCAAATATTTCAAAGTTAAAAGCTGTGACATTGACAAAATTTATGCAACCAAAGATTAATATGAAAAGCGTTGTTTGGGGCATAATTTCAGAAATTGTTGAAAAGAAAAGTAAAAATGATAATAGTTATTATTATGTAGTATTAACAGATTCAAAATTTAATGTAGTTAAGTTAAGAATACCTAGCTATAATCGTAGATGTCAAACAGCGTTTTTATTAAATTCTGAAAATGATAAATATCTTAAAGTAAGTATTGATGAAATTATTAAAACTGACAACATTCTTGTTGGTTCTGCTGAGACAAGTGAATATATGGGTCGAATATTTATAGACTTGTATGATATTTGTTGTGTTGGTAATGTTTATGAAAAAACAAAAGAACAAAAATTGAAATTAGAAAAATATGACAAAATGGCCAATGATTAGTGTTATTTTGTAAAGTTTAAATCAAAATAGGTATATAAAGAATTATGATAGGAAAAAGAGGAAAAGGTGATTCTAGCAGTTTTAAAGTTTCTTTGTTTATAAGAGAAGAGACTATTGAAATTGATCTTAATGAAAAATTACATATTCCTGAAGTGGCTATTTTATCGCCCGCAAGATTATGTAATATGATGGCAGAAAATCCAGCACTTCATGCAAGATGGAATGTATTAGCAAATGAAGCTGCTATTGAATATGATAGATGTCAAATGGAATTTGATATTTGGATTGAAGAACAATCAAAGATTCAAAGAGAATCATTGCATGATGGAATGAATGGAAAACGAATTACTGATAAAATGGTTAATGAAGCTGTAATTACAGATCCAGAATATAAACGAAAATATCATGAAGTTTTAAATAAGAAACGCGATGCAGCTAATGTAAAATCTGTCGCTTATGGATTTGGTGAACGAGGAGAAAGATTAGTCAACATCACTTCTATGATAAAATCAGAAAAACCAAATGCATATGTTAAAAATAATAATCATTCTTCAGATGATGACGAAACTGCTTTCAAAGATTAGAAATATAACCATTTAAAAAGGAGTTACTATGAGTCATGAAAACAATCCTTGGGCTAAAGAAGCCGAGGAAGGTCAAAAGAAAAAATCAGACATTATTGGTATGACCTGGAAACCAGGAGATCATACTATTAGAATTTGTCCAAATTTAATTGAAAAAAACGGTTTACCTTTCGTTAAATACATTGTTCACTGGATTCCTATCAAAACAAGCATTAAAAATAGACCAATCATTCATAGTGTTGACTATAAATGTCCTGTTTGTGATTTTGTTTCTTTGTTATGGTCTGAAGTATATAGACTAAAAGAAGAAGAAAACATGAATGATGAATCACCAGAAGTAAAAAAGATAAAAAAACAGATTAATATTTTTCATGGCAAGAAAACATATGACATGAATATTATCCATAGAGAAGATGCAACTGATGATAAAGGTAGAGTCAAAATAAAAAGACTTGTAGCAGGACCAACAATATGGAAACCAATTATTGAGCTTGGAAATAGTGCAAAATGGGGAAATCCATCATCAGAAGGTCCTCGTGGTTATGACATAACAGTTACAGTTACTGGTGAAAAAATTAAAAGAGAATATACAACATTGCCAGATTCAGAAAGAACAGCTTTAACTGCAGAAGAAATTGAAGCAATCAAGACAAGAGGATATAATCTTAAGAAATTAAGAGATTTTTCAACTGTTGAAGAAATGATTGATGTTATTGAAAATGCAAAACCACCTCTTGATACTATTAGCTTAAAGAAGTTAAAAAAGCAATTAAAAGAAGATTCAGATTCTAATGATGAAAAAGTTGAAGTAAAAAATGATGATGAAGATTCTGATGTAAAAATTCCTGCTTCTACTGAAGTTGATGAAGATGAATCAGATTCAAAAGAAGTAGAATCTACAAAAGATGTTTCTGCATTTTCAAATAAAGAAGTATCAGAAAATACATCAGAAGAAGCTACAGAAGAATCAAATGATGATTCTACAGAAGAAACAATAACATTAGATAAACTTGATTGCAGAGGCACTCATGATAAATCAGATGTTGGTTGTCAAGAATGTCCATTAGATGAAGAATGCAAACAATTGAAATCTACTTTTAAAGCAAAGTCTGATGAATTAGGCATTACAATCACAAATTTATCAGGTGTTGAAATTGAAAAATTGATAAAAGAAAAATCTGCAAAAACACCAGTAAAAACAATTGGAAAAGCAGGAAAACAAAATACTTCAACTAATGAAGTATCTACACCGGTATCAACAGCAACAAAAAGAAAAGTACCGTTTTAATAATTAAAATGGCAAATTAGAAAATTAAGTGCTATTGATTTTTTCAATAGCATTTTTATTGAACAAAATCTTAAGTGAATGGAATAATTATGGCTGAAAAAGAAGTTAAAAAAGTAGTAGTAAATGCAGCTGATTTAATTTTACAAAAATTTGGCAGATCTATTACAGTTGCAGGTGATAGATTTAATAAAAAAATTGAATCAATATCTACTGGTTCTATTTTATTAAATAATGCAATTGGTGAATGTAAAGGATATCCCTTAGGGTCTGTAATTGAAGCTTTTGGTTGGGAAGGCGCAGGTAAAACATTATTATAGACCCTAAGGGA
>Ga0209668_10000678_pt1 | contig 14113 bp, 14 predicted proteins | sample FrelakmetPLP11PL_FD_187150 | JGI IMG/M metagenome (GOLD analysis project Ga0209668, IMG submission 187150) | Freshwater lake sediment microbial communities from the University of Notre Dame, USA, for methane emissions studies - PLP11 PL (SPAdes)... | ecosystem: Environmental > Aquatic >... | reverse complement strand
TGGCGAAGTGGATACATGAGACAGCAAGATGACACCTTCACTGGTCACTTGACTCCAATCGGATCAGTGCAAGATGTTGAGGTGACCTTCAAGCTTAAGGCGATGCAGAAGATAATGGAAGCATCAGAAGACTTGCAAGTAGATGCGCCAAATGAATACTTGATCGGAGCATTGCGCGATTCAGATGCCGGATACAAGACTGCCGATGTTATTATCTACAATAAGGTTGTAAGATTGAAATTGACAGAGGACGATATCAAACGCAGCAAAACACTATCTTTGTAATCATGCCACTATTCCAAGGCGACTCGCCACAAATAATTCAGATGAACATTAAGAAGCTTATTGATGAAGGATACTCACCACAGCAAGCGGTGGCAATAGCTAACACTGAAGCAGCTAAGTTTAAGAAGCGATGAAGATATCTTTCGATGTTGACGGAGTACTTGATACACCACAAGGCATGGCACTTGCTCGCAGGAAGATTGCCAATGGTGATCGCGTGTACATCATTACTGCAAGAAATGAGGAGCGCATGGCGGCAGAAGTTTACGCAATTGCAAGAGAGCTCGGCATCCCGAGGTTGAGAGTTTATTTCACCAATGGAGCTGATAAGTGGAAGACGATTCAAAGCTTAGGCATTGAATTGCATATTGACAACAACGAGGAACAAGTAAACAAAATCAAGGAGCAAACCGATTCCGATGCGGAGTTGGTGGAGTACGATTGAAACAGCAGCAAAACAGCACAATGGCAGCCAAGGACATTGAGAAGCATAAGTTCAAGAAAGGCCAGACGGGAAACCCTAACGGCCGCCCTAAGAAGTTGCCCGAGCTGAGCAAGCTAATGGCTGACATCTTGGGCGATGAGAAGAACGGGCTGAGCACAGCTGAGCGAATCCTTAAGGCAATTGAAGCTAAGGCATTGCGTGGTGATATCAAGGCGGCAGAGATGCTGCTTGATCGCGGCTACGGCAAGCCCAAGCAAACCACCGACACCAACATCACAAGCACTGAGCCGTTGGTGATCATTCGCACCGAGCCAAAGAGTGAATGAGCTACACGCTGACCGAGACACAGACAGTTGCATTTGACCAGGCGATTAATGGCGAGAAGCGTGTAATTGTTTTCGGCGGCGCGATTCGAGGCGGCAAGACGTACTGGCTGCTTCTCACGATCAGCCATCTAGCATTGCACTACGGCGGCAGTCGATGGGCGATCATTCGCAAGAGCTTGCCGGATCTAAAGCGTACAACCTTCCCAAGCTTTACAGGATTGCTAAGCGATGGGCTCAATGCCCACATAAGGAATTGGAACAGAGACACCAATGTGGTGACCTTCAACAACGGCAGTGAGCTTATCTTCATGGCTGAAAGCTTTGATGATGACAAAGACCTTAATAGGTTTCGTGGATTGGAGATCAACGGCGCAGGGCTCGATGAGGTGAACGAGCTGCAAGAGGTTACGTTCTACAAGGTGCAGGAAAGGATTGGCAGTTGGAACAAGGCGCACGGCAAGCCGCCAATCGTTTGCCTCGCTACTTGCAACCCTGCCAACAATTGGGTGAAGTCCATCATCTACGATAGGTATCGAGACAACAGCCTACCTGAGCGATGGAGCTACATCCCGAGTAAGATCACCGACAACCCACACATTCCTGCCGAATATCTTGAGAGCTTGAAGGAGTTGCCGCCTGTCCAGTACCAAAGATTTGTCGAGGGAGATTGGGACATACTCGATGACGTTGCGAATCCATTCCTTTACGAGTGGCAGGACGAGCGGCACATCGATGACAGCGTTGTTCTCAATCGCAACATACCTATCTTCATCAGTGTCGATTTCAACATCAACCCACTATGCGCACTGGTCATCCAACAGCTGCCGAGGGGCTGCGTGGTGGTTGACGAGATTAAGATTGAGAAAGGCAGCGTTGATGCGTTCTGCGATCACATCGAGCGCATGGGTATCCCAATGGGTCTATTACGCATCACAGGTGATGCAATGGGCAAAGGTGGCACAGTGCAACAGCGCGACAACTCGAGTGCTTACACGCAGATTAAAAGGCGGCTGCACCTCAGCGACTCGCAGATCATCATTCCGGCGAATCCGACGCACTACAACAGCCGCATCGATTGCAATGCAGCACTTCGCAAGTTGGACATCAGAGCCAACTCGGTGCGATGCAAGGGCTTTGTGTTCGATGCAAAACAGGTGCAGTGCGATGCGAACGGCAGTATCATCAAGAGCAACAGAAGAATCTTATCCGAGCGTGCAGATTTCTTAGATTGTTTTCGTTACTTTGTCAACGCAATACTTAAGAGATACCTATGAGCGTATGTTCACCATGTTATGACGCAGGCAGTTATGTGAACGCCTGCCTGACAGAGTTTAGCTTCGGCACATTGCCTGCCGATGACACAGAGTACATTGTTTGGCTGCAACACAATGCAACCAAGAAGATAATGCAGTTCACTGCTACAACTGATGGCGATGGCTACATCAACATTGAAGGCATCCAGTTAGATCCACTTCAAGGTTATACGATATGGGCAACAATAGACGGAGTGCAGCAAGACATCACAGTCGACTTAGAAGTTTACAAGTGCTTATCATTCTCGGCTGCTTCGGTTGGGCAAAGTCCTGTGGTAATTCCATGAGCAAGGTTAGAGCAATACTCGAGGGGTGGTGGTACTACCTAACGAGCAACAAGGCTAAGACGGAGATGAGCAAGCCACGCACTGCAATCTGTTCGCTGTGCCAACATAAGGACAAGGTGCTCAACTCATGCAATGCTTGCGGCTGCTTCCTTCCTGCGAAGACCAGAGTCGAAGATGCGGAGTGCCCATTCGGATACTGGTGACATGGCAGGCTTCATCCATGTGCAAACGAAGTTGATCCAGTTCATGGACACAGAGGATGAACAGCTCAAGGACTTGACAGCGGAGGAGATTGGATGGACAGACTTGCTGATTAACACTGACCAGATTAATTATGTGTTCGATGATAAGTTGGACACGGTTATCATGATGCAGAACGGCAGCCAACTATTTGTAAAAGAATCAATACATGAAGTACATCAAAGAATTAAAAGGACGACTGCGCTCTTTATGGGGCAGTAAGAAAACAACACATAACCTCGTTGAGGTATTCACCCACGAGGGCCACACGTACTACCGATTCCCGAAGGAGGTCAACCTACCACTGGAACGATTCAGCATGTCGATGAGCCTGCTCGAGCGGTTAAGCTCTGGAGTCAGCGGCGGTGAGATGGAGTTGATACTTACCGAGATGGAGAAGGCATTGGGTGCAGGGCTGAGCAATCCAAAGAACGCAGCACTGATTGGCGCATACATCCATGTGATACGTGAGCGGCAAGACACAGTGATACATCGCGACATCTTGCTTAACATTGCAGCAACGTGGATTATCAGAGACGATGAGAATCCCGACATCGTGAACAGCGACATCCACAACTACAAGCTCGAGTTATTTGAGCAGCTGAGCAAGGGAGGGGCGAAAGATTTTTTCTCCGGCTTGGGTATCGATCCGCTGATGCCCTTGTTAAGTATGTCTCCAGAAGACTTTCAGATTTTATGGGAGTACAACCTTCAACAGCAAAGAAACCTAAAGGACTCCTTACTCCGTCTGAGTTCTCACCGAGAGTCAGGGCGCAGAAAGCAGGAGACTACATGAGGGAGCAAGTGATGATATTGAGCGGTGGCAGCGTAGTTGAGTATAATGAGATGATGAGTGGTGATGTTGACTTTTATTTGCGTAAATTTGAAGCCAACATAAAAGCGCAAAAGTAATGGCCACAGCTACCATCCAAGTTGTATACGAAGCGGAGACATCGAGTCTTAAGGCAACCGTCAACGAGATCAATCAGATTAACGACAAGGTAGTAGAGGGTGCGCAGGATTCAGCTAAGAAGGTTAAGGGCTCATTCGATGCCATTGGCAAATCCTTTGAGGCGGCATTCAGTAGCGGCCAAGTAAAGAAGGCACTCGACAACCAGACGAAAGCCATCGATGGGGTAACTAAGTCGGGCAAGAGCTTGACAGGACAGCTCCGAGGATTGAAGCAGGAGCTTGCCAACTTAGAGATTGCTGGGCAAGAAGGCACTCAGGCATTTAATCAGCTACTAACGGCAGCGGCAAAGCTCGAGGATCAGATAGGCGATACAAGAGCACGAGTTAAGATACTTGCATCGGACACCTTTAAGTTTGATGCGGCGGTACAAGCAACCCAAGGACTCGCGGCAGGCTTTGAAGTGGCACAGGGTGCAGCGGCTTTGTTTGGTGGAGAAAGTGAAGACTTGCAAAAGACAATTGCAAAGGTAACGGCAGCGACGGCAGTTGCCAATGGAGTATCACAGTTAGCCAACTTAATAAAGGAAGAAAGCACTATTAAGACTGCGATACTAACAGGAGCACAGACTGCATACAATGTTGTGGTCGGTACATCAACAGGCGCATTAAAGTTGTTTAGGATTGCACTTGCAGCGACAGGAATAGGTCTTCTTATAGTTGCAATTGCCGCACTTGTCGAGAACTTCGATAAGATTAAGGATGCCATCAGTGGCACATCGGACTCAACAAGGGCACTGGCAGGAACATTGGATGCAACGAAGACTGCACTTGGAGATGCAACAGCTCAGACACAAAAGGTCGGCACTGCATTCGAGTTGGCAAGAAAGGGAGTGATAAGCAAGGAAGAAGCATTGCTGACTTACAATGAGACACTTGGTGGCACGTTTGGTAAGACCACCGACTTAAATGTTGCGGAGGCAAACTTTAACAACAAGACATCTGCATACGTTAAATCAGCAGGAGCAAGGGCGCAGGCTCAAGCATTGTTTGCGCAGTCGGCTGTATTAGCAGCAGAGGCAGCAACAGTACAACAACAAGATGTGCAGACTGTTGGCGAGAAAGTAACAGCGTTTTTTGTTAAAGCTTCAGCAATTGCAACGGGTGCTGTAAAAGGTAATTTAGCACAATCGCTTATTACATCACAAGTAACTAATATTAAAGCAGAGCAGTTAGGCAAAGAAAGAGTTAAGAAAGAAAAGGAAGCGCAGGCAGAAACAATTAACAATCTTGCTACATCAAAACTTACCGAGGCTGAAACAATCGAAAACTCCGCAGGCATCATCAGCGAAGCAGAGCAAAAGATAAATGATGATCGTGCTGCAAGGCAAAAGGCGGCGGCAGACAAAGCACTTGATGCTGCAAAGAAAGCGGCAGAGGCCCAGAAGAAAGCAAGGGAAGATTTAGATAAGGCTGCCAATGACGCATTCGTTGCTTCATTGGATGCGCAGTCTAAGATATTAAACGAGAGCAACAACAAGATCATTGAGCTCGAGAAGACATTTGCAGCTGCCAAGTTTAAGGCAGGCAGTGCGGAAGAAATAGCAGCTCAAGAGCAACTAGCAAAAACAATTGCTGAGATAAGAACACAGGAACAAACGCAGTTGGCAGCCATCGACAAGGCGGCTAATGAGAAGCTGTTTAAGGACAAGCTTGAAGCAGCCAAGGCAGCGGAAGGCGCAACATTGCAGCAGCAACTTGCAGCACTGGAGGAGCAAAAGGCCATCGAGCTTTCATTCGCGGAAAGCTTAGGACTAAGTGAGCTCGAGATTGCAACACGCTATGCCACATCCATTGGCAAGGTTAAGACAGACATTGCAGCGGCTGCAATCCAAGACCAGATCAATGTGATTAAGACATTAGAGATTGAGGAGGGCAGTACTTTAGAGCGGCGCATCGAGTTGATTAAGATTGATGCTCAGAAGCGAATCGATGCAGCCAAAGGTAATGGAACAGAGATTGCACTGATTAATGCGGAGACCGAGCAAGCCATCACTGCTGAGACTAAGGCAGAAACTGAGAAGCGAATTGCAAGCATTGAGCAGTATGCTAAGATAGTAACAGATTCATTGGGCTCCATTAATGAGTTAAGCCAAATGGCAAGTGAGACAAGGATTGCAGATATTGAAGCATCCAGTGCGGCTGAGCTCGAAGCAATTAACGCAAGTAGTGACCTTGAACGAGACAAGGTTAAACAGCGTACTGCATTGGCAAAGAGAACGGCGGCAGCTGTTGCATCTGAGAAGACAAAGCAGGCAAAGCAGGACAAAGCACTTGCGATATTTGAGATTGGAGTCAACACAGCCATTGCAATATCAAAAGCTAATACATTGCTTCCTCCTGCTAACATTCCTGCAATCATAGCAGCGGCGGCAGTTGGTGCGGCGCAGTTAGCAATCGCAATTGCTAAGCCCATACCAAAGTTTGCGCAAGGTGGTTTGATTGGCGGCAGATTGCACAGCCAGGGAGGAACGATGATTGAAGCGGAGCAAGGTGAGTACATGGTCAACAGAAGACAAACGTCCAAGCATCGCCGCGAGCTTGATGCAATGAATCACTCGACTGAGGCATTCCGCAAGATGATTGACGAACGATATGTGCGCCCTGCATTGATGGGATACTCGGCAGGAAGACGTGGCAAAGAAGGTGTGACAGTCAATGCATCGCTTAACAGCAAAAGCATGGAGAAAGAGTTGAGAGGTGTGCGCAAGGACTTAAAGAATCGCAATGTGATAGTGAACATCAACCAACAAGATTCGAGATACACATGGCAGTAGATATAAAGTTCCTAATCGATGGAGCTGACAGAGGACAGCCGACCAACGCTGATGATTTCGGTGTAAGCATCACAGAGGATTCAAAGATTAACATGCGCATCGTGTCCTTCGACAATGACCTTGTGTTTGTCGGCGGCACATTCGAGTACATCTATAACAACTTAATTGATACTGGCGGCTGCTCATTGATTACTGTTGAGGTGCAGTACTTATGCGCAGGCATCTGGAAGCGTCTGACCAATGGATACATTGTGGTGAGTGAGTGCACGTTCAACCTTGATAGGTGCAGCGTAAGCACAAAGCTTTATGATGATAGCTTCAGCACCAAGATTAACAACAACAAAAGCATCCCGTTCTTCAGTGATTCCAACATCACAAAGAACTTGCAACCAATTGTGCCGCCAACAGTTTACTATGTCAACCTTTTTAATCCTGCTAACAACGTCTATGAGACAAGTAGCAACACAGGATTCATAACTATCTATGATGCATTCAAGCATCTTATCGGTTGCATGAGTGATAACCTTGTAGGATTTGAAAGCGATTTCTTTGGCAATCAAATAGATGCCTTTGGATATGGCACTACCTTAATGGTAAGCAATGGACGGGCAATAAGGACTGATAGCACTGTGAATACTAACTTGATATTCGAGCAGCTATACGAAGCACTAAACAAGAAGATAAGACTCGGCATGGTAGTACAGCGACAGCCTAATGGCAAGCCATTACTACGCATTGAGAACTATGACTACTTCCAACAGCTTAATGCAGATGTTAATCTTTATGATCAGCCTAACATTATTTTTAATTATGATACGAGCCAGCTGTATGCATCGGTTGACTTTGGCTCCAATCCGTTTTTAAATGACTTTGAATGCGGTGATGACACTCAGCGGTGCTCATTTATTCAGACTACGTTCAGAGGCTTCAGAGATGAGACCTTTGGAGTTTTAGGTGAGTGCAACACATCGAATACATTAGACCTATCATCAAAGGATATAATCTTTGACACTAATGTGATTGAGAACATTTACCGATTTGCATCAGAGGACTATGATACAGATGTCGTGCTTATCGATAGTGATTGGTTTGGCTTTGCGAATCCAATCTTTGCAGCGCAAGGTGATCCATTGGGAGTTGGTGGTCATGTTTATAATTCGGATTATATTAATGAAGAAGTAGCCGTGAACTGGCTTGGTGGTTATCCTAATAGCTTGTATCAATACTTGCAAGGATTTGATCCTGCTGATACTGCATTTAGAGCGGAGTTAAATGTAAGCGGAAGTAATGACCCACAGAATTGGGATATCAACGATGCTGCATTTGAATCATTCTTGTTATTCAATGGGATGCCAATTAAATATCCAAATGAGATATTTGACAATGGCAATAATTTCAATGATGGCAGATATGTAATTCCTTATGATGGCATTTATGAATTTAGAACTCAGATAGTTAAAGGTTTTACATCCTTACCTGGTTCTATTCTTGCCACCTATGCCGCAAGAATTGAAAGGTATGCAACTGATGACACAACATTGATTGAGCAGATACAAGGATTAGCTGTAGTTAATAGTATTAATTCATTGACTCACGTAGATTGTAGAGCAAAATTCATTTGCGTTGCTGGAGACATTATTAGAACCGATATCATAGGAAGATCATCAGATGGAGATAGTCTTACAATTCCTTTGGTTTGGCAGAACGTACAAGAGTTTAGAACCTTCTTTGAAGGAGAAGGTAAACCATTTGACAGAACAGAGCTTGTGCCAGTTGATCCTAATGACATTAGACGATTGCTGTATAAGTTTGACCGACCTCTGCGCATGCAGGAGATTGAGGCAATACTCGACAACACATCGAGGCCAATTAAGTTCGGGCAGTTCGATGATCCACTGCGAGTGATTGAAGGATACATTAACAAGGTAGATATTAAGAGCATCATCAAGCAGGATGCATCCATAACACTTAAATCAAACAAGATACTTCGATGAGCTTTACTTCCATTCCGAATCAGCCTATCATATTTACAAGCAACACTGTTGTCGACTGCCCAGATTGCGGCGGTGACTACAAGCAGCTGCTTGACTTTAACGACCAGGTGTTCTTCCAGGTGCAGTCGACACCTTGCGACTTGTCGGTGCTGTTTAATTACGACACAATCGAAAGTGGATGGGGTGTTCCTGTTGACAACCAAGCATGCTCAACTGCGTTGGATGTTCCAGGTATCTACTGCCAACTGCTTCGCACCAACTTTATATATCAGCTGTATCAAGTGGAGTTCACTATCTTGACATTGGATCAAGGAAGCTTAACTGTTGGGCTTAACGGCTCAAGCACTTATGAGCTGACATTGCCTGGCACTTACACCTTGTACTTTGCTAATCCAACGATGACCAATGACAGCGTGACATTGTGCTTTGCGAGTGAGAGCTGGGTAGGTTGCTTAAGCACTAACGGCATCAAGGTATACGGGCTTGCATCGGAGAATCAGATGAAGGTAGGTATTGTTGATGCGGTGACACTCGAGACGGTTGACCTTATCAGCCCAGTGTACACGGTTAAGGACAACAAGATTACAACTGCATTTGACTTAACAGATGTTGCAATTGGTGAGGGGTGTTACCGACTTGCCATCACTGACTTCTGCACCAACACATGCGGTCAGAGTTATGTTTACAACGGCATCTTCAGAGATGCTACAGGCGGAGTGGCAGGATGGACAACAAGTGGAACTGGAACAGGATCAGTGTCATTAAGCGAAGGAGAAGTTGGATTTAATTTGCCAGATGATGGAGATACGGCAACAATAACTCAGAACATTAGCAATGACTTATGCGATGGATTGCAGTACTATGTGAGCGTGTTCATCGAAAGTAGAACCAACGTGCGCATCTTTGCTAAGATTGGAACAGAGCAAGTGCAAATCACTGGCACTGGATACCAAACAGTCCTCATCACTGCCGATGGCAACAATCCACTCGAGATACTTGTTGCAGAGTTTGGCGGTGCTCCTGCATCTGCGGTGATTAAGCTTGTTGAGATAAGCATCGAAAACGATTCCATTCAGTGGGATCAGTTCAGCGACATCATCAACATCGGTGATTACAATGACGAGTGCAAGTACTTTAAGATTGAAGGCTGCAACGCAGAGGACCAGTTCAACCTTGCATTCGGTGCAAGCTCCTTCTTGCCTGCCATTAGACTTGAAGGGCGTAAGTTCAGAGCGCAGTATCAAACAGAGGTAAACAATTTCCGCTTTGCTTCGGGCAGATATCAAACCACCTATGTTGACCGCGAGAAGAAGTGGACATTTGCATTTGGCAGATTGCCTGAGTATGTGCATGACTTCTTGAGCACCATCTTCTACTATGACAACTGCTATGTTAATGGCGACTTGTACTATCCCATCGATGGCGAGTTTCCAGATATCGAGTACAACGATGCAGACGAGCTCGGAGCATTAAGCATCGACCTTGCTTTAAAGTCATCTAAGGTGCGCAAGACCATTTGCAGCAACACGGATGCTGACTGCTTGCCGAGTATCTTAGACAATGCCGATGAGCCATTCTTGTTGGCGCAAGATTTACAAAGATTGACAACTGAAGATTCTGTTAACTTATATCAAGAATTTATTTTGTAACTTTGCCAAACATAGAGACCAAGTAGGTGTATTGCCGCGACCTATCCAACAGCGAAACAACAATACAAACTCTTATTACAAATGGCCTGTGTATCATATTGCGACACATCCTTGCTTGAGCACGACTTAGTGATCTGCAACGAATATAAACTCGGCGGAGTTTCCGCTATCATTGTCGGTGCTTGTGGCACTGAGCTTGTTGACCCTTCCGATGCTACAGCTGTTGATGCACTTCTTGCATCTGGCGAAGCAAGACTAATCAGTGACATTCGCTTTGCACTTCCTGCGGGCTCACCTATCACTGTTGATTCACCAATCGGTTGCGGTACTTCAATCCGTATCAACGAAGATCGTACTGCAACATTGTACGATGCAAACGTAACTGACGGAAACAGCATCTTCTGGAACGATGTTAACAATCGCCGTATCTCTTGGATACTTGCGTACATGTGCGACAGCGGAAAAGTACTTTATGTAACTGCTCCAGTTGGAATCACTACATCTGCAAACTTCATCTTACCTGAGCAGAACAACGAGCTTCAGCGTTATGAGGTAACTTTCTCTTGGAGAAACAAAAACATTCCTGCTCAATATGATGCTCCTGCTGGAGTCTTCGCATAATGACTGAGGAAGCAACACAAACCACTCAGAGCATCACTCCTTCAACAGGGGTGGTGCTTCTTGCGTTTGGTAAAATACAATACTACTGGGCGGCTTTCAATCTTGCATTCAGCATTAGGAAGCACAGCCCTAACGTGCGCATCACAGTGCTGTTTGATGATGTGCTTAAGGCGGTATCGCAGTGCCCTGAGATTGTAAATTATGTAGAGCACTTTGCAGACATCAACCCTGCCGATATCTACACGAACAATAAACTTGATCCCGGCAAGGTGAAAGTAAATTTATACAAGTACTTGCCATACGAGCGCAACCTCTACCTTGACGTAGATGCAATTGCACTCAAAGACATTCAGCCAATGATTGACGAATTAATTCAGTCGGGCAAAGATTACGTAAGCCATACAGTTGGCTATCATACTATTGACAAGGGGCGCGACTTCAAGGAGATGCAGTGGGCATGGGCTGATAAGATGTGGTCGCATTTCAACTTGCTTGAGTCCTATGTGATGCCTGCCATCAACAGCTCCATGCAGTGGATTGTTAAAGGCTCACAGGCTGAAGCAATCTATCGCACTGCCAAAGACTTGTACTTCAATAATCCGATTGCCATCAAAGACCTTCGCATGAAGTGGGGAGGTGGGCAGCCAGATGAACTTTACATGAATGTCGCACTTGCGATTTGTGGCATTGATCCTGCGCTTAAGAGTTACACCAAAAATAGTGGCAGCGAGGGTGGCATGATTCACTTTGCAATGACCAGGGGCTTAAGCTTCCAAGATATCACCCACAACTACTACTTCCAAAGCTACTACGGAGGCGCAGGATTCACTCCAAGATTCTACATTGACTGGCTTGACAGGATGCTGAGTGCTGACTTCAGGGCAATTGGCAAAAGACATATCTACTTAATTAGCAGAATCGCACAAAACAAATATGCAGATGGAAAAAGGTAAGAGAGGCAGACCAAAGAAGATTGTGACTACTGAGACATTTAACGAGGTTGCTCGCCATGACTGGAACTCTGAGAATGAGTGCGGCTTATTCATGGCAAGCATCATTAAGATGGCAAAGTACAGCACAGTACTTGAGATTGGAGTGTTCGAAGGCGAAACAGCGCAGCATCTTATACAGGCATTGCCGAAAGGTGGGCAGTATGTTGGCATCGACATCAATGACTATCGTACCGATGCGACAAAGCTTTACATGGCAGAGGGTGGCAAGTCGATTGACTTCATCCTGGGCAACTCACTAAGTGAATTGAGCAAGTTACCATCAGCGCACTTCGACCTTATCTTTATTGATGCAGACCATACCTTCGAGCATGTGCTTCAAGAGTTTAAGCTTGCAGAGAAGTTGGTGTCAAGAGGCGGCGTGATAATCTTGCATGACACGATCCACTTGGATGGACCAAGAAAGCTTGTTGAATACGCACAGCATTTTAATTATAAATCCGTCACGCTTAACACTACCGAAGGGCGAGGCATCTCAATCCTACACAAATGAAACCAAACTACTGTCGCACAAGATCATGCGGTTCTAACATAATGGAGAGACCCAATGGCACTAAGTTCTGAGGACATTAACAAGATTGTAAACCGATTCGCGGCTAAGCGAAAGGGTTGGGAGCAGATGACACAATCTACTCCCTTGAATCCTATCACTAAGCAACGAGCATCGAGCCAGTATCCAGAGTATTGGAGCGGCTACAATTATGCCGCTAAGATGTATGATAGCATCTTGCCGCATAGCCGCTCCGATGTTTACCCTGAGCACTTGTTGTCGGTGCGTGCTCCCAATCAAACGGATGCGCAGGCATTGTACATCAAGGCAAACTACAAGGCAACAACCTTGAGCGTGTTTGAGGATTTCAGATCTACAATCAGCAGAGCATTCGCAGATCAGAACTGGAGCATTAGATACTCGCCCGAGTTGGATGAGCGATTCGGTGAGGAGACCTTTCAGCGATACGTTAACAATGAGATTGAGAAGTTTGGCAGCTTGGAGATGTTCGTTAAGAACATGCTTCCAACGCTTAAGCTTGTCGATGCCAATGGTATCATAGCCATCTATCCAGATGACATTCCTTATCTTGACGATGAAGAGTTCGAGGAGCCAGTGATTGGCAACGAGCTGCTTCGTCCAATGCCTACATATTACAACTGCAAGAACATTGTCGGGCAGAAGTTCGGCGAGTATTACTTGGTAATTAGCGATGACCATAGCTATGTTAAGGCAGGCAGCAAGATGGAAGAAAGCGGAATCGTATTATACTTGTACGACCAAGAAGCCATCTACAAGATTGAGCAGAACGGCAAGAAGAGCGACATGACATTCAGCGAGCCAGTGCTTTACTTTCAGCATAACTTGGGATATGTTCCATGTATTAAGCTGATGGGCTCACCTCAACTTATCAATGATGAGATTGCATTCCAATCGCCATTCATTACGGCAGTGCCATTGCTTGACCAGGTAGTACTTGATGAGTCCTACTTGCAGATGAGCAAGGCAACAAGCGCATTCCCTTTCATGGTTGCGCTTGGCGAGATTTGCGAGTTTGTAGATCGCGAAGGGAACCGTTGTAATGATGGGCAGATATTTGACCCAATCAACGGCGGTTATCGCACATGCGGCAGCTGTTCAGGTAGCGGAGTAAAGAGCAGATTCTCTCCAACGGGTATGCTACTAATCAAGCCAAAGACATCTGTAAGCGAAGGAGACACCGGACTGAGCGGCGAGTACTTAAAGTTTGTTAGTCCTCCGATGGACACGCTAACATTCCTGCGTGCAGAGATTGAGCAGCAGATGGCTAAATCAAGACGTATCCTGCATCTTCCATCAAGCGATGAAAGTGGAACTATTGGCGAGTCATCGACTGCAACAGGAAGCCTTAACAAGCTTCGCAGCTTATATGCTTTCATCAAGCCTATCAGCGATCAGCTATTTACCATCTATGAGTTTAGCTTGGTGACAATAGGGAAGATGCGCTATGGCGATTTGTTCGGGGGAGTCAACTTAGTTTATCCTACCTCATTCGACATTAGCACACCGAGTGACTACCTTGCGGTAATCAGCGAAGGAGTAAAGGCAGGAGTGCCTCCATCGATTACGTTCTCCAATGTTTACAACTACATCAGAGCAATCCACTACACCGATGAGGAGACCAGTGCAGTGTACGACCTAATCATCAATGCAGATGAGTTGCTGCTT
>Ga0209668_10000677_pt1 | contig 14125 bp, 11 predicted proteins | sample FrelakmetPLP11PL_FD_187150 | JGI IMG/M metagenome (GOLD analysis project Ga0209668, IMG submission 187150) | Freshwater lake sediment microbial communities from the University of Notre Dame, USA, for methane emissions studies - PLP11 PL (SPAdes)... | ecosystem: Environmental > Aquatic >... | reverse complement strand
GTTGCGGCATCACATTATTGAGCATGGTCACCGTTCCTTGTGCTAATCAAAGGAAACTCAAGCCAACGTACCAGAAGATCGCGGCGATCAGCCCAGCCGCCGGGATTGTAAGCACCCAGGCGACCAGCAGGTTGAAGGTCACCGCCCAGCGCACCGCCTTGACGTCCTGTGCCGCACCGACGCCGACAATGGCGCCGGTGATGGTATGCGTGGTGGACACCGGAATGCCGGCAAAGGTCGCGAGACCGAGGCTGATTGCACCGCCCATCGAAGCGCACGAGCCGCTGACCGAATTAAGCCTGGTGATTTTGGTGCCCATCGTCTTGACGATCCGCCAGCCGCCCATATAGGTGCCCCAGGCAATGGCAGCATAGCAGGAATAGACCACCCACATGGGCAGGGTGGCGACGTCCTTGGTGGCGACGCCGGCGGTGATCAGCAGCAGCCAGATGATGCCGATGGTCTTTTGGGCATCGTTGCCGCCATGGCCCAGGCTGTAGGCGGCGGCGGCGAACAACTGTCCGCTGCGGAACCATTTTCCCGCCTGGTGCGGGGTGCTGTTGCGGAATACCCAGGCGACAAGCACCATCAGCATGCCGCCGATGAAGAAGCCGACCAGCGGCGAGATGATGATGAACGCGAGGATCTTTCCGAAACCCGCCCAGACGATCGGCGCTCCCGAGCCGGCCTTGGCTATCGTGGCGCCGACCAGACCGCCGACCAGGGCATGTGAAGACGACGACGGAATGCCGTAGTACCAGGTGATGATGTTCCAGGCGAGCGCCCCCATCAGGGCGCCGAAAATCACGTAATGATCGACGTAGGTCGGATCCACCGTTCCCTTGCCGATGGTGGCCGCCACCGAGAGATGGAAGACCCAGAGCGCGGCGAAGTTGAAGAAGGCGGCAAAAAGCACGGCCTGCTTGGGTGTCAGTGCACCGGTGGCGACGATGGTGGAGATGGAGTTGGCACCGTCATGAAACCCGTTCATGAAGTCGAATGCCAAGGCCACGAAGATGAGCAACGCCAGCGCCCAGACGCTGATGGTCAGGTGTTCCATTTGCGTGGCCCTCAGGAGTTCTCGATCAGGATTTCTTCGATGGTCTTGGCGGCGTCTTCGCAACGATCCAGCACCTCTTCCTGCAAGGCGTAGAACTCGCGCATCTTGATCGCCGTCCAGATCGAGGTACCGCCATCGAACAGACTCGTGATGGCCTTGCGCTGAATGCGGTCGGCCTGCGATTCGATGGCGTCGATTTCCTTGCACAGATCCGTCGTTTCCTGCTTGCGATCCTTCGCTGGCAGCGAGATCACCGCGCGGTTGAGGCGCATGCAGGCATCGGCGGCGAGCTCGGCCAATTCGCGGGATTCGACGGTCGATTCCTGGATGTTGTACATGCCCACCGCATTGGCGACATCCTGCAATGCGTTGAGTACGTTGTCCAACTCGATGGTCAGGGTATGGATCTGATCGCGGTTGATCGGCGTGGTGAATGAGCGGTGCAACAGCGTGATCAGTTCCGCCTTGATCTTGTCGGCGCTCTGCTCGTTCATGTTGACTTCGGCAACCAGCACCGGAATGTCCTCGGTACCCCTGCCAAGCCCGTTCATCAGGCGAAGCGTTGCGTTGGCGCCAGCCACCACACGATCGGAATGTGCGGCGAGAAGCTCGAAAAACTCCTTGCGTTGTGGCATTAAACTACTGAACATGAAAGGTCTCCCGACGATTTTTGTTACAGGCACATTGCATTCATATTACAACTTTTGCGCAGGAAGGGTGCCACTTCTCGAGCAGGCACAAGTTCGCTGCAACAAGGCAATCCCGTGCGCCCCCAGATCGCCATCCCGTCCGAAGAAGTCCAGATAACAGCCATCCGCGCCCAGGGCGCTGGCGGACAGAACATCAACAAGGTCGCCAATGCCGCGCACCTGCGCTTCGACATCGCCGCTTCATCGCTGCCCGCGGAGGTTCGCGAGCGCCTTCTGAAGCTGGACGACCGGCGCATCAGCAAGGACGGCATCGTCATCATCAAGGCCCAGGAATTCCGCAGCCTCGAGAAAAACCGGACTGAAGCCATGCGCCGCTTGCAGGGACTGGTCGACAGCGTCGCAGTGCTGCCGAAGAAGCGCCGGCCGACCAGGCCGACCCGGAGTTCGGTCGCCAAACGCCTGGCGTTCAAGGACCGCCGTTCGCAGCTCAAGGCAGGGCGCGGCTCGCGCGGGATAGAATAGCGGCCGTGCCCGCGTCGTGGCACCGTTGCCACGCGCATTTCCGGACTTACAGCATGTTACGACTGACCGAAATCAAGCTTCCGCTCGACCATCCTGCAGATGCGCTCCGCGCTGCCATCTGCCAGCGCCTGGGCATCGCGGAAGATGAACTGGTCGGCCACACGGTTTTCCGCCGCAGCTTCGATGCGCGCAAGAAAACGGCGATCGCCCTGATCTACGCGGTCGACGTCGAAATCAGCCACGAAACGGAAGTGCTCGCCCGGCTAGGCGGCGAACGCAACATCATGCCCACGCCCGACACCACGTACCGCTTCGTCACCCAGGCGCCCGCCGGCCTGTCGGCGCGCCCCGTGGTCATCGGCACCGGCCCCTGCGGCCTGTTCGCCGGCCTGCTGCTGGCGCAAATGGGATTCCGCCCGATCATTCTCGAGCGCGGCAAGATCGTCCGCGAACGGACCAAGGACACTTGGGGCCTGTGGCGTCAGGGCAAGCTCGATCCCGATTCGAACGTGCAGTTCGGCGAGGGTGGCGCCGGCACCTTCTCCGACGGCAAGCTTTACAGCCAGATCAAGGATCCGCAGCATCACGGGCGCAAGGTACTGGAGGAATTCGTCAAGGCCGGCGCGCCGGAAGAAATCCTCTACGTCAACAAGCCGCACATCGGCACCTTCCGGCTGGTCAGCATGGTCGAGAAAATGCGCGCCAGCATTTTCGCGCTCGGTGGCGAAGTGCGCTTCGGCGCCAAGGTCGAGGAAGTCGAGATCGACCGCGACACCAGCGGCAACGGGCAGGTACGCGGCGTGCGGCTGGCCGGCGGCGAGCGCATCGCCGCCGATCACGTCGTGCTGGCGGTCGGCCACAGCGCCCGCGACACCTTCCACATGCTCTACGACCGCGGTGTCCATATCGAAGCCAAGCCGTTCTCGATCGGCGTCCGCATCGAACACCCGCAATCGCTGATTGACCGCGCCCGCTTCGGCCCGGCAGCCGGTCATCCGCTGCTCGGCGCCGCCGACTACAAGCTGGTGCATCACTGCGCCAACGGACGCACCGCCTACAGTTTCTGCATGTGTCCGGGCGGCACCGTGGTCGCCGCCACCTCGGAACCTGGCTGCGTGGTGACCAACGGCATGAGCCAGTATTCACGCGCCGAGCGCAACGCCAACAGCGGCATCGTCGTCGACATTTCGCCCGAGGTAGACTATCCCGGCCACCCGCTGGCCGGCATCGATTTCCAGCGCCACTGGGAAGCGAAGGCTTTTGCAGCCGGCGGCGGCGACTATTCGGCGCCCGCCCAGCGGGTCGGCGATTTTCTCGCCGGCCGGCCGTCGACCGCGCAAGGCGGCGTCGAACCCTCCTATACGCCTGGCGTGCGCTGGACCGATCTCGCGCTGTGCCTGCCGCCGTTCGTCGTCGCGGCGCTGCGCGAGGCGCTGCCCGCCTTCGACAGGCAGATTCACGGTTTCGCGATGGCCGATGCGGTGATGACCGGCGTCGAAACACGGACCTCGTCACCGATCCGCATCAAGCGTGGCGACGACTTCCAGAGCATCAACACACGCGGCCTCTATCCGGCCGGCGAAGGTGCCGGTTACGCCGGGGGCATCCTGTCGGCCGGGGTCGACGGGATCAAGGTGGCGGAAGCCGTCGCTCGGTCGATGGTCAACCGGGATTGAAAAAGCGTCCGGCAGTGTCCTATTTCGTCTCCAGTTCCGCGATCAGACGGCTCAGTTCGGGGTTGCCCGGCAACATCTCCGCGAGTTGCTTCGCATAGCGCAGGGCGGCTTGCCGGTCGCCGGTTTCGCGGCTGATCGACAGCAGCGCACCGAGGATGTCGAGATCGTCGGGATGTCGCTTGTTCGCGCTGCGCAGCAGGGCCAGCGCCTGCTCGCGCTTGCCAGCGGAATCGACAGCGATGGCATGCACGTAGGCATAGCGCGCGTTATCGGGGGCCAGCCTCGCCGCTTCGACGAATTCGTTGAGCGCCGCGGCCTTGTCGCCCTTGCGCGTCAACAGCAGCCCGAGGGAATGGTGCAGATCGGCATCGCGCGGCATCGCCGCCAGGCCCCGGCGCAATACCTTTTCCCCTTCCGGTTCGCGCCCGATCTGGCGGAAGGCATCGGCAAGATTGACATAGGCGCCGGGAAATCCCTTGTCGAGCACGATGGCGCGCTCGAACGCGGCAATCGCCTCGTCGACGCGTCCCTGCTGCAGGCGCAGATTGCCGAGGTTGACCTGGCCCGACGGCCAGTCGGCCTCCAGCGCCAGGGCGTTTTCATACTCCAGCAGGGCGGCGGCACGGGCGGCGCGCTTGCCCTCCGGAATCTGGGCATCCGGTATGTCGGCAAGGAGGCGCGCCGCTTCGATGCGCACGCCACGGATCGGGTCGGAGAGCAGCGGCGCGCCACCGAGTATCCGGTTCGCCGGCTCAGCTCTGGCGATCATGCCCAGCGCGGCGACGCGCACCGAGGGGTCGGCATCCTGCAACAGCGCACGCGCCGCGGACAGCGTACCGGGGTTGGCATGGGGCTGCGCCAGTGTCGCTGCCGTCGCCCGGACGATTGCCGGCGCCGTCGGGCTGGCGGCGAGTTCGAGCAGGCCGGGCAAGGCGCGTACGCCCTGCGTCTCGCCGGCGTGCAAGGTGCTGCCGTAGTGCGGGCGCTCGCGCCAGCGCTTGCCATACCACTGGTCCATGGCACTGGCTGCCCACTGCGGCTTCCTGTCGGTGTGGCACTGGGTACAGGCGTTGGGACTGCCCAGCGTCATCGAAAGATCCGGGCGCGGGATGCGCAGGCTGTGATCCTGGCGGGCGTGGATCACCATGTAGTTCTGCGTCGGCATGTGGCAGGTGATGCACTGCGCCCCCTTGCCGCCCGCCGCATGGCGGTGGTGTTGCGGAGCGTCGAACTCGGTGGCGGCATGGCAGCGGGTGCACAGCGCATTGCCTTCGGCGCGCAGTTTCTGGCTGTGCGGCTCGTGGCAATCCATGCAGGTGACGCCATTCTGGTACATCCTGCTTTGCAGGAACGAGCCCCAGACATAGACCTCTTCGCGCTGCTGGCCGTCGGCATGGTAGTTGGGTGCAGTGAGCATCGCCAGGCGATGGCTGTCTTCCAGCGGCGCCCCGGGGGTCCGGTCTTCGCTCAGAGTCGAGCGGCGGGCGTGGCAGGCGGCGCAGCTGTTCATTGCTGCAGGATCTGCCGGCTTGTCGCGCACGGCAAATTTCGCTGCGTCGCCCGGGAATTTCCAGGCTTCCTTCCAGCGGCTTTGCAGTGCGGGCAGGCCCTTGCTGTCACCGGCGGCATACGGCGGCTTGGCCTGTTTGGCCCAGTCGACGTGAGCGGATGCCGGACCGTGACAGGTTTCGCAGGCGACGTTGATTTCGCTGAACGTCGTCTTGTAGGTCTGGCTGGCCGCGTCGTAGCCCTTGTGCAGATTGGTCGAATGGCACTCGGCGCACTGCAGGGCCCAGTTGTGATAGACGCCCGTCCAGTGCAGGGGGTCCGTGTAGTCGGTCTTCTGCTTGGGATAAAGATGAAACCAGCGCTGGCCGCCTTCGCTTTTCGGGCGGCTATCCCAGGCAATCGGCAGCGCCTGGTAACGTCCGCCCGGAAACGGGATCAGATACTGCTGCAGCGGATAGAGCCCGAAGGTATAGGCGACTTCGTAGTCGGCCAGCTTGCCGTCCGGGCCGTCGGTGCGCACCATGAACCTGTCGCCGCGTTTGAAGAAGGTGGACTCGACGCCATCCTTCCTGAACTTCGCGTCGGCAAAGTCGCCGAGCACGCTGGTCGCCGTGGCTTCCTGCATCGCCAGTTGGTGGTGCGAACCTGACCACGCCTTGAATTCGCTCTCGTGGCAGGTCTTGCAGGATTCGGCGCCGACGTAGGTTGCGGGAACGCTGCCTGGCGCGGTATCGGGTGCGACAGCGGCAACGACCGAAGGTGACGAGGCAGGCGGCGTCGGGGTAGCTGAGACAAAGAGCAGCGCGGCGCCGGCGACCAGCACCGCAAGCACCAGAGCGGCGGAGACAAAGCGCCGGCGCGGCGCTCTCGGCACTTCGTCTGGCATCCGCTCCAGGCTTGGTCGCCTGCCCTTGGGCCTGCGCTTTCTGCTCATCTTGCGCGTTTCTTGAGGGTGGCACCCCGAGGCTTACGCTGCCGCTGACCGGGACGCTTGATGTCCTCGGCCGGTTTCGGCTTGGGCACCAGCAGGTTCCTGCCGGCACCGGCTGCCGCCGCCCGATGCGCCAGCAGGGCTTCCCGGAGTTGTTCCGGGTCAAGCTGGATGGCGTCATGTTCGCCGCTGACGCGATAGTCGGAGAGACGGTCCCTGATGATGAACAGGCGCTCGGCCGTATCGGCCTTTCTGGGCAGCCCCTCGACGATTTTCTGGGCCGCGGGGGGCAAGGCGAGTCCGCCGTCAAGTTCGACCAGCAATCCGTTGACGGCGAGCCGCGCAACCGCCTCGCTCAACTTCGCTTCCGCCGGGATGTTGCCCTGCAGCAGGTCGATAGCCGCCATGATCTCGACCAGCGCCGCCGGTCGTCTTTTCGCGGAAAGTGCCGTGGCCAGCAGGAGCAGTGCATCAACATCGTGAATCGGCGTCATGGGCGAGTTTTGAATACCTGGCGTGGATAAACCCGAAGTATGCACCGCGTTCCGCCCAATCCGGTAGTCGGAGAACGCCTGCGTTGCGACTCGCAAACCGAATGTCACACACCTCTGCCTTCCGGATGTATTCTTCGATCCCTATCGACGCGGTGAAATCGAATTGGTGCCTTCTAATAATGAATGACGTGGTCTTGAACCGGGCCGATCTCGCGGATGCCGAACTGCCCGCCTATCAGGGGATTCAGCTTGACCAGGTAACCCTCGTCGTTTCCGGCGCGCTGGCGGCGACGGCCCTGAAAGCGCTGATGGCGGCGGATGCCATCGGTTTCGACACCGAGTCCAAGCCGACCTTCCACAAAGGCGAAGCCTCCACCGGCCCGCATCTGGTCCAGCTCGCCACCGATGCCCATGCCTACCTGTTCCAGATTTCGCAGGCATGCGACGTCCGGGCCACGTTGCAGGAAATTCTCGAATCGCCGGCTGTCGTCAAGGTCGGGTTCGGTCTCGGCAACGACCGTAGTGTGCTGAAAGCCAGATTTGACATCGAACCGAACAGGCTGCTCGATCTTGGAGAAAAGTTGCGTGGCCCCGGGCATCGCGGCACGGTTGGGGCGAAAGTGGCGGTCGCGCACTTTTTCGGGCAGAAATTGCAGAAATCCAAGAAGACCGGCACCAGCAACTGGGCCAGCCCCAGCCTGAGCGAGCGCCAGCTGCTCTACGCGGCGAACGACGCCCATGTCGCGCTGCGCCTCTACCGCGCCTGGCTGTTGAGCGGCGCGCAGGAAGCCTGACATCCGGGCGCGATTTCCCGCGCGCCGGCTCAGGCAAAGTCCCGGACGCCATGCAATGGGTTTAAGATTTCGTCATTACTCGCCCGAATTCGGCAAACATCAGGACAACAGGTACGCATCGAGATGCAAACAGCCATCCCTGCCGGCTTGAAGCCATTGCTTGGACGCAAACATGTCCCCGGCGATTTCTGGGGTGCGCTGGCCGCCATGCTGGTCGCGCTGCCGGCGTCGATTGCCTTCGGCGTCACGATTTACGCGGCCATCGCCCCGAGCTACGCGGCCATCGGTGCGCTGGCCGGCATTATCGGCGCCACCGTGATCGGCCTCGTCGCCTCGACGCTCGGTGGTACCGACCGCCTCATCAGCGCCCCCTGCGCGCCTGCGGCGGCGGTGCTTTCAGCCTTCGCGATCGAACTGACGAGCCAGGGCGTGGCGCCCGAGATCATCGTGCTGCTGCTGATCCTGCTCGGCGTGCTGGCCGGGCTCGTGCAACTGCTGCTCGGCTTCATCGGCATCGGCCGCCTGATCAAGTACATCCCGTATCCGGTCGTCAGCGGCTATCTCTCCGGCGTCGGGTTGATCATCATCGGCAGCCAGATTCCGAAATTCGTCGGCGCGCCCGTCGAAGCCGGCTGGTGGACGGCATTGATGTCCCCCTGGGCCTGGGACTGGCGGAGCCTGGCCATCGGCATGGCGACCGTGCTGGTGGCTGTCATCGGACCCAAACTGACGAAAAGGGTACCCGGAACCATCCTCGGCGTCGTCGCCGGCTTGCTGACCTACATCGGTCTGGCGACGCAGGATCCGAAGCTCTGGGAGGTAACCGGCAATCATCTGGTCATCGGCGCGCTGGGTGCCTCGATGGAGGGTTATTTTGGCTCGATTGCCGGGCGCTGGCATGAGATCGGCGACCTCCGCCTGGGTCAGATCGCCGGCCTGCTCGGCAGCGCGCTGACCCTTGCCGCCCTGCTTTCGATCGACACCCTGAAGACCTGCGTCGTCATCGACCAATTGACGCGCACCCGGCACCAGCCCGATCGCGAACTGGTGGCTCAGGGGATCGCCAACATCGCATCGTCGGCGGTGGGCGGCATCCCCGGCGCTGGCACCATGGGCGCCACCCTGGTCAACCTGAACAGCGGTGCCAAAACTCGCGTCTCGGGCGTCCTCGAAGGACTGCTGTCGCTGGTTGCTGCGCTCGTCTTCGGCTCGTTTCTGGCCTGGGTGCCGGTCGCCGCGCTGGCCGGGATCCTGATCGTCATCGGCGTCCGCATGATCGATCGCGAGCCGCTGCGCTTCATCGAATCGCGCGCCACCGTCTTCGATTTCGCCGTGGTGCTGGCCGTCATTATCGTCGCCCTGACCATCGGCCTGATTGCCGCCTCGGGGGTCGGCGTGGGGATGGCGATCATTCTCTTCGTGCGCGAACAGATCGGCGGCTCGGTTGTCCGGCACAAGGTCTACGCCAATCAGATGTCGTCGACCTGGTACCGCCCGGAAGCGGAAATGCGCGTCATCGAGGAAAAGGGCGACCAGGCTGTCATCTTCGAACTGCAGGGCAGTCTCTTCTTCGGCACCACCCAGAAACTCTATGGCGAACTCGAACCCGAACTCAGCAAACGCAACTATGTCATCCTCGATCTCAAGCGCGTGCTGTCGGTCGACGTGACCGCCGCCCACATGCTGTGCAACGTGCGGGACGCCTTGCAGGAGCGTGGCGCGATGCTGCTGCTCTCGGGCGTCAGGGAGAAATTGCCCAACGGTCGCAATTTGCGGGAATTCCTCGAACAGACCGGCGTGGTCAGCCCGGACGACAGGGCGGTGCGCGTTTTTCCCGTGCTCGACAGCGCCATCGAGTGGGTCGAGGAGCGCATTCTCGGCGAGCGGGAAGCGCCGGCTGAAGAGGAAGCGCCGATCCAGTTGCAGGAAATGGACCTGTTCAGCAATCACAAGGACGAAACCCTGAAGGATCTCGAGGCCCGGCTGGAAATGCACACCTTCAAGGCCGGCGAGACGATCTACGCCCTCGGTTCCGCCGGCGATGCGATCTACTGGATACGGCGCGGCGCGGTTCGCATCTTCGCGCCGCTCGGCGCCGGCAGGATAAGGCATGTCGCCAGTTTCGGCCGCGGCGACTTCTTCGGCGGCCTGGCCTTTCTCGACAACCGCCCGCGCGGCAATGACGCAGTGGCGCTCACCGATACCGAGGTCTACGTGCTGTCACGCGAACAATTCAACCTGCTCGCCGAGGAGCACAAGAAGCTCGCCTTCAACCTGATGAAGGCCCTCGCCCGCGCACTCGCCCTGCGCCTGCGCCATGCCGACAGCGAACTGACCATCCTGCAGGAGTATTAGCGGCGCGTTTCAGGCACGCCAGCGCCGCGCGACACCAACCGCTTCGCGCCAGCGCTCCATCCGCGCCAGGCGCTCGGCATCGCCGATCCGCGGTTCGAAGCGTCTTTCGAGCTGCCACTGCGCGGCAACCTCGTCCCGCCCGGACCACAGCCCGACCCCGATACCCGCCAGATAGGCCGCGCCGAGCGCGGTCGTTTCGGTGATCCGCGGACGCAGGACCGGCACCCCGAGCAGATCGGCCTGCAATTGCAGCAGCAGATCGTTGCCGGCCGCGCCGCCATCGACGCGGAGTTCGCTCAGCGGGATACCAGAGTCGGCCAGCATCGCACCCGCCAGATCCGCGCTTTGCAGGGCGATGGCGTCGAGCGCCGCGCGCGCGATGTGCGCCCGCGTCGTGCCGCGGGTCATGCCGAGCAGCGTGCCGCGCGCCTGCGGATCCCACCACGGGGCGCCGAGGCCGGCAAAGGCCGGCACCATGACTACGCCGCCACTGTCGGGAACACTGCCGGCCAGTGCCTCGACATCGGCCGCGCGGGCGATGATGCCGAGACCGTCGCGCAACCACTGGGTAATGGCGCCGGCCATGAAAATGCTTCCCTCAAGCGCAAATTCGCGCTCGCCGCCACAATCCCACGCAATAGTCGTGAGCAGGCCATGGCTCGACTCGGTCGCGGTCGACCCGGTATTCATCAGCATGAAACAGCCGGTGCCATAGGTATTTTTTGCCTGGCCGGGCAGAAAACAGGCTTGGCCAAAGGCCGCGGCCTGCTGGTCGCCGGCGATTCCCGCGAGCGGAATCGCGGCGCCGAACAAGCCCGCATCGGCGCTGCCGATCACGCCGCAACTGGGAACGACTTCAGGCAATACCGCGCGCGGAATGTCGAGCAGACCGAGCAGTTCGTCGTCCCAGTGGCCACGGCGAATGTCGAAGAGGTGCGTGCGCGAGGCGTTCGTCACATCGGTGACATGGCGACGCCCGCCCGTAAGCTGCCACGTCAGCCAGCTATCGACGGTGCCGAAAGCCAGTTCACCGCGTTCGGCGCGGACACGCGCGCCGGGAATCGTATCAAGCAGCCAGGCCAGTTTGGTGCCCGAAAAATAGGGGTCGAGAACCAGCCCGGTACGCTTCCGGAACAAGGCTTCATGGCCGGCGGCGGCCAGTTGTGCGCAATGATCGGCGGTGCGCCGGTCCTGCCAGACGATCGCCCGGGCCAGCGGCCGGCCGCTCGCGCGTTCCCACAACAGTGTGGTTTCGCGCTGGTTGGCGATGCCGATGGCGACCAGCGCGTCGATCGCGATACGGCTTTGCGCAAGCACTTCGCGAGCGCAGCCAAGCTGGGTCTGCCAGATTTCCTCCGGATCATGCTCGACCCACCCGGGCTGCGGAAAATACTGGGTTAACTCGCGCTGGGCGGTCGCCACCCGGCGGCCTTCGGCATCGAACAGGATGGCGCGCGAACTGGTGGTGCCCTGATCAAGGGCGAGCACGTATTGCATCGGCTTGTCTCCGTCTCGTGTCGCGTCCCGGCCGCAAACGCGATGCGCAGCGGCCATGAAGAGTACGCCGGCAATTTTGCCACGGCTTGCCGCAGTTTCAGCGAACAAGCCTGATGCGCAGCGCTGCGGATTTGCTTTACCATAGACTCCGCGACGGCATCACGAATTCTGCCTTGTTGTTGATGAAGCAGGACTTCGACCCGCGTATCGTCTTCCCGAAAGGCCTGGGCACTTTCTCCCGCAGCCGTTGTCATGCAACAGGAAGGAATCGTAGATGACGCCCAGCCCACCCGAAGCAAAACCCGAATCAGGCACCGATGTCGCGGCAAGCCTTGCTGCGATCGCCAGGGTTCCCATCGGCGCGCCCATCACCTGGCTGTCGAAGGGGCTTTCCGACCTTTATGCCGCCCCCACTGCCAGCCTGTTCTACGGGGTTGCCTTTGCCGTCATGGGCTGGGCCATTGTCTTCTTCTACGGTCACGCCTACTCGCTGACCGTCGCCCTGATGGCCGGCTTCATGTTGCTCGGCCCCGGTCTGGCGATGGGGCTTTACGGGCTTTCCCGCCAGCGGGAAGCGGGCCAGGTGCCGCGACTGCAGCCATCGCTGTCCATCTGGAAGGCCAATCTCTCCAATCTGGGCATCTTCGCACTGGTGACCGGTGTTGTGCTCCTGGTCTGGGCACGGGCATCGCTGGTGGTTTTTGCCGTTTTCTATTCCAGTGGCCTGCCGACGGCAAGCGATTTCCTGCGCGAACTCCTCTCATTCGAAAACGTGGAATTCGTGACCGCCTACCTGATCATCGGCAGCGGCTTTGCGGCGTTCATCTTTTCGATCAGCGTCGTCGCGGTGCCGCTGATGCTCGATCGCGACAAGGACGCGATCAGCGCAATGCTGCTCAGTATTGCCACCGTTGCGAAAAATCCGTTGCCGATGCTGTTGTGGGCCTGCCTGATCGTCATGCTGGCCGGCATCGGCTTTGCAACGGCGTTCACCGGTCTGATCGTCACCATTCCCATCCTTGGCCATGCCACCTGGCATGCCTACCGCGCCCTGGTTCCGCCGGACGCCCGCTGACTTGTCTTCACAACGAACACGGGGCTTCGCTCTTGCTTGATTTGGCAGGACTCACTCGCCAGTTCAATGGCCGCAGCGTGCTCAGGGATATTTCCCTGCATCTGAAGGCTGGCGAGTATGTCGCCATCGTCGGCGAATCCGGCGTCGGAAAATCAACCCTTCTCAACCTCGTCGCCGGACTCGACCGCCCGGACAGCGGCCTGCTGGTGCTCGATGGCGTCGATTACGCGCAACTCGACGAGGATGCGCTTACCCGTCTGCGTCGTGACAAGCTGGGTTTTGTCTTTCAGGCTTTCCATGTCTTGCCGCATCTCACCGTGCGCCAGAATGTGGCGCTCCCGCTCTGGCTGCAAGGCCTGCACGGCAGCGCGGCGGATGAACCGGCGCAGCAGTTGCTGGAGGCAGTCGGTCTCGGCGACCGGGCGGCAAGTTGGCCACGCGAGCTTTCCGGCGGCGAAATGCAACGGGTGGCGATCGCCCGCGCCCTGGTTCATCGCCCACGCCTGGTGCTGGCCGACGAGCCGACGGGCAATCTCGATCCGGCCAACGGCGCCAGGGTACTGGCGCTGCTTGGGGAGCGCATCCGTCAGGCCGGGGCGATCGGAATTCTCGTTACCCATTCGCTGGAAGCTGCTGCCACGGCGGATCGCGTGCTGCGCCTGACCACGACCGGGTTGCACGGGTGATGAGACTGGCGCCGGTTTTTCTGGGCTCGCTGGCCCGGCGCCGGATGGCAACGCTTTTTTCCTTTATCGCGATCGTCCTCGGCGTCGCCTTGGGCATGGCCGTGCAGGCGGTGCACGAGGCGGCATTGAACGAGTTCGGCCGTGGCCTGCGTGCGCTGGCCGGCGAAGCGGATTTGCAGGTGGTCGGGCCGCGTGGCGGCTTTGACGAAAACCTCTACGCCATGCTCGCCAGCCGCCCCGAAGTAGCGGCAGCGAGCCCGCTGCTGGAACTGGAAGTCAAGCGCACCGGCACCGAAGAAACACTGCAATTATTCGGGGTGGACGTCTTCGCGCTGGTCGGGGTGACGCCGGTTCTGTTGCCCAGGCCATCCATCATGGCAGAGCGCTTTGCGACCCTGGCCGACGACAGTGTATTTCTCAGTGCCGCGGCGCAGTCCGCCCTCGGCCTCAAGGCGGGCGACAGCGTCGACTTTCAGGCCGGTACGCGAAGTACCAGTTTCAAGATCGCCGGCGACATACCCGGTGCAGCGGAGAACCGCCGCCTTGCCCTGATGGATATCGCGGCCGTGCAGTCCCGTTTCGGCAAGCTTGGCCGACTGACCCGCATCGATCTGCGGCTAGCCGATGGCGTGCCGCCCGAGGCGGCCCGGTCAGCGCTGCAGGCGCTGCTGCCCGCCGGGGTGCTGATCGAGGCGCCGGCAGCCGCGGCCGATCAGGCGGCCAACCTGTCGCGCGCCTACCGGGTCAACCTGACCATGCTAGCGGCCATCGCGCTGCTGACCGGCGGCTTTCTTGTTTTCTCCGCGCAGGCCCTCTCGGTGGTCCGGCGGCGCACCGAGTTCGCCTTTCTACGCGCCCTTGGCCTCGCACGCCATA
>Ga0209668_10000675_pt1 | contig 14169 bp, 11 predicted proteins | sample FrelakmetPLP11PL_FD_187150 | JGI IMG/M metagenome (GOLD analysis project Ga0209668, IMG submission 187150) | Freshwater lake sediment microbial communities from the University of Notre Dame, USA, for methane emissions studies - PLP11 PL (SPAdes)... | ecosystem: Environmental > Aquatic >... | reverse complement strand
CCCCTCCGGGTAGTGGTGGTGCTTCTGGTGGTGGTTTTGGTGCTCCTGCTCCCCCTCCGGGTAGTGGTGGTGCTTCTGGTGGTGGTTTTGGTGCTCCTGCCCCCCCTCCGGGTAGTGGTGGTGCTTCTGGTGGTGGTTTTGGTGCTCCTGCTGGTGCTCCTGCTGGTGCTCCCCCTCCGGGTGCTGGTGGGGATTCCACTGGCTGCGTTCCTTCTTCGTCCGATGATACCACTGAGTTCAGTCCTCCCCGCGATGAGTCTTCGTCAGACGATGATGCTACCACTGGGGCCCAGGTGCGTCGTGATTCCGTCCAGTAATCTGAGTCATCTGAGTCATGCGACAAGTCTGTTTGCGATGATTGTGGTGGGGGATGAGCTACTTCGTCTTCATCATTCGATGCCTCAGTTAAGGCTATCCTCTCACGTATATCTGCGGCAGTTATGGGTAACCGATCGTTTGAGACACGTCTACGACTCTGGCTAGCCTTATAACCCGCAAACAAGCTCGCGGCAGCGATCAGCAGCCCACCACCAGCCGTCAGGCCGACAACGGCTGGGTCATAGGCGAACCGATTCGTGTCTGGTAACTCCAAAATCATGACATAATTACCTTTATCATCGTCATATATACCGACATTGTCGTTCGGTAACGTGAAGCGCATTTTCAATTTAGAATAGTCAGCGCTCTTCATCGAAAAAAAGTCCAACATCAAGACGCTGCACAGCGAGCGGCCTCCTTGGTCTCCTAATTCGATCAAATCGGCAATCGCGTCGCCTCGCAGCATGTACCAATGCTTGCTCTTGAGCACCCACACAGACAATGAACGTAAGTCTGTGATCTTGTCACACACACCAGGTCCGTATTGGCGCGTATAGTTGTTCTCGACCAAGAATTGACGCAATTGGGCTTCAGTCTGCCTTTCCAACTCCATCGTTGCAGGTGAGAACTCAGATGGAGTTGATTTACGCGCTCGAGTGTCCTTATCCACGAGCCTACGAGGTTTCTCTTTAGTCTCGCTGACCTTTGATTTGTGAACGGGCTGTGATTCCAACTCCCACGGTGCTGGAAGAGTGTCTATGTGTATATCTCTACGATTGTTATCTCTGGATCCACTAGCTTTTAGTTTTTTAACGGACGGTGATTCTATCTCCCAGGGTATTGGAACCTTCTTTGGCTTCGAATTTGTATGTGATCGCTTCTGGTCCTTATCTCGAGCTAATGCTGGGATCTTTACGGAGGTTTTTTTTCTGCTTGATGTTTTACTTGATTTTTTACTCGATTTGGCGCTACGCGGCTTTGACTGCTGACCCCCCGAAGGAGTTTCGTTGCGTGGTGAGCGCTTTTTCATTTCTGTTTTTCTTGACAGCGTCTATTTTTTTTGTATCTTGGTTTATCATCCGGCACACAAAAAAAAATCGGTTGTACAATGTGTTAATAAGTTTTCAGTGGCGTAAGCGTCGCCTCATCGGTGCAGGTTAGGGACAGAATCCGAGTTTTTTGTCTCGGGTGATAAGAATGAAAAAACATGTTCGATCTTTTTTATTGGAGTGTTGTTTACACGTTAAAAAAATTGTGAGCATGTTGAGCAAACAATAAAAATGTCTGCTGCGCTGCCGGGCGTACTGCTACGCCTCATTGGCGAATACGTCGTCGACAGTATCGGGGTCTTGTTTACGCTGCTGGAAATCGACGACGATTGGCGCCGAGGACTCGAGCATCCGACTCTGGTATCTCACTTGCGCTTGAGGTTTTCACCTGGTTTGCTCGCCTGGTTGGGCCTTTTCACGCCAGGTATCAGAAGTTTAGATTTTTCCGAACAAGTCACCGACAACCAGTTGGAAGAGTTAAGCCTCTTGACCGGGGTGTGCGAGCTTAATTTCAGCGACTGCTGTTTTATCACAGGCACGGGCTTGAGCGCTTTACGAAGCAATACCATTCACACCCTCAAATTACCATGCTGCCGTTCGTTGTCTGACCAAGGGTTGATGGCCCTTGCGCATTGCACGTCGATCAAGCACCTGCAGTTGTGCGGATGCCCATGTGTGACTGACAAGGGTTTAGTAGTACTGTCCAATTTCGCACAGCTCGAATGGTTAGACTTGGGCGGCTGCTCCAAAATTACAGACATTGGCACACGCAGTTTGGCACCGTTGCGCCATCTGCAAAGCTTGACATTGCGACACTGCCACCGCCTCATGGACCTCTCGTTCTTGTCCGATTTTGACACGTTGAAAATGCTAGATTTGTCATGGTGCACGTCCATCACAGACGAATCTATTTTACCCTTGGCGCGTGTATCTGGTTTGCGCAGCTTGAACTTGCGTGGCTGCTACCAACTGACTGACGACGGTCTCCAACCGCTCACGGCTCTCGAGCTGGACGTGCTTAACGTCAGCGGCTGCGTCAACTTGACGATGACCACCATCCGAATGCCAGCCACGCTGCAAGAACTCTACGCGTCTGGATGTGACCGTCTCCAAACTTTGGAGATGGTGGAAGGCTTAAGCAATTTACGAAAGCTCCACCTCGACGACTGCCTGAAACTCGATAGCTTGCGCCCTTTGATGTTTTCGACCACCATCCAACTATTAGACCTGGTAGGCTGTGTTGGTATCACTGATTTAGACCCTTTGGCCCAGCTGAAGTCTCTGGTCGAACTGCGCTTAACCAATTGCAGTGCGATCACGAACTTATCTGCTTTGGCGCCGCTGAATGCGTTGCGTGCGTTGTACGTCCAATGGTGTGACATCCAAGACGACAGTCTGCAGGCACTGTCCGTGCTTACGCGACTGCGTGAATTGAGCCTGTTCGGCTGTGGTAAAATCACGGACCGTGGTCTGCACACTCTACAGTGTTTAACAGGAATGCGGCGTTTAGACTTGGGCGGATGCCGTCAGCTCAGCGATGCAGGCTTGACGAAGTCCCTGTCCAACATGTCCAGGCTGAAAGATTTGTCGCTGGGCGACAGTCCGGGCGTCCAAAACCTCGACATCCTCTCCCGGCTGCCGAATTTAGTCCACTTGAGAGTGTGCGATTGCCCACTAACTGAACAGGCCATGAAGAACATCGGAGCGTTAGCAAAACTGAAAACATTGTGCTTGACAGGTTGCAAAGATTTCGAAGACGCTAGTTTGATGCATTTGGCGCAACTGCCGCTCGAACGCTTGGATTTGGAGGCGTTCGACGCGATCACGGACGCAGGTTTGTCAGCGCTGTTAAACGACCTCACAGACTTGCATTCCGTGTACATCTTCAACTGCAAGCACATCACAGACGTTGCTATGCCTGCGTTAGGCACCATTTTCGCTGGATGATTAAAAAAAGAGTTTTTTATAATTCTTTCACAAAGAGATCAGTTGCCTCATCATCAATAAACCATGCTTCGTAATTTTGCGGCAATGGTTGCTGTAAAGCACGTCGAGCTTTTTGCACTGCACCAAATTGAGCAAGCTGGCGTCAGTGACCCTCACGCAGCCCGATACATTGAGCCAGCGCAGCGAAGTCACTGATTGCAGTGGGGCCAAAGTCTCGACGCCGCGGCATCGGCTCAAGTCCAAATTAGACAGGTTTTGCAGAGCGCGCAACGCATTCAGGCCAACGTCTGTGAGTTTCCGGCAACTGTCCAAGTGCAAAGACCGCAAATCAGGCATGGACAAGAGAGCAAAAAGGCCGGCGTCTGTGATGCCTGTCAAGTAACTCAAATTCAGCACGCGCATCTCTCGCAGCCCAGAGAGCGCATGCAAGCCTGCGTCTGTCACTGCGTTGCAGCCTTGTAGTTCGAGCGTCTGGAGCTGGCTTAAAAACGCTAAGCGCGCAACACCCGCGTTTGTGAACTGGATGCAGTTGTTGAGCGATAAGTGCTTCAGATTCAATAGTTTGGCCACTTCAGAGAGGCCTTGGTCAGTGAGGTCCGAGCAAGCGTTCAAGTCCAAGTGCACGAGCTCTGGCACGCACGCCAAATGCTCTAAACTCTGGTCGTTGACCATTGGACAGTTGCTCAGGTCTAGCGTGGTTAAGCTTTTGCACGCGCTCAAAGCAGACAAGTCATGCAGCAAAGAGCAGAAGCGCAGTTCGAGCCTCGCGAGCTTGTTGAGCGAGAAGTTTAAGCCAACGTGCGTCAGTCTGGAATGGGACAGCTCCAAACACTCGAGTTGTGGCAGGTTTTTCAAGCCGTACTTCAGAGCTTCGGAAGCCAGCTCAGTGTGCGGCGCGTATACCACACGCAAAGCGGGCATGTCCGACAAAGCGCCTAAGTCTCTGAGCCCGGTGCAGAAAACAAGCTTGATCTCGACCAAACCTTTCAAGTTACCGAGCGGGCTCAAGTGGGTGATGTTAGAACAGCCAGACAAGTTCAGAACCTTGAGCTTCGAACAGCGGGTGATGGCGGGCAAGCAGGCATCCGTCAAAGGTCTGCAAAAGCCCACATCCAAGTCGTACACGTTCTCAGGCAAGAGACGCAAGACCGAATCCGTTAACGCACAACCGCTGAGGGCCAAGAAGCCCAAATTGTGCATGCTTGCCAGCGAGTTCCAAGAGCGCACGCCGCTGCACCCACTCATCTTGAGAGTTTTCATGTTCGGCATCAGCGGAAGGCGCTGGATTTCGAAGCAGCACGAAGTGTCGAGAGTTTTCAGTGCAGGCAGACTCTCAAGGCCGCTCAAATCGCTGACTTTAGAGCACTCGTTGAGGCTCAGAGTCTCCAGGTTGACCAGGAACGAAATGATGTTGATGGTCTCGTTGTTGACGGTTTTGCACTGTGACAAGTCCAGCTCGCGGAGCCCGGTCATAGCCTTCAAACCGCGCATCAGCGGGGTGGCGGATAAGAACTTGACGTCGCGAACTCCAGTAACCATGGCGCCCAATCCAGGAATGTCCGCGGGTCGACGCAAAGTCACGGCCATAGCGCTCAGCATGTGTGGCAATCTCATGACTCTCCGGAAGTGGCGGCTGATGAGCTGCAGAGCCAACACACCTGGCAAGGACGATTCCGAAAACGAGATCACGATCTGCAACAAGTCGGTAGGCAAGCGAACGAGAGCGGGTTCGGTTTCCACGCATCGGCGCTTCATTTGAGACAAAAAACTACACGCAAGACCGCAAACTTGAAAAAAAAACTCAAGTACATTTATCGTCTACATTGCTCTGCAATAACACGTATGTCAACACGCATAGAAAAACTACTAACAGTCTCAGCAACTTGTCCTTCGTGGTTTTCGGACACCAGAAAAGGCCCACGCATGCGTCTAAGAAAAAAAGCCCAGTCACTATGTACCCAGCTATGGTGGCAGCCTCCTGAGATACCATGACGCTGGATCCTTTGTTTTTTAAAAAGGATAACCCACGAAAAAAATATACGTGTTTGGATGTGATGTTTTGGCAGTTGATGAAAAAAAATGAACCGTTATGGAACTCGAGTCAACGGTTTTTTTTCTTTTAATTTTAAAACGTCCGGTCCCCATTTTTTTAAAAAAATGTATACGCGGCAAAAAAAGACTGCGGTCTCAAATCGTTTGGACGGGAATGGGTTTTGTTGGCTTAAAAAAAAGTTTTGGTCTCATGAAGTCTCGGGTGGTTTTTCTTTTGCGAGCACGGTCGATTCGAATTTTTGCAGCACTGGTAAAAAGTTGATGTTGGGTCTGAACACGTCCGGCTTGCGAGCTTGCATGTATCGCACGGTAGCTGCTAAGTCAAGCCCTTCATATTTCATAATGTAGGCTGCAATGACCGCCGCTGAACGTTGACGGCCAGCATGGCAGTGCACGATCACAGGTAAACCATGCTCCATGGCCACACGGACCCCTTCCGTGACTTTGTCGATAGCATCGTCCATGATGCGCATGGACTCTTCTTTCAGGTCATCATTCACTCGTACCATCACACCCTTTTTGGACACCATCGGTTTCCCGTTCGCCAAGTTCACCACGTACACTTTCGGGCCTAATATTTTACCTCTGCACGCATTGGCCGCGGCCGGCCAACCTCCAATGTAAAGGCCTGGCAGCATTTCGAACAACATCCCGACCAACTGCTTATGGGTCAGCTTCGGCGGCGGAGCGAGATTCATTTTTTTTTGATTAGTCCCCTTGACTTGTTTTTTATTTTTTCTTTTTGACTTTTTTGACAACAGATCTCTTAAAAAACTGGCAAATCCCCTAGCATGCTATTTTTTTTTAAATTTGGATGTTTTTCGTTTTTTTTACAGCGAAATGAAACAGAGCGGTTCGTGGTCGCTTCGATGCAGTCGTTGGCATGCCGTGCTGCAATAGCGAACTTTGCAGCACCCACTGCACTTCTTGGAGCCTCGGACAACGCACTCTGGTCGACCACACGGCCTGCTTAGCCACTCACTTAGTTTTCGTGCGTCGTCGCTTGTGTTTTCAAACAAGCGCGCAAGCTCGATGGCCGTGCCGAACTGGCTGCGCACGTGTAAGTCCACACCTTGGGACACCAACCATTTAACTGCTTTTTTTTTGGTAAAACGCAAGGCGCACATGATCGGAGTGTAGCCATGAGGGTTTTGGGACTCGAGAGCAAGCCCGACGTCATGCACCAAATAGTTCATCACCGGCACGCGGCCATTTTGCGACGCCGCATGCAGTGCCGTAAAACCATCTCGGTCGAGCTCATGAGGGTTGCTCTTTGCCTGCAGTAAAAAACGGACTACTTGTACACCCCCGTGGTGGCACGCCTTAAAAAACGGAGTGCAGCCGAGATGATCTTTGGCGTCAAGAGGCGCCTTAGCAGCCACTAAAGCTTGTACCACATCCATCGATGTCATGCCTTCGTGAACGGCCCGGTGTAAAGCCGTCGAACCATCGTTTGTGACTGCGTCGAGCGCATGCTTTTTTTGTGCGAGCACGTACTCCAAAATGTGGGAGTGTCTGACAGCCACATGCAGCTCCGTATCTCCGTCTTCGTCGACTGAGAATTTAGTGCGCCCAAACAGGTCCTTGACCAGTTCCAAACAACCGACCGCGCAGGCGATAAACAGCGCAGAGGTGCGTCGGCCGCACAGCGCATTTAAGTCAAAGCCCGCGGCTTCTAGAAATTTGACGACTTCAGTTTGGTGACCGCCCGTAGCCAAGTGCAGAGCGTTAAAGCCTTCCACGTCGACGGCTTGCAGGTTGACGCGCGGATGCTTGACCAAAAAACGCACGATCGGTAAAAACCCGTGCGCGGCCGCGATGTGCAACGCGGTTCGTCCGTGCTGGTTAGGTATATTGAGATCCACTCCAGGCATAGTGGCCAGCGTGCGTATGGTTCTCAGTTGATTGTGCCGCACAGCTAAATGAATCGCGGCTTGGTTGTCGTGCGTTTTTAGGTTTGGTTTTGCACAATCTTTGAGCAGTTTAATCACATGGACTTGACCACGACCGGATGCCGCGATCAAGGCCGTAAAACCGGACTTATCGCCCGCGTCGACATCGACCCCTTGCTCCAAGAACCAACGCACGACGTCAACGTTGCCCGCAGCTGCAGCAGTCATTAGCCCCGTAACTCCATCAGCGTTGCGTGCATGCACGCCAGTGTTAGCTGTCGCTGCTTGCACAAAAGGCACTGACGCGACGGCCGCCAACCGCAGCATGTTATCAATCGCGGACATGACCACGTCCTGCGCACAAAAAGTACGCCCTTTTTTGGGATGTGCGGCAGCAAGAACACCACATGAAATCATGCATCTATTTTTTTATCGTGCAGATAACTGGTGCCAACAAAAAAAAAATACATGGTCATTAATAACTTTTAAAAAAAAAATATTGTTTTTTTTTGGTATGTTCTTTTTCCGTGTGCTAATACTTAAAAAAAGACGACCCGGATTTCTTCTTGGCTCCACCACGCGATTTGACAAACAATGAAAGCACCAAGCTCAGTCGTGAGGTATGCGGCTTCAATCATCATTGCCAAATATCCAGACAAGCCTGACGAACCGCAGCGGCGCGCGGTGACGGACTTCATGGCATTGCTGTCAAAGCTTTTTGGTTTGGCGCGCAGCGATCCCGACACCCAATCGCGAGATGCATTGACCGCGTGGGGTCAAGCCAACTTTCGCGTGTGGCTCAACGCAGACTTCGCGGCAGCTTCGCCGGTGCGATGGGGTCCTCACATGTGGCGTCTGATGTTCAAATGCGCAAAGCGGTACACTCGCAAACGCAGGCGGATGTTCTGGTCTTGGATCCAGTCACTGCGCTACATCTTGCCGTGCTCGAAATGCGCGTGGCATTTCCGCCGCATGTTGTCGACGTCGTACCATAAATGGCAACGTGTCAGAAAAGGTGCGCATCTGACGCGCTATTTTCGGTGGATGAAAAACACAGTGCGCAAGCGCGTGAGACAAGAACGAAAAAAAATCTATTTCGGTTCTAAAGAAAAAGGAGAATGGCAACTCACAAACCTAAGAAACACACCCACAAAACTCACAAGACGCACAAAACTCACAAAACTCACAAAACTCACAAGCACGCGGGCGGCCATAAGAAGCATACAAAAAAGCGTCCGCAGCGCATTAAGACAAAAATTTGGACCTTTAAAGACCTATACGGGTGCGGATGTTAAAAAGCGATGAGCACTATTTTGGAACATAGATACAATCCCTGTACTTGTTCCTCCTTCATCGGCAGTCCAAAAAGTGTGGAGACGAATTTTTTTTTTTAATTATGTTTGTTTTTTTAATTAAAAAACTCTAGGCATGAGTCTAGCAGCGAACCCGAAACTGTGGCAAACAATCAAGCACAAGTGGCATTATGGAGAGAAAGGCGGTGTACCAGGTCAGTGGAATGCGAGGAAAGCTCAGCTCGCAGTTCAAGAGTACAAGAGACGAGGTGGCACGTACAAGACGGCGCGTCCGTCGCGCAACAACTCGTTAGTTAAATGGACCCGAGAAGATTGGGGATACATCGACGGCAAACCTGGCAACCGCTACCTGCCAGCCGACGTTCGTGCGAGATTGAGCCCGCGAGAAAAAAGGATAGAAAACAGACGGAAAAAAAGCGCCACCAAATCTAGAAAACAGTACTCGTCGTACAGTCGTTCTGTCGCTCGTAAACTAAGCCGCACATTGTAGAGCCCTTTTTTACAAAAAAAATTTCACGTTCCAAAAAACAATTAAAATTTAGTTGCATTTGAAAACAAAAAAATCAGACACACCCAAAAAAAATGAGCAAACGAAAACGGGTAGAGTGGGTCCAAATGAAACCTCAGGATTTTTGCAGTCAAATGTTTGAAGGCATGATCATGTTCGTAGATTCAAGCTTCCAGGATTACAAAGCAGCCAGTGATGCGAATCCGGGACTTGTAGGCATCAAGCAGCATATGTTTAAAAGCAGCCCTCTCAATACCCATGCGGACGGTACACCAATGTCTGCATGTGCACAGTATGTGTTATGGTTGTACCCAGAGATTAAACCCGAAGACATAGCATCCATCAGGTCTAAATACGCGCGCATAGAAGTGATGAAATATGACGAGATCATTGTCCTGTTCAACGAGAAAGAGCGGCCTAGCTTTTTTTCCCGCCAGTCGTCGAACTTCGAATCTCAGATGGTTAAAAAAGACTACGACGTCGAGTCCTTTATGAAATCAGGAGTCACGAAATCAACCTCAATGTCTATACTTGCATTCTACTATTTGAAAATACTACCACCAGCCCTCAGGGAGGTTGTATACCTGAACCCAAATTTCTTAAGAATCCCACCAATTGAGAAAGAAGTCGACCTTAGTGAGTTTGAGCGAAAAGAACAAAAGTTTAGGACAGAGTTCGCAGCATTTGTGACTGAAACACAGAAGCGAGATAGGTTAGGGGTCTCTTACGTCGTGGTCGATGATGGAGGTCATGCCCAAACGATCGTGTACGATGCTCCAAACAAGCGCTTGGAAGTCTACGATTCGGCGTCTAGTGGTCCTCTTACTACGCACGATATGAAGGCAACATTGTACGGATATTTCGCCGCCAGGGCTCCCATACTGCAAGAACAGTTCGGCATCTGCAAACTGTACGGCAACGGATTGGATGTGCAAGGCTCATTTCAGGAAGATCAGATTGGAAAACGACCCAAAGGAGCTAGGGATCCGTCCTGTGCACTATGGGCGACGGTCATTGCGATGTGTCGAATGTCCGATGTCGATCGAGCGCAGTTACCCATCTATCTACAAGACGTGGCAGATACATCAGCGCTGATCAGAAGTGTTTTAATAACGAGCTGTGGCTTTGGAACGTTGGATGACAGAAAGCACACACAAGAAGATTTCGACCGGCTGATTACAGGTTGCGAGCCGAGCCCGGCCGATGTGCAGGCGATCCTAGGTTCTATCTTGCGACACAAGCAAAAGACTCCAATCGTGATTCCCCCTGACCTTGAAATGTGTGATCGCGAAATGAAACAGGCTGAGCCTTGTTTCGAACTGAACTTGAACCTAAACGAACTCAAACTGAGCTTCGACCTTGCCGACTACTTTTACACGCTGTGCCCCAACGCCACGCGCATCAACCTGCGGATTCCTGACGATCATTCACTGGACATTGACCAACTCAGGTCTTTGTATAAGTTCAACGCGCCGGGAGTTACTTTTAATTTGATATTACCACCTGGTACTACTTTAAACCTCGACGATTTGGTAACGGGCTATGCGGTGAATCGGCTGCTCATATACTTTAATAACATCATGGTGCATACAACGCAGGCAAAAGTCACAAATCGCTTCGTGTCGAATGACATGCGCATGAATCCATTCTGGCTGAGGCTGCGTGCCGACCGCGTGCTGCTAACCGAGCCAACGTCGGATAAAAACTATAAACAAGCGGCCGAATTTTTAAAGAACATCTCAGACAACGTGTTTGGTGTCATCGAACGTGATAGTTATTTAGAATGGGCGAAACAATCCGGTTTAAATAAGTTCGTGGTGCCTCACATGTTTGAAGGTTTCCCCGAACCAACGACTTTCATTACTAAATGGTGAAAAAAAAACTCAAAAAGTTCTCTTTCGCAAATCGAGCGTAATTTGGATGTGTTTTGATTTTTGCACTTCGGCGAGCATAGCTTCCAAGCGAACCGTCGGACACTTCTTGCAGTGACGCTTGTCTTTCTTGGTCAGAATGCGCATGGCTTCGTCGATCCTCTCTTCCGGCACGCACACTTTATGGACGGGCACGGGCGGCACGCGAATCTGCTCGTGGTATTCGGCCAGCGTCTTGGTGCCTTGCTGCTGGTTGCAGGCCACAGACCCGATGACCAGGTTGTCGAGCGAGTCATTTCCGCCGTCAGCGGACGGGTTGATGTGGCACATGTGCGTCTCGGTGTGCCATACGGCCAATGGGCAGCGGCCGCACACTGCGCACAAACCCATGCTGTCGCAGCCGAAGCGATACAGCCACGCTTCCAGCTTGCGCTTCTTGTGCTCGACAAGGTGCACGCGTGGGCGGTTCAGCTTGGCATGCTCCGAACAGACCACGAACAGTTTGTCGAGGTCGCCTGCCGCGTAGCCTGGCTCTTCGATAATGGCGCAGCTGAAGACAGACACGAACGTGGGGCAGCCGACAATTTCGCATTTGGCGCCGATCTTGTGAGGGAACACGCGGGCCAACACTTGGCGTCGGTCACTGTCTGCTAAGATCAGGCGGCTTTTCGAAATGCGCTCGTTCTTGATCGCGGCGGCTTCCACTTCTTTTTGCACTTTGGTAGTTTGCGCCAGCGCCGTTTGAGTCTGTTGGTCCAGCAGCTTGACGGTCGCCGCCACTTCTTTCTCTCTGCTCTTGATCTCTTCAGTCAAACGAAGCTCGTCCAGACGTTGACGGTCTTTGGTTTGGCTCTCTTGCAACCGCAGGCCTTCTTTGGACTGCTCTTGTTTGAGCTTCAACTCTTCCGTTTTCAGCTTGAGCTCTTCCAAACACTGTTCTTTTTTCAGCTCAAGCTCCGCCGCACGAAGTTGCAATTCTTTTTGGAATTGCTCTTCTTGCAGGCGAAGCTCTTCTCGAGACTTTTCTTCTTTCAAGCGAATCTCCTCTTTGGCTTGCGTCTTCTTTAACTCCAACTCGGCCGCTCTGAGCTTGAGCTCCTCGTCCAGTTGATGTTGCTGCAATTTCAGATCAGCCTTGGTCTTTTCGTCCAAGCGACGCTCGTCCGAGAAGTGCTTACGCACGCTTATTTGTAGCTAATGAGGCGATTGTTAAAGTGCATTTTCACAACATTGAAAAACTGTCAAGAAACAAAGAAAACACCTCACAGTATTTGATGTACTTGGCCATGAAATCCGTGTGCGTGCCATCGGATTGTTCCCACATCTCGGACAGCATGCTTGGGTCAGGACGCCCTGTTGGACAAATGTCCTTGACAAAGTTGATGAGCTGTTCGCTGGTGTAAGAAATGCGCGCTCTTTTGGGCGCTTTCATCTCTTCTTCGCGCTGCTCCTCGCGCATGCGTTTGGCTTCGCCGCTGCTCTCTAATCCATTCAATAGCAACTCTTGCGCCGCGGTTGGCAGCGCTGCGCGTCGATCTTGGATGGCTCGCTGTAAATCCCAATCGCCGGCCATCGCTCGGGTTGATAGCTCCGCTTGCTGAGTTCTCACGCGCGAAACCCCAGGTCCTGGAATAATAGCCAAGAGCCGTAGAACTTCATGAAATGGCGCCACTGGTGTTGGCTGTGGCATGCCAGCAAACTGGTGCCTTGACACTGAACCTATTTCTGGACCGGTTTTGGGTAAAACCGTTTCAGAACCTTTTATCCATCGATTGTACCTTTTCCCGGCCTCAGCGGTCGTCCCGCCATCCCTCAGAGCCAGTGCGTCATGGATTGACACCATCCCATCCGGTGTCGTTCTGCAGTGCTCGACGAGCTCTTCTTGGCGGATCTCCATAAGCTGTATTTTACGCACTGGATTATCCATACTTGCGATCATGCGTGCTTGCTGTGTTCTCACGCGAGTCGCACCCGGCCCGGGGATCACAGCCAGAAGCCGTAGAACCTCATGAAAGGGCGCCACTGGTGTCGGCTGTGGTATTCCCTCAAACTGATATCTTAGCGCCGGGCTTGTTTTTCGACTTTCCGATTCAGAGCGTTTTAACCACTGGTTGTATCTTTTCCCGGCGTCTGTGGTCGTCCCACCATCCCTTAAAGCCAGTGCGTCAAGGATCGACACCATCCCATCAGGTGTTATGCGACACTTGCTTCGGAGTTCTTCGTAGTCGATGTCCATGAGCCGATTGTCGCGAGCCCGCACACCTCCTGGATCAGCTTCTTGAATGGCCATAGCAGTGACCGGTTCGGGTTCATCTTCTTGTGCGAGCACTTCCATCGCCATAGGAACAGGTTCGGGCGCTTCCACATCGGCGAGCAGCTCCGTGAATTTGACGGCGTCCGCCATGGGAGACACGTACAACATGACGCCGTCCGAAACCCATTTCTTGATGCAAATACCGATGTTGACGAACTTGAAAGGATCAGCGTACAGGTCCGCGATGAGCGCATCAGTGTAATCGCTGAACTGAGGGTAACTCAGCCTTGTAAAATCATCCAGCGCGTAATCAAAATCGCTGGTGTGCCGACACAAGTCGAGCTGCTCGGCGCGGAGCACCACTTTGTACTGACCCAACCGCATGACACTCGCCACGATTTTTTTTGCTTAACCAGCCATTTGCACAAAAAAAAACGCAACTGAAAATCCAACAATTTTTTTACTGCAAATTTTTTGACGTCAAAAAAATATAACCGTTTTTTTTGGCATCGACAAAAAAGAGTAGAGTTGTACCCGCGCAAGTAAAAAAAAAATACAGTTTGTTTTTTTATGATTCGATTGTTAGACACTTAGGATACTAAATTGAGCACTTGTTCGACGGTTATGCGGCTGGCGGCCAGTTTGGCGATGTTGGTCGTGAGAGCTTTCTTGAAGCTCTCCGCCCGAAGCCAACTGATCGCAGCATGGACTGCGATCGACGCTAAAATGGCCATGGCTACTCGCTTGATGAGCCGCTCTAACTTGTCGAACCTCTCATCCTTGTCGTTTTGCCGCCTGATGTCTTCTTTCAGCGACTCCAAATTTCGGTTGATGGTTGACATCGACTCTTGCACGAAGCTTTCGAGTTTGTTGATGGATTGAGCTTGGAAATTAGGCTCATACACAGGAGAGATTCGCGCGATGGGTGGCGTCTGGGGCGGGTGAGCGACGTAGTGATGGTCAGG
>Ga0209668_10000674_pt1 | contig 14171 bp, 12 predicted proteins | sample FrelakmetPLP11PL_FD_187150 | JGI IMG/M metagenome (GOLD analysis project Ga0209668, IMG submission 187150) | Freshwater lake sediment microbial communities from the University of Notre Dame, USA, for methane emissions studies - PLP11 PL (SPAdes)... | ecosystem: Environmental > Aquatic >... | reverse complement strand
TAATGATAAATGTCCGTGCGGTTCTTTGAAAAAATATAAAATATGTTGTATAAATAATAAAACAAATAAATATAGCGATGGTCAGTCAACGCATACTCTAAACATACAACACATCATTCATACGTTAAAAGATAATCTATCAAAAGAAGATAACAAGTATAATATTATAGATATAACAGATGATTTAACGGAAGTAAACTATCGAGATTATCAGTTACATAATATGAATGAGAATATTGTGATGGTTGCGGAAAAAACGATTCGGAGTGAAATGGTTTTTTTTAGTAGAACAAATCATGAACCAAATACAAATATAATTATAATGTATAAAGGAGCGTATAGAACATTTCCACACGATAAATTTTTATTAATGTTAAATAGCATAATTATATTTATTAAATCTTAAAATTTATTAAATCTTCAAAATAATATAACTATAATTAATTAGTATAAGTTATAAATGGATATATGTCATAAATGTCAAAGAAGCAACTGTAATTATAAATGTGATGGGATATATAAGCTGGTTAAGCGTCAAAATATATATAATCAATTTAAGGATTACAACCAACCAATCTGTAGTTATGGGATTATATTATATAAATATCAAGACAATGAAAAGAAATATTTAATGATTCGTAGAAAACATACATTAGGGTATATAGTTCTTATACGTGGAAAATATACATTACATAACACTCAAAAAATACAAATAGAAGTAGATCGTCTAACGATGGAGGAAAAGGAAAAGATATTAAATAATACTTTTGATGAAAACTGGGATTATTTATGGATTGGTCACTATCATCAAAAATATAACAAAGAAAAAACATATGCGAATACCCGATATAATATACACATTGATAAAATTAAAGAATGTATATTAGCTAGTTCAACCCGATGGTTAGAGCCGGAATGGGAATTTCCAAAAGGGAGATTACATATGGACGAGTCGATGATGAATGGCGCTTTACGTGAGTTTACAGAAGAGACGAATATTTCTTTTACGGATATAAAGGTTGTAAAAAATTTATATCCATTTGAAGAAATATATATAAGTTCAAATGATAAATTATATAAAAATACATATTATTTAGCAAAGTATACATCAACCCGTGAATGTGATTTAACGAAATTTCAGATTGAAGAAGTAAGTAAAATGAAATGGATGACTGAACCGGAGTGTATTCAGAATATTCGGCCATATAATACGGAAAAAAAGATATTAATACGCAATATTAATAATGTGATACATAACTATTTAGTTGTATAATCAATAATATTATATTATTTATATAATATGGCTCCTAAACGTGTATTTATTGTACCTTATAGAAATAGAATACAACACAAATATTTTTTTTCTATATACATGACCCAGGTAATATTACAAGATCAAACGGATTATGAGATATATTTTTCGCATCAATCGGATACACGTCCTTTTAATAGAGGAGGTGTTAAAAATATTGGGTTTATGGCAATCAAACAGAAATATCCAAATGATTACAAAGATATTACCTTTATCTTTAATGATATTGATACTGTGCCATTTTCCAATATATTTACATATGATACGACACCAACGATTGTAAAGCATTATTATGGGTTTACCTACGCATTAGGAGGGATTGTGGTTATTAAAGGTAGAGATTTTGAAAAACTTAATGGATATCCATGTTATTGGGGATGGGGGAATGAGGATAATTTACTAAACAACCGTTGTATAACTCACGGACTTACGATTGACCGTAGCGAATTTTTACCTATTGGTAGTCCACAAATCTTACAATTATTCGATGGTATTTCTAGATTGATAAATAAATCAGATTTTATGAGAGCTTTTAAAGATAATGGATTAGATGGTATTTGTACTATTTCAAATATTGAATATACAATTGATACGGCATCATCGAATCAAAATGATAATATATTTAAAATAGAACATCCAAATATATTTTATATAAATATCGTTAATTTTAAACCATTAATTCCGGTTGATACAGAAAAATATTCTAAATATGATTTACGTCAACACGCAAGTACGGTTATTCCAAATAATAGGATGGAATTAATAACAGACACTGCCTTGAATACCGATGATATATCAACGATAAATGATTGGACTATAATACCAAATAATCCTATTCAACAAAGTATACCAAAGATGCGGTCTAATGTAACAAATATGGATAAATTACAAATATCAACAATTAAGCAATCACCATTGATTCCACCTCCGCCTCCACCTATTTCGTCGAGTAAACTAAATAAAATAATAAACAACGCTTATAAACATAATAATAATTATGGATTTAAAAATATACTTGCCAAAAAGATGTTGTTCTTTTAGACACTATTACTACATACTAAGTATTGATTTACGTAATATACATAATATTCTTGATTCATAATATTTGGATATTTTTTGACGACTTCTTCTAACTTGTTATGAAATACAACAGACAATTCTAACATAGTATATATATTTCCGATATATATATTATCAATTCCAGTACATAAATTATTGGTTATAAATGTATTATTATGTTTTACATATGTTTTTGAAAAATGGGTTCTTTCTAACAAGTCAAATATACTATATAAATTACATGGGGTTATATTACTGAATATATCAAACCGAGTATTTATAATGAGTTCGTTATTTCTTATTTTATGATTGTCATACATTTCATGTAAAATTGTATTTATTACCCACCACATATTTTTCCAACCGATTAACATATTGGTATTTTGTAACGGAGTTCGTTGGTTGCTAATTGGATGATTGGTTAATTTATAATTAATATTTCCAATTAATTGGATATCTTCCGTTTTGCTTATTTTTATATATTTTATGAATTTGGATAATTCTTTAAAATAGTCTTTTATTTTGGTTTCTGTGATGTTATCTAATATTTCTGGAATATCTCTCCAACTTAAATTATTTTGAGTAATATCCATTGTATGAATATAAACCTTAACATCATTATCGTAGATAGATACCAACATTTGTAAAAACACATATAATGATGGGTTATCAAACGCATTTCTAACGTGACCTCTTATTAATAATATCATTTATATTTTTAATGATATTATTATTCGTATTATTTTTTAACTATTAAATATTATATTAAATTAAATAAAATGGCAGTGAATAATATTACGGAAATTCAGCATATTCTATATATTAATTTGGATCATCGAACTGATCGTAGAGAACAGGTTGTAAATGAACTAGCGGAAGTTGGATTTTTAAATAAATCGATTGAAAGATTTTCAGCGATAAAAATGAGCACTCCGGCAATTGGATGCAGTATTAGTCATTTAAAATGTTTAGAAAAAGCAAAAAGATTAGGGTGGGACCATGTATTGATTGTAGAAGATGATATTCATTTTACAGATCCAGCAGTATTTAAAACACAATTTAATAAATTATTAAGTTCCAATTTAAATTATGATGTTATTATGTTAGGTGGAAATAATGCGGGATCATATCAACTGATTGGGGATTATGCCGTAAAGATTACCCGATGTTTAACCACTACTGGGTATTTAGTTAAGAGCAATTATTATGATACATTAATACATAATTATAGAAATGGTATACAGTTTTTTTTACAATTTACGAATTTACCACAAAAATATGCCATTGATACTTATTGGAATTTATTACAACAAAAAGATAATTGGTATGTAGTGTATCCTTTATGCGTGTCTCAGCATGCTAGTTTTAGTGATATTGAAAATAGAATTGTGAATTATGACAAGTATATGTTAATTTTAGATAAATCACACTTGTTTAAAAAATAATGTTGCTGGAACTAAACCTCCCAATATCTATCTTTTTTTGTGTGATAATAAGAAGAGTTTCTTCTTTTTTTTGCGAAATGTTTTATGATATTTTCCTTTTTTTTGTGAGTGTTTTTTATTTTTTTTATGAATTTTACCTTTACCGATTCTTAAAAACATTAGATTTTCCTCATCCTCATTATCCAAATCACGCACGTAGCCATTTTTTATATAAAATTCTTGAACCGGGGGTTCCGCTGAAAGTATGATTCTAAATATACCCATTGTTGTAGTTAATTCTTTTATTTTTAAAAGTACTAAACTTCCAATACCAGTATATTCATTTTTTGGAACACATATACTCTGAATCATTATGTAATATGGTGAATTTATAGATATAGAACACGCACCTAATATTTCTTCACTATCCATTGGGGTTATAAATATCACATAATCATCTTGTTTCATAGATTCTACAAATCCGTTATAATCTATTCCTTCTTGATTTCTACAAAATTTTTTATTATTTTCTACTTGAGATAATAAATAATCTTTATTTCCGTCAATAAAGCCTATACTTTTAAAATAATCAGAATACTCATCATATTTTAAATGAGTATAGTAATAAAAAGTATACATATACTATATTTTTATTTAAATATTTTTTTTGGGTTTTTCACATATTTTTTTTACGTAAATTTCAACGTAATAATTATGTATTTAAACAATATATGTATATAAATATGAAAATTTTTTATAGTGGAATTGGTTGTAATATAACAGAAGAACATACAGTAGATGAATTTTTGGAAATTATGAATAGAGAATTTACTTATAAAAATTGGGAATTAGAATTTTTAAAATGTCCAAGAGAATATGATGATCGACTTGAATTCAAAGAATGGGTTTTACCAAATGAGTTTGTATTATTTACATTAAATGATTGGATAGAATATTCTGGAGCTGAACTTGTTTGTTGATTTTTATTTTTATGCCTTTATTAATAAATATTTAAATAAGTATGAATCAATTATAAAATACACACACAATGAATTTCCCAATATTATATGGTAAAGACAAACATAACAATATTAAGACATGGTATGTATATATTTCTAAATTACCAGATGAAAATTATATTTGTTATACAGAATATGGTAGATTAAATGGGAAATGTCAACAAACATCTCAAATTTATCGTTCTGGTAAAAATATTGGAAAATCAAATGAAACATCTATTTATGAACAATGTGTTTTAGAAACAACGAAAAAGTGGAATGATAAAAAGAAAGAAGGATATTCTGAAATAATACCAAATAATATACCGTTGCCAGCGCCAGCCCAACCGCCAGCCCAATCGCCATCCAAATCACAAAATTCTACATTATATGAAGAATTATCAAAAAATAAATCATCCAAGGATAATAGCGATGAAGTATATTTACCAATGTTGGCAAATACGTTTAGTATATCTAATCCAAAACATTTATCTATGTTTCCGTGTTTTGTTCAACCGAAATTAGATGGAATCCGTTGTATATGTTATTTAAATAATACAAAAGACAAGGTTCTTGCCCAATCTAGGACGGGTAATTTTTTTACAAGTTTAAGTCATATTACAGATTCTTTATTTACAAGTTTATCAAATTATCAAAGTAATATTATTTTAGATGGAGAATTATATACAAATGAAATCCCATTTGAAGAATTAGTAGGATTAGTAAAACAAAAAAAAATAAAACAAAATGAAGCCCATAAATATTTTATAATAAAGTATCATGTCTATGATATTATAATTAAGGATACTCCGTATACAAATCGTAATCAAATATTACAGAACTTTATAAATCATTCAAACACAAACAATGAATATCTATGTTTTGTAAAAACAGAAGAAGTTAACAATTTGGATGAATTTACAAAGAAATTTCATAATTATGTAAATGAAGATGGGTATGAAGGAATTATGATTCGCTCTAAAGACGGACATTATGTATGTAATTACAGAAGTTCAAATTTGTTGAAATATAAAGAATTTATGGAAAGTGAATACAAAATAGTTGGATTTGATGAGGCAACCGGTAGAGATTCCGGAACGGTGATATGGAAATGTACGACAACTGATGGCGATATATTTAATGTTAGACCTCGTGGAAGTATAAAAGAAAGAAGAGATTTATTTATGAATGGAACTACATATATTGGTAAATGGTTAACAGTAATATATCAAGAATTAAGTGAACGTAATATACCAAGATTTCCAGTAGGAAAATGTATTCGAGATTCATATTAAACAAAGTTGGATTCTTTTTTCTTTTTTTTACAAAAATTTTTATAAAAACATATAATGTATAAACAATAATAACTAATAGTTTATACATTATATCTATCTTTTTTTACTTTTTGTTGTTGTTGTTGTTGTTGTTGGTTTATAATTTTTTGTATTTTTATTCTTACATGAACGATCCAAACTAATTCTTGTAATTGTTTGATTTGTTTGATTTGGTACATTATGTTTACGTTTACGTGTTTTTGGTGATGATTCTGTTATTTTTTTATGAGGAGGTGATTGAATTATATCTGGTATTTTTAACATGTTTGATGACCGTGACAATGACAATGACAATGAAGGTAGGGATAAATCTGGTTCATTACGTAAGAATAATGATTTCTTTAAAAAATTATAAACATTAAATTTTATGTATGATATTTTTATATTTTGTGTTAAATATTCATTGATATATGATTCAATGAATTCCATATAACCTCCAGCAATGGTTGGTTTACAGTATGTATTTAATATATAAATAAGAACTATTGGTGCCGACATTAATGTCATTCCTTCAGATGGGATATCGTTTTTATCTTCTTCGTCGTCGTCTTCATCGTATTCTTCTTTAGATTTTAATTGATGAATATGATTTTCTTTAATAAACAAATTACCTATATTTTGATACATATCAAATATGTCGCTACGTGGTTCGTCGTGATTATTAAGAATACATAATGATACATAATCACGTATATTTTTACCGGTGATTCCTAATAAGCACACATTAATATTTGTAATATTTGTTAGTAGATTAAGTTGTTGTAATTTGAATTTATGATATTCTTCTGTAGAATGGCTATATTTTTTATCCATTTGTTCTATTAAAAAGTATTCAGGAATACCATCTTCATTTAAAATATTATAAATTACATTTTTAATGATTGTATACATATGACCATTATTAAATTGATTTTCATCGTTGTAGTTAGTTAATAAATAATCAAAAATCATATCAACGTAATCTTCGATATTATAATCATCGGAGTCTGTATCCGAGTCTGAGTCTGAGTCTGAGTCCGAATCTGAACCAGAGTCTGAATCTGAATCATTATTTCGTTTTTTTATTTTTTTATTTTTTCTACGTATCCTAGTTTTATATTGTGTTAAAGTTTCAATCATTTCAGGTATCTCAATAATAATATCTCTTAATGTTAAAATATATTTGTTTATTTTGGAGGAGGATGATGAAGAGGTGGATTGAAAATATTTTGTTACATATTGTAATCCGGATAAATATTCTATATAATGGTTAATAATTAATTTATTTTTACTTTTATAGGTATCTACAATATAATTATATATTCCAATAATAATCAAGATGTATTGATACATAGTTATTCCAGTTTCATCATAAACATTTCTAATAATAAAATTTTTGAAAAATATTTCATTATATAAAGAATCATATAGGTTTATTAATTCGGAGTGTGGACTACGTGTACGAGTAGCCATCTTAATATCTTGAATTACTTGTAAATATTCTTGAAATTTAACTACGGTTATTTTATTATCTTGGGCTACAGAACATAATCCTTTTGATGCTCCATTTGCTCCGGATATAATCATATGGGTATTATTCAATATAGTCATTGTAAACGAATGGAAATTGGTTCCTTCATGATTTAATGAGGCCTTTACTACGATAGGGCGGTTATATTGTCTAGATGTAAATTTGGTAATAATGTCGTTGAATTTATCCAATGTTAAATCAATATCTGTTTTAATGAATATAATATTAAAAAATTTTTTATATAAGTCTCCTAAATTTGGGTCACCTTCATTAAACGGTATATTAAATGGTTTATATGGGGATCTATTCATATTGGTTTTGTGTAGTTCAATACTATGTAAATTAATAGAGTAAATAGTAAGTATCCTAAACAAATGTATAATAGATATTATATTTATTTCAGCTAATTGTATTGGGTTTACTGTATGTCTTTGTAAAAAATCATATATGTATTGATACATCATATAACAAAATGTATCTGAACAATAGTATTTGATTATATTTAATACAACGGTAGTATATGCCTCTGAATGGCATTCCGTAGAAGTACAATTAAAAATAGTAGACCTATTATGAATATATGGTGAAAAATGTGGGTCAGTTTCTTCACATATATCGTAACGGGTTTGTAAAATATATTCAAGTGGTGTATTCATTATACATGTCGATAATTCGGCGCGAGATAACATGTTTGTTGGTATATATTATGTAAATAATTTTATAAAATTTAATAAAATTATTCATTTTTATGGTATTTTTTTAACTGGTGTTTATTTTATGTAAAAATAATTTATTTTATGTAAATAATTTGTTGAAATTTATAACTTCTGGTTTATATGATTGTGTTGTGAATAACATATTAATAGTCTCCATATCACGAACTCTGATTGAGTAATTGTGTTGTATATTATGTCTTCCAATTCTACCAATGGATTGTATTATTTTTTCTTGTGTTAAGTTCATATTTTTACTGATATATCCGTGGCAGAATTGGTAATTGGTACCATAAATATAATCACTACTGGCAATAATCAAATATAGTTGTTGATTAGATGCTAATTTTTTAATGATTTCAATATATTTTTTATTTGGATGATTTGTAAACATTCCGATGCCAAGTAATACCAATATTTTCCAACTATCATCAATATCTGATAATGACATTAATTCTAATATAATTTCTTCATCAACGTTGGAAGTGAATGGTGTTCCCCACGGATTTGGGGTTGATTGTTTATACCATTGTTGAATATGTTCCGGTTTATTTGGAATATAACTATTATGTAAATTAATAGATCGTAACATATTTCGTAAATTTTCTAGTTCTATATTTATTTTCATAACATTTCCTTTTTGTATATTATTATTTAATTCTTCTTTGTTTTCTTTTACAACGTCATTTGCTGTAATATCTTCTAATTCTTTTTCAAGTTGAGAAATTTTATTTGAAAATGTATTATTTTTTTCTATTTTAGATAGAATATCTGACATAACGATGGAAGGTATATTGGATTGTTGTAAACAAAATTGTGCTATTTTATCTACGTCATTTGTTATAAAAATCGTAGGACCATCTGTTAATGTATGTGCGTCTTTGGTTGTAATATATATATTGAAATTGGTATTTGGTGGTGTTATTGGTTGTTGTTGTTGTTGTATATTATTGGGTAAATGATTTTGTAATGTTTTGTTTATAGTTGTTGGGTGTGTCATATGGGTGGTGTCTTCATTTTGTGTGCTAAATGTGCGTGTAATTTGTTTATGGTCATCTGATATTTTGGTGATACCGGGTCCGATGCTTTGTGTTTTACATATATATGGATGTTTACGTATTTTAAGACATTCATTAAATATTTCATTCCACATATCTGGTTCTATTTGTTTTAATATTTGTAGATATTGATATTTAATATTATACATATTTACGTTTTCAATATCTGTAATATAATTCTGGATGTATATATTGAATTTTTCTATAAACTTTAAGAATTTAATGATTTCTCCTAAATCTAGATATCGTAATATAGTTAGATATTGCTCACAGTGTTCAGCCATTAATAGAATATCTATGTAATTATTGGAATAATAATGTGGAATAAAAATGTATCCTTCTGGATCGTATATAGGTATGGTTTTGCTACATTCATGACTGAATATGCTTAACACTTTGGCGTCTTCGAATGTAGATTTAAAATTATGGATGACGTTGGGTATTTCGTGATATTTTGGGAGCGTAGCTGAGGATAAAACTACGTTTGGAATTATATTATTTGTCCAATTTTCTGTAATATAGTTGTGTAATTCATGTTCTTCATAATCTAGTGAGATGGTCGGTTCATCCCAGTATAAGATGATGTTTTCTTTTAGATTAAATGCCAACATATAATACATGGCAATTAAGTACGATTTAATATCGCAAATCATTATTTCTACTTTACTGCCGTTTTGATTATTAACTTTTCCAATACCTCCCGATTTATGATTGATAGTGTAATCTTTAGCCGATAAATTATGTAATCGGATATCGGTTGCTGTTGTACATCCAAAGGCAAATGCCACTTTTTTATTAATGGATATTGCGGATTTGGCGAGTGATAATCCAACGTGTCTGGCAGCGCATACGAATATAATTTTATATTTTTCAGATAAACCAATGGGAGTCAATGTTTTTCCAGTTCCGGTAGGGGACATATATAAGACAAGTTTTGGAGAATTCGTATGAAACTCTGAGAATATTTGTTTTTGGTGTTCGTATAATTGTATATCTTTATATTTTAATAAATATTTATTTTGTTCGATAATATCTACGGAATTCAATATTAGGTTTGTAATGTTGATGGTGTTCCTATATTTATTTAATAAAAAGGTAACAATGTACATAACGTGGCTATTTATATTTTCAACGGAAGATTTGGATAATTGATAGAGTGTGTAATAATTAAAACAGTATTTATTTGTATTTTCGCTATAAACTAGATTTTTGGAATAAGTCAATAATGCGTATTCATATACGTCTAATTTGGTAGTATTTTTATTATTTTCTAATCTGATTTTATCTGATTTTTTAATTTTAGGGTTAGCAATAGCCGTGACTTTAATGTCTTCGCATTTTAATTTAATTTCATTATATATATTTAAAAAATATAGATTAAATAAATGGTCTTCTAATTCTTTTGTTTTACTTATTTTTAAATAATTAAACAAAGATTGGTGTGAATTATATTTATAATGAATATCATAAAACCCAGTTTTTATCAAATTTAATATTTGTATTTCCGATTCAACAACAGGAACCTCGGTCATCTTCCATTCATATTTTGTCAGTTTTGATTGTGTAAAATCCATTTTATAGATATATATAAATTACTATTTATATTACTCATTTATATATATCAGTTAATTTTATGTGGGGTCTCTTATATGAGAGAGAGAGGTTGGAAGTGAGTGAAATGTAATATGTTGATTTTTGTCTATTTTTTTTTAGCCAAATGTATTTTCTAAATTATAATAAATATATAAAAATCCATCAGAATCTTTATGTTCTTCGTATATACTTGACATTATTTTACCTACGTTGGGGATTGTTCCATTTATAAATATATATAAAGCTTTTTCTGCCGAAAGATGTAATCGTTTTCTTATAATATATATGAATTGTCCTACACTAAGATCACCTGGAACTAAGTATTTTTGTTTATCGATTGTTGGACACATGTAATTAGCATATTTATTTTTTTGACATATAACAGGTATTCGATCTGGATATTTTATTAATATTCTATTGGATTCTGCTAATCGGTGATTAAAGTCATATGTAATTTTAAAATCAGTCATATAATATACTAATAATATTTATGTATTTATTACAGATTTTTTGGTTGATTTTTGGTTGATTTTTGTTGTGGTTGATTGGGTATTTCTAAAATTTAAATACAACCTGTGTTTTTTTTACAAAAGTATTACAAAAGCAATTTAAGTTTTTCAAATGTTTCCAATATATTATTTATATTTGTTTGGATCGTATTTATACAAGTATGTATATCATCGGTTTGTTTGGTATTTATTGGGATTGGAGTTTGGGTTGGGATTGTAATTTGGGAAACATTATCATTTATTTTATTTTGTAATTTTGAAAATAAATTAGCAAGTGGGTCAGTAATGTCAGTGTCTTTGTCTTTTACGGAGGATGAGGATGATGGTGTGGTATTGTCTAATATAATTGCGTCCTTTGTTAATGTATCTTGGTCAATTGGGTGTGCTTGTATTTGAATTTTACGAGGTTTTCTAGTATTTGGTGTTGTGATTGGTTCATAGTTTCTTTTTAATAGAGTTTGTTGTATCAACGTATCTATATGGTCTAAATTGGTATTATCTGTTTTATCTAGGAAATCTGGAGTTGGTGGTGTTTTTGGCATGTAAGATAAAAAGTGTTGTTTATGTTCTTCTAATTTGTTATCAAATGTTACTTTACGTTTTTGCGATGCGACTTCTGGTTTATTATGTATAACGCTTTGTAATAATGTTAAAAATTGTTTATTGTATGTGATTAAATCATAATTTTCGGTATTATTTTGGTTTAAATTACTGAAATCGTTAAAAACTTTATTAAAAATATCTAGATCGTTGGTAATATTTTCTGTAACAATTTCATATAATAATTTATAATTTTCATTGGATGAAAAGTTCATTTATATTATAATTAAAAAATATTTAAATTATAATAAACGTAATAGAATGGATCTATCTAAAGCATTATCGACATTACAAATGACTAAATACAATTTTAATACTACTGAATTGAAAAAGGCATATTTAAAACAGGCGTTGTTATGTCATCCGGATAAAACCGGTAATACGCCAAATAATACACATAAGTTTCAAGATGTGAAAGAATCGTATGATTTTTTAATGTTATATGCTGACAAACCTAAAGAATACAAAGAATATGAAGAACAAGAAAAACAAGAAGAGTACGATCAATACCCAGATGAAGATTTAAAGGGAGAATATATAAAAAAAGAAAATATAAATTTAAATATGGATATATTAAAAATGTTTATTCATAATGTATTGGGTGGTCAGTACATTAATACGTTTATAGATATATTATCTGGAATTACGGATTTAACAATATTGTTACGAGATAATATAAGTATTGAAACAATAAATAAAATAAAACATTTTGTAAAGAATTATAGAATGGATAGTGGTAGTAAACGAGAAAACAACAAAGAAGAAGAAAATAATATTAATATTAATAATCTAGATTTAATGAGTGCGTTAAAACCACATCCGACATATACGTTAAATCCGTCCATTGATGATTTATTAGATGATAATATTTATAAATTATCAATTAATAATGAAATTTATTATGTTCCATTATGGCATCATGAATGTATATATGAAGACGAAAACGGAAATGAAATTATAGTGAATTGTAATCCTTTATTGGACAATAATATGTATATTGATGAGAAGAATCATATATACACGAGCATAAGTATTTCATTAAATAATAAGTTATTAAATGAAATATACTATATTAACATTGGTAAAAAAAAATACAAACTACCTATGAACCTAATCTATATACAATCAAATCCACAACAAATCTGTTTATATAATTGTGGTATTTTAGAAATGACTGACTCTGATTTTTATAATAATAATTCAATTCGTTCTAATATTTACATTACAATAACATTAATTTAAACATTTCTATGCTAAAGCGTGTTTACCTATCTCCTTCATCATCTGAATCCGCAACTTCACTAGTTGTTTCGCTTTTCAAGGTATCGTCTTTGGTCGTTTCAATAAATTTTTTAGATTTATCCATTTCTTTTAAATTAATGAGACACTTACCTGTAATAGATGTATTTGCTTGTTTTGTAACTGCTTGGACAAGTTTCCATACAACCCCTACCTTTCCACTAACAACCCAAATACCACCGCATTGGATAATTGCTGCGACCTGTGTGCCTTTGGTGATGAATTCCAAAGGAGTATCACCAATAGATTGTTCTGCCGAGAATACACAGATGCCTTCTTCGTCATAAATTTCAGATGACCATTTACTATCCCAGCAAGGCAGTTTAACATTCAAGGTAGGAGGTCTGTTATAATCTTTATCACCGCTTTTATCTGCTTTATTAGGATATTTTAGCATAGGTGTCCAAATCATATCAACCATATCTATTCCTTTGAGAGGTTTTCCAAGCCATTCCTTGGCATTATCCAATATTTTTTGTTTAAGGTGTAGTTCAAACTCAACCAATTTCTCTAGACTATTTCTATATTCTGGTGGGGTAGCTGGGTCAGAAATATCTGGGAACTGTAATGAAAAACTGAAATTTTTATTACCTTCATAATCGGTGGCTCCATATGTTCTCATAATAGGTAATTGAATGCGAATTCCAGTATTGGTTCTTTTATTTGTCATTCCAATATTTTTACCTCCTCCGTTAGTTGCTCTTGGAGCATACATTTTAATATCGGACATGTTAAGTTCAGCGCAGTTAATAATAGTGGTTG
>Ga0209668_10000673_pt1 | contig 14182 bp, 9 predicted proteins | sample FrelakmetPLP11PL_FD_187150 | JGI IMG/M metagenome (GOLD analysis project Ga0209668, IMG submission 187150) | Freshwater lake sediment microbial communities from the University of Notre Dame, USA, for methane emissions studies - PLP11 PL (SPAdes)... | ecosystem: Environmental > Aquatic >... | reverse complement strand
CATCTTCCTCATGGGACTCGCGCTCAACCTCACACCGTGCGTCTACCCGATGATGGGCGTGACCGTGTCGCTGTTCGGCGCGGGCGCGACCGGCGGCGCGGGCGCGACCGGCGGCGCGGGCGCGACCGGCGGCGCGGGCGCGACTGGCGGACGCGGCTTCGCCGGCGGCAACCTGCGCGCCCTGCCGCGCGCCATCGTCTACGTGCTCGGCATCGCGCTCATGTACTCGACGCTGGGCGTGATCGCCGCGATGACGGGCGGGCTGTTCGGCGGCTGGCTGGCGAGCCCGTGGGTGCTCGGCGCCATCGGGCTGCTCCTGCTCGCTCTGTCGCTGTCGATGTTCGGCGTCTACGAACTGCAGGCGCCCAGCTCCGTGCTGTCGAAGCTCGGCGGCGCGACGGGCGCGGGCTACCTCGGCACGTTCCTCGCCGGGCTCATGGTCGGCGTGTTCGCCGCGCCGTGCATCGGCGCGCCCATCATCGCGCTGCTCGCGCACGTCGGCGCGAAGGGCGACCCGGTCTTCGGCTTCCAGGCGTTCTTCGTGCTGTCGCTGGGGCTGGGTCTGCCCTACCTGGTGCTGGCGGTGTTCTCGGGCCTGATGACGCGCCTGCCGCGCTCGGGATCGTGGATGGACTGGGTCAAGCACCTGTTCGGCGTGATCCTGCTCGGTGTCGCCGCGTTCTACCTGACGCTGGCCATCGCGCCGCAGCAGGTCGGCTGGGTCGTGCCCGCCGCGCTGGGCCTGGGCGGCCTTTACCTCGGGTTCGTCGAGCCCACGGGCCGCGATCGTCCGGCGTTCCGCCGCTTCAAGTGGGCCGTCGGCGTGGCCGGCATCGTCGCCGCGACCCTGATCGCCTTCCGGCCCGTGCCGCCAAAGGTCGAGTGGACGCCGTTCGACGATGCGGCGCTCGCCGCCGCGCAGGCGCAGCACCGCCCGGTCGTGCTCGACTTCTCGGCCGAGTGGTGCGTGCCGTGCCACGAGCTCGAGGAGTTCACGTTCAGCGACCCGGCCGTCGTGCGCGCGACCGAGGGCTTCGTCCGCATGCAGGTCGACCTGACGCGCTTCGACTCGCCCGAGGCGCAGGCGCTGCGCACGCGCTTCGGCATCGCCGGCGTGCCGACGATCGTGTTCCTCGACGCCGACGGCCGCGAGGTCACGGACGCGCGCGTCGTCGGCTTCATGAAGCCCGGGCCGTTCCTCGAACGCGTGCGCCTCGCCGCGGGCGCCGCGCCGCCCGCGGCGCGATGAGCCGTCAGGGCCGTTCCGCGATCGCAGCCGACAGCTCGGCCGCCAGCGTCCCGGCCAGCGCTCGCCGCGAACGCGCATGCAGCAGCGACTCGATCGCCGCCGCGTCCGGCCGCGCCGCCGCGGGCGCGCCGTCGAGCACCGCGAACACCGCCGCCACCGCCGCCTCGCCGTCGTTGGGCGCCGCGACGGCCGCGCCGCAGGCGCGCGCCAGGCCCGACGCCTCGCTGGTGCCGACCATCGCCACGATCGGCCGCCGCGCCGCCAGGTACTCGTAGAGCTTGCCGGGAACCATCGCCTCGTAGCCCGGGCCCTCGTTGCGCACGAGCAGCAGCACGTCGGCCTCCTTCTGCAGGCGGCGCGCCTCGGCGTTCGGCACCGGTCCCATGAACCGCACCACGTCGCCCAGGTCGAGCGCCTGCACGCATCTCGCGTAGTCTTCGCCGAACGCGCCAGCGACCACGAACTCGACGTGTCGCCGCCGTCCCGGCTCGTAGCTCAGCCGCCGGGCCAGCGCCTCGAGGAAGCGCAGCATCGCCGGCGTCTCGACCAGGGTGCCGGTGTAGACGATGCGCGCCGGGCCGGTTACGGCGCCGGGCGCCCCGGGCCGGGCCGCGGTGGCCTCCGCCGCGTCGAGCGGTCCGTGCGCGCCGTTGCCGTTCGCCTCGAGCTCCTCGAGTTCGGCGCCGTTGGGCAGGAAGCGGACGCGGGCGCGGATCTGGTCGGCCGGCAGCGTGCCCTCGAGCGCGCGCTCGTGCGTGTGCGAGGCGACCAGCACGCGATCGGCCCGCGTCAGGACGCGGCGCTCGAGGTGCTTCTGCAGTGCGACGTGCAGCGGCGTCGGCGGGGTGCGATAGTGGAGTCCCACCCACGGATCGCGGAAGTCCGCGAGCCAGGGCAACGCGCGCCCGCCAGACGGTCGCGCCAGCGCCTCGCCGACGAGATGGCACGACTCGGGCGGCGACGTCGAGAGCACGGCGTCGATGTCGCCGCGAGCGATGCGGGCGCGACCGGCGCGCACGGCCGGGCCCGCCCAGGCGCGGTACGAATCGGGGAGAAATGCGAACCGCGCGAGTGCGCGCAGCGCGTCGTCGCGACGCACCAGGCCGCGCATCGGGCCGCGCCGCGCCGAGCGCGGCGAGGGCTCCGCGACGGCGCCGGCGGGGGACGGCGCCAGGTGCCGGCGCCACAGCGCCACCGCGGTTGGCGCGGCCACGCGGATCACCTCGGTGGCGGCGGGAATGCGGGTCAGCAGCGTGGCATCGTCGATGAAGTAGCCGCCCGGCGCCGAGGCGATCACGGTGACGTTCCAGTCGTGCTCGGGCAGGTAGCGCGCCCATGCCAGCGGGCGATGGACGCCGCCGCCGCCCAGGGGCGGGAAGAAGTAGGCGACGACGAGCACGCGCGGCATTCAGCGTCCTCCCGCGAGTGCCGGCGCGGGCGCGCGACTGGCCAGCCAGACGCCGCCGACGATGCAGGCCGCGCCGAGCCACAGGCCCTGGCCCAGGCGCTCGCCCAGGATCAGCCAGCCCCACAGGAGCGCGGCGACCGGCGTGATGTAGACGGTCATCGCCATGCGGTTCGCGCCCAGCACCTCGATCAGCCGGATGGTGACCGTGAACGCGATCACCGAGCCGAAGACTGCCAGGTAGAGGATCGTCGCCGCGCCGGCCGGCGTCATCCGCGCGAGCAGCGGCTCGCCCGACGCGAACGACGCACCGAGCAGCACGACGGCGCCGATGCCCGACCCGATGCAGGAGAGCACGACGGCGGGCAGGCGGCCCTTCGCGCGGCGGATGGCGATCGACGTCGTGGACTGGATCGCCGCGGTGAGCACGAGTGCGGCTTCGCCCAGCCACGAGCGCTCGCCGCTCATCCGGTCGTGGAACACGAGGACCAACCCGACGAGGCACGCGCCGATGCCGACCAGGCGCGCGGCCGTCAGCGGCTCGTCATGGAGCACGAAGTGGGCGAGCAGCGCGACGAAGATCGCGTGCGAGGCGAAGAGCACCGCCGCGAGCCCCGAGGGCACCGTCTGCTCCGCGTAGTAGATGAGCGCGAACGGGATCGCGAACATGGTCAGCCCGAGCTGGATCGCGAGGATCCAGTCCTGGCGTGTCTGCGGCGGCGACAGGCTTTTCCATCGCGCGATGGCAAGCAGGATCGGGAACGCGACGAGGAAACGCAGGCCGGCCGCCCCGAGCGGGGGAAGGTCGGCGAGGCCGATCCGGATCGCCAGCCAGGTGGTGCTGAACAGCAGGCAGACGAGGGCGAACAGCGCGTAGGCGCGGCGGGGCGACATGGACGACAGGGTACACGAAAGGCCCGCTCCCGAAAGAGCGGGCCTTCGTGGACCAACGATTCTTCTCCGCGGCGCTTACTTCGTGCCGACCGCGACCTTGGCAGCCTTCGCGATGCGGAACTTGAGCACGGTGCGGGCCGGGATCTTGATGGGCTCGCCCGTCTGCGGGTTGCGGCCCATGCGCTCCTTGCGCTTCACGATCACGAGCTTGCCGATACCCGGAAGCGTGAAGCCCTTCTTGGCCTCGCGGTACGCGAGCTTCGCGATCTCTTCGAGGATCGCCGCGCTGTCCTTCTTGGTCATCTCGAACTTGGTCGCGATGTGCGTGGCGATCTGCGCCTTCGACATCGGGCGTGCAGTGGACTTTCCGGCCATGCAGGTTCTCCCTTGAGGGCCAGGGGCCCTGTGACGTCACCCCGCGGTGGCAGGTCCGGACCGCCGGTTTCGCCGCGAGGGGACACGTCCTGTGTGGACCGATGCGACCTGCGGGTCGCCCATCGGCCTTTCCGTCATTCCGGACGAGCGCATCTTGGGCGTGACCTCTGGTCGGTGCAAGGAAAAGTGCTTCGTTCCTGACTTTTTTTCGCTGCGATCGCGATGGCCCGCGCACCGCATGGGCCGTCGCCGACACCCCCTCAGGCGGGGTGACGGAGACCGCGCCGGGCAAGGCTGACACGGGTGTCGCGCCGACGCCCGAGCGGGGGTCGCTCCGGTCGGGCGATGACCGAATCGAGAGCCCGCCCGCGCCCCGCGCCGTGCAACGTCGATTTCCGGTCTAATGGACAGCGCCATTCCGGGGCGACGGGGCGCTGGTCGAGGCGGCTCGCGGCGGCTCCGCGGGCATCCGAGGGCTCAATCGCAAATTATTGTGAGATCGTCAGTTCGGAGGCCGGCTCGGGGTGCTCCCGAGGGCCGGCCGAGTGCGCTCGCGCGTTGACTTGCGCTCACGGTCGGCTACGCTGGATCCTGATCCGCGCGCCTGGCGCCCGGAAATCGCACAGCGCGCGCGAGCATCGCCTTCGGATGCGCGCCACCAGGATCCACGTGAACCGGTCGCACTTGCCCGGGAGGGCCCTTGCCGCGCACCTTCGATCCCTGCTGCGGACCTGTCCGTGCGGTCTCGCCCGTGACCGTGGCGCTCGTCCTGTCCGCCCTCGCCGCCTCGGCGCTCGTCCCCGCCGCGGTCGCCGCGCCGGCGGCGGAGACCGATCCATTCAAGCCGGTCTACGGTCGCAAGGGCGAGTCCTCGGTCGGCATCCTCTTCGGCGTGGGCTGGTACGACAACAGCGACATCAATGCGACCCTCACCGAGGGGGACGTGGAGCCCATCGAGACGGGGTTCGAGTACGGCGTGCAGTACCGGCGTCGCCTGTCGCGCTATGTCTCGCTGGGCGCCGAGCTCACGCGGCTCGACGGCCGCTCGACGACGATCGAGGGCGGCGGGGGATGGGAGTACGGGATCGCCGGGACGCCACTGTTCATCGACGCGTTCGTGCACCCGCTCCAGGTGGGGGGAGCCAGCCTCACGCTCTTCGCCGGCGGAGGTCCGGTCTTTGCCGTTCGCTGGTCGCGGATGGATCCCAATGGGTACGTCGTCGAGGGAAAGAAGACCAGTTTCGGCTGGCACGCCGGCGCCGAAGGCGAGGCGCGGTTCGGCGAGAACTTCGGCTTCTTCATCCGCGGCCTGACACGGCGTGCCGGGGCGGACGACATCATCGGGAACACCGATCCGACCCTCGCGCCGGTCCTCTTCGACGTGGACTTCAACGGACCGGCCGTCACCTTCGGTCCGGTCTGGCACTGGGGCGGGCAGGGCGCGGGCGCACCCTAGGCCGGGCGTTCATTCGACGACGGCCACGGGAGCTCCCCCGGCCGGCGCCACCTGCGGCGTCCCACGCCAGGCGCGGGCCAGCGCGTTCCACCCATCCTCGAGCAGCGTGTACAGGCAGGGGACGAGCACCAGGGTGAGCGCGGCCGAGACCACGAGTCCTCCGATCACGGTGCGGGCCAGCGGGTAGTAGAGGATGCCGCCCACGTAGGTGTTGCCGAGCGACAGTGGAAGCAGGCCGAGCACGGTCGTCGCGGTGGTCATGAGGATGGGGCGCAGGCGATCGCGTCCGCCGCGCATCAGGGCCTCCATGCGCGGCATGCCCTCCTCGCGCAGCTGGTGGACGTGATGCAGGAGCACGATCCCGTTGTTGACCACGATACCGACGAGGATGAGGAAGCCGATCTGGGCCATCAGGTTGAACGGCGTCCCCGTGAGCAGGCACATCCACGCGACGCCGCCGAACGCAAACGGCAGGGCGAACATGATCGCGAACGGGTGCAGGAACGACTCGAAAAGCGCCGCCATCACGATGTAGACCAGCGCCAGCGCGAGCACCAGGTTGAGCAGCATCTCCATCTGCGTCTCGTTCTCCTCCGAGAACGACGAGCCGTACGACCACGAGTAGCCGGGCGGAAGGTTCATCGACTTCATGTCCTCGCTGATCGCCTTGCGGATGTCGTTCCGCTTCTTCGAGTCGACGTCGGCCGTGATCGCGGCGACCGAGCGGCGCTGCTGGCGCTCGATGCCCTTGGGTGTGTCGACCGTGCGGAAGTCCGCGACCGCGCCCAGGGGGACGGTGGTGCGGCCCTCGACGCCCGCCGGGACGGCGACGGCGTCCTCGACCACGATCGGCATCGAGCGCAGGCGCTCGAGGCTGTTGCGGTCCGCCTCGGCCAGCCGGGCCTGCACCTGGACCTCGCCCTCCGTCCCGCGGAAACGGGACAGCGGGCGGCCGCGGAAGAAGAGGGCGACCGAGCGGGCGACGTCGGCCGCCGAGAGCCCGTAGCGCGAGGCGCGATCCCGGTCGACCAGGACCATGATCTCCTTGCTGCCCTGCTCCCCGCCCACCTCGACGCCCTCGGTGCCGGGCACCAGCGCGATGCGCCGCTTCACCTCGGCCGCGATGTCGTCGAGACGCGGGCCCGGATCGCCGAACACGTTGACCGTGATCCGCGAGCCGTCCGAGTCCTCGTCGGCGTTGCCGGCGATCTTGAGCTTCAGGCCCGGCAGTTCGGGCATGCCGCGGCGCAGCAGCCTGCGCACCTTCTCCGAGCCCGCGTCGTCGGCGTAGCCCGCCGCAAGGTACGCGCGGGTGACCGCGAAGTTGTGGGTGAAGTACGAGTACGTCGACCTGACGTGATACGAGTCCTGCTTCGCCGCGATCCAGTCCTCGACGTGCGCGACGTAGCGCTCGACCTCGCGGTAGTTGAGGTTGTCCGCGAACTCGTACTCGATGCGCACGGCCTCGACCTTCGAGCCCGTGAACGCGCTCTTGTTCACCGGCACGAACGCGCCGATCGAGGCGATGAAGAACACCGTCGCCAGGCCGGCGGCGACCGGCCGGTGGGTCAGCGTCCAGCGCAGGATGCGGGCGTGGAAGTCGGAGACGGCCAACAGCCAGCCGGCGGTCTTCGGCGCCGCGCCGAGGCGGACGAAGCGCCCGAGCGCGAGCGGAATCGCCGTCAGCGACAGGTACAGCGAGCAGCCCAGCGTGTAGATGATCGTGCGTCCGACCTCGCCCAGCCAGGTGGTGATCTCGGTGCGCCCGCCCAGCACCAGCGGCAGGAACACGATCACGCTGGTCAGCGTCGAGCAGACGACGGCCGGAAGGACCTCGCGCGAGCCCGCCAGCGCGGCGCGCAGCGACGATGCCCCGGCCTGTCGGCGGCTGTGGATCGACTCGAGCACGACGACCGCGTTGTCCACCAGCATGCCGACCGCGAGCATGAGGCCCATCATCGACAGGATGTTGAGCGTGCGCCCGGTGAAGTACATGAGCGCCGCGGCGGCCAGCAGCGAGAACGGGATCGCCGTCGCCACGACGAGCGTGGTCATCACGTTACGCAGGAACAGGAGGAGGACGATGACGGCCAGCACGCCGCCGATCAGCCCGGACTCGAGCAGGCCGCGCAGGGAATTCGTGATCTCGTCGCCCTGGTCGGTGAAGGTCAGGACCTGGATTCCGCGCAGCTCGGGGTCGGTGCCGATGTCCTCCAGCGCCTTGCGCGCGCGCCGCGCGACCTCGACGGTGTTCGCCCCCGACTCCTTGATCACGTTGAGACCGATGGCGCGCGTGCGGTCGAGGTGGCGGCCGTACTCGAGCTCGGGCTCGCGCAGCGAGACGGCGGCGACCTCGCGCAGGGCGAGCCCGCGCGCGTCGATGGGCTGCGATGCGATCTCCTCGAGCGTGGCGAAGCGATTCACCACCCGCAGGGGCCACGCCTCGTCCTTGCGCTCGAGCCGGCCGGCCGACAGGCTGCGGTTCGAGCCCTCGAGCCGGGCGATGACCGCCTCGGGCGCGAGTCCGTGGCGCTCGAGCGCGTCGAGGGAGAACTCGATCAGGACCTGCGGCGGCTCGACGCCGTAGAGCTCGACCTTGGCCACGCCGGGAACGCGGCGCAGCGGGTCGGCGAGGTGGCGGTTGAGCAGCTCGTACGAGCGCGACAGGTCGCGGTCGGCCGAGACGCGGCACTCGAGGACGGGGATGTCGGTCGAGCGGAAGCCGTTGACCTGGATCAGGTCGACGTCGGCGGGCAGGAGGTCGCGGATGCGGTCGAGCTTCTCGCGCGCGTCGACGCGCAGCGGCCCGATGTCCTCGCCCCAGTCGAACTGGACGTTGATCTCCGCGCCCGTCGACGTCGAGTAGGACTGGATGCGGCGCACGCGGCTCATCGTCGCGAGCGCCTCCTCCGCCGGGCGGGCGATCTCCTCCTCGACCTGTGCCGGCAGGGCGTTCGGGTAGGGGATGGAGACCTGGAGCGCCGGGAAGTCGACCTCGGGCAGGAAGGCCAGGCGCAGCCGGGGCGCGGTCAGCGCACCGACGACCACCACGCAGACCAGGACGACCGACGCGGTGATGGGATAGCGCAGGCTCCAGCGCGGGAGGTTCATCGCGCGGGCTCGGCCTGACGCCCGTCGACGACGGCGTAGACGACCGGGATGACGACCAGCGTGAGGATGGTCGAGACGACCAGTCCGCCGATCAGCGTGATCGCCAGCGGGGCGCGCACCTCGGCGCCGTCGCCGAAGCCGATCGCCAGCGGGACGAGGCCGAGCACGGACGACAGGGTGGTCATGAGGATCGGTCGCATGCGGATGCTGCCGGCCTCGACCAGGGCGTCGAACCGCGGCCGACCCTCGTCGCGCAGCTGGTTCACGCAGTCGACGAGGACGATCGCGTTGTTGACCACGATGCCGGCGAGGATCACCAGCCCGATGAGCACCATGATGCTGATCGAGGTGCCCGTGGTGACGAGCGCCATCACGACGCCCACGACCGCAAGCGGGATCGAGAACATGATCACGAACGGGTGCTTGAGCGACTCGAACTGGCTGGCCATCACCAGGTAGACGAGGAAGACGGCGAGGATCAGCGCGAATTGCAGCGAGCCCATCGACTCGGCCATCTCCTGGCGCTGCCCGGCGAGCGTGGCGCGCGTGCCCGGCGGCAGCGAGAGCGCGGCGAGGCGCGCCTCGATGTCGCGTGACGCCGAGCCGAGGTCGCGATTCTGCAGGTTCGCCGAGACCACGGCGGCGCGCTGCTGCGCGATGCGCCGGATCTCGCTGGGGCCGCGTTCGACCGTCACGTCGGCGACCGAACCCAGGCGCACGGTGGAGCCCTGGTTGCGGCCCACCTCGAGCTCGGCGAGCTGGACGACGCGGGAGCGCTCGGCCTCGGTGGCGCGGACGCGGATATCGAGCTTGCGATCGAGGTCGTTGAACTGCGTCGCCGCCTCGCCCTGCACCGCGTTCTTCACCAGGCGCGAGGCGGCCGCGGGATCGAGGTTCATGGCGGCCAGGCGATCGCGATCGAACGCGATCTGCACCTCGGGGTCGCCGGGCCGCAGCGAGCCTTCGACGTCGACCAGCCCCGGCACGTCGGCGATCGCGAGCGCGACCTGGTCGCTGACCGCGCGCAGCGTGTCGAGATCGTAGGCGTAGACCTCGACCTCGACCGGGCTCTTGAACTTGAGCAACGCCGGGCGCTCGACCGCGTAGGCGACGCCGGGCATCTCCTCGAGGGCGCCGCGGAGCCTCGCCGCGACCGCCTCCTCGGTGCGCGTATCGTTCGCGTCCTTCATCACGACCGTGACCTGCCCGCGGTTGGCCTCGAGTGCGGAGCCGGAGAACGCCGTCAGGTCGCGCTGGCCGGCGCTGGTGTAGGCGAACTTCACGCGCGGATCGGCCTCGGCCGCCTTCGCCAGGGCGGCGAGCACGCCGTCGGTGACGTGCAGCGCCGAGCCCTCGGGCAGGCGCACGTCGAGCGTGAACTCGCCCTGCGGCGGCGAGGGGAACAGGTCCACCGGCAGGAGCAGCGCCGCGCCGATCGAGGCGGCGAAAACGACGCCCGACCAGGTGAGCACCGTCCCGGGGTGGCGCAACGCCCAGCGCGCGACCGACGGGTAGGCATTCGTCAGCGCGGCGAGCGAGCGGTCGAACGGCGTGAGCAGGCGGTCGATCCACGGCCTGATGAGCCGTCCGAGCGCGGCCGCGCCGCGGGCCACGAGCTGCGGCAGGAACACCACGGCCCGCGCCAGGCGCCCGCCCCAGCGGCGACTGCGCGGCGAGCCGCCCGGGACCTCGAGGGCGGCGGGCGCGGCAGCCTGCGCGCCGAGGACGGTGAGCATCGGCACGAGCGTCAGCGCCACGATGAGCGCGGCGATGTTCGACAGCGAGATGGTCAGGGCCTGGTCGCGGATGAGCTGGCCGGCGAGTCCCTGCACGAACACCAGCGGGAGGAACACGGCCACCGTCGTGAGCGTGGATGCGGTGACGGCCATGGCCACCGAGCCCGCGCCCCGCGACGCCGCATCGAACGGAGAGTCGCCTGCCTCGCGTCGGCGGAAGATCGTCTCCAGGACGACGATCGAGTTGTCGATCAGCGTGCCGATGCCGAGCGCGAGACCGCCGAGCGACATCAGGTTCAGCGACAGGTTGAAGCGATACATGATCACGAACGTGACCAGGACCGAGATGGGGATCGACAGGGCGATCGTGATCGTGGAGCGCACGTCGCGGAGGAAGGCGAAGAGGACGAACACGGCGAGGAGGCCGCCGACCAGCGCAGCGCTCGTGACGTCGTCGATGGCTCCCTGGATGAAGCGTGACTGGTCCGCGACCGTCGTCAGCTTCATGTCCGCCGGCAGCTCGATGCCCTTCAGCTTGCGCTTGACCGCGCGGGCGACGGCGACCGTGTTCGCGTCGCCCTCCTTGTAGATCGCGATCTCGACCGCCTCGGCGCCGCCGACGCGGGCGATGACGTCGCGATCCTTCGGCCCGCGGAACACGCGGCCGACGTCGGAGACGCGGATCACGCCGTCCGGGCGCGAGGCCAGGATCACGCCGCCGATCTCCTCGGGCGACAGGAACTGGTTGGTGGCCCGCACCAGGTACTCGGCCTGCCCCTCGGTGAGCGAGCCGCCGGCGACGTTCACGTTCTCCTCGGAGAGGCGGCGCGTGACGTCGGTCAGGGTGAGGCCTACGGCCGACAGGCGCCCGGCGTCGATCTCGACCTGGATCTCCTCCTCCTCGCCGCCGGCAACGCGGACGGCGGCGACGCCGGGGACGCCCTCGAGGTCGCTCTTGACCGTGCGATCGGCGATGCGCCGCAGCCGCTGCAGGTTCTCGCTGCCGGCCAGGCGGACGCGCAGGATCGGATCGAGCGACGGATCGAAGCGCAGGATCGCCGGTCGCTTCGCCTCGCGCGGCATCGTCACGAGGTCGAGCTTCTCGCGCACCGACAGCGCGGCGAGGTCCATCCGCGTGCTCGACGCGAACTCGAGCGTCACTTCCGACTGGCCCGGGCGCGACACCGAGTGCATGCGCACGAGGCCCGGGACGACGCCGACGCCCTCCTCGACCGGCCGGGTGACGAACTGCTCGACGTCGCCGGGGGCGGCATCGGGCAGGTCCGTGCGGACGGTGAGCGAGGGGTAGGAGATGTTCGGCAGGAGCTCGACCCCGAGGCGCGACAGCGCGACGACGCCGAACATCACCGCGGCGACGGTCGCCATCGAGACCGTCACGGGACGCTTGAGGGATCCGTCGATCAGGCGCATGGGGCCTCCGCGGCGCCTAGAACGCGACCGGCTTGATGCGGGCGCCCTGCTTGAGCCCACCCTGGCCGACGGTCACCACCTTCGTGCCGGGCTGGAGCCCCGAGAGGATCTGCGCGGTGTCGCCGGCGATCGCGCCCAGCTGCACGGCCACGCGATTGACCGAGTCGCCCTGCGCGACGAAGACGTACGAGTCGCCGTCCTCGGTGACGACCGCCTTGCGCGGCAGCACGACGACGTCGGCGTAGGACGCGGACTCGAGGCGCACGCGCGCGAAGCTGCCCGGGCGCAGGACCGCCGCCGGGTCAGAGACCTCGAGCGTCACCTTGAACGTGCCGTTGCTGCGGTCGACCGTCGGATTGACGATCGTGACCTTCGCCGGGAACGACCGGCCGGGCTGGGCATCGAGCTCGAGCGTGGCGCCCTGGCCGATGCGCACGCGATTCTGCTCGCGCTCGGGGAAGTAGACCCGGGCGAGCAGCGGCGTGAAGTCGTCGACGCGGAAGCACTCCTTGCTGGGAGTGACCGTCTCGCCGAGCTGGATCATGCGCGCCGTCACCTTGCCGGCGAACGGGGCGACGATGCGCGTCTGCGTGAGGTCGAACTCGGCCTGGGCGACGTTCTCCTTCGCCGTGCGGAGCTTGAAGTTCAGCTCGTCGAGCGTGGATTGCGCCTGGACGCCGCGCTCCTGCAGGGCCTTGCCGCGGGTGGCCTCGCTCTGCGCCTGCTCCAGCGCGACCTTCGCGCGTTCGAGGGCGATGCGCGCCTCGGTGTCCTCGAGCCGGGCGAGGGGCTGGCCCTTGGCCACGCTCTGGCCCTCTTCCGCGAGCAGGGTGATCACCTGGCCCTGGCGGCGGGCGATCAGGACGGCGCTGTTCTCGGCTTCGAGCACGGTGGTCGTCTCGAGAAAGGTGGAGATCGAACCCTTGCCCACCGTGGACAGCTCGACCGGGGCGGCCGCGACGGCGTCCGTCTTGTCCTTCTTCTTGTCGCCGCTGGCCTGTCCGTTGCGGACGATGAGGAGCCCGGCTGCGGCGGCGGCGAGCACGGCCACGCCGACGACGGGCCACACCCAGCGACGGCGGCGGGGAGCAGGAGCGAGATCCATGGGTCACCTCCGGGGAACACGGCAGGGGGATGATGTTCGGGCAGGTGTCCTACGGCCGTCGCGGGCGGGGGGTTGCCATCAATTTGACGAGCCGGTGGAAGGCCTCGCGCCGGGCCCCCGGCGGAGCGGTTCCGGTGAAAGCGGGGAAGATCGGCGCGGCGGCGTTCATCTCTTCCGCAGGGACCATGGCGCTGGCCGAGGCCGGGACGCGGCAGCGCGCCACGCGTGGCTGAGTGGTCAGCGCCCGCGATCTCCCGTGGCCATCACGCGGAAGACGAGCAGGTGCCCCAGCAGCGCGGCCTGCACGAGGCACGTCGGCAGCCACACGTAGGGGAACATCGAGGGGAGCCGGTTCGCCGGCTCGGCCAGGAACTGGCGGAAGGGAGCCGGCGTCGACAGCACGGCGATGACGATGATGTTGAGCAGCAGCACGAGGCCCAGCACGTTCCACGCGAGCACCAACCCGCGCGAGCGGCGGCCGCCGGCGAGCCACGCGGCGAGGACGGCGGCCGAGATCCCGCTGACGACATCGAAGTTGCGCCCCAGGTACGTCATCTGGATCGGGACCAGCCCTTCGGTGAACAGGCGATGAAGCAGCAACTCGACCGGCACGCGGAAGGACTGAAAGCCGACGAGGCCGACCAGCGGCACGGCGACGGCCAGGCGGCCGCCGATCGGCGACAGCGCGAGGCCGACGGTGCACGCGGTCACGAGCGCGATGACGACGAGCCCGGGCGCCGGGAGCGGCGCGTAGCGATCGAGCGCGCCGGCCTTTGCCAGCAGGCCGGGGACCACGATCCACACCGCCAGGAGCGCGATGTCGAGCCCCACCCGCACGGGCGGCGAGAGATCGCTGCAGGCGTGGCGGATCGCCGCGCGCACCGTGCCCACGACGACGACGACGAGCAGAAGGAAGAGGATCGCGGTGGGACCGATCGGCGGGCTCACGGGTTCTCTCCGGGGTCGGGGGTCAGGGGCGTCGGGTCTGCATCTCCCAGCTCAGCACGTCGCCCTCGATCGAAGCGGGCGCGCCGACGAGGCGCAGCAGGTGCAGGATCTGCACGCGATGGTGCATCGAGTGCGTGATCACATGCGCGATTGCTCCGCCGTAGCTCTTCGTGGTCGGCGGATCGTCGAGGGGATCGACCCACCGCTCGTCCCATGCACTGCGTGCGGCAACGTCGCGGGCGACCGCGGCAAGGTCGGCGGCGGCGCGATCGAGGCGCTCGATCAGGCCGTCGATCGAGCGCCCCGCCGGCTCGGCATTGCGGCTCGGACGCACGTCCACACCGGCCATCAGGTCGCTCCACACCTCCATGTTGCGGATGACGTGCAGGAACGTGGCGCGCAGGCTGCTGTGCGCGAGGTCGTGCTCGCGGTCGAGGCGCTCGTCGTCGATGCCGCGGCAGTGCTCGAGGAG
>Ga0209668_10000672_pt1 | contig 14183 bp, 11 predicted proteins | sample FrelakmetPLP11PL_FD_187150 | JGI IMG/M metagenome (GOLD analysis project Ga0209668, IMG submission 187150) | Freshwater lake sediment microbial communities from the University of Notre Dame, USA, for methane emissions studies - PLP11 PL (SPAdes)... | ecosystem: Environmental > Aquatic >... | reverse complement strand
CGAACAGGCCTGCGCCCCCCAGCAGGACCGTGGGCCGGTGGTTCAGCGCCTTGTGGAGCAACATCCGGTAGCCGTCGTCCATCTTCGTCAGCAGCGTCTCGCTCCAGGTGAACAACTGTCCGACGACGCCGCGGCGCTGGTCGGCAGGGGCCGGAAGCTCCAGGAGTTTGGAGCAGAGCACGGGTACCAGGGTTACAGCCACGAAGAGTGACATCCCGAGGGAGAACATGACCACGACCGCCAGCTGCTTGAACATCACGCTGGAGATGCCAGTGAGGAAGAGCAGCGGGACGAACACGCCCATGTGCGTCAGAATGGACGCGAGAATGGCCGACCAGACCTCCTCGCTGCCGTCAATCGACGCCTGCACCCGGTCCTTGCCGAGCTGCTCCATATGGCGGTACGAGTTCTCCAGCACGACGATGGAGGCATCGACGATCATGCCGATGCCCAGCGCGAGCCCGCCGAAGGTCATGGTGTTCAGCGTGAACCCGGCGAAGTAGAGCAGGGCGAAGGTGCCGATGACGGAAATCGGAATGGAGGTGCAGATGATGATCGTCGACCGGACGTCACGCAGGAACAGGAAGATGATCAGGACGACGAGCAGCGAACCCAGCCACGCCGCCTCCTGCACGCTTGCGATCGACCGCGAGATGAAGATGGAGCTGTCGTCCAGGACCATCAGCTTCACGTTCGGGACTTCGCGGTTGATGCGCTCGATCTCGGCCTTGACGAGCTGCGCAATGGCCACCGTGTTCTCGCCCGACTGCTTCGTCACGCGCATGCGGATCGCGGGCTTGCCGTTGATGCGGGTGAAGGAGCGCAGATCCTCCGTCGCGTCCGTGACGCTGGCGATGTCCCGCAGGTAGATCGGCACGTTGCCGCGCGACAGCACGACGAGGTCGCGAATCTGGTCGAGGTTCTCGTACTGGCCCTGGCTGCGCAGCAGGTAGGTGGTGTCGCCCTCGTCGATTTCACCGAGCGGCGTGTTCTCGTTCTCCGAGCGCAGGAGGCTGACCACGCGATCTACGGACAGGTCGAGCGCCGCGATCTTCTCCTTCGACAACTCGACGTGAATCTGGCGCCGGAGGCCACCCTCGACGCTGACGGCCGCAACGCCCGGGACCCGCTCCATCCGGGGAGACAGGATGTTCTGCGCCAGTTCGCGGAGCGTGACGCGGTCCATGTTCCCTTCGACGCCCACGCCCATAATCGGCATCGCAGAGGCGTCGAACTTGAACAGGATCGGTGCGTCGGCATCCTCCGGGAGTCGCCCGCGTACGCGGTCGACGCGGCTCCGAACGTCGTCGGCGGCCGCGTTGAGGTTGGTGCCCCAGGCGAAGTTCAGGCGCACCGTCGAGCTGCCTTCGGAGGATGTGGCGTTGATCTGCTCGAGGCCGGCAACGGCACTCACGGCCTGCTCGATCGGCCGCGTGACCAGTTCCTCCATCTCCAGCGGCCCGACGCCCCCGTAGCTCACGCGCACGGTAATGCTGGGGAATGTCACGTCGGGCATCAGGTCCACAGGCAGGCGCATGAGCGAAATGGCGCCGAGAAGGACAATGACGCCGCAGATCATGTACATCGTGATCGGGCGCTGGATCGCTGTGCGGGGAATGCTCATACCTGAAGTCTCGTCAGAGTCTGTGTCACCAGTCGGTTGGGCCGCTCCACGGTCACCGTCAGGGTGTCATGCCGCCGGGGCGCTGGCCTCCCGGCCCCGTCCCCCTGGGTCCGCCCTGGCCGGGCCCACCGGGCCGGCCGCCGCCGCGCGGACTCTGCCCCGCCACGACAATCGGGTCACCGTCCCGCAGGGACGCCGCGCCGAGCGTCACCACCTTGTCGCCATCCGCGAGTCCCGACGTGACTTCGACTGCTTCCTGATCCACGATCCCGGTCTGGATCGGTCTGAACCTGGCCGTCTTCTCCGCGCCTAGGAACACCCCGCGCGTCCCCTCGAGATCCACGATGGCGTTACGCGGCACCACGAGCGCGTTCGGCTGTTCGGCGACGACAAATCGAACGCGCGCGTACATGCCCGGCTTCAAGCGGGACAAGGGGTTCGGCACTTCCACTTCCATCTGCGCCGTCCGCGTCGCAGGGTCGAGGACCGGCGCCAGTCGCGCCACGCGGCCCTTGAAGACCTCCCCAGGGTAGGCGTCGACCTCGACGTCGGCCGGCATGTCTGTGCCGATACGGTTCAGATCCTTCTCAACGAGGTTCGCCACGAGGCGCACGAAATGAATGTCCACGACCGAGATGAAGGCGGAGTTCGTACCGACGAAGGCGCCGGGGTCGAGCCGGCGGCTGCCGACGAAGCCATCGACCGGCGAGAGAATGCGGGTGTTGGACAGGTTGATCTTCAACTCGTCGAGGCGCGCGAGTGATTGCGCGGCTTGGGCCTTCGCGAGATCGGTCTGCGCCACCGCCGCGTCGTACCTGGCCTCCGCATCCTCGAGCGCCTGGCGCGCGATCAGACTTCGCCCGAACAGATTTCGAGACCGCTCGAGGTTGCTCTGGGCATTCTTGAGATCCGCCGCGCGCTGCCGAACCGTCGCGTTCGACACCTCCATCGAGGCTTCGGTCTGACGAAGCTGCTCACGCAGTTCGCGATCTTCAACCGTGGCCAGCACCTGACCCTTCCGGACGGCGTCGCCGAGGCGAACGGCGACAGTCTCGATGCGGCCGCTGACCTTCGGCACGACGTCGACGGTCACGGCCCCGATCAGATTGCCGACCACCATGACCTGCTCGGCCACCCGCGCCCGCCTGACGGTCGCCAGTTCGACGGTCATCGTCGGCCGGAACGCGCCGCCGGCTCCGCCCATGGCGCCAGCCGGCCGGCCGCCTCCTCCCGAGCCGCCCGGCACCGCGGCGGCCTGCCCCGGCGTCGATGCGTTGCCCGGTCCGGCACCGAGGTACATCCACAGGCCGACGGCGCCGAGGACGGCGGCAATCCCGATCATCAGTGACTTACGCATACGCTTTCCCAATCTCCCATCGTCCCCCAACACTTCGGAACCGCAGCGGATCCCGCCGGTGCCATCAGCCGCCGATGCCCGCCGTCAACTGCACGCGGTCGAATGCCACGAGCGCCTTCTGATAGTCGAGCGCCGCCCGGAGTTCTGTGTTCTGGGAGTCGAGGAGGTCGCGCTGGGCCTGGACGACGAAGAAGTTGGTCGACATTCCCACCTCGAACTTGCTTTGCTCGTTCAGCAGGCGCTGCTCGGACAACTGCCGGGCGGCTCGCGCCGCCTCGAGCCGTTTCAGCGTGCTCTCGACCTGGAGTGCGGCGTTTGTGACTTCGGTCGCGACTGTCAGTTCGAGCGCCCGAATCTGCGCCTGGGCCTGCTGGTACTGCAGCTTCGCCCGCGCGTAGGAGGCCTCCTGCGCGCTCCGGCCGAGGGGATAGGAGAACGTCACCCCAACGGTCCAGTTCGGGTACTCGAATTGACGCATCATCGCGAAGGCCTCGGGCCACCCCCCGGGGACCGTTCCCACGACAACGCCGCCCTCGCGGATGAACTGGTTGCCGCCCAGTCCGCGCGTACCGAGGGTAGCCGTGGCGTCCAGGGCCGGCATCATCTGGTTTCGCAGGTACCGGATGGAGATGTCGTTACTCGCGAGGTTCTTGCGGGCCGTTTCGAGATCCGTCCGCTGGCCCAGCGCCTTCGTCACCGCGCCTTCGAGGTTGATCGACGTCGGCAGCACCTGCACCATGTCGATCGGGTCGACGGTGGCCCTCCAGAACGGGTCGCTCGTGTCGCTGACGAGCAGGCGTTTGAGGACGAGTTCCGCTGTGCGCCGCGCCGCCTCGACCTGTGCCAGCGTCTGGCGCCTCGTCGCCGCCTCCGCCTGGGCAGAGATGATGTCCATCGGGGCCAGGGTGCCGACCTCGACCCTCACGCTGTTGTCCTCGACGAGCTTCTCGGCCAGCGCCAGGGACTGTCGTGCGGCGTCGATGGCCCGAATGGTGTAGAGGAGGTCCCAGTACGCGTTCTTGGTATTGGCCGTCGTGTTGGTGATGCGGGTCAGCAGCGTGATGTCGCTGACTTCGCGCGTAATCGTCCCGGTCATCAGGAGCTGGCGGTTGTTATCGATCTTGAAATTCCTCAGGAGCGGCTGGGTGAGGGTGGCCGTGAGCTGCGTCGTGAACTGCGGATTCAACGTCGCGAACGTGCTGGTCGTGTTCGTGCGCGAGTTGTTGAACGCCGCGGTGTATGACGTGCCGAACCACGGGAGGGCCTGGCTGATGTTGGCGTTGACGTTGGCCGTCTCGTTGGTCACTCGTGAGCCGCCGTTGAGCAAGCTGGTTGGGAGCGGCATGCTCGAATTCGCATTGAGCGTGGAACCGAGCGTCGGCCTGTAAGCCCCACGCGTCTGCGCGAGCGACAGGTCCTGGAGCTGCGGGTTCAAGCGCTCGACAGACAACTCGATGTTGTTCTCGATCGCCATGGCGACCGCCTGGTCCACGGTCAGCTTGACGACCGGGCGGGCCTCGGCGCGTTCTTCGAGCGTTCGCTGCTGCGGGACGGCGGCACCCGGCTGCGCCTGGGAGTCGTTGAACGTCTCGCGGGCGTACTTCACGAGCTCGTCGACGCGCGCCTTCTGATTCACGACCTGGGGACCGCCCTGCGTTTGCGCGATCGCGCCGGCAGGAACCGCGAGCCAGGCGGCCACGATTCCAAGAATGAGTGCGAACTTGCCAGTCCTTTTCACGGAACTCCTCCCTGGTGAGGGGATTATCCTGTCGCGGATCATCTGGCCGGCGGACGCCGGCCCTGTCTGCGTTCCTTTTCCCAGCGGTCGTGCATCGCGTTCATCTTGGCCCGCTGATCCGGCGTCAGAAGCTGATGCATCCGGTAGATCATCAAGGTGCGGGCCTTCGTCAGATCCGCCCTGGAACTCTCGACCTGATCGACGAGCTTCATGACGTCGCCCTCGGGCATCACTCCCTCGGCGATGACGCCGGACAGGCGTTTCTCAAGCCGATCGAGGTCCTCCTTGCCGCTGGTCAGCTTCGGCCGGAGGCCTTGGTATACGCCCTCGAGCTTCGTGATCTGGTCGGGAGCCAGAGCCAGATTCACCTGGAACTCCTCTAACTGCCACCACTTGAAGCCCTGAGCGCCAGCCAGTGCTGGAACGGCCACAATCAGGAGCACACAGAAAACGCCGGCTCGCCAGGTAGACATGGCGGTCTTACACCTCCGCTTCGCCTAGGAATTACGACTTGCGGAGGCTAGCTGTTTACCGGGGGAGACTGGGACCGCTTCCGCAAACGCGGCGAGCCGAAGGATGACGGCACCGACCAGATTGTCCGGGGTCGACGCGCCGGCGGTCAGACCGACCCGGAGCACCCCGGACGAGGGGAGCCATCCAGCCTCGGTTACCTCGATCTTCGCCCTGACCGGGCGGTGGCGAATCTCCATCGGGGACACGAGACAGGCGTCATCGGCGATGTGGTACGTCGCGACCTTCTCCGCACACATCCGGGCCAGGTTGAGGGTATTGCTGCTGTTGTAACCCCCAACCACCACCATGAGATCGATGGTGTGCTCCTGCAGCAGCGCCACCACCGCATCCTGGCGGTCCTGCGTGGCACTGCAAATCGTGTCGAATGCCTGGTAATGGCCGTCGATGGCGTCCGCCCCGAAGCGCTCGGCGAGTGCCGCCCGGAACATGGCGCCCACCTCCAGCGACTCCGTCATGAGCATCGTCGTCTGGTTGGCCAGGCCGACCCGCTTGAGGTCCTGATCCGGGTCGAATCCAGGTGAAGCCGCCTCCGCGAACCGCGCCAGGAATGCCTCACGATCGCCGCCCTCCCGGATGTAACGACACACCTCCTCGGCCTCTGGGCGGTCGAGCACCACCAGGAACGGTCCGCTCGGCGATTTCAGAGCCTGCGAAGCCGTCGCCCGGGTTTCTTCGTGGTGAATCTTGCCGTGGATGATGGAGGTGAACCCATTCTCCGCATACCGTCGAACCGCCTTCCAGACGTTCAGCACGGATCCGCAGGTGGTATCGATGAGGGTGCAACCCTGGCGGTCGAACTGGGCCAGCATGCCGACCGTCACACCGAACGCCGGGAGGATCACGACATCGTTGGCGCCAAGCGCGGCTACGGATTCGCCGGGGTCGTCCAGGAATCGGATACCGCTCGCGCGCAGTTTCTCGTTCACGTGCGGGTTGTGGATGATCTCGCCCGTGAGATACACCCGCGCGTCGGGGAACTTGCGCCGGGTCTGGTATGCGTAGTCAACGGCCCGGTCCACGCCGTAGCAGAAGCCGAATTCCCGGGCTAGATGCAGCGTCAGCCGGCCCGATCGGAAGGTGAAATCGGTCGCCTTGAGTTCGTCAACGAGTGCGCTGCGATAGTCCTGCGCCAGTTCGGAGGCGACGGCAGCCTTCAGGTCGAGGCCTTTGCGAAATATGACCGAGGGCATGTCGATGTACCAGGCAATCGGGCGGACCCGATCGTGGAACCGTCCTGCACAGCTGATTCTGGCCGGGGTACCCGTTCCCATTGTAGCCTGATTGGCCGCAGGCAACAGGAAGGAGCAGGGCGCTGAACTGCTCCGGCAGCTCGAAGGTGTCTAGTGAATGCCGGTACTGGCGTGCAGCGCGGCTGGGTCGACGCCCAGACGCCGGATGGCGGCCTCCCACATCCCGGCGGGATTCGTGTCGAACACGATCTCTCGGGCGACGTCGCTGATCAGCCACGATGACTCGGTCAACTCCCGGTCGAGCTGTCGCGCGCCCCAGCCGGCGTACCCCATCAGGAGCCGCGCCTTCTCGACCGACGGGCCTTCGATCAACTTGCGCAACAGCTCAGCGGACGACGAGACAAAGATGCCCGGGCTCACTTCATAGGCATCCTCGCCCAGCGGCTCTTCCGGAAGGAGCAGCGCGCCGCGCTGGGGCTCGACAGGCCCGCCCGTCCAGATCTCCAGCCCGCTGTCGCCGCTCAGAGGCGGCGAGAAGTCGACGACGCTGGCGGCGGTCTTTCCGGTTGGACGATTCAGGACGAGCCCCCATGCGCCATCGTCGCTATGCTCACAGAGGAGAATGACGGTGTGATGGAAGTTCGGGTCCGCGAGCTGGGGCATCGAGAGCAGAAGCGCCGGCGCAAGCTTGGGCCGATCAGGAGTGTCCTCGTCCATAGCCAAGATGATACGACAGAAGCAGAACGGCCGCGTCATGGGCGCGGCCGTTCATCGGTTCGTGCAGGCTGGGTGTGCCAGCGTCTGGCGCGGCGCTAGAGGTCGGTCGGCGAGTAGCCGTCCGACGAGGGACTGCGCAAGTACGTGTCGATAGCCCGTGCGGCCCTGCGACCGGCGCCCATCGCGGAGATGACCGTGGCGCCGCCCGTGACGATATCGCCGCCGGCGAAGACGCCGGCTTTCTGTGTGGCGCCGGTGCCGTCATCCGCCAGGATGTTGCCCCACTTGTTGACCGGCAGGTCGGGCGTCGTGTTCCGGATGAGCGGGTTGGCGCCCTGTCCGATCGCGAAGACGACCGTGTCGACGTCGAGGTCGAACTCGGAGCCCTTGATCGGCACCGGGCTGCGGCGTCCCGAGGAATCGGGCTCGCCCAGTTCCATCCGGATGCAGCGCATGGCGCGCACGCGCGAGCGCTCGTCGGCCAGGATCGCGGTGGGGGCGGCCAGCATCACGATGTCCACGCCCTCCTCTTCCGCGTGGTCGATCTCTTCGGCGCGAGCCGGCATTTCCTGCCGGGTCCGGCGGTACACGAGATACGCGTGCTCCGCACCGAGGCGCAGGGACGTGCGCACCGCGTCCATCGCGGTATTGCCTCCCCCGATGACGGCGACGCGCTTGCCCCTGATCGTCGGTGTGTCCGTGGCGGGAAACAGGTACGCCTTCATCAGGTTCGAGCGCGTGAGGTACTCGTTGGCGGAATACACGCCGATCAGGTTGATGCCGGGGATCTTCGGAAAGGTCGGCAGGCCGGCGCCGGTCGCGATGAAGACCGCCTCGTATCCGAGTTCGGTGAACAGTTCATCGACGGTGAAGGTCTGGCCGATCACGTGATTCGTCTTGATCTCCACGCCGATCCGCCTCAGCCCCTCGATTTCGTGTTCGACGATCGACTTCGGCAGGCGGAACTCGGGAATGCCGTACACGAGCACGCCGCCGGCTTTGTGCAGCGCCTCGAAAATCGTCACGCCGTGTCCCATCTTCGCCAGGTCGGCGGCCACGGTCAGTCCCGCCGGCCCGGACCCCACGACCGCGACCTTGTGGCCGGTGGGCGGGGCGAGCGGAGCATCATCGGTGAATTTGACCATCGCCGCATAGTCGGCCACGAACCGCTCGAGCCGTCCGATCGCCACTGGTTCATTCTTGACGCCGAGCGTGCACTTCGCCTCGCATTGCTCTTCCTGCGGGCAGACCCGGCCGCACACCGCCGGCAGCACGTTGCGCTCCATGAGCGTGTGATAGGCGCCTTCGAAATCCCGCTCGGCGATCTGCCTGATGAAGGCGGGGATGTCGATGTCAACCGGGCAGCCGGCCACGCAGGGATCGTTCTTGCACTGGATGCAGCGCTGCGCCTCGAGGACCGCGAGATCCACGGGGTACCCCAGGGCCACCTCGTCGAAATTGTGGGCGCGCAGGTGCGGGTCCTGCAGCGGCATCGGCATCTTCGTCTTCTGGATGATCTTCTTCGCCATAAGTCTGACGCTCAGCTGTCGGCACCTCGCCGGTCATCGTGTCTGGACGTGACACGCCATGCGATCGCCGTAGAGACGGAGGGACTCCGCTTCCTGTTCGCGGTACGCCCTCAGGCGCGCGCCCAATTCTTCAAAATCGACCTGGTGCCCGTTGAACTCGGGGCCGTCGACGCAGACGAACTTCTGCTCGCCGCCCACCGACACCCGGCAGCCCCCGCACATCCCGGTGCCGTCCACCATCACCGGGTTCAGGCTGACGGTCGTGGGGATGCCCAGCGGACGCGTGACCTCGACGACGGCGCGCATCATCGGCAGCGGTCCGACCGCCACGACTTCGTCGAATTGCTGGCCCTCGGCGATGAGGCCCGTCAGCGCGTCCGTGACGAGGCCCTTCACGCCATACGATCCATCGTCGGTGGTGACAATCACCCGATCGACGACCGCCCGCAGTTCCTTCTCGAGAATGACGAAGTCCTTCGTCCGGCCGCCGACAATCGCCGTCACCTGGCCGTGCAGCGCCTTGAACCCGCACGCAATGGGATAGACCACGGCTGTGCCAATCCCGCCGCCAATGCAGCAGACTCTCCGGTCGGGATGCAGTTCGGTCGGCCGCCCCAGCGGACCCGCCATGTCCAGGATCGAGTCGCCCGCGTTCAGCGCGTTGAGGTGGCGGGTGGACTTGCCGACGCCTTGCACGATGATGGAGATGGCGCCGCGCGCCTTGTCCACGTCGGCGATCGTCAGGGGAATCCGCTCGCCCTCTTCGCTCGTGCGCACGATCACGAACTGCCCGGGCTTGCGTTTGCGGGCGATATGCGCGCCCTCGACCCAGAAACGGACCACGTCCGGCGCCAGGACTTCCTTGTCGAGAATTCGATGCACGGATACTGCTCCCCGGATGGCAAGTGGCTCTAACCGGCGACACAGACTGCCGGGAAACTGGCGGTCTGGTATTCCCAAGCCGGATCATAGCAAAGACGATACCACTCGATAAGGACGCCCCGCGGCATCTTCCCGTCAACCCGGGGATCCGAGTCACATGGGGTAAGATACCGCCGACACACATGTTGCGGGTCCTGAACTGCTTGCGGTCGGTCGTCGCATACGTCTTCCTGTGCCTGTACGTGGGAATCGTGGGCCCTCCTGCGCTGGCTGTCGCATTCCTGACCGGCCGCGCGCAGCACGTCCTCACGCTGGGCCGGTTTGGCGCGCGATCCGTGCGCCAGCTTCTGGGCCTCCGCCTTCACGCGGAAGGGCTTGAACACGTGGACGGGAACCGCCCCTCGGTCTATTGCATCAACCACCGCAGCAACGTGGACGTCGTCGCCTTCGAGGTCTTGTTCCCGAAATGCCCGCGCCTGCGGGGCCTGTACAAAGCGGAGATGAGCAAACTGCCCATACTGGGCCGGGCGATGCGGCTGGTCGGATTCGTCCCCGTGGACCGCGGCCACCGCAACCGTGCGATAGAGGCGGTCGACGTCGCCGCTGCGCGACTCGCCGAAGGCGATTCATTCCTGCTGGCCCCGGAAGGGACGCGCGGATCCCGTGAGGAACTGCAGCCCTTCAAGAAAGGCGGGTTCGTCATGGCGATCAAGGCCCAGGTACCCGTCGTGCCAGTCGCCTTGATCGGGACCGCCGAGGCGATGCCGCGGGGCCAGTTCTACGTCACCCCGACGCGCGTGATTGTGCGGGTGGGGGAGCCGATCCCGACCATCGGCCTGTCGCTGGACGACCGCGACCGCCTCGTGATGACTGTCCGGGAACGGATGCAGGCGATGCTGCGGAGCTGACCGGGAGGCCTACCGGTTGCCGAAATTGTCGTCGTCCTGGTCGAGGGTCACGGGGCGTTGGCCGTCAGCGAGAAAGACCAGAGACTGGTGGCTGGGTACCTCGAACCGGCGGCGACACGTCGGGCACGTGACCACGTCGTCGGTGCGAATCATGTAGCTGCGCAGCTTGGGAAAGAGCGCCCGATCGCGGTCGTCAGCCCCCGAAGGCAGACGGTCCTTCTTGGTGCGCGTCACCCAGTGGACCTGGTAGTCGTTGCGCCGTTTGCAGTGCGGGCAGGTGTAGCTTGCGGGCTTCGTTTCCGGTTTCTCGTGATAGAAGTCCCGCTCTTGTAGCGCCATCTGTCTATCATAGCAGGCCGGAACATCCGGAGGCACGCGACCGAGCCAGCCGGCGCACACGGGTGGTTCATCATGCGGATTGGGATCGACCTCGGCGGAACCAAGATCGAAGGTATTGCGCTGGCCGGCGGCGGGCACGCCGTTGCGGGACAGCGCGTCCCGACGCCACGGGATGACTACGACGCGACGATTCGGGCCGTCGTCGGACTCGTCGAGGGGCTTGAAGCCTCCGCCGGGGAGCGCGGGACGGTCGGCGTGGGCATGCCGGGCGCGGTGTCGCCCGCCACCGGCCTCGTGAAGAACGCAAACTCGGTCTGGCTCAACGGCAGACCGCTGCAGCAGGATCTGGAGCGGACGATTGGTCGCCCAGTGCGCCTGGCCAATGATGCCAACTGCTTCGCGCTGTCGGAGGCCAGCGACGGCGCCGGCGCTGGGGCGGACGTCGTGTTCGGGGTGATCGTCGGTACGGGCACGGGCGGCGGCGTCGTCGTACGTGGGTGTGTCCTGACCGGGCCCAACGCCGTGGCGGGGGAGTGGGGGCACAATCCGCTGCCTTGGGCGACCGGGGATGAGTTGCCTGGTGCGGAGTGCTACTGCGGCCGGCGCGGATGCATCGAGACATTCCTCTCCGGGCCCGGACTCGCACGCGACCACGCGCGCGTCACGGGCGAGCCCGTGTCAAGCGAAGTTGTCGTCGCGCGGGCGGCCGGCGGAGACAGCGCCGCAGAATCGACGCTTCGCCGGTACGAAACCCGCATGGCCCGCGCGCTTGCCAGCATCATCAATGTGCTGGACCCGGACGTGATCGTGCTTGGGGGCGGCCTTTCGAACGTGACGAGGCTCTATGCCAATGTTCCGCACGCGTGGGGCGCGTGGGTGTTTTCCGATCGCGTGGACACGAAGCTCGTGCCTCCCCGGCATGGCGATGCCAGCGGCGTACGCGGGGCAGCGTGGCTCTGGCCGTCGAGAGAACCCATCTGATATGCTTGCGGGACTTGCCACCGGCCGGAGTTCGTCGCCCCCCGCGTGAATCGGTCGGTGTGGCCACAGGGAATCACCTTTTTCCAGGACTGCTATGAACACGGATCTCGTCATTGGAATGGCCGGATCGGGCGGCGACGGCATCGTGTCGGCCGGCGAGTCGCTGCTGACCGCCGCCGCGCTCGAGGGCTACCACGGCGTGCTCACGAAGAGCTTCGGCCCGCAGATTCGAGGCGGCGAATCGAGTTTCCGGCTGCGGGTGTGCACGCGGAAGGTACTCAATTCGGGAGGCACCCTGGACATCGCCGTCGCGCTGAACTGGGACGACTTCCTCAAGTTCGGCGCCGAGCTGCCGGTCGGGGGACACACGACCGTCATATACGACAGCAACACGAACGTGGCGCCCGACAAGATCCCGCTGGTCGGGGTGACACCGGCGGAAGTGATCGCGGTGCCGATCGAGCAGATGGCGCGGGACACTGGCGGGAGCGACCGGGCGAAGAACACGGTCGTGCTCGGCCTGATGGCCGGGTGGATGGGCATCGGCCGTGAACAGGTGGTTGCCGGCATCCGGAAACGCCTGTCAAAGAAGGGGGCCGAGATTGTCGAGCGCGCGGAGAAGGCGTTCCACGCGGGGATGGCCTATGCCGAGCAGCATCCGCTGAAGGCCAGCCGGACGATGGCCGAGCCCGCCCTGGCCACTCCCAAGTTCGTGGTCGACGGCAACGACCTGTGCGCCGCGGCGGCGATTGTCGCCGGCTGCGACTTCTTCAGCGGCTACCCGATTACGCCGTCCTCCGAGATCATGCACTTCCTCGGCCGCGAAATCTGGAAGTACGGCGGGACGATGATGCAGGCCGAGGACGAAATCGCGGGGATTGGCGCCGTGGTGGGCGCCTCCTTCGCCGGCAAGAAGGCGATGACGGCGACGTCGGGGCCGGGCATGTCGCTGAAGACCGAGATCCTGGGCCTCGCGAGCATCGCGGAGCTGCCGTTGGTCTGCATCAACGTGCAGCGGGGGGGACCCTCGACCGGCATCCCGACGAAGAGCGAGCAGTCGGACCTGTTCCAGGCCGCGTTCTCCGCTCACGGTGATGTCATCAGGCCCGTACTCGCGCCGGTGAGCGCGGAGGACATGTACGCCGTCACGATCGAAGCGTTCAACATGGCCGAGCACTACCAGTCCCCGGTCATCGTGCTGTCGGATCAGGAGGTAGGGCAGCGGAAGGAAACCGCCGAACCAATCGACGCGGCGAAGGTGCAGCTCATTGAGCGGCAGCGGCCGACGGAGCAGGAGCGCGAGCACTATACGCGATTCCGATTCACCGAGACGGGCATCAGCCCCATCAGCCATCCTGGGATGAAGGGCGGCAACTACCTCGCCTCGGGCATCGAGCACAACGAGCACGGGGCGCCCACCGCCGGCGGCGAGATGCACGGCCGCATGAATGACAAGCGCCTCCGAAAGTTCAACCCGCTGAAGAAGCGCCGCGACCTGTTCATCGTGGACGGCAGCGCGGACGCCCCGGTCGGGCTGATGAGCTGGGGGAGCGTCGCCGGTCTCGCTATCGAGGCTTTTCAGATCGCGATCAAGCAGGGCCTGAGGGTGAAGCTGCTGGTGCCACGGCTGCTCTACCCGGTGTCGGAGGAGATCTACCAGGAGTTCTTCGCGTCCATCAGGCGCGGCCTGGTCGTGGAGCAGAACCACCAGAGTCAGCTGTACAGGCTGCTTCGGATGTACGTGGACGTGCCGCGCGGGATCGAGACCCTGGCGAAGAGCGGATCGAATCCGATCACGCCGGAAGAGATTGTCGATCGCCTGCGCCAGATTTCGCTGGCGCTCCAGCGCGAAACGACACAGGAACCCCCGCAGGGGTAGGGCACTGGACGGGAGAGAGGATCACTCGACATGAGCACCCTGACAGCGAGACCGATCGAGGACTACACCGCGAAGGACTACAAGAGCGATCTGAAGCCGATCTGGTGCCCGGGCTGCGGCGACTTCGGGGTCGTGCAGGCCATCTATCGCGCGCTGGCCAACGTCGGCAGGCCCCCCCACGAGATCGCGTTCGTCTCCGGCATCGGCTGCTCGAGCCGCATCCCTGGCTACACCACGGCGTACGGGTTCAACAGCGTACACGGGCGGGCCCTGCCGATCGCCCAGGGCATCAAGCTGGCGAACCCGGACCTGCTGGTGCTGTGCGCCGGTGGCGACGGCGACGGCTTCTCGATTGGCGGCGGCCACGTCGCCCACGCGATTCGCCGCAACATCGACATCACGTACATCGTGATGGACAACCAGATCTACGGCCTCACCAAGGGGCAGTTGTCCCCCACGTCTCGGCGGGGCCTGGCGACGGTATCGTCGGCCCACGGTTCGATGG
>Ga0209668_10000671_pt1 | contig 14187 bp, 12 predicted proteins | sample FrelakmetPLP11PL_FD_187150 | JGI IMG/M metagenome (GOLD analysis project Ga0209668, IMG submission 187150) | Freshwater lake sediment microbial communities from the University of Notre Dame, USA, for methane emissions studies - PLP11 PL (SPAdes)... | ecosystem: Environmental > Aquatic >... | reverse complement strand
GCTGCGCTGCGAGATATCTGTATTGTTCTTAAGGAACGTTTTCCTACAATTAACATCATAATATATCCCTCTTTAGTTCAAGGAAAAAATGCCTCTGCGCAAATTGTTCAGCAGATAAAAACTGCGAATCAACGTAAAGAATGTGACGTTTTAATTTTGGCGCGAGGAGGAGGATCACTGGAGGATCTATGGCCTTTTAACGAAGAAAACGTCGCTAGAGCAATTTTTAAAAGTGAATTACCCCTTATTAGTGCTATTGGGCATGAAACAGATTTTACTATTGCTGATTTTGTTGCTGACAAACGTGCAGCCACTCCCACTATGGCAGCACAATTAGCCAGCCCCGATGGTAATGAATACCAGCAACAGCTAGATAAAACCTATCACCATCTGATTAAAACTATCTTATATTTATTAAAAAGCTATCAGCAAAATCTAAAAAATCTAGCTAAGCGTTTACGTCATCCACAACAACGATTGCAAGATAGTTTTCAGAATTGTGATGAATTAACTCAGCGTCTAAATTTAAGTATAAAAAGACAATTACACTTCCACGAACAAAAACTTTCAGGTTTATCCCGCACACTTCACGCCATAAGTCCTTTAGCTAGCTTAGCACGCGGTTATGCAATTGTAAGGGATGCAACGAGCAAAAAAATTCTGCGTAATAGCAAGGAAGTAAAATCGGGTCAGGAAATTATTACCAAACTGGCTAAAGGTGAATTACTTTGTGAAGTCAAAGCAAAACTCTAATACTACTCTTCGCACTTGAATTTTTGGCTGTGAGTAAAAAAACATAGAAATTATTTTTCTTCTGGCATAGGCTCAGCATACCCACACTCCTTACGAGGACAAACTTTTTCAGTTCCTCGACGTTTGGTTGTTTTAATCGTCATCACTGGCCAAGCACAACGCGGGCAGGCTTGTTCGATAGGTTCATTCCACACTGCGTACGTGCAAGTAGGATACGTAGAACAAGAAAAGAAAATTTTACCATACCGCGATTTGCGCTTAAGAAATGTGCCTTTATGACATTCAGGACACTCTATTCCCGTATCAGCTGGTTTTTCTAAAGGCTCTATATGTTTGCATTTCGGATAGTTACTACAGCCTATAAACTTTCCATAACGACCCATTTTTATATGTAAAGCATGTCCGCAATCAGGGCATAAACGACCTTGTACAACTTCAGGTTCACTTGCCGTAGTGACCTCTCCTTCCATATTTCGCGTGTAATCACACTCTGGATATCCTGAACAACCAATAAATCTACCGCGCTTACCTAAGCGTATCGATAAAGTTTTACCACATTTAGGGCAAGCTTCATCCAAAGCTTCTTGAGTAACATCTTTTCGCTGTACCGTTTCCTCAGTAGTCTCAATCAATGTTTTAAACGGTACCCAAAAATCTTGCAACAAAGGAATCCATTCTTTCTCTCCTCTAGAAATTTGATCCAGCTCATCCTCTAATCGCGCTGTAAATGCATAATCAACATATTGCATAAAATAACGCGTAAGAAATTTATTCACTATCCTACCGACATCCGTCGGTTTAAATCTTTTTTGATCAAGCGTGACATACTCTCTTTGCTGCAAGGTTGAAATAATAGGCACGTAGGTGGAAGGCCGGCCAATATCTCGCTCTTCTAAAGCCTTGACCAAACTTGCTTCACTGTAACGCGGTGGCGGTTCAGTAAAATGTTGATCGGCACTAATGTTGATAAGATTAACTTGATCGCCTACTTTTAGGGGTGGTAACATACTTTCTTCTTCAGCTTTCGATCTATCATCCGATGCTTTAGGTTTACTATCATCATAACTTTCTAAATAAACCGCCATAAAACCTGCATGCACAATAGTCGATCCGTTAGCTCGAAAACAATGATCCTTCGCTGCTTTAGCACTTAAATCAACTGCCACCGTATCAATAGTGGCATGCATCATCTGTGATGCTACTGCACGCTTCCAAACAAGCTCATATAATTTAAACTGTTCAACCGTTAAATGTTTTTTAAGTTGTTCGGGTGAAAATTCTACATGTGTCGGCCGAATGGCTTCATGCGCTTCTTGTGCATTACGGCTTTTAGTTCGAAAATGCCGGGGAGTTTCGGGTAAATCCTTCTCGCCATAACGTTGCATAATAAGTTCACGAATCGATACGATAGCCTCATTGGATAAATGGACAGAATCCGTTCGCATATACGTAATCAATCCCACTAAACCTTCACCGACATCAATTCCTTCGTAAAGTTGCTGTGCGAGACGCATCGTTCGCTGAGCAGTAAATCCTAATTTACGCCCGGCTTCTTGTTGCAAAGTCGACGTCGTAAAAGGAGCTGCCGGATTGCGTTTACGTTGTTTTTTCTCAACATGGGTAACCTGTAAATAACCCTGTGCCAGTTGTTGCAAATTTTCTTTGATTGCAGTGGCTTGCTCTTCGTTAGTAATACTAAATTGATTCAATTTTTCTTGCTGATACTGAATTAAACGCGCCGCAAAAGGTTTTTCATCGAATTTATTATTTGCCGTAATTGTCCAATATTCTTGAGATTGAAATGCTTCGATTTCTTCTTCACGCTCAACGATTAATCGTAAAGCGGGACTTTGCACACGTCCTGCCGACAAACCGCGACGAACTTTTTTCCATAATAAAGGGGATAATGTAAAACCCACTAAATAATCCAATGCTCGGCGTGCTTGTTGTGCGTTCACCAAATCCATAGCAATGTGACGTGGATTTGCCACAGCAGCATTAATCGCCGACTTGGTAATTTCATGAAATACTACACGATAAGTCGGCTTATTTTTTAGCAGTTTTTTTTGCTTTAGAATTTCGTAAATATGCCAAGCAATGGCTTCTCCTTCACGATCCGGATCGGTCGCAAGATATAACGCATCGGCATTCTTAAAAGCCTTAATGATCATATCCATATGTTTGGCATTCTTTTCAATCAGAGCATATTGCATAGCAAAACTTTGCTCTGGATTCACAGCGCCCTCTTTAGGTATCAGATCGCGAACATGGCCATAGGAAGCCAAAACTTCAAAGTCTTTACCTAAATATTTCTTGATTGTTTTAGCCTTAGCTGGCGATTCTACAATCAATAGATTTTTTGCCATTTTATTTCCTCACGTAGCCCCCAGGAACCACGTCAATATACCCTTGTAGTTGCAGTGTTGATAAACGAACAAGCAATTTATCGATAGTTAAGCCCGTTCTCGTTATCAAAATATCGATACTTGTCGTTTCAAATTCAAGGCACTCTACAAGCTTTATATCCTGCGAATCAAGTCCAGATAAATCCTTTTTTTCGAGAATAGGTTTGATTTGCGGGATCTCATGATTGAAAACCAAGCCTAGATCAGTCTTCGGATTAGCATCAAGAATCGCTTTATCCTTCTTTTTTGATATAAAATCTTCTGCTTTAGAGGGCTTAGTCAATATTCCTTCATTAGTCCGACAATTCATCTGTTCAGGTAGAAATGAGAACTCTTGTATAATATCCATACCGCTCTCAACCAGTGTAGCCCCTTCTTTTAATAATGCATGACAGCCTTGACTTAAGGGATTGCGAATAGAACCTGGAACAGCAAACACCTCTCGACCTTGCTCCAATGCGTAACGTGCAGTAATTAATGACCCACTCCGTAACGTTGCTTCTACCACGATAACGCCTAGGCTCATGCCACTAATGATCCTATTTCGCCTAGGAAAATATTCTGCCTTAGGCGATGCGTATGGAAAAAATTCAGAAATCAACGTTCCTCCTTTTTCCACTATATTCATCGCTAAAGCTTTATGACAAACCGGGTAAATACATTCAAGCCCACTCCCTAATACAGCCATTGTTATTCCTTTGCTTAACGCTCCTTGATGTGCTGCACCATCAATACCTCTTGCCAAACCACTGATAATAACAAATCCTTGGTCAGTTAGTTCGTTAGCCAGCTGATAGGCAATCTCTAAACCTGTGTGTGTGGGGTTACGTGCACCGACTATGGCCAAAGTTTGCTGCTGAAAAAAAGACAGCTCACCCATTATAAATAAAACCAACGGTGGAGAAGAAATTTCACGCAATAATACTGGATAATGTAAATCACCCCAATGTAAAATATGCTGTTGAGGGTTTTCTACCCAACGTAAGCTAAATTCTACACTTTTCCAATCTGGTTTTTGTAAGTTACTAGCAAGTATTGGACTGACACCTGCATGAAGCAATTCCTCGTACGAAGCTAACAAAATTTGTTTGGGGTTATAAAACTTTTTTAAGAGCATCGAAACTGTGCTTAAACCACAGCGCGGAACAGTATAAAGCGCTAACCAATATCCTATTTCATTCAATGTCAAATCCATGAGCCTGCACTTTAATTTGTCAATCTACAAATTAAAGTGTCTCATTTTAGCGCAAGCATTTTCAAGAGGCATTTTTCTGAAAAAATTAATTAGTTGTTGCTAATGCGGAACTCACAGATTGAAAATTTCGATTTTATTTTTTAAAAAATTATCACTAAAATTAGCGTTTATAACGATCCATACTCGCCTTAACTTCAATCCTTGCTTGCTCAGGCCCTACCCAACCGGTCACTTTGACCCATTTTCCAGGTTCCAGATCTTTATAATGCTCAAAGAAATGTTGGATACTCTGTGTAAGTTGTTCCGGTAAATCTTGCCAAGTTTTTATTTGGTGATACAACGAAGATAATTTATCGATAGGCACAGCTAAAATTTTAGCATCGATACCTGATTCATCTTCCATTTTTAACATGCCAATCGGTCGACAACAAATCACACAACCAATTAACAAGGGGAAAGGCGCTACTACTAATACATCAACGGGATCACCATCTTCTGATAAAGTAGAAGGAACATAACCGTAATTACAAGGATAGTACATGGCTGTCCCTAAAAAACGATCCACACGTAGCGCACCTGTTTCTTTATCAACCTCATATTTAATCGGATCACTATGGCTAGGGATTTCTATCACTACATTGATTTCATCAGGGACTTTTTTACCTGGACCTAATTTTACAAGCGCATTCATAATTTTATATTTCCTAAAACTTTACTTTTAAAGCATAATAAATTTATAGTAATTGGTTTTTGGTCAGTGTCGCAAAGAGGGAGATCAGCAACAACACAGACAAAAATTCAAGTGCGAAGCGTATAATAAACAAACTATTCGACTTAGGCTAGTCCAGTTAATTAAGGCTTATTATGGATTGTATTTTCTGCAAAATCATTAAAAAAGAACTTCCTGCTGATATCGTTTATCAAGACGAAACTATCATTGCCTTTAATGATAGGCATCCACGTGCGCCTATTCATCAATTAATTGTACCCAAAAAGCATATCGCAACGCTTAATGATCTGACAGAGGATGATACACTGCTGGCAGGAAATATGCTGCAAGTCGCACGTCATTTAGCTAAAAAAGCTCAGATTACGCAATCTGGATATCGCGCTGTTTTTAATTGTAATAAGGATGGAGGGCAAGAGGTTTTTCATTTACATTTACACCTGCTAGGTGGTCGCGTGTTACTTTGGCCTCCTGGCTAATAAAAAACTAACCTCGATTAAATTAATATAAGCATAGCTTGTCTATTTTTACTCTAATCAATAGAACAATCTGGTATTTTTTGGCTGAAATCCCTTGCCAAGCGAAGGTAAGCCTAGGTATATTTCTTGTTAAGAAAATAATTTATTACGTTGATTAGGGCCTCATCATGGATTTAGTAACACTCGTTTTAGCTTGCAGTCTGTATGCTGACAACTCTATTCCCTATGCCATGATACAAACCGGAACCCAAAATAATCCTCTCGTTGTTACTGTTGAAGGCCATACTAAGATTTTCAAAACGATACCTGCCGCCGTCCAATATACGCGTACGCAAAGCGCCTTAGGGAAAAACTTGGAAATTGGCTTGATGCAAATTTCCAGTCGATGGCTACCAGGAATCGGTGCTCATACCTCCGATTTATTTAGACCTTGTAAAAATCTGGTTATTGCCACACAAATTTTAGAAAAATTGCGCTTACAATGCCAATCTATTGCGGCTAATAATCCAAACACGGATATTCAATCCTGTGTACTTTCATTATATAAAACCAAAAATCGTCAAAATGGATTACCTTATGCTCATCAGGTCATCCAATATGCAAAAATACATCCTTTTAATGAACTTGCTGAAAAAGCACGTGACCCAGGAATGTTAGCTGCAACAGAAAAGCCGCCTATACCCTCTAAACAAACTCTAACAGAAAATAGTCATTCTGAAGATTATCCATCTTAGCATTACGTTATAAAACTTATGCCAAATCCTACCGTTGATTTTTATTTATTAAGTACGCTCTCTCAAGAGGATCTACATCGTTTTACCTGCCGCTTAATCGATAAAGCCTATCTTCTTCAAAAAAAAATTTTTATACAGGTAAGCTCGCATGAGGAAGGACAGCGCATAGATGAATTGCTATGGACCTTTCGAGATATTAGTTTCATTCCTCATAATTATTTAGGCATTAATTCAGTCATTGATCCACTGCTATCTGTTAATATTGCTATTAACAAGCCCAGCGTCCTAGGTGCTGAGATTTTATTAAACCTCAGCGATAAAGTTCCAACTTATTTTCCAGAATTCTCGCGTATTATTGAAGTGGTATCCGCAGAGAAAGAAAATAAAAATCAATCGCGTCAGAAATATAAATTTTATAAAGCCCAGAACTGTCTGTTAACCACGCACAATATAAGCACATCATGATAAATAAAAATTATGACTCTAAAAAGATAGAAGCTCATTGGCGAAAACAATGGGAAATGAATTCCTATTTCCAACCTAGTGGTCAAGGTAAACCCTATTGCATCGTACTTCCACCACCGAATGTCACAGGAAGCCTGCATATGGGCCATGGTTTTCAAGTCACTCTGATGGATGCTTTAATTCGATATCAACGCATGTGTGGAAAAAACGTTTTATGGCAAGGCGGCACTGATCATGCAGGCATAGCCACGCAAATGGTAGTAGAACGTCAATTGTTAGCTCAAGGAAAATCTCGACATGACATGGGACGCGAAATATTTGTAGACGCCATATGGGAATGGAAAAAGAAATCCGGCGGCATGATAACAGAACAATTACGTTATATGGGCGCCTCCATAGACTGGACTCGAGAGCGATTTACACGCGATACTGATTTCTCAGCAGCAGTAGAAAAAGTATTTATTGACTTATATGCGAAAAATTTAATTTATCGCGGTAAACGTTTAGTTAATTGGGACCCAGAGCTTTTAACTGCAGTTTCCGATCTAGAAGTTATCAATCAAGAAGAACCAGGCTACTTATGGACTATTCGCTATCCATTGCTTAATAGCGATGATTTTTTACTAGTTGCTACGACCCGACCCGAAACTTTATTTGGTGATGTCGCTGTAGCGGTACATCCTGATGATCCACGCTATCAATCCTATATTGGGAAACAGATAAAACTTCCATTAACTGAACGTGTTATTCCAGTAATTGCCGACATATCCGTAGAACCCACATTTGGGAGTGGTTGTGTAAAAATCACTCCCGCACATGATTTTAATGACTATGCAACCGCACAAAGACATCATTTAACTAATATTAATATTTTTACGCCTAATGCCCATCTTAATGAACAGGTTCCAGAAAACTTTCGTGGTTTAGAACGCTTTGCTGCAAGAAAAAAAATCATCCAAGATTTAGAACAACTAGAATTATTAGAAAAAACAGAGACTTATCTGGTAAAAACTCCGCGTGGGGATCGCTCAGGAGCTGTGATAGAACCTTATCTTACCGATCAATGGTTTATGTCGATGCAACCCTTAGCAAAACCCGCACTCTTAGCTATTAATCAAGGAAAGCTTGATTTTATTCCGGAAACCTGGCGCAAGGTTTGTTTACAATGGCTAGAGAATATTGAAGATTGGTGCATTAGCCGTCAGCTTTGGTGGGGACATCGAATTCCTGCCTGGTATGATGAACAAGGCCAATTTTATGTGGGTAAAAATGAAAAAAGCATTCGCGAGCAATATTCCCTCGATCCTAAAGTGACACTTAAACAAGATGAAGATGTACTAGATACTTGGTTTTCATCCGCACTCTGGCCTTTTGTCACGTTAGGTTGGCCACAATCGACTAAAGAATTAAAAATTTTTTATCCAACTAATGTTTTAGTCACCGGATTTGACATTATCTTTTTTTGGGTAGCGCGCATGGTAATGCTGGGACTGCATTTTACAGGTAAGGTTCCCTTTAAAGAAGTGTATGTAACTGGCTTGATACGTGATCATGAAGGTCAAAAAATGTCGAAATCAAAAGGCAATGTCTTAGATCCTCTCGATGTAATATTAGGCATTAACCTAGATGACTTAGTGGCAAAACGTACTCAAGGTTTACTGCGGGCACAAATGGCCCAAAAAATTGAACATGCTACTCGACAACAATTTCCACAAGGTATTCCTGCATTAGGGACCGATGCTTTACGATTCACTTATTGTGCCTTAGCTTCACCAACCCGTGACATACGTTTTGATTTAAATCGAACCGAAGGTTATCGAAATTTTTGTAATAAACTTTGGAATGCATCGCGCTTTGTTTTAATGCATAACACAAAACAAAAAAGGTTAAATTCTTTAGAAAATTTAACACTACCTATTAACCGTGCTTTTTATTCATTATTGCAAAACACCATTGCTAATATGCATAAGCATTTTGAAGATTATCGATTTGATTTGATGGCGCAAACCATTTATGAGTTTATTTGGAATGAGTATTGTGATTGGTATGTTGAACTCGCTAAGCCTATTTTAACCAACACAAGCTCCCCTGCATCCCAAGAAACCTTGAGCTGTTTAATTTTCATATTAGAAATTTGTTTACGCTTGCTACATCCTATAATGCCCTTTATTACCGAAGAAATTTGGCAAACCATCGCACCTTTGGCCGGAAAAACAGGGCGTAGTTTGATGATACAAACCTACCCTCAATTTGATAAAACTAAAAAAAATGATCATGCAGAACAAGACTTAACTTGGCTAAAAACTATTGTGCATACGATCCGTACTCTGCGCAGTGAAATGAATATAGCTCCGGGTAAAAAAATTCCCTTACTACTTTATAAAGGAAATAAAACAGATCGTGAAAATAGTCATATTTTTCTAAATGATATTATGAATCTAGCTAAAATAAATGAAATAAATTGGATAGTTGAAAAAGAAAAAAATACGACTCATGCCATGGGCGTAGTAGGCAACTTAGAACTACTTATCCCTATGCAAGGATTAATCAATACCGAAGCTGAAATACAACGCTTGAAAAAAGAAATTCTAAAAATAGAAAAGGAAATTGAACGCGCTGAGTCCAAACTGGCTAATACCGCTTTTGTGAAAAAGGCACCGTCAGAAATTATTGCTCAAGAACGTCAACGTTTAGCTGATTTTACTGCGACTCATACTAAATTACAAAACCAATTAAATTCATTTTCCAGAAATTGACGCTATTCGATGAGCTAAAAACTACCCCCTGGTTAAATAAACGATCTTGGGAATTACTATCTTCACAAAGAAGCTAAAACGACATCTAATATTTTTGGCATATTACGAACTCATAGTTTATCTAGATTTTTAAGATCGAAATTGTCTTTAATTAGTCGTGAGAGGTTAGGCTTAATGATTAAAATTTTACTACTAGCCATTTTTTCTAGCAACACGTAACATTACCATAATAGGAATTTAATCCTGCAATTATGCGCCAAATTATTTTAGATACTGAAACTACTGGCAGAGCGGTTAATGATGGGCATCGTATCATCGAAATAGGCTGCTTGGAATTGATCGATCGTCGTCTCACGAAACGACACTTCCATTGTTTCCTTAATCCAGGTCGCGATAGTGAACCCGGGGCATTCGCTGTTCATGGTTTGAGCACTGAATTTCTTATGGATAAACCTGTATTTAAAACTATTGCGGATGAATTGTTAAGATTTATTAAGGATTCACAACTCATTATCCACAATGCTCCCTTTGACCTAAGCTTTTTGGATAATGAATTTAACTTAACTAAAAAAAAGTATAAAAAAATTACTGACTATTGCCAAGTTTTAGATACACTTCCATTAGCACGTCAATTACATCCTGGGCAACGTAATAGCTTAGATGCTCTGTGTAAACGTTATGATATTGATAATTCGAAGCGAGATAAACATGGTGCATTATTGGATGCTGAATTGTTAGCTCGAGTTTATCTCGCTATGACGGGAGGTCAAACTCATTTGTTTAGTGATGAAAAAACCTCAGCAGATAGTCAAACTATCCTACATAAAAAAATAATAGGCAAGGTAACATTGCCCATCATTTACGCCAGTAGTGACGAATTATTAGCACATGAGCATCGTTTAACTCGCATTAGTACACTGTCCGGCCAGTGTAAATGGCCAAATAAAAATAGGGAAACGAATTAAATGCGTATCAAGTTTCTACATAAATTTATTCAACTAGAAGCATCCGGCGGTATTGCTTTAGGAATTGCCACCCTACTCGCTCTCATTCTCGCTAATTCTAGCTGGCAAACTTATTACCAAACTTTCTTAAATTTCAATGTAAATGTAGAACCTAGTATCCATTTTTCTTTTTTACATTTTATTAATGACGGTTTGATGACTATTTTCTTTTTCTTAGTCAGTCTAGAAATTAAACGCGAATTAGTTCAAGGGGAGCTTAACACACTCACTAAAGCCTTATTACCCGCCTTAGCGGCAATAGGAGGAATGTTAGTTCCCGCTCTATGTTATTTAGTTATCAATCATGGATATCCACAACTTATATCGGGCTGGGCAATCCCTATGGCAACAGATATTGCCTTTTCCTTAGGTGTGTTATCACTGCTTGGCAAACAGATTCCAGTTGCTTTAAAAATTTTCTTAATGGCATTAGCTATCATTGATGATCTAGGTGCAATTATCGTTATTGCGACTTTTTATACGCAACAAATAGGCTGGCTTTATTTATTTTTAGCGCTACTGACTTTTCTAGGCTTAATTTTATTAAACTATTATAAAATTCAACGATTTCTTCCTTATTGCTTATTAGGTATAAGCTTATGGTTACTCATACTCAACTCAGGTATCCATGCCACTATAGCGGGCGTATTATTTGGCTTCACAATTCCATTAAACAGTGACAATAAAAATTTTAATTCTTTGCTACATCATTTAATCCATCAATTACATCCATGGATTGCTTACGGAATTTTACCGCTTTTTGCTTTTGCCAATGCCGGCCTATCGTTTTCGAATATACACTTAGCAACTTTTCTCCACCCACTACCCTTAGGGATTATTGTCGGATTATTCTTTGGGAAACAAGTAGGTATTTTTGGTGCAAGTTGGTTAGCAGTAAAAACTAAGCTAGCAAAATTACCTTATAAAGTGAACTGGTGGCATATTTACGGAACCGCTTTAATTTGTGGAGTAGGTTTTACGATGAGTTTATTTATTGCTGGATTAGCTTTCAGAGAGAGTGAGTTAACCTCTTTAGTTCGGTTGGGTGTTTTTACTGGTTCAATTTTATCCGGTATTGCAGGTTATTGTATTTTATTGTTATCTCGACAAAAGTCGATACCCGCTAAAATGAATATTATTAAGCATTAAATTTCTTAACTAAAGACCATCTTTGTTTTTACAAAAATGGTCTTTATTTTTATTGATGTGTTGGACTTGATGACATAGCTTCCTTGCTATGAAACTCATTAGCCGGATCTATATGCGGGATAGGAATTACCGCTGTTGAGAATGTGCCTAATTTGGCCAAAAGCTGAGAGATATTTTGAGTATTTTTTTCTTCTAATCTATCAATTTTATCATGCACTACCATTGTGGCATCTTTTATTTCTTGGATTTTATGGTTAAACGTACTTACTATTTCCTGCTTCACATTGATATCAACTTCTTTTAATTGATCCAAAGTATTGTTAGCATAAGTTACATTCGCTTTAAGATGATTAATTTTTAAATTTAAAAACAATTCGGTAATCCCTACAATTGCAAAGCCAAACAATAAAATTGGAAGTATCGGTAATACTACAGTAGAGGCTATAAAAAGTGGAACTAAAACAAAACCTGTGCTTAATAATGCGATAGCGGCTCCGAGAAATAAAAGAATATTTTTTACTTTATCTTTTTCTTTTTGATAATTTTTATCGTAAGCTTTTACTATATCATTTTCATTTTTTATAAGTTGGTTAATAATTCGATTTTGATCTTCCCCCAGCTCTATATCAGACCAATTTTCATCAATAATTAAATTTTGACTTCTCAAGTAAGCTTTGTTTACATCACAAAGTTCTTCATATAAGTGACGACTTAATACCTGCATAATAACCTCTATTGATTAGGGATAATTTTATATTTTTGCTAAAAGTAAAAATAGCTCAATATACTCCATTGCCTGAATTTATTTATTAAGTAAATAAAAGATTACATTTTTTATGAAAAAACATCCTCCTTGTCATAAATTTTCCTACAGATAATATTATATTAATCCGATTTTCAGATCAATTACTAGTTTATAAAATATTAAGAATATAAATAAAATTTAAAATTATTATTTATATTTTTACAAATTGAAAATTTAAGTTTAATATTGAAAAAAATTTGTTTAGTGTAGTTAATTTATTCTTAACCTTCTAAATGGCTTTTAAATAATAAAAAAATATATGGAAAAAAATTCTCAAGACACATCTAAAAAAAACTTTCAACATCCGAATCGGTTAGCTTACACAAGCTATATGAGACCTTTGCCAAAATATCCAAAGGTTAATAACTTTGATAGATTAGTTTATGTCGCTACACTTTTTAAAGAAGATAAAACTTCAGCAACTAATTTTAATCATGGCACCACAAGCCCCTTTAAATCAGTACCTTCGTTTAAAAAATAAAATTATATTATATAGTTTCTAATAAAAAGCAGGGCTTAATTGGTGCACCGCATCAACAAATATTTTTACATTTTCTGGCGAAGTAAATTGTGAAATACCATGACCTAAATTAAAAACATGACCCGATCCTGAACCATAGGATTGAAGTATGCTCATCACTTCATTGCGGATATTTTCAGGATTAGCAAATAAAACTGCAGGATCCATATTCCCTTGTAAAGCAACTTTGTTGTTAAGTCTTTGTCGAGCCAAGCCTATATCGATCGTCCAGTCCAATCCTATCGCATCGCAACCAGATTTAGCTATTTTTTCTAACCACAAATTTCCACCTTTGGTAAATAATACAATAGGCACTTTTTCGCGTGTAGTCACTCTTTTCACATTAGTCACAATTTGTGACATATACTCTAATGAGAATTGTTGATAAGCCGCTGAAGTTAATAATCCACCCCAAGTATCAAAAATCATAATGGCTTGCGCTCCTGCTTCAATTTGCGCATTTAGATACAAGGTAGTTGCTTTAGTTAAGGTATTTAGCAATTGATGTAATGCCTTGGGTTCTTGATATAAGAGTGTTTTAATTTGTCTGAATTCTTTACTTCCCCCACCTTCCAGCATGTAGCAAGCAAGTGTCCAAGGACTTCCTGCAAATCCAATTAACGGGACCTTATCTTTTAATTCACTACGAGCAAGTGCAATAGCCTGCATTACATAATTTAAATCGCTACCCGGATCAGGGATTGGTAAGGCCTTAATATCGGTTAAAGTTTTTAAAGGTTTATGAAACTTAGGACCTTCTCCTTCAATAAAGTAAAGTCCCAAACCCATCGCATCCGGAATGGTCAAGATATCTGAAAAAATAATGGCTGCATCCAAATCAAATCGATGTAGCGGCTGTAACGTGACTTCACAAGCAAGCTCAGGCGTTTTACATAAAGTTAAAAAATTACCTGCCTTGCTACGAGTTGCACGATACTCAGGTAAATAACGGCCTGCCTGACGCATAATCCAAATGGGCGTGCGATCAACAGGTTGCTTTAAAAGAGCACGTATTAAACAATGTGGAGAATTTTTCATAAGTTTTATACTTTCTTTATTAAACTAATCAGCGTACGTAACTGAACTAATAACTGTTCGGCACTAAAAATAAATAAATCAATAGCAAATTGATCGGATTGATTTATTTCTAGCGATTTGAGTTGAAATTTTATTTCTTTTTTCCAATCCGAAAAAA
>Ga0209668_10000670_pt1 | contig 14189 bp, 9 predicted proteins | sample FrelakmetPLP11PL_FD_187150 | JGI IMG/M metagenome (GOLD analysis project Ga0209668, IMG submission 187150) | Freshwater lake sediment microbial communities from the University of Notre Dame, USA, for methane emissions studies - PLP11 PL (SPAdes)... | ecosystem: Environmental > Aquatic >... | reverse complement strand
ACTCGAAACCGGGTACAAGTATGTTTTCTGTCCATGCCACGCTTGTTTGATGTCTTGTTCTCGCACTTTCGACAAATTGGAGCGGCCGGTGAATCTTGCCAACTGAAGCACTTCATTGATCAGAAACGCGAGTCCTTGCGAGGGCACTTCGAAGTCTGTTGTGTATTTTTTGGAATCGTGTTGGGTGTTGGTCCGCAGGTTTTGGACAGAGTTGAGCCATTCGTTCATTCGGTTGCGCGACTCTCCAGGTTTCATCGACCTGATGCTTTCGCCAACCAGGTGCAAGACATGAGACATGGCCCAGTAGACATCTGACTTTCCGATTTTCCCGCTGGCGTCAAGCTCCCGTTGTTTGGCGTTCGGCGCACTAGCTACTATTGTCGGCGGGTGGTCGCTCAGACTCTTCAGCCTGTCAAGCAAATCCAGATCGATGTGCGGAGCAGCCTCGATTCGGCGCAGTTGTAACCCGAGCGGTTCGCCCTCGATGTCACCCAACAATCGACCCAGTTCTAACAGGGCTTTGCGCAAGTGTGCTCTTTGCGCATCGACGCCTTGCGCAACGCGCTGGCTCTCTTTGATACCATCGACGATGGTGTCCAACCGGTCGCTTAGGGCATCGAATACCAGAGGGTTTTCTACGCGGCCGAGAGCATCGCGCGTGGTGCTGTTCTCAATGCGGCGCCTGGTCTTGTCTCTTAACACGCCTAACATACGCCTCAGTTCGTCTCCCGATGCCGATGGCGCTTTTGCAAACACAGCTGCTGGGAGTTTCACGGCCTGTAACTCTTTGACGAACGCGATCAAATCGCGATCATCCTCTTCGATGGCCTTAAATTTGTTCAGGATTCGAGTCAGCGGCTCCTGATCTACCAGCGTTTGCCTGGTTTCTAACTCGCGAAGAAGGTTCATGGCGTTCTTGTAGGCGGGTTTTAGGTCCGCTTTGGGTATACCCTGTTTTAGCCGCTCTCGCGTGCGGTTCATGCTCGCAACCCACTCCTGCCAGTCGGCGTCCTTTGGAATCTTGGCGCGAAGGAGACTCACAACTTCGTGGAGCTTTCTTTTCAAGTCTCGTGCCGTTACGTTAGGCTCGCGCGTGTATGCCTTGAGAAACTCCCGCGCGGCTCCGAATTCATCGTTGTTGATCAGTGTTTTCAAGGCCGACTCACGGGTCGCCGACGGCGATGGACTGTGTGCGGCACGCGTGCGGGATCGGCTTCTTGATCGAGTCAGAGGCTCGGGCGGTGCGTGAGACCGGCTCCTCGATCGAGTTGGAGGAGACCGGCTTCTTGACCGACGGGCTGGTGCCGCGCTTTGCTGCACGCCAAACTTATGCTCGAGCGCCTTCATCAGTTCCTCGTAGCTCGAGTCGGGTCGTTCAATTTTAGATAAGGATAAATTGTGAATTAGGGCTTTGAGCAACTGCTGTTTGCCAAACGCTGGCACTCGTAACTTGTGGCCCAAATCCCTAAACTCCCGCAGTGCTTGCGCGCTGGCTTGGTCGACTTCTCCATGTTTGTCGCGCTTAACACGAGATGCGCGCCGCACTTTTGAGCGTCTTTTATGAACGATGTTTGCTGCCGCAATCAGTTGTTTGTAGTTGTGTAAATGTTGGACCATGGAGCTGATTTTTTTGTCGATAGGGAGCGAGTCCAACTCGTCTTTGTCAAGAACGCCAAGCGAGTGCAATCGTTCGATCAACACGTTAACCTGTGGGGTCAAACAGCTCGCATCGGTGTTCCCCTCTGCCAACTGTTCGTTGAGGAACACAAGCAGTTCGGCAGCATCGCCGAACCCGACGTTGCTCATCACTTTGTCTTTGGTCAGATCTCTCGTCACGTGCTGCAGGCTGTCCACGATTGAGTCGATGGCTTCTGCAATGTCATCGGCACACTTGATCGTGCTCTCGAGTTTATTTTTGGCCATTTGCAACACGTTGAAAACCGAGTCAGTTTCGAGACGAGACTCGAGCTTGAGATCCCTCAAAATACCTCTGATTTGGCGAGTTAGCAGCGCCTGTTGGGCGTCTGGATGGCCTGAATAACTATCTAGCGCCTTTTTTAGTTTGCCTAAATTCATGTCTAATGCGGTGCGAGAAGTCATGGGGTGGCGTGTGGTCTGATTTGATTTTTTTTTATATTTGGTGAGCTTCATTTTTTTTTCGACTTGCTTCTAAAACAAAAAAAAGAGTCGACACAAAAACCAGGGTGAAACCAAAAAAAACCCTCCATGTTGTCATATCTCAGTTCGTGGCTGTATGATGTTCCAGAGAACCCAAAAAAAGTGGACCCTCCCGCGGCCGGGCTGGCGCGGTATGCTAATCCCGACAACCCCAAAGCGCCGTCGTCTTTTATCTGTGAACTCGCGACCAAAAAACTGCGGCGTGTGGAGCCGACCGCGAGACCGACCTATTTCCCACCCAGACACCCTGTGCTACAGCAAATTCTGGCCAAGCGCAAACGCATCGATTGACAGCCTTTAAAAAAAAGTTTTTTTTTGGAATCCCAGTTGAACAAAAAAAGAGCGTGCCAGGATTTTTTTTAAAGAAACAAATATAATGGCGCATGAGATCGCAGTATCGTTCGGCGGAGGTGGCGCGCGCGCGTTTTCGATCACAGCAGGCATCCTGAGCGCGTTAGATCCCTTGCCAAACATGTTGCTGTCCGCCAACAGCGGCGGGGCGCTGGCGATAGCACGGTGGCTCAAGGGAGCCGATGACTGGACTCCACACAATTTAGACGAGCCTCACACGCCTACGCACGTGCTGTCAGCCATCACGCGGCGGCAAATGTTAGCTACGGTAGTTACGCACTTGATGTGCAAGCTCGGACGCAACACTTGGAAAGCTATCATTTCAGATTTGTTGAACACAGGCCGCGAGCGCCGCAAACACCCTCCCGATTTCATAGCCGTCGCATCGCGCTGCACAGTGCCGATGAAATTGGAAGAAATGAGCGAACAGAGTGGCTGGTCTTTGGAGCAGATGTGCGCTTACAGTTCGTTTGTCGCGTCACCGGCCCTCTTGTCTCTGACCGGACCAACAGAGAAGCTGATCCCGACTCATGGAAAAGACTACTTGGTCGACGGAGGCTTCATGGACAACTTAGCGGTCGCGCCGCTGGTTAAGCGAGGGTGCAGGCGCATCATCGCAGTGGTCAATTCCCCGGTGCCCTTGTCCATGGACCGCGCGCAATGGGCCGAAAACGACATTGTGAATTTATTCGGATGGCCAAACACCATCGGCGGTCAACCATGTCCAGTGTTCGACCCTGCAGATTTGGACCGAACCATGAGCGCCTTGAACGAATGCGGAGGCATCGCGACCGTCGTCTACTGGGTCGTGGACCACCATGTGAGCGTCACGTGGGTTTACATCGGGCCCTCACCGGACTTTATCGCTTCTTTGCCCGAGAGCGTGCGTCGTCGCGTGGACGCAATTCGGACTTTCCCGCACGTGCCAACTTTCGTGCCGACCCTGAACGTGGTGTCGATCGCCCCTTTTTTGGCAAACGTACTTTTTTTGTACGGGCGATTCTTGGGTCTGCGCCTTCGGCCACTGATGCCTCTGGTGACTGTGCCCTCACCCTGTTGAATTCTGCACGCTGCACCGCTTTGGTGCGCGGTCCATGGCGCTTTGCGTGGCTAGCTGTTGGCATCTCTTGGCGTGGCGGGCTGACCGCTGCTGACAGTGAGACTTCTTGCCATTGCTGGAACTGGGCCCCGATTCGACGCGTTTCCAATTCTAACAAGCGATCGCGCTCGGTCCGTGCAGCTTTCAATGCGCTGATGAAAACCCCAATGGGAATCCCAAGCACCGCTAACCCCATCAGCAGGACACCAGATGTAAGCCGCGGTTTTGTATCAGGTTGGTCTCTCTTATATTGCCTCAATTGGTTAGCGCCTAGAGCTATCAGGCCCGCACCTAAACCAGACAGAACAATAAACTCCGGCATGTTGCCCGCGTGCGCGTATTTAGACATGATTTCTGTAAAACCGCTGACGGCTGGCGTTTCGGTGTACCTCATCACGACGGTGTCGAACCCTGTGTTCTGGAAATTGGGCATCAGGACTGTGGTCAAATGACGGTCTCTAATGACTTTGTTGGCCATCATGATGGCGGCGCGCTCGGGCCCCAAAATGTGGTTCAGATACAGTTGACACACGGGTGTTTTACCGCCGTCTAGACGAACGGCTTCGTTGATGTCCAAATGTCCGCGCGATTCGCTGTCCGCTGGAAACACAAAGTAAAAAAGATTCGGGTCGCCTGGACGGTCGCATGACACTTTGTCCGCAATTTTTTGTTTATCGGCGATCTTTTGTTGCGTGTAGCCCATCATTGCACTCTTCAAAAGTTTGTCGGCCATTTGTTATTTTTTTTCCTTGTACGCAAGTTTTTTTTTGCGGCGCCGAAAAATTCCTTCTGATCAAATGAGTTTTTTTTAGTCGCAACTGGGTGCGCTTATTTTTCTGGAGTCCATCAATCCCAAAAAATTTTTTTTTTCGTGCTCACATGATTAAAAAAGGGCCCAAGGAACCAAGATGGCTGACACGTTACCGGTCGAACCGGAAGTCGTCGCACTCGAAGCGCCTGTACAGGAAGTAAGTGCGCCAGAAGTCGTCGAACCCGAAGTAGTTGCGCTGCCTGTACCTGAAGTCGTCGAACCCGAAGTAGTTGCGCTGCCTGTACCTGAAGTGGTTGAACCCGAAGTAGTTGCGCTGCCTGTACCTGAAGTGGTGGCGTTGGAAGATGTCGGGCACGAAGAAGCCGCGGATGTTGAAAGCACCCCTGACGAATTAAGCGACGAAGTCGACGTGCGAGCCTATGAGGACGACCCAGATCCTACCGAAGAGTACGACGAAGATGGAGGGTTTGTGGTCAAAGACGCTGAGTTGGAAGCATTGCTAGAGGCCGAGCGTGTGCTGCATGCAGCCGCCGAAATCACTGTGCGCAACGTGCTGCCAGAAGGCCAAAAAAGGACGCGCCGCCCTCCGCAACGATACGAGCCGGTAGAGACGCCGCTGGATGACGTTGATCGGCCTGCCAAGAGGAGGAAAACAGACAGCCAGAAAACGTCAGTTGACACCAACGAGAGCCAAGAAGAAGATTTAGAAGACGACGAAGACGAGGAGGAAGATGAAGAGGACGAAGAGGACGACGACGAGGAGTACGACGAAGCGGAGGAGGAGTCAACCGAGTCCGAGAGCGAAGAGGAGGAAGATGAAGAAGACGATGACGACGTGGACATTGACATCGTCAAATAAAATTACTTGTGTCCATTTTTTTTCACGCGCAGCGAATTTTTGTGTGCATCGCCAAAAAAAAAGTGGGTTTGGTTAAAAATCAAGAAAGAACAAATTTCTTCGAGAAAAAAAAAGAAATGCACAAGTCAACGGTGAGGGTGGTTCCGGATCGACCGTATGGAGCAGCCTCTTCTTACGCTCAGGCTGGCCCTTCGGAGCAAGCGGGTCGAGCCCCAACTTCGTATGCGCACGTCGTCTCTAACTCATGCTCAGCCGAGCAACCATGTTGCCCACCTCCCACCGTTCCGCCCGCGACGTTCAGTTCGTACACGCAAGCCAATTTCCCCAAGCGCTTGTACGACAGCGTCGAAGAACGTAACCGATTATTTTATGATAATTTGATTCAGCCCCAACTGCAAATCAATCACCATAATTCTTATATGGAAGTGAAAGCGCCCGGTAACGAAGCGGACGCGTCTTTAGCTTCTAGGGGAGTCGCGAAGCAGACTTCGCCTTCGGCTGGCCAGCTGATAGGTGATTTGAGCGTGACGCCAAACCTGTATGACGACATCATACGTCCTGGCGTGCCAACGCCGTTCGCTCCGGACTTAAACCGATCTGGCCAGCCTTTGACGACGGCTGCCATGGACCCTACCGCGATCAAAGGAGTAACTTGGACGCCGCACCAACCCTGTGAGGTTGCGCCTCGCCACGATTCGTGGTATTGGGTGCCGGACATAAACAGCAGAATGTACGAGCGCAGGATCATTGACGGCGCTCAAGAGCAGCCGTATGCCAATTTTAACCGCATGCAGAGCTTTGTTAATCTGTTGGGCATCAACATGCCTGGTAAGAAAGATATGTACACACGACCACTGAACGGCAAGACGTACTGTGAGACCGTCAAAACCGAAGGCCAGCCGGCGTTTTCTGTTTTTTGAACGCAAAAAAAAATTCCATATCCGTGTTTCCTAATTTTTGTGTCCTTAATTTGACAAAAATGCAAGAAGAGCCGTGGGTAGTGGAGTTCAGTCTGCTGATTAACGAAGGAGGGTTGTCGCAAGTGTACAAGGGCACGTTCAAGGACCAGCCAGTGGCCATCAAGTGTTTAAAACCGGATGACCCTCACGGCCGATCCAGGCGCCAGCTGATGAGCGAGCTGGAAGCATTGTCGATGCTCAAAGATCACCCGCACGCCAACGTCGGGTCGTTGATCGCGTTTTCAGAACAGCATATGCAGTTAGTGTTGCCTTACTACGCTTGCGACTTGCTGGAATACATCACGGCCGTGGGTGCGGTGCCAGAACCCAAAGCCAAAATCCTGTTCAAACAGATGGTCGATGGCGTCAAACACTGCCATGGTCTCCGGATCGCGCACGGGGACATCAAACCAGAGAATTTCATGCTCAAAACTTTCCCGCTGGAAGGCGTGAAACCTTACAACCCTGTCGTCGTGCTGATCGATTTTGGCGGAGCAGCGACCGAAGATCGATCGAGCAAAGCCATGTGCATCTCTATTCGCTACGCGGCGCCTGAACTCTGCGAAGCCCGCATAAACAAGCGCATTATGACTTTAGAGGAACAAATGGCGGCCGATGTGTGGTCGATGGGTGTGAGTTTATTTTGTCTGCTGCACAAGTTCTTGCCTTATGCTGAACATCGGGCACTGGAAGATTTGCAAGAAGGCAAATTCGGCAGCGAACAGAGGTGGAACATGTCCGCCGGAGCGCGCGCGCTCGTGCGCGGCTTGATGGCAGGAGACCCGAAATCAAGAATGACGATGGAGACCGCTGCGAGGCACCATTGGTTAAGCCCAAATAAGCAAACTTGGGTCGAATGGGGCCTATCCGCATTATATTGAAAAGATCATGATATTTTGGTGCGTTCCTTGTCGTACCCGGGGATCGGATACTGTGCTGGCGTGAACCCATGATCATATCGCCATTTCGCAAAAGCGCATTTGAAGTGTTTCTCATCCTTTAAATCAAATGGTTTCCTCATGCTTGATATGTTAGAGTTCGGAAGTTCTAAATCTAGTTTGCAATTGGACGTGGGTGGCAATTCTGCACCACGGTATTCCTTTGGGGTTCCGTCTTTTTTAGCGACGAGAGTGTTGATGTAGTCTAATATCTCTCGTGCTTTTCTATCGTCGTCGAGTGCATTAATTCGTCTTCGCTCCTTTTTCTTCTTTTCTGACTTGATATCCTGTTGTCTCTCTTTCGCGATTTTTTGGTTTTCGGCTTTCCATGCCGCAGCGGTCTGTTCTTTATTTGCAGCTGCTTTTAAAATGTCTGCACGCGTTCGTCCTGAGGGTTTTGATGTTTTGGAGCCACTCGCTTTCCGGAGACGCCCGTTTTTTGGTGGCGATTTGGGTCGAGGGTTTCGTTCTTTTGCCATTTGGTTTATGTTTACAAAAAGAAAAATTTTACAGTGTTTTTTTAGCTTTAGTAGACCATGCAGCCCCACTGCGTTTGCGTTTTTTTGTCTGCACAGGCTCGCCATGCAGCATAGTTTGATAATGCTCAAACACGTGGCGAGTCGACGGGTTCATGTTGCTACCCATTGACTTAATGATGGACGCGCGGGCACTGATTTTCTCAGCGGTTTGGTTCGGGAACAACTGTGCGACTACGTCAGGCGGTAGCGGCATCCATTTGGATTTGTACTGGCTGCAAAGCATTTTGCGGTTTTGGACTGTTGCTTTTTTACACCGGCACTTCTGCATGATTCCACGCGCGCTGATCAGAAACCAAATGCGACTGCTCGAATGTTCGCCGCTGGTCAAGTTCGGGCAAGCCTTCGATCCGGGGCCGTCCACATCCACACACATTAGCTCACCAGCTTTCAATTCAGTGTACTTGCTGATAACCAGTTGCGCGTGTTGTTTGCCGAGGCTCTGGATGGCTCTTTGAACGTGGCCCGCCGGACCTGATAAGTCCACTTGAGCGGGCTTTTTTGTTTTAGGTGCAGGCGCCGCACCGGATGGTCTGATGCCAGTCGACGTCTGCGGCGCCGTCTCGTTGCGGATGCTCACTGTTTTGATGGCCATGGCGTGGTTTCCAGCCAAAGCGGCTAACCAGTCCGGGTTTCTTCTTCCGTTAGTGTAGCAGGCCCGAAGAGTGTACACGCGACCGACGTTGATGCGCCCTTTGTTGTTGCACTGCGAACAATCTTTTGCAAGGCCTTTGCATAACGCCGGGCAATTCTCTGGTTTGGAGCTTCCGAGCATGCGCAGACCGTTGGGCCCATATACACGCAGATCGAGCGCATCAAGCCAGGATGAAGTAATGCCGTCCAGGTCGGGCAAATGGTCAACTAAATCCGTGGTGATGGCGCACGCTTCTTCGCTGTTGACGATCAGGTTCGGAAAGTGGATGTGTAGATTAGCGCTTTTGGTCGAAGGCCGTTGATCTTGTGTTTGGCCGGCTACGACAACCGTGAACACAGACTCATGGGCTGTTGGGTACTGGAGCCGAATGCGCGAGATAAAAGCAGCTATCACGGTGTCCAGCTGGGTGTCCGTGAGCGTATATCCTGGCTGTGTGGCGCATAAGTCAACATCAAAGAACATCGCGAAAAATGGTGATGATCGCAGCTCGTTCATGAAGAACTGGTCCCCGCGAGACATGGAGTCGCCAAGCAAGCTGTGCAGCTCTTTCTGGTTGTGAATGTAAAGCGGCCCACCCGCAAACCCATCGAGGCAGATGTTGGTCGGAGTTTGGCGGCGGTCTTGCTTCCGTAAAAAAGCACGCAATGCATTTCCCGTAGCCAATGATCTCATGCGACCTCGCTGCAAAGCGTAAAACGCGTTTTAGGGCGATTTATAATCTAAAGATTTAAAAGAGATGTATAATTTTAAAAATGTGTTTTTATATGAACAATAATAAAAAATGCAGTTTTTTGTCTTTAAAGTTTCCAAAAAAAACTGATATTTAACCGAATGTGACGGTTCGTGAATTGAAGAACAATTATTGAGCCGATGTGGACACCTTTTTTTTTGTTACCAATGAGTTAAAAAAAATCGAACGCAATGTCTGGTACACGAAAGATCGATGATCCGGAGTTGTTTCAGGCGCTACTCGAGGACATGCCTGATGTCGACTCAGATGACATCGACCGTCTTGACACTTATGATCGCGTCCCTGAGAGCAATGACACCTATGATCGCGAGACTATCCCTGAGAGCAATGATATTGAGTCGTTCTTGCGGGTTTTGCAATCCATTGTGGACAGAAGTGATCAGAACGCGACCGGCAAACAGATATTCCGTGATATGGTGGAAAGTGACCGAGATAGAATCAAGGAAAAGCTTCGGAAACTCAAAGGTAAAAACAAAACCACGAGAACCATCACAAAAGCGTTTAACGACGCACGGCAGTCTGACCCGCAAGAGTTCAGTGAGCTTGTATACAGCGTAGGTCAGAATGCGATCAATGACTACAAAAAAGTTTTGAATAGTGTGAACAAACTCAATAAAGAAGCCGAACGCGTGACAGACCGACAGGAGTTAGAACGCGCATACGGTTTAGCATTAGAAGCTTTGAAAGATGGTGAAGTGACTGAAACAGTTGTGGATCACCTCATTGAACTACATAAGGTGCGCGGAACTGAAGAAACTCTATCGTTCTTAATCGACAAATATGACAATGCGCCTGATGAATCTGACATGGAAAGGATCGCTAGTCTCATTGACTTGGTACTAACTGACGTCATAAAAGATGAAATACAGAACTTGACTAAGTTGTACAAACAATTTGAGAAAGGAGACTCACTAAACCTCCGCAGACTTAAACAGATTGTCAATGAACATGGTGAACCGTTGGTGAATCTAGTCAACAAATCGAGACAGATATTCTATGATACGTTCTATGACGACTCTATTTATCCAACCATTCACAAAAAGTTCGTGACCGAAGTCAACAGCAAACTGAACAAACCGAAAGTGCCATCTCTGTTCAAATACCTCGCGTCGGATGACAAAGGAGCTACTTTTGGTAGTAAGGTACTTGAATATAATGAAAAATTGGGCACCGATCAAACAAAATCAAAATTGAATGAACTTTTACCTTATATTACGGACAATTACGAAGGTAACGACAAAGATGACTCCGCAGAAGACATTCACACAATGAAAAAGTGGAAGAAACGGATAACAAGAGCTATTAACTACGTAGATGAGAATAGGGTGGAACTACCCCTTGACGATGCGGCCAGACAGGCAATAGTTGATGGAAACCCGAACACATGGTCCAATGACTCAATAGCCCATTGGGTTAAGAGTCAGGGCTTTTTTCGCACCACCGAATTGGTGTCCCAGCTGCAAGATAAGTACAAAGAAGATGAGGCCCAGAGCAAAAGAGTCAATGACTTGATGACCACCTTAATTATGAACCCGTATGTGCAAGACCTCAACGATGCTCAGGCTTTATTTGATAACGAGACAGCGTATGATTTTAAGTCACTATTTGAAAAATACAAGAAAAATGGACTCGATGCATACACATATCTTAGGGATGCAGTCCTCAAATATGCACTCAAACATTCAGCCGTGGATGATCAAGATGGTCTCAAGCAAAAGTACGAGCAGTTTCGGCAGTTTATGAGCGATGTACAATTAAACATGCAACAGTCTGGCCGCACCAAGCTCTTCCGGTTGATAAAACAGGGTAAACCTATCGCAGAAATTCAAACAGAGATCGCAAGGCTGCAGAGTACATGGGAGCCATCTAAGGTTCGAAAACAACTCTTGAATCTCGACGAGTACATTACGACGTCGAACCTTCCAGCGGCTACAAAATTAAAATATAAAAACACACTTGAAGAGGCCAACGAGTTTATCGACGACGCAAAGCAACCCAAGAAACGGGTACAAAAGGGATCACACAAATCCAAGAAATCCAAGGAATCAGGTGAATTCAAAACCGAGTCAGAAGATATTTCGGATGCGACGAAAACCAATCTGTACAGAGTTTTAATCAAAGACATTGATGACAAGAAAATCAACGTTACGCCACAGATCAAAGCTGCTGTTCATAAACTGATGTTGAGCAACGGACGAGATGATGCAGTTACGCTAGCAAACGCAATTAAAGAAGAACTAACAGATGCAAAATGGAGCGCACGACTAGCAGCGATGCAGTTCTATGTTGACACTTATGATTTTAGCAAACTACTGCGCAGCCAAATTCAAGTCGACGACGGAGTGTTGCGGCAATCTATACGCGATTTAATGGACAAGAAATACGATAAGGATAAGATTTGGAAACTAATCCAGGTCACAACGAATCAATTACGGGATAAAAAACCAACTACCAACATCAAACTCGCGGAAAAACTAATTAAAGATTCAGACAATGAGCGTGTGGAGAAGATAGCAGAAAACTTAAAAAAATTAAAAACAAACACAAAATCTATCGGTGAAAAAATCAGAGATTTGTCGATTCGCGATCTAGAGAAATATAGGACCCGGCTGGATAACGTAAAGAAACGGACGCCATTGGAAAATAAAGAGAGACTCTCGCGAATAGAGGGACTGCTGGGCGATATTGATGTGATACAAAGTCAAATGGTGCAATTAAGGAAAGGTCTTCTTGTAGAGGATAGAAAACCGAGAAAACCGTCAAAGAAAGAGGTTGCTGCGGCGGCAGTGGATGGTGCGAACGCTCAGGTCAATGCACGACGACCAAAAAAGAAAGGTTCGCCACGAAATATATACGAGAAAGTCAGACAACTTTTTGATACCCAGGCAGATGGAAAAGCAAGAGAATCGAACCGGTTGCATGACTCAGCACGCCTTCGTTTAGCCGATAACGCAGCTAAGCGCAATCGGTATGCGCGGGATGAAGAAAAAAAACGCGCCGACCAAGAAGACTGGGAGAACTATGAATATTATCTGGAAGACGAACATGGTCCATATGAGGATCTTTTTGCGGCCAATGATACATCCTGGATTGGAAACGAGGATGACGCTGCGGCCAATGATACATCATGGAATGAGGACGACGCTGCGGCAAATGATACATTCTGGAATGTAAATGACGATGATGCCGACGCAGCCAATGTCAGATTGAGGCAACTCGAACAAGATGTACTTCGTCAAGAGGCGGCCCAAAGGGCTGCTGCACCAAAGGCCAGACCCAAGACCAAGCAACCGACCCAAATGCAAATTGATGCTCTTTTGAATCTTTTGCTGGCCAAAAAATACACCAATCCGAAACGAATGGCATCGGGTACCGATGGAATTGTGTACTCTATGCAGCTTGGTCCTAAAAAATATGTTGTTAAGATGCAGAGGGTGCCAGACGAGAGCCAGTTCGACCGAGAAGTCAAAATGCAAAAAGAGTTCGCAGGTTATGGTTTAGCCCCGATCGTAGAGGAATCGAATGTTATTAACATGCGTGGTGGACAGAAGGTTGGTTTGATTGTGATGCCTGAAGTCGAAACACTGGACGCCTATTTGAGCAAAAGAAGAACAAACAGAAAAAACGAAGATTTGGCAAATGTAGTCCAAGGTTTGATCACGCTGGTTCGCGACATTGCGAAACATAAGCGAACACACGGTGATTTGACTTTATTCAACACGTATTTAGACAAGAATGGCAAGGTTGGCGCCATCGACTTCGGGAGAGCATCAACCGTGTTCGCGCCCAATGTTGACAGTTTACGGGTCGCTATGGAATTATATGCTGACACGCGCACTGACCTGGGTCAACCTATTGAAGCTTCGAACAGCCAATATTTAAGTACCGACGGTTTAACTAAATTCAAGAAGGCTTTCAACATACAAAGCGAACCTCAAGAAACTGTAAGGGCATGGGCAGCTGCATATGAACAGTACTGTGTAGCCGCCGAAGTCCCTTGCTTGCCTTCTGCTAAACCAACAAAAAGTTCTGCTAAATCTCGTAAATAAAAAATAAAGTCGATGAGTTTTCGTACCAGAACAAAAAAAAATTGAGACAGGCTCTACATATGTTTACTACACCTCCAATACAAAAAAACAACGGCCATCAGCGCTAGCAAAACCCAGACGATCCACATCCAGTTTTTTTTGGCTTGGTGCAGCACAGGCACGCCGACGGTGTAGTCTCTGACCAGATCTTCGTACGTGTACGCGGTGCTTTTACGTAAAGACCTGTTGACTTCGTTATGCACTTGCCAGAGCCAGCGGCTGCACGCGTCAACGGACGAGACGTCGATGGGCAATTGGGAGTAGATTTCACGCAAGTGCACGCCGCACGATGGGCACGGCAGCGCGTCTGGTAAAGCTTCGAAAAACGCCAAATGACCGCCGCGGTCGGGCGTGAACGATACCGCATGCAGCGCGCGCCACATCGAGGGACCCCACACTGCCAAATCCATGTTCTTCATGTTAAAAAAAACTTGGTTCTTTTTTTTAAACATTTAGCAAGCGTAAAAAAAAATCAAGAGGGAAAATTGCGATTCCAGCCAAATGGCTGGGGAGCCTGTGTAGGTCGGTTCGGTTTGACGCACGGGTTGTCGAAATCAATGAAGTTTTCGCCAATTGCTCCGTCGATGGGAGTGATTACTAAAGGGCCAGTCAATGGAAAATCGGACGGATATGTGCCATTAGCTATATCCCGCTGATCACGGAACCCCAGTGAATTACGTAACCATTGACTAACTGCACTTCCGGTGAATGTTACTCGTCCGGTAAATGGAGTAACTAATGACATGAGCAGATGTCTGTCTGGTTGAATACTAAGTCGACCGACCGTGAGTCCATGTTGTGCGTTCCAATACTCGATGAAATCATTCGCAGTTGTAATAATAAGGCCTCGGTCAGGGTTCCAGAATCTTGACAAGTCCATGGTTATGGTGGTTATGTTTCCACCACGATTTACACTCAGCTCCCCAACCGTATTGCATTCGCCCCCAACTTGGCCTAAACAATTAAATATGATCGTGCGATTAGTCGGGTCACTTCTACCCCA
>Ga0209668_10000669_pt1 | contig 14202 bp, 17 predicted proteins | sample FrelakmetPLP11PL_FD_187150 | JGI IMG/M metagenome (GOLD analysis project Ga0209668, IMG submission 187150) | Freshwater lake sediment microbial communities from the University of Notre Dame, USA, for methane emissions studies - PLP11 PL (SPAdes)... | ecosystem: Environmental > Aquatic >... | reverse complement strand
TTAATTTTATTACAAATTATTTACTTTTACCGTCAGAATTAATTAATTTTCTCACTTCCGAGCAGAAGAAAAGTCCAAGGTTTTAAAACCTTGGATTAATCCAATGAAATTTCATTGGACTTTTCTTCTGCTCGGAAGTGAGAAAATTAATTAATTCTGACGGTAAAAGTAAATAATTTGTAATAAAATTAATTAATGATGATAATAATGATAAAATTACGGAAAATAATGTAATAATGGCGGCCAATATTGTATTATTTCTTATATAAGTTTATGACATTATTAATGACTATTTTTAAAAGATTGGTAAATAAATCGCACACACCCCAGTTTCACGCTATGACCATATTAATGACATAAATTTGAACAAGTAGGGTAAAAAATTGACGCACACCGACCGCCCAAGATTGATAGTAAAGATGCCTATCACAGTTCGCAGCGCTGATGAGATGGAAGAATGGGTCATGAACGAGCTGTATGAAGAGCTGATCCACATGCCGCTTTGGACACTTGCCGCTTTCAAGATGGAAGAGGGCGCTGTGATTGATGAGGTAAAGCTAAATCTTATGACATATCTTGTCACAAAGCACATGAACAGAGTGCCTAGTGCTCTATATGATAATGATTACAGATACGAATGGAAACTTAAGACATTCGTGCCTGTATTCAAGTCAGCAGTTAATATCCTTTCTAAGAAGTTTTAATTAAATACTTTGGAATATGTATCAAATCTGTACCTATCCAACGCCGACCTGGGCAACATGTGCTGCTTATTCCATTATAACAAAATGGGTCATAGACAGTATCTCCTGCCTTTGTGTAAGAGTTGTAGATAAGCTCTATGAGTTCTTGTGGTCTTGTTGAAAACCCTTCGACTTTTCTGGCCATTTCAATACGGTGCGTTTGGTATTTCCCTTTTACAGTTTGTAAAGGCTGAGGACTAACGCCACCGTAATAACTACTGCGTCCATGACTCCGAAAAGTACGCTCTTCTGTACCTATTCTTTGTGGATAATAAGGTGATCCTTTCATCTTCCAGACTAGAATTTCTTCAGTGTTTCTCAGTGGTTGTACCTTTGCTAGAAGAGGGTTAGTTGTTCCATCTTTCAGCCAATACCAGCTGTATGTTGGAGGCTTTGGAGCAGCTCTAATTAAGGTGTAATTGAATGGGACTGAACAGTGAAGAACTAAATTACCATTCGGTTTCAGAATTCGCTGAGCTTCAGCAAAAAATTCAGACCAATTCAGAATTTTATCCCAGCTGTTTTTTGTGGCTCCATCAAAGGGAGGGTTCGCATAGATGAGGTCTATAGAATGGTCTGGAATATGTCTCTTCATCATTTCAATCGCATCACCGCGGTAAAATGTTTTCATCTGTAAATGTTACAGATTATTTCTTTATCAGCTTAGCCACTCGACTTTTTAATCCAAATGTCTTCGCAATTATAGAAATGTCTGAGTCAGGAACTCCAGTCTGTTCCGCAATATCCCAGTACGTCTTTCCATCATCTAACCACATTTTCAGATTGTCTGAAGTTAACAGCTGTCTTCCATTAACTGCCTGAGCTTCTAGAATTTCCTTGCGTTTAGCTACAACCTCAAGATGTATCTTCTTCTTGTTCAGGTCATACACTTTCTTTGCAGTTACAGGTAAAACTGTAGGAGCAGCTGGAATTACAACTGGAGCAGCTGGAGGAACTGGAGCAGCTGGAGGAATCCATCTCAGCTTCTTTTTCTTTGCCGGAGGATCAGCTGGAGCAGCTGGAGCAGCTGGAACTTCAGCTGGAACTTCAGCTGGAACAACTGGATCAGCTGGAACTTCAGATTGTCTGAATAATTTCAGCTGAGTTTCTAAGTTAGATAACAATTTCACCCATTCCATATTTACTCTTTGAACACCGTATTGAACTAGAAGATTTCTAAGTTCCTTCTGACATACATGCTCTGCGTAATAATCAATGTGCTGTAATTCACGAGAGTGAGATTCCAAGTGATATTCCATTTCTACTCAAAGCAGACAAAAAATTCCAGCTTCTTTTTTACTGCAGGAGCTGAAGGTTTTACAGGTTTTGTTTTCTGCTTTTGTTCTTTTAAGAATAAACGATAACCACAACAACACACCTTACACATGTGAGAAAGACCGTCATGATTAACACGGTTACTACTGAATTCTTCAAGGGTTTTCATCTCAAAACAAATTTTACAAAGCTTCTTCATCTATTACCATAAAGCATTTTTTTCTAATTCTTTCATCCAATATGAATGATTATCAAGAGGGAATGATCCTCTGCGCCTCTGCGTTTTCAATTTGTAAAAGCGCCAAAAGGAAAGCCAGCCTCCCATTTATACTGGAAAAGAAATTCTCCGGCACTTAGTAGAAATGGAACTCTGGTATCCTATCCGTGGATTTGAAACAATGTATCAAGTGAGTAATCATGGGCGTGTGATGTCTTTAAAGTGTGGACGCACAAAGATTTTAAGACCGTCACTCACCCACGGCTATCCTTCGTTGTGTCTTTCAAAAGACAATAAGAAACAAACGCACCGTATACACCGTCTAGTCGCAGATGCGTTCTTACAACCAATTGACGGAAAACCTGAGGTAGACCATATAGACCGTAACCGTGCTAATAATCATCTTAGTAATTTACGATATGCTGACCGTTTTGACCAAGCTATTAATCGAGGATGTTATTCAAACACGGGTCATAAAAATGTTAGTCAAAGTAAATATTCTGGTTGGTATCATGTCGTAATTAGAAGACATGGTGAAGTTTTATTAAATTCCGCACATTCAAGTCTCGATGAGGCCATTTTTCAACGAGACGCATTTTTAGAAACTGAATAAAATGTTTTGATAATGTAGAATGGAAACACTTTCACCTGAAAATCGTGCGATGCTGGAGCTGTACAAGAAGGAGCGGCCCGACATTTTTGCTCGTCTCCCTCTTCCAAGAAAGTTAGCTGAAGAATTTGGTGTACCTATTAGCTCTGAAACAGTCCATTTGATGGACTTCATGAAGAGCCACCTAGCAATTACAGCTGGAGGGTACGACGCAGTAGAAGAAAAGGTTGCGTGTACAGTTACGGAGGCTAAGGATGTGTCCGGTGGTGTTCTTATAGTTGGTAGCGCAGAAGCAAAAGATGATGATACGAAAACAACACAAGAGGCTCATAGAGAACGAGAAGAGGCTATAGAAGCAAACAATCAAAAGTGGATAGCAGAACTACAATCCGAACCTATTCTTAATGTCATGGAGGGAGGCAGTAACGCTGCTTTTGTTCCAAAGTAACCATCTTGACCAAAAACCGGCTGTGAAAATGCCTGACTTAGTCCAATCCTCTCTAGTTTTGTGGCGTAACATATAGAGAGCTTTACGGATAGCGTCTTTGTGTTGTGTAAAGTCTTCATAGCCGGTAGCTCCAAAGTCTACATGACGTTCTTTACCGTCTTCATTTACAAGATAGACACGCCATTTCTTACCGTCTATTGGTGAGCTTATTAATCGTTTAAAGGTGATTTTCATTTCTTAACGATTAGATTTATTATTTACGAGGACGACCACGACCACGTAATGCCGATAACACTTTAGCATGATGACCTGCTTCTATTGCTCCTAAGATAGAACCTTGGTCTTGTATTTTATCTCTTATCTCCTTTAGTTTTTGAGTAGGATATCTTTTTGCTTTATAAGTCGCTGCCTCACGAAGAGCCTTCTCAGCATCCTCTTTCTGCTTCTTAAGAATGCTCATATTCGCATCATAAATTCGTCTTGCGCTCAGTACAAATGCGGCATGTGCTTTTACTTGTCCCGCTGTTCTTGACACTAGCTCAGGCGCATGACTAGACAATGCGAGCTGTAAAGCTCCGTGAGACTTTGCCTCAAGTTCTTGTGCCTCTACATTACCATCAATCACCTCAATATGATGTACGCCACTTCCACGGATACCACGAGCTCCCTGAGGTACAAATACTCCATTATTAGGCCCCTCGCGTGTCTGGTGACCAGCATACGAAGAAGGACGAGGAATACCGAAATTGAACACGTTCGCATCAAACGGAGGACGAACGCCAAAGTTAAAGTCGCCCTGGTCCGGATGAACACCCATCTGACGAGCCCATGAAGCAGATGCTTCAAGCTCGCGCTGCTCAGGTATCATCTCACGGCCAGCTAACTCTCTTATTCTCTGCTGGCGAGCCTCCTTCAGCTGCGTTTCAATCTCCTCATCTGAAGCCCCCATAAACCGCAGCTTGTCACGCATGCTGTTCATCCGTTCCTCGTCGGCATTGAGACCCATATTGGTGTACCCCTGACGGGCAATCATTTCAAGAGTGAGTGCGGGGGCTTGGTCAGGTTCCTTCCGCTTTGCCTGGTCATCAAGGTCAGCAAAAAGTTTTTCGTAATTACCAGCTACAGGATGTGTAACAAAACTATCAACATAGTTTTCTCCAGCACCCTCTAATGCTCTTTGTCCATGTCTCAGCCCTGTGCCCTTCTTAGGGCCTTTGAAGAGCTTAGGATCATAGATATTCATTGCGTCCTTCGTCGGCATTGGAAGGTTCATGAATGCTTTGCGCTCGATGGGATTGGCTGCGGTTCCATACTTAGGCTGACCGTCAGCACCCACAAAGATGCGTTCAGCTAGAGTCGGAGGGCGTTCACCGTTTCCTTGTTCAAACGGAGTCCACGGGGTCTTCATGATATAATAAGTAACGATAATATTTATTTCTTACCGAAAAAAAGGTGGTCTAAGAGGGCTCTTCCTTCAAGAGGTGCGTCTATTGCGGGTTTAGGAGCGCGGCGCTTTACAATAACTTCCTCTTCAGAGCTCTCATCCTCATAGACAATCTTCTTTACTTTGCGTTCCTTCTTAGGAGGCTCGGGCTCTTTAGAAGCTAATTGTTTTTTGAGTTCTTCCATCTCCTTTCTCAGCATGACGACATTCTCGTCAATCTCCCGAACTTTGGGTGCTTTATCAAGTTTCACTTCCTCAATCTGCTTCTTCTTTTCCTCTACAACTTTATTGATTTCTGCCTTCTCTGCTGCTCTTTGCCGACGCTGCTCTGTCAAGGTCGCAAGCGCCTTAGCACGTCCTGCATCAATCTTCGCCTTGGACTCCTCCGTAAGTACTCGGGGCTTTCGGGGGGGCTTCGTAAGAATGACCTCCTTGTCTCCCACATCTACAGGATCATGTCGAGGACGACCCCCCTTGTTTTTAGGTTTCTCAGTTACAATAGGTTCAGCTACCGCCTTAGGAGACAATTCTTCATCACTGGACATAACTATACTAGTTAAAAACATTATTTTTTGCGTTTATTCTTCTCGTCAGGGGTTATTATCATCATGAAATGAAGAGTACATGTGATATTCATGACATTAATATCCGACGGGAATAATTAGGTGTTTTTGTCTTGACAGACCGTAAGTACACACTTTAGAATTCCCCGGTTCTCAAAAAACGAGACCCCCCTTTGGATTTTTTCAAAAAAACAAAAGGGGGGTCAAATTATTTAAGTTTTTAGAATTCCCCGGTTCTCAAAAAACGAGACCCCCCCTTTGGATTTTGGAAGGGGGGGGGTCAAATTATTTAAAAAAAACGAGACCCCCTTTTGGATTTTTTCAAAAAAACAAAAGGGGGGTCAAACTATTTAAAGTTTTTTCTCTAGCTACGGTAGAATGGAAACACCCTGGGTTGGAAAGGAGGAGAGGCAGAAGGACAACAAGATAATTGAAGACATGAGACAGAGACGACGTGAAATGGAGCAGGAAGCCAAGCAGATGGAGAGAGCAGGTAAATTCAATCTAGCTATGACACTTAGTACTCAAGCCAATACTCTAGTTAGTGATATCATTAAGCTGGAAGATTTGATTTCTGATAGAGAAACAGGACAACCTAATCCCGCGTGGAGAGTATCTTTAAAAGAACAGGAATTACTAGATGAACTCGAAGCATTGGAGGATGAATATTCTAATCAAAAAAGAAGAATGAGAGAGGCTTGTGATAAGCATATTGATGAGGTTATTAAGAAGAGAGATGAAGAGTTAGAAAAATTAGAGCAAAAACTACAAGATGAGATTACTAAAGCAAATTATAAGAAAGAAGAAGCATTAAATAAACACAAAGAAGAAATTCTTAGACTAACACTTCGTCTTGATATTGCTATGAAAAACAAAGAAGACGAAGAGGCTAAGAATGTTGAGAGGAAAAAGAAGAAGATTAGCTATTTAACAGATAAGAAAGATTGTCTGTTAGAAAACCAGAAAATGCCTGTCAGTCTTAAGAAAATGAAGAGACAGCTAAGCGATTTAATAGAGAGATTTCCTCATGTAAGAAATCAATGGGTAAGTCAAGGTTATAAGCTAGAGGATCTCAAAGAACATACTGATATACCTATAGACTACAAGCAACATAGACTCTATAAAAACAAAAGAAAAGAATTGAATGAAAAACAACTGGAAATTCCAAAAACGAAAACAGAAAGTCCTGAGCCAAAAAATATTTTAATTTTAAAAAACGAGACCCCCCTTTCAGAAAAAATAAAAATTCCAAAGGGGGGTAGTGAATTTTCTTTTTCAGTCCAAGCCGAGGCCAAGACTCCTGGAAACTCTTTTTCTACTCCTCCTATCCGAAAACAAAAAACTGCAACTCCTATTAAATCTACTTTTACTGTATTAATTCCTAATAAAAAATGGTTAGAGTACTCTCAAGAAGAACGGAATGCTATGTCTAATTATGATGCTTTTCAATTAGAGCAAGAATGGAAAGATGAGCTTTCTAAGGAAAGACAGAGAAAGGATAAGGAATTAGCAGACAAAATCTCTAAAGAAAATGATGAAGCAGAAGCAGATGCTATAAGAGATATGAGAAAGGCTGAGGAGGCTCAGAAGGAATGGGAGAAGGAAGAGTTTTCAGATTAGATTTCAATTTTCCCTCTATAATCAGTTCACCGCATTCAATCCTTGCGCTTTGAAAAATCATTTGTTTCTCAAAATACAACGGTATCGTAATAAACACCTTGTTAGTAATCGTATGAATTACATACACTTCTCTTGTGTGTGTCATAATAGCTCGTTGTACATTATTCATCTAGTAGATGACCAAAAATTAAACTTACATTCTCATTTACTTTCTTCGTACGAAAAGAGCGTCTATCAAACCGTGTCTTAGGAATATTTCTAAAGCGTATGCTGTTCTCCGTAGTTCTGTAATAAAAGTTTTTCTTTTGTTCATTTTGCGTAATTTCTCCATAAATACGACTAGCTTCTTGTAACCCTATTTCCTTATTCACGATAACAGACTGTAAGTACAGTTTCTTCTCCATCTGATAGAATGGATGAAAATTTACTAGCATCAGGAGGCGTAGGAGCTAGCATCATGCTTGCTCTCGGTATTCTTTATAAAGTAATTCAAGCTGTTAATCATCGTCGTATCAAATCGACATGTATGGGAAAAGAACTGACCGCGTCTCTTGATATTGAGACTACTAGCCCTAAAAAAAATAGTGAGGTATCTGTAGATGTCGCAGAAAGAACCCGAGATACTTCCCATCCCGTCGGAGGAACTGCCCGAGGACAAGAGGTTCAAGAAGCTGCCTCATAGTGATGTCCTCTTCAAACCACCGTTTACTTGTATCACAGCTGGAGCGATTGGTTCAGGTAAATCATCTTTTGGATTTTCACTGCTCGATAAGCACTACAAGAACTACTTTGATGAAGTTGTTGTACTCTGTGGTACAATTGACAGTAAGCCCTCTTGGGAAGGTATGAAACAAAAGAAGATTGTCTTCTTGAATGCTTTTGATGAAGGCGATTTTAAACAATACATTAGTCAATTGGAAGCAGACCAAGAGGAGCGCAAAGCAAAGGGTAAATTTCCCATTCGTGTCTGTCTCGTCATGGACGACATCGTCTTCGATGGATTCAATAAGAATAGAGCTGGTATGTTGGAAAAGCTGATGATGACATGTCGTCACTATTTTATTAGCATTATTATGATGTTACAGCACACAAAACAAGTAAGCCCGGCTATGAGGAACCAGATTATGTTCTGGGTTCTCTTCCGATTAACGGCAAACGATGTGCGTAAGGTCGCAAATGAGCACGGCAACTTTCTAACAGATGACGAGTTCATGGCGATGTATCAAAATATCATGTCAAAAGGAAAACATGAGTTTTTGATTATCGACTACAAGGCCCCGATGGAAGAGCGTTTTAGACACAGGTTCACGAAAGTTTTAAAACTTGCCTCTGATAAGAATGAAACATCAGAAGAAGACACACGGTGAAACAGCTGGAGAGCGTGGTTTTCAGCATTTAATGAATAGCCCTGCTTCACCTCTTACGCCAGAGGGACTTCATGCCTTCCGACTTATGAAAAAAGCATCAGGGCTTTCTGTTCAAGAAACGGTCGAACATATCGGAAAGCGAGGCAGACAACCGAAAGCTACGGAAACCGACAAGGCAAAACAAGATGCTCGACTGGAAAAACTGAACCCTGAAAATTAAAATAACCTTTCTGTGTATAATGCCGAACCCCTCTATCCACTCAGGAGTTAAGCTCAGCGAGGTTGTCCCTGGTTCGCTCGACCACGTCTCAGGTGTAACATCCAGCACGGCGCTTGTACAGCGTAAGCGTCTCCGCCTCGTCCCGCAGACGAGCGCGACGGCGAACCCCTCCGACATCATCAACTTTCTCATCCAGGATCCTGGTATGTTGGACCTCCAGAGCGCGGTCTTCCACGCCAACATCGTAGTGACTGGCTCAAACAGTGGTGTATGTACTATGGACGACGGCCCGTCTTGGCTGCGTCAGCTGGTTGTCCAGGTCGATGGCCAGAACCTCGAGACCCAGGACCGCGTGAACAAGCTGACGTGTATGGAGACTTACATGACGGCCTCATCTGCTCTCTACAACCGCGCGCTGTCTTTTGCTGGTTTCTGGAAGTTCAACAATGACCTCAAGGCGGTTGCCCCTGGCACGACCCAGCATCTCTGGTGCGACGTATCAGGCAACGCCGTTGCGCCATCTTCATTCTACGGCACGTCTACCTACGGTTATGACGTTGCGGTGCCGCTGGGTCTCGTCTCCCACGTCTTCCGCAGTGAGAAGATGTTCCCGTCCCGCTTCGCAAACAACCTGCTCATTCAGATGCAGCTTGAGTCGGCGCAGGCTGCTCTCTTCACGCTGGGTGCGAGCACAGCGACGAACTACCAGCTCACGAACATCTACCTCGAGGTAGATTCCGTCACGCTGAACCCGGCGTTTACGGCCTTTCTCCAGGATGCGGTGATGGATGCGAATGGTGCGGGCTTAGTTCTGCCGTTCAACACCAAGATCTCGGCGCAGGGCCAGTCTCAGGTGAACAACGGTGAGAATACATTCGTTGTCTCACGCGCTTCTAAGAACTTACGCCGTGTCGCTGTTGTTCAGCAGCCGCAGGCGGCAATTGGCGCTGCTGCGACGACCTACCCTGAGATTTCCACGTTCCCGTCTGCTGGTTTCAATACCCGTGGACAGAGTGGACAGTCACAGGGTCAGATCCAGCTGTACATCGCTGGTCAGTATTACCCTCTGTTCCCGTGCCGCGGATCAGCGGCTTATTGGGTCGCTCACCAGGCGTACAATGGTCACCCGCTCACGGATTGCGATGGCGGCATCGTTAACTACCGCACATGGGGCACGACCACGGACACGGACACGGTTACAAATACTGGTTCCAGCCCGTTCAGTGACCAGTGGATTTGGGCTTATGACCTCAGCAAGATGATTGGATCATCTGATGAACTGGCCAACGATGGCGTTGACTCTACGGGCAACGCCCAGCTCCAGATTACAATCAAGACGGGCCCTAAGGAGAACGGCGCTGCGGCTCAGAGCTACACGCCGCTGGTCGAGATGCTGGGCACGAAGTTCCTCACGCTCTCCAATGGCGAACTCACTATCCAGGGTTAGACGATTTAACAATCTTTTTTTAAAAATCTTATTCGCTGTTTAGTAGAACCACGAATGAGCACGCAGGGACAATTCAAAATGAACCATGCTAATCAGCCCGACAGACTTTATCTGTCATCCGACGACGCAATAGATGTGCCGAATGCGCTCACTATTGTAGACGCAGACCAAAGCGCTTATTCTGGATTTACAATCAATCTACAGCAGCCGATTATCAAGTGTAAGGGTGTTCAGCTGGCTTCATTTGTTCAAACAAATACGCCAGGTGATGGGCCGTGTATTCCTGATTATATCGCCAGCTACATCGGGTTTATGTACTACAAAACTAATGCGCCGATGACGACGGTTGTGGGACAGGCAGCCAATCTTCATGTACTCTATCTTCTGGCGAGCACTGCGCCGCCTGATTTATCCACGTATGCGTCTGTGAACGGATACCAAAACCGCTATTTTTCTTCCTATAATGACTTTGTGACGGTTCTTAATAACGCAGCAGTAGACCAGGGCACGACTGGAACCCCTGATGTTCAGTTTTATTATGACTCCACGACACGCAAGATTTTCTTTGCAGGGACAGACCCAGCCAAGTATTATGTACCTGCGGGCTATGATGATCCCAACGTAGTCGCACTCATACCAACTTTAGTAGGTACTCTCAGTCCTATTCCCTATGGATACACACTGAACACTCGTGTAGGGTTCAATAACAAAGTAACCAATCTGTCCCAGCAAAAGGCCGGCGTAACATGGGTTAATATTGCCTCTATTTTGCTGACATTCACGAATGCTATTGTTCCTGCTGGATATCCAAACTTAGTAAGAACAACCTCTGTAACCCTCAGAACAAACTTCAACTATCAATCAAGCATCAACTCGAAAGATAACCGTGACGTGCTGGCGGTAGTACCTTATTCTGTACCATTCTTAGGAGTGAATAACTTTCAATACACACTCAATCACTACCTGACCAATGTTCCCGAGACCATACAACAGATAACAATCAATATGTATGATGACGCGGGACAACCTCTTCATATGGGAAATAATGTAGACACCTTAATAGAGATACATTGCTCTTACGGAGGCGAACAAGTAGTCCAATAATACCAGGACATTAAAAAAATAGTCTCTATTTAGAAATGTCCTCGTTATCATGGAATCCCGCAGCTGGCGCAGGAACTGGCGGCGGCGGTGTAACACAAACACTTGTTCTTAATAATACCACACTCTCTCTTGTTCCTGACGGTGGAAGTGTCGTCCTTCCCACTACAACCGTTTCATCTGTTCAAACATTGAATGTGAGCACTCTTATTGTCCAAGAAGGAATTTTGATGCCGAGCCAAATAGCACCGAACATTCAGATTTTGAGCTCGGGACAAATCGTAGCAGCTCAAAGCATAACTGCGCCTTTAATAACGGCATTTACAGGGTCTTTTAATACATTAGGCGCAACATCTCTAGGCGTAACAAATAGCGCAACTATCGCTAACGCAAATATTGGAACTATCAGCTCAGGATCTATCAGTACAAATCAATTCGAGGCGAATGATGCGTATGTTTCTTCTATTTATACCGATTATGTGGATACAAAAGGCATTCAATTTGTAACCTATAGCAGCCGAAATTTACCTTATGGAACGGGTTTCAATGCGAACTCTGGTGTTGTGAATGCGTGTAATACCGTGATGTATGGGCACAATGACAACCCAGGATTTAATGTTCAATATGAATTGAATGCGGACATGATCCAATATCCGAACTCTGTGGCTGTATTTCCTAATCTTTCTACAGGCAAACTCTATGTATCTTCTTTAATTCAAATGCCCAATGGATCCAATATCACCACAAGCGGTACAACCCTCACTTATGGAGGTACTAATATTACCACAGGAAATCAAGGCAATGCGGCCAACTGGGCACAATATCCCGCGAATGCCGGCTATGTGAACTTCAACAACGCAGCGATTGGACAGGTGAACGGTCTTTCCGTCCAGAGTGGAAATATTGACCTCTTAACAAACTATCTGCCAGGTCGTTACAATCTGAATATTGGACGCTATGATGTAACCCTCTTCCCTTTCACTTACCAGCCGACGCTGAATGTGGGCGTAGAAAACATCAATCTACAAGCTGGCGTAGGGTTCGGGTCTCCTGCGGGCTATGTGAATGGGTCCCATATCAATATGGATGCGTACCCTGGCGTAGCGAGTGCTGTGGTAAACAATGTGAACTCTTATGTGAATATTGTCGCACATGGTGGCTATGATTTTGGAATTCCAAACCCATTTCCACCTCCCACAACACTCGGAACTGTCGCAGGTGGACACGGTGAAATCAATCTCACAGCCTATAACTCTTATATTCTGGGTACTGTACCAAATCCTACTAACCCTGGTATCATCAGAGCGAATGCGTCTCTTGTGTATATTGGAAATGACAATACATTACCATTTGGTGAATCGGCACTTGTAAGTCTCCAAGCGAACGTAGTGGATATCATCGCAGGTTCTCTCGGTGCTCCCAACTTGTTCGGTGTTACAGGTCTCACAACACGTTCAAGAAACGGCGTGGCTATTCGTAATATGAACTTAACAACAAACTATGATAGCAAGCTTTTCGTAAGAGAAATCTGGGGGCAAAGTATTGCGCCTGTAGATGGAGGGTTAGTAAATGACAGAAACCTCTACATCCAATCACAAGGCAATCCTGGTGTAACTCTCAGCAACGTGAAGACGCTATATGGACAGACCCAATATGGCTATAATGGCGTAGATATCATTAATCTCAATACTGCGACAGGTAATTATCCGAATGCTGTGTCAAATAACCTCTCATCACTCCAAGGACAAATAACTGCGCTCAATATTAGCACATCAGGAGGCACTTCAAGTCTTGCTCTTTGGTGGAAATACCCAGCATTATCAACAGCTGTTTTCAATCAAGGTATAGCATTCAATAACTTCGCCAGTCCTTCTCTTGCTCCAATTATAAGTTACAACGGCGCAATCTTCACTGATTACAATGACCAACTAAATACTCTAGGTGTTGGCGCTCTTGCTTTTGGTCTTGCGAATTCATCATCTATCTCAACTGTTTTAACACCATTAACAACTGGCGGAGTAGGTGTCTATAAACTCAATGATATCTCAACTCTTGGTGATGTCGCACTTCATACTGTTCTCTTTGACAATATTTACCCTTTGAATGTATCAGCTGGGCAGCTGTATTTCAACGGCAGCACGATCCAGACAACCAGTGTAACTCCATCTACGATGGCTATTAGCACACTAGGACTTTCTTCATTAACTGTGTCATCTATTTATGGAAACGCAAACCTTTCTTTAACGACTACTTCTACTTTGGCTATGAATGCGTCTACAATGACAGCATCTCTCAATCAATTTACTGCGCAGACAGTAGGGTCTGAAAGTCAAGTCTATATTGATAAAACACAAGCATTTATGAGAGCGCCTTCAACATCTATTTACGCTACAAATAATGTATCATTAAGCGTGGGGCAAACACAAGCAACTTTAACAAAAAATAGTGTTACACTCAATGCGCTCAGCACACTCAATCTCGCATCTCTTTCATCCATCAATTTCACTTCACCTTTTATCAATGTAAATGGAACAATTCTCGTAAATGGTGTGCCTCTTACGCCACCTTCAAGTATCTATGTATCAACTACCAACATTGTCCCAGCCAACATCACCGTCTCGTCCATCACAATGGCGGCTGCTTCTGCATCTCCTCAAGGTGTTATCAACTTGCCCAAAGCAGTCTCAGGAGTGGCTTCATTAATTATAAGAGGAACCGCAACAAATACAAACGGTGTCTTAACAATTGAGAATGAAGCAAACATCTATGATACATTTCAAGCATCTGATGTAGTTCTTGCGGGGCCCAACTCATCAACTGCTCCAGCAGGATTTACTTCTATCAGAGGAGGCAATAACACTCTACTCATACAAACTGTGGATAATGCGGGTGTACCTACTGTTCTTGCGCAAGGCGGAGACTACACCTATGGCCTGTCTAATATCTCCAGCATTAACGGCGTGAAATACCTCCCCTACACGGGTGGCGGTGGTGGTGGTGGCGGTGGTGGATCCTCGACAATCACAAACAACTTCTCTACGCTGATTGCGACTGATTTCTGGGTGAGCACAGTGGGCGCAAACACAATGAAGATGGTGATGGGGCTTCCCCCACTGGGCGGTTCTGGATACGTGCCTAACACTCTCA
>Ga0209668_10000668_pt1 | contig 14203 bp, 12 predicted proteins | sample FrelakmetPLP11PL_FD_187150 | JGI IMG/M metagenome (GOLD analysis project Ga0209668, IMG submission 187150) | Freshwater lake sediment microbial communities from the University of Notre Dame, USA, for methane emissions studies - PLP11 PL (SPAdes)... | ecosystem: Environmental > Aquatic >... | reverse complement strand
TGAATCACTTTGCCTTTCTCAGCCCAGTCGGAGAACTCTTTCCACCTTTCGTCCCATCCGCGTTTATGGCTGGACAGGTTTGCAACCATTGTTCCAAGTGCAACTCCGAGTGATCCGATATATGCCGATACAGAACCTCCCCCGGGAGCCGGAGATTCAGATGCTGTTTCGTTCATAAAGGATTTGAGAGTCATTGAAATCAGCCTTTCATTCTTTTCTTCTTTCATAACATATTCAATAATTTTTTCTTCAGGGATGAATTCATGAATGTCATTTAGCCCCATAGACTTAATCGCAATTTTGATAAGTTCCTCATCCGACACTCCCGATGAGCGCTGCTGTTTTTCCAGAAAATAGCGGCCTGCATCAAGCATTGATTTAAGCGGGATAAGTCCTACCAGCTCCGAACCGGTAACTCTTATGCCTCTTGAATCAGCTTTCGAACAGACTTTATCAAAGGCAATATGAACAGGTGTCACCGAGATATTTGTAAGGTTCATTGATATCTGTGCAATTCCGTATTCCTCAATATACCATCCTATGGCTTTAACACTTTTAAGTGTACCGGGTACATTTATTATCTCCTCCTTTTCATTTTTATAGTTCCTTCCTTTTTCACGAACATCGAAGGCTATCGCATTTGCCCTTCTGACTGAAGTCGTATTCAGGTTAATATTAAAAGCCACAAGAAAATCTCTGGCACCTACTGCTGTAGCACCAGATTTTATATTAAAAACAGAAGGTCCGAAGTCGGGTTCCCATTCAGGGTCTTCAAGTTTTTTTCTTAACCCTTCATACTCACCTGCCCTGCACTCTGCTAGGTTTCGTCTGTTGTCCCGAAAAGCCGCATTCTCATAACAGTAAACCGGAATTTTCAGCTCCTCCCCTATCCTCTTCGCCAGTTTACGTGCAAATTCAACTGTCTCTTCCATAGTGATTCCCGAAACGGGAACCAGGGGACATACATCGGTAGCACCCATACGAGGATGGGCACCGTGATGCTTCGACATATCAATCAGTTCAGCTGCTTTTCTGACAGCCTGAAAGGCCGCCTCTGTAACTTTTTCGGGTTCGCCAACAAAAGTAACTACAGTTCTGTTAGTATCTCTTCCGGGATCAACATCAAGCAATTTGACACCATCAACAGATTCAATTATTTCCGTTATCTGATTAATTATCCCCATATCCCGGCCTTCGCTGAAATTCGGTACGCATTCTATGATTCTCTTTACCATAATTTAATTCTTTCTTTTACCTCCTGCTTGATCGTTTTGCCCCCCTGCCCCCCTGAAGGGGGGTTAATTCGGAATCTAAGTTAGCCCTCCTTTAGGGGGGGTGGGGGATTTATTTGTCCTTTAAGTATAATAGTATCTATCAGATTACTTCCAAAGGCATACGGGAAATAACCATACGACGGCATTTCTTTAGTAATGAATAAATTAGCTACTTTCCCGGGTGCAATTGAACCATGCGTTTCAGAAATTCCCATCGCATAGGCAGAGTTAATTGTAACCGCGTTTATAGCCTCCTCCGGAAGCATTTTCAGCTTTATACAACCCAGTGACATTATCAGCTTCATATTCCCTGAAGGTGATGAGCCCGGGTTAAAGTCGGAAGCCATGGCAACCGGGAGCCCTGCATCTATCATTTTTCTGGCAGGAGGATCTGGCAATCCAAGGAAAAAGGATGCCCCGGGAAGAAGAGTTGGCATGGTCTCTGATCCAAGAAGTGCCTTTATTTCCTCGTCACCAGTATGTTCGAGATGATCTACTGAAAGAGCATTGTACTTTACTCCAACCTGAACACCTCCTGAGTTACCCAATTCATTTGCATGAAGTTTGGGAACAAGGCCATACTTGATTCCAGCCATTAAAATCCTTTCAGTTTCGTCAACTGAAAAAAACCCTTTATCACAAAAAACATCTATATAATCGGCAAGTTCTTCCGAGGCAATGACCGGAATCATTTCATTAATTATGAGTTCAATGTATTTATTCCTGTTATCCCTGTACTCTTCAGGAACTGCATGTGCTCCAAGAAATGTGGATCTTATCTCGACACAACTTGACTCTTTTATACGCTTTATTACCCGAAGCATTTTTAGTTCGTCTTCCGTTTTCAAACCATATCCGCTTTTTATTTCAACAGCGCCGGTACCAGAAGCAATAACCTCATTCAACCGTTCAATAGATTGATTAAACAGTTCTTCTTCAGATGTTTCATGAAGCTTTTTAGCAGAGTTCAGTATACCGCCGCCTCTTGATGCGATTTCTTCATATGTTAAACCTCTGATCCTGTCAGCAAATTCCTGTTCACGGCTGCCGGCATAAACAAGGTGAGTGTGGGAATCGCAGAAAGAGGGAAAAACAAACTTACCTGATGCATCAATAATTTCATTTTCAGTCAACAGAGTATGGATCTGATTATAATGCAGATCCTGCATCTGACCAAAACCGGAAATTATTCCATCCTCAATATACAGGTAAGACTCCTTTATTGTATTCAGAATTGACATCCTGTTTCCACTGACTTTAAGTTTGGGATTAACCTCAGTTCCGACAAGTTCTTTTATGTTTTTAATAAGCAGATGCATACCTGTAATCTGATTCCAGAAATTGCAGTCTAAGGTAGCAAATATTGAAAAATCTGTTTATGATTTCCATTTTTCTTTATCTTTATCTACCTCAACTAAAACTTAAACCTATGAAAAAGATCTTTTCAGTAATTCTTATGATACTATTTGTTTTATCCCTGGCCGGGCAGGAAAAGAAGGAAAAAAAGCCAAAGACGGGATGGAGATTTGGCGGTGCTCTTCCAGCTGTTTCATATGACTCTGACCTGGGATTTCAGTATGGAGCCTTAGCCGAATTCTTTAATTATGGTAACCCGACCATTTTCCCAAAATATTATGATCACCTATACGCCGAAATATCGCGCTATACAAAAGGTAGCGGTATTTACAGGCTCATGTTTGAATCAAACCATATTATTCCGGGAGTTGAATGGGTGCTGGATCTCAGTTATCTTCCTGACCTGGCAAATCATTTCTACGGATTTAACGGGTATGAATCGGTATTTAATAAAGATTGGATGGATGATGAAACCGACAGTTACAAAACAAGGATGTTCTATCGTTATGAAAGGAACCTTTTCAGGTTCAAGAACGATTTCATGGGAAAACTTTCGGGTGATCATCTGAAATGGAGTGCTGGTTTTGCATTCCAGAATTTTACAGCTGGTTCGGTGGATATTGACAGATTAAACAAAGGAAAAGAAGAGAACCTGTTGCCTCCGGTAGAGGAAGAACCAGGACTTTTCGAGCTTTACCGTGATTCACTTGGATTGATTTCGGCTAATGAAGCTGACGGAGGCTGGGTCAATACTCTCAGGGCAGGAGTTGTGTGGGACAGCAGGGACAACAGGCCAAATCCTATGAAAGGTTTATGGACCGAGATGGGGATCGAAATTTCACCGAAATTCATGGGGAATGATTGGGGATTCTCAAAATTCTATATTACACACAGACAGTATTTCACATTGGTTGAGAATGATCTGTCATTTGTGTACCGCGTTGGATACCAGGCGACTATTTCAGGAGAGGTTCCTTTCTTTTATCAGTCGCAGGTAATTACTTCCAGGCTTACCGGGTACTCAAGTGAAGGACTTGGAGGATCGCAGACTTTAAGGGGAGTCCTTCGGAACAGGGTCATTGGCGATGCTTTTGTCCTGGGTAATGTTGAATTGCGCTGGAAACCATTTTATTTTAAACTCTTTAAACAGGAGTGCTATCTTGGACTTGACCTTTTTTATGATATGGGTATGGTTACTAAAAGCATAAAACTACCTGATAACCTTCAGACTATTTTCAATGATGAATTAACAGGGTATAATTTCAATGATATCTTCAATCCGGGAGCAGAAAAACTGCATCAAAGCGCCGGAACAAGCATAATGCTGGCTATGAATCAGAATTTTATTGTCGCAGTTGACGTAGGGAAAGCATTTAATGAGCAGGATGGAAATATTGGATTCGCAATCGGATTGAATTATTTGTTTTAAACTCAATGTACACACCCCTTTGTGTTGGGGCTGTTGAAAAAGTCAACATTCTCATATTCACCCCTAAATCCCCCAGGGGGGACTTATTGAAATCCAATAGGTTATAAAGCCCCCCTTGGGGGGTTTGGGGGTAGAAATGGACTTTTTCAACACCCCCGAATTCTTTCCAGTTATATAATTAATATTTTTGCTTTTACATCCTTGTCTGCAAAGCAGATAGTTGAATGCAGGAAAGTTAATGAATGGTTAGAATCCCTTTAGAAAATATCCAAGTCCAACACCAAGATAATTACCAATAACATAACCGATAATACCTACAGTGATCCCTGTTATGATCACATCCTTATTTTTAAGTGCACCTGCCACAACCGGAACAAACGGAGGAGAGAAAACAAAAGCAGTTGTGGTAATTAAAAAATCATCAGCATTTACCCTGAATATTTTTGATAAAATGATATGCAGGAAAAGAGTTCCGAAATATGCATAAGTTATATAAAGAAAAAGCCCGAGAAAACCAATATTGAAAATTGCCCTCAGGTCTGCCATTGATGCAATTGCAAAAGAAAACACAAGAATGAAATACATTCCGAGCTGGAATGTTTTCTCAATTCTGTTGAGCCAGCTAATAAGCGATCCAAGAATTGAAAGAGTCGTAATTGCCAGGATTATGAATATCTTCTTTGTCTCTGAATTTAAATTCAGCCATTCTATTGAACTTGCCCCATATGATACTGCGAAAATCAGGATCGCAAATCCCAGAGCTTTAATCAGAGGTAGCAATCTTTTCTTATTAAACATCCCTGTAAAATCTTCAAAACTCTCAGCCTCTGCAATGGCTTCGGATGTTTCAAAAGTACTATCCTCAGTATGTTTGAAAGGAGGCAGAATTGCCCTGAAAATTCTGGGGCCGGCAGTAATGAAAAAAATTATAGTAACAGCACCCACAATCATATCATAAGTGCTAGTCATTAAGAAAAGATTCGGATCGACACCCAAAGCCACTTTAAGAGAGACCAGGTTTGGAGTCCCTCCTGTGTAGACTCCGACCAGCATCCCTGCAACTTTCCAGCTATCTGGAACAAGATCCCTGAAGATAAAATAACCTGTTGTGACAATAGTAACGACCGAAATCAATGCAAGGATCATGGAAATGAATCCTTCTTTTGCAAATCTCAACCACTTTCTGATATTAAGAGAAAATAACAGAAGCGGAAAAGCAATCATTACACCTATTGAAGATAAATTATCCTGAATAATCGCTATAGAATTAACATAAATATCATTTTCACTTATCGTCCCTGAAGCCAACAGGGCTTCAGCTTCCTTTTTTGGGAGAGATAACTGACCCTGTAATGCCAGTTGATATGCATTGCTTCCTTCCGGCAATACTCCAATACTTCCAAGTATTAAGCCAAAGCCATAAGCAAGTACTATCGATCCAAGTTTTTTTAGAATTGACCACCGCTTGCACAGATAGATTATTACAAGGGGAAATGTAAAATAAAGAAGGATCAGGATTGTAATTTTTATCATACGACAGGGGTTTCGGTATTCCCAAATATAGAAAAAGCGACTTACTTTGTAGTAAATCGCCTGAAAAATAGGTATTTATACTTATTTACTTTTCATTACAATCACAATCCTCAAAACTTTTTTGGTACTGTTCAATTGCTCTGAGACTCATACCCATGCTTGAAAATCCACCATCATGATAGAGATTCTGCATTGTTACTTTTCTGGTAAGGTCGGAAAAGAGTGCAACACAATAATCGGCACATTCCTCGGCAGTTGCATTTCCAAGTGGTGACATCCGTTCGGAGAAATCGAGAAGCGATTCCATCCCATGAACGCCACTGCCGGCAGTTGTGGGGGTAGGAGACTGTGAAATTGTATTGATCCTGACCTTTCTGTCGCGTCCATAGATATAACCGAATGAGCGGGCAATAGATTCCAGCAGCGCCTTGGCATCACCCATATCGTTATATCCTGAAAGGGTCCGCTGAGCTGCAACATATGAAAGTGCAACAACTGAACCCCATTCATTTATTGCATCATACTTATAAGTAGTCTGTAAAATCCTGTGAAAGCTCAGTGCAGAAATATCAAAAGTTTTAAGCATATTCTCATAACTGGTGTTTTCATAAGGTATAGCTTTTCTCACATTTGGTGACATCCCTATTGAATGAAGGATAAAATCAAATCTGCCTCCGAAAATCTCCATACTTTCCGCAATAAGTCTGTCGATATCTACCATGCTTGTCGCATCCGCAACAATTACTTTGCCTGAAGTAAGCTCTGCAAGTTCGTGTATTGTTCCCATCCTGACTGCGACCGGCGAGTTGGTCAGAACAAGCTCCGCTCCATGCTGTCGTGCTTTAAGAGCCACATGCCAAGCTATTGATTTATTATTCAGGGCACCAAAAATAATTCCTTTCTTCCCTTTTAAAAGACCATCGTTCATGTTTCAATAATTATTTAGATTTACTGAAGTTTTATCTTACACCTGCTTTGATAAGTTCCTTCGCATTCCTGATAGCCGTTTCAGTTATTTCACTACCGCTTAGCAATCTGGCAACTTCCTGAATGCGTTCCCCGGGGGATAACAATTTTATCCTGGTAATTGTTGAGTCATCCTTTTCTTCCTTATATACATGGAAATGCCTAATACCTCTCGAAGCTACCTGTGGCAGGTGGGTTATATTTACTACCTGCATGTGTTCTCCCATCTCAGAAAGAATCTGGCCTACTTTATCGGCAACCTCTCCGGAGACTCCCGAGTCGATTTCATCAAATATAATTGTAGGCAGATTTTTGTTCTTTGTCAGCATTGATTTAAGGCTAAGCATCACCCTCGACAATTCACCTCCTGAAGCAATCCGGGCAATATCCTCAGGATCGGTCTGCTTATTGGCAGAAAAAAGAAAATTTGCAAAATCGCAACCAGTTGAAGTTAATTCTTTTGACCTGCTCAGTAAAATTTTAAACCGGGCATTGGGAATGCCAAGCTGCCGGAGCAAATCGGTGATCCTCAGCTCAATTTCGGGGATGAAAGAGTTTCTCTTACCTGAAATTTCATTGGCGGCAGAGGTAAGGGATTCTGTAAGGTTTCGGAGAGTCAGCTCCAGATCATCCAGCCGTTCATCGCTTGTAACAATTGATTTTATAATTCCGGATATTTCTTCTTTTTTCATTATAAGCTCTTCGACATTCCTTACACGGTGTTTCTGGATAAGCGCATATACTTTGTCGAGCCTCTCATTAATCCTTGCAAGCCGTTTCGGATCAGCTTCGGTATTCTGTTCAAGTCTGTCTATCTCCTTTGCCAGGTCATCAAGTTCAATAAAGACAGAGTTCATCCTGACAGGGATGTTAATTTCCTGCGGGAGGTAAATACTTATTTTTCCAATATTTGACTTGACATCCCTGATCATTGAAAGTATTGATGTGTCATCACGGGAAAAGAGCTGGGTAATGTTTGACAGAATCATCTTTATTTCCTCGGTGTGTTCCAGAAGCTCCTGTTCCTTCTCAAGGTCATCCTGCTCCCCATTTATTAGTCCGGCTTCCTCCAGCTGGGCAAGATGGTACTGATGGTATTCCAGATCAGCCTTATTTCTGTCGGATTTTTCTTTCAACTCATTATACTCTTTCTGCAGCTTCCGGAAGGTTTTAAAAGTAATCCTGTAATCATTTAAAAGGGCTTCGTTCCCGGCAAAGGAGTCTATAATACTGAGCTGAAAAGAATTATCATTCACCATCAGTGTTTGATGTTGGGAATGAATATCAATTAGCCTGTCGCCAAGTTCCTTCATAAGATTGATGGTCACAGGCGTGTCATTAATGAACGCCCTTGATTTTCCTGCCGGATTAATTTCTCTTCTTAGTATTGTATTGTTTTCAAAGTCAAGGTCATTGGAAGCGAAGAAATCTTCAAGGTCATAATCCTGAATCCTGAAAGTTCCTTCTACTATACATTTTTCAGTTTTATCAAGAAGCACTGACGAATCGGCCCTTGAACCCAGGATAAGGGAAAGTGCACCAAGAAGAATCGATTTACCGGCTCCGGTCTCTCCTGTTATTATTGTCAGTCCTTTAATGAGAGTAAGGTCCAGCTCCCTGATAAGTGCATAATTATGAACAGTAAGTTTTAAAAGCATTGCCGGATATTATGGTATATTGGCCGCAGTTATTGTTTCATATTTCCTTTTATTTCCCGGATCTATCTCGTTAAGGATCTGTAATACACGGCTTTTTTCCTCGGGGAATGCTGATGAGAAGATATTTACCAGTTCATCAGCTTTCGATTCCATTATAATCTGAACCAGGTACATATACGGATCAGGCCGGGCTCTGAAAACATCCTGAATAAGTCTAAGACTCTCGGCAATATTATTTCTGGCTTCCGGTAATTTTGATTCCATTTTGTCCAGGCCATTGATATTATAATCATATATGAACCTCCTTACACCCTCATATTCCCTGTCAAGAGTGTTTTTAACAAGCCAGTATCTGTTCTTGTTTCTCGAACCATCGTATGGTTTCCACCCCGGTTCAGAGGCATTCTGGGCATTGGTAACTATTTTTTCTGCAATCTGGTAAAACTGTGTTCCTCCAAGGGGAGAAAACGAATCATAGTCAAATCCAAGGATCATATAGGCATAATATGCAAGAACAGATACCAGGCTTGACCTGTAGGAGTTCGGATCAAATTCAAGGGGAGAGAATTCAACATATCTGAACTGAAAATTATTGTCCATGAAATTCAGCATCGTGGAATTATATGTTGTATTAAAGACCGGACGTCTTAACTGAACCTGAATTGTTCCCCTGAACTCATCAGCTGAAAACTGGTCGGTAATAGTGATCAGAATGTTGCAGTCAATTCGTTCTGCATAGCTGAAAACATTATTGGTCCAAACCGAATTATTCATAAACTCATAAATGTCGCGCTGCATCGATTCAAAGATCTGACGGTTTGATCCCTGTATCTTCTGGGCTGAGACCTGAACATTGCAATTAAGCTCCTGTGAATAAATTTCTCCACAGCACAATGTCAGCAGAATCAGAAATGATAGGAATAATGATCTCAGTATTGCCATTCAGATTAACTTTTTAGCATTGAAACTATTTTGTCCAAAATATCAACTGCTGCTTTATCTTTCGATTTCAACTCAAATTTATCAATATTATTGTTTCTGTCAATTATTGTGATTCTGTTTGTATCAAATCCGAATCCTGCACCCTCGTCCTGCATCGAATTTAAAACTATGACATCAAGGTTTTTACGAATCAGCTTTTCTTTGGCACCAGCTATTTCATCATGTGTCTCCAGAGCGAAACCTGCAAGTATCTGCGACTTCTTTTTCATTTTCCCGAGAGTTTCAGCTATATCTATTGTTGGCTTTAGTCTGAGGATCATTCCACCATCTATTCTTTTGATCTTTCTTTCCTCTTTTTTTACCGGAGAAAAATCAGCCACAGCAGCTGCCAGAATTGCAATATCGCAGCTTATAAATCTGGAAATACATTCAGCAGCCATTGATTCTGCTGATACAACATTTATTATTTCAATATTCTTGTTTTCAGGAAGTCTTGATACTGGTCCCAGCACAAGTTCAACATCGGCACCATAATCAGCTGCCGCATCAGCAATAGCAACACCCATTTTGCCTGAAGAATAATTGCTTATGAAACGGACAGGATCAATTTGCTCCTGGGTTGGACCAGCATTGACCAGGAGCCGTTTACCTTTCAGAGGTTTATATTTTTTTTTTTTGAAAGAAAGCTTTTAATCTCCTTCACTATGTCCTCGGGTTCCGACATCCGGCCTTTGCCGGAAAGACCGCTTGCCAGCTCTCCTTCGGGGGCATCAAGAATATGATTGCCATATGATTTTAATGTAACGATGCTTTTCTGTGTTGCACTGTGATTCAGCATATCCATATCCATCGACGGAGCGATAAATACAGGGCACCTGGCAGATAAATAGGTTGTAAGCAGCAGGTTATCAGCTATCCCGCTTGCCATTTTGGAAATAGTATTTGCCGTGGCCGGGGCAATAAGAAACAGATCAGCCCACAATCCCAGATCAACGTGGCTATTCCAGCTTCCGTTTCCTGGATCGTAAAATTCGGTATAAACAGGATTTCTTGACAGGGTCGAAAGTGTAAGCGGGGTAATGAAGTCTTTTGCGTGACTTGTCATTATCACTTTGACTTCCGATCCTTCCCTGACGAGCAATCTTATAACTGTCGCAATTTTGTAAGCTGCGATACCTCCTGTTACTCCAATCAGTATCTTCTTCCCTTTCAGCATTAAAAGCTAAATTTTGTTTTTCCCGGTTGTCACATCAGGACTCCTGTAGAAAATTTTACCTTCCTCAAGCTCCTGAAGCGCAATAAGTGTGGGCTTTGGAAGCCTCTCATAAAACTTTGATATTTCTATCTGTTCACGGTTTTCAAATACTTCTTCCAGATTATCCGTGTATGAAGCAAACTCTTCAAGTTTCTTGTTGAGTTCCTGTTTCATCTCTACTGCAATCTGGTTTGATCTTCTTGATACAATTATTACCGTTTCATAGATGTTTCCTGTATCTTTTGTCATCAGGTCAAGATTACGGGTTACTGTTGTAGAAGGAGCCAATGATTTTCTATAGTCCATATCTGTTTATTGGGTTTTAACTAAATTAGCCGTATTTTCAATTTTCAGGATTTTTGCAGTATCCTGGTATATTTTCTTAACTTCCTTCGAATATTTACTTTCAGGATATTCCTCCATAAAGGAAAAATATTCATCGAGAGTTGCCTGATATCTCTCCTTTTGTTTGTTGCTGTAACTCTTTTCAGCATAAAGGAAAAGGGAATTCAGCTTCAGGAACATCATTTCCTCCCTGTATTTTGAATCTGCGAATTCCTTTAAACTGTTTGTAAGAGCAGTGATGGCAGCTTTATATTCTTTCATATTGTAATAAAGCTTTGCATTCATGTATGACTTTTCAACAAGTCTGTTTTCAAGCTCTTTTATATATTTTTTCGCCTCCTCCACTTTTGGACTAAGTGAATATCTGTTGATAAAAAGATTAAATCCTTCTATTGCATTCCTGCAGCTTTCCTGGTCAAGCTCCGCTCTCGCAGAAATGTTATAATCACATTTTGCACCCAGAAAGGTTGCATCTTCAGCATATTTTCCAAAAGGATATTGTTCAACAAGCGATTTGAAATAAGATCCTGCCATATCATATTGTCTCATTCCATAGTAGCTCTGTGCATTAAGCCAGTTTAATTCTTCGGCCTCATCCGTTGCCCTGTAACGTGGTATAACCTGACCTAACAGTTCTGTCGCTTTAGCATATTGTTTAGCCTCATAATACTCTTTGGCCTTGTTCTTCTTCAATTCATAATCGGAGCTTTTAAGAAGCTTATCGTACTCACCGCAAGAGCTTACCAGTATTGAAGTAATGACAAGAATATATGGTCTGACTTTCATACAAAAAATGTTGCGCAAAATTACTCTTTTTTTTTGAATTAAGGCATATATGTCCAATAATTATAAATACCCCGGTGAATCAATCACTAAACTGAGAACTGAACTATAATACCTTTCAGAAAACAATTTAGGTATAAATAGGTATCGGTTAATGACCCTTTATTTTTACCTTTGTGCAAATTTTTCTAAAGCATCACAAAATGGATATTTTCGATAAAATAAAATCTCACAAGGGGGCATTAGGCCAGTATTCCTATTTTGCATACGGATATTTTATGTTCCCAAAACTTGAAGGTGAAATAGCGCCAAGAATGAATTTCAGGGGGAAGGAGGTCCTGACATGGAGCCTGAACAATTATCTCGGTCTTGCAAACAATCCTGAAATCAGGAAAGCCGACACTGAATTTACTGAAAAATATGGTCTCGCCTATCCAATGGGCGCAAGGATGATGTCCGGGCATTCCAGCAATCATGAAAAATTTGAAAAGATGGCAGCCGAATTTGAAATGAAGGAGGATGCTTATCTTCTTAACTACGGTTACCAGGGGATGGTTTCAATAATAGATGCCCTTGTCGACAGGCATGACGTGATTGTTTATGATTCTGATTCACATGCCTGTATTATGGATGGACTGCGGCTTCATTTCGGAAAGAGATTCGTGTTCCCTCATAACGATATTGAAAACTGCGAAAAACAGCTGCAGAGAGCAACTAAGCTTACTGAAGAATCAGGTGGAGGCATACTTGTCATTACTGAAGGTGTTTTTGGAATGGCAGGCGATCTGGGTAAGCTTGATAAGATTGCAGCTCTCAAGAATAAATACAATTTTCGTTTTCTGGTCGATGATGCTCATGGATTCGGTACAATGGGCGCTAACGGAAGAGGAACCGGGGAACATTTTGGCGTTCAGGATCAGATAGACATATATTTTGCAACTTTTGCCAAATCAATGGCCGGCATAGGCGGATTTGTTGCTGGTAAAAAAGAAGTAATAGACTACCTCCGTTATAACCTGCGGTCACAGATCTATGCGAAATCCCTGCCCATGGCAATGACCCTGGGCGCAATTAAAAGACTGGAGATGATCCAGCAACATCCTGAATACAGAGAAAAGCTATGGACAATTGTCAGTGCGCTTCAGAATGGATTAAAAAAAGCAGGCCTTGATCTCGGAAGAACAGAATCGCCTGTAACCCCTGTATTTATGAAATGTGACCTTGAACAAACAACCCAGATGACTTATGATCTAAGGGAGAATTACAATATTTTCTGCTCAGTTGTTATTTATCCTGTTGTTCCCAGGGATGTCGTTATGCTTCGTCTTATTCCAACAGCCGGACATTCACTCGAAGATGTGAATTACACGGTGAATGCTTTCAGCGAAATAAAACATAAGATTGACGATAACAAATATCCTCATGAAATGGCTGACTTCAATAAATAGCAGGCAGTAAGATCAATTCTGTTTTAAAACAGCCATTTTCTTTATCTTTTTGAACAATTCCAGTCATAATCTGGTTTTATAGCTATCAGGCCCATTTAAAATATTTCATGGACACCTGGTTCTTCTGAAACCTGATTTGACTTTTTATGGAACTTGATATTGTTAAAAACCAGAATTCTCTGTTAAAAGCATATAACATGCTCCTCTATTTTTCCGGAAGTATGATTATGAATGAACCGGTTGAGGAGTGTGTTGTAGATTTCTGGTCAAATGGTATCCTTAAAGCTCTCCCTGTTAAAAGCAGTAATCCAAGGTACATCGAAGCAGCTTCCCAGCTAAGGGAATCGTGTCAGGATAATACACTTTGCACTAAAATCCTTCAGGATGATTTCAAAAGATTGTTTTCTTATACAGAAGTACCTCTTGCACCCCCGCTTAAATCATACTATACTGATATAACTTTGCAAAACCTGTCAGGGAGAGAAGGAGTCACCGATTTTTACAATTCATACGGATGGGAGAAAAGATCAAGATATAAAGTTCCTGACGATAACCTTGGAATGGAACTTCTTTTCCTGACTCTGCTTAACGATAGATATATTGCCCTGGATGACAGTGCCTGCCGTACTGAAATGAGAAAAGAGATCAGGAGGTTTATTGACCTCCATATTCTGTCGTGGCTCCCTGAATGGCACTCGCGGATGCATGAATATGCCGCGACTCTCTGTTATAAAGGTATTGCAACTCTTATATTTGCAAGTTGCGAGGATATTTACAGTCTGCTTGATGATACAAATTATGAAAACGAGTCCGCGACTGAGTTCAGAAATTAGGATTGAAAAAATTAATTATTGCACCGATATAATATTCCCTCCATCCTTCTGAAATTTCAGCAAAATCATTATCCGGAATATTGGTCTGCTCAACGGTGACAACCGAATTTTCACCGTCAGGGCGTATGTCAAACGTTACTATCGATTTCTCAGCCTGATCTCCAAAATACCATTGCTGAACAACCTTTTTATCCTGCATAAATTCCAGGTTCCTGCCTGTAATATCCCCCTCCCAGAGTGAAAATTCAGAACCGGGTTCAGTTGACATTTTAGCTGGATATCCTGACCACAATTCAATTGTAAAAGGATTTGTCAGTGCTGAATAAATATCAGAAGGCTCTGCATTTATTCTGAAGCTCTTTTTGAATGTTTTCATCATAT
>Ga0209668_10000667_pt1 | contig 14211 bp, 10 predicted proteins | sample FrelakmetPLP11PL_FD_187150 | JGI IMG/M metagenome (GOLD analysis project Ga0209668, IMG submission 187150) | Freshwater lake sediment microbial communities from the University of Notre Dame, USA, for methane emissions studies - PLP11 PL (SPAdes)... | ecosystem: Environmental > Aquatic >... | reverse complement strand
TGAACATTTCGTCGTGCATCTCCCAGAACTTGCCCTGGTCGGCGGCGCAGAGTGACGCCTCCGCCGCTTTCATGGCGTTCGGATGGATCTGGATCAGCGGGAACTGCCTGAACACCAGGCGCACCTTGTCGCCGTACTCCTTCTTCACCTGCGCGAGGGTGCTGGCGACGCCCTGGCAGTAGGGGCATTCGAAGTCGGAGAACAGGACGATGGTGACGGGTGCCATGGCCGGGCCACGGGCGGGATAGCCGTCGGCGTCAACGGTTATGCGGACCGGCGGGAGCAGGACTTTCACGTCGTACTTGGCCTTGAGCTGGTCGATGAACTCCTTGTAGATCTTCTGGCGCCGCTGGGAGATGAGCGTCTGCCTGATCTTCGGGACCGCCGTGTCGGCCGGTTCCTTCATCTGGCCCTTGGTCGCTTCGTAGTAGGCGTTGGTCTCCTGGGCGGATGGCTCGACGACTTTGCCCAGGACCTCGCTCTGCAGAAGATCCGCGTCGGTCACTTTCCGCGCCTCAGCCTCCAGCGCGACCAGTCGAGCCCCGATCAGCTGCTCGAGCTGGTTCTCGAGGATGCGCTGCCGTTGCAGCGCCAGATTCATCAGCTCACCGGCTGCCGCTCTCTCGAGTTGGCTCTCGGTGATGGGCACGCCCTTCACCTCGGCGACCACTCGTCCTTTCTTCGCCGGCTCCTGGGCAGCGAGAGAGATGGAACCGGCAAGCAGAACGAGGCTGAGCAGCGCAGTCAATGGACGCATCATGTGTGAGAGCTCAGGTGTTGAAGGATACTCGATAATCACCGAGTCTCGGTCCCCCGGAAGCTGTGGCGTACTACCGAACGATCTCGAATGGCGCGTCCCTGCGGGCCGAGACCTCGCGGTCCAGGCGCGATCGCGCTTCGACGGTCAGCGCGTAAAGCCCGGGCGCCAGGCCTTTGAGCGGCACCAGCCCCGAGTACCGAAACACTCCGGTGTTCGATGCGAACTCCGCGCTCGACCGCTGTTCCTCCGCCCGGTAGACCTCGCGACCGTCAAGGCTCCTCACCGTTGTACTGATGTCCACAGTGTGCGCTGCGCTCTGGCGGTCGCAGATCTCGGCCGTCAGGCCAAGCACCTCGCCCGTCCGAAACACACGCGCGACGCTGGGCGGTCCCGGCAGGAACGCGCGCAACTTCTCGAGTTGCCCGCCCGGTGCCGTCGGTACGACGCCCGCAAGGCTGGAGGTCAGCAACAGGCCGCTCATCGAGAGCGGCAGAGATCCGAAGTCGGGGACCTCCAGATCGTAGTGCACCGATCCGACGCGCAGGCTGTTGACGTCCTCGGCGGCGATGCGGAGCCGATACCGCCCCGGAGGCAGTTCCAGGCTCTCGACCGCGCGGATGCCGCTCGTCTTCACCTGTTCATACGACTCGGGCCGCAGGGGCATGGTGAGCTTGCGCGTGAGCGAGTTCCTCACTCTGCCCCCGGCGTCGGTGGCGATGACCGAGATCGAGAGGCCGCCCTCATACCTCCCGGCCGTCTGCTTGAACTGAAGATCCCTTCCGTCCGCCTGCAGCACCACGGTGACGAGCGCGTTCGGGGCGGTCCCGCTGAAGGCCGCGGCAGACGCGGTCAGCCGCAGCCCCGGCACCGGCAGCGGGCTGGACAGGACCTCTTGGAGGGACGGCGGGATGTTCTTCGTGCCGGCCGTTGTGACCGCCGGCGCGGCGCCCTTCTTCAACGCGAGGTACCCCACCCGCGCGCGAACCGAAACGTCCGGCCTTCGAACCCTGACATCGAGCGTGTGGAACTTGCCGTCGCGCGCGTTGTCGGCGGGATAGTAGCCCAGCAGGTAGTACCGGCTGTTGTCCTCGCGGATGCGGTCGAAGGCGAGAGAGAAGTCGTTGGTGTTGATGGCGGCGAAGCCGCCGGTCTCCGACGAGAGCCGGAACAGGCTGTCGCTGAGCCGCGTCCTGTCGAGTTCCATGCTCGACACGTCCATCTTGAGATCCGGATCGGCGCCGACGGGCACCGCCACGTCCGCGCGCCCTCCCTCGAGATCGAGCCCGCGGGGGCTGATGCCGTAGATGCTGACGTTCGCCCGGATGGCCGCGGAAATCGCGTCGCGCGCGTCGCGCTGCGTCTCGCCGGCCGCGCCGGGCAAAAGGTTGGACGCGTTGAAGATGGCGCCGTCGGTCTGGGTTGCGCCGGCGGTGACATTGCCGATGGCGGCATCCATGCCCTCGCTGAACATCACCACGGCCTTGCGCCTGCCGCGGATCGCCGCAAGGGACTCCGACAGGCGGCGGATGGTGCCGAGTGTCAGCCTGGCGTTGTAGGCGCGCTCGTCGGCCGCCGTGTCCTTCGGCGGCCCGCCGCCGCGGCTGCTCGTCGCCCGGCCGGTACGAAGCGGGCGATTGAAGTCGTCGATCCGGGTGAGTGTCGCTGACTGCAGCGCGCGGCCCATGAACCGATCAATCGCGGCGAGCAGAAGTCCCCGGTTGGATGTGAGGTCCTGGGACACGTCCGGCCGTCCGCTGGTGCTGACCACCGCGGCCAGATCGCCCTCTCCTATTTGGCTCTCGACGAAGGTCCGCGCGAATTGGCGCGTCCTCGCACTGTTGGACGCCTCGACGTGCAGGTCGTCCATCAGCAGCACGTACAGCCGGCCGTCGAAGGGCACGGCGTTGGTCTGCACGTCCGGCTCGGCCGCCTGCTTCAGGAACAGCCTGGCCCCTGCCCGGTCGGTCCCCTTCTCGACGACGCTGAATGCCGCAATCGCCTGCGGTTTGCGGTCCTCGAAGATCTCGAAGTCCTCCTGCCTGAGCCCCTCCACGAAGCGGCCTTGGCGATCGACAACGACCGCCGGGATCTCGACGAAGTTGATGTCCACCCTGAAGGTCACGGCGGGAGCCTGACGATCCTGCGCCCCCCCCGGTGGAGCCTGTGCCTGCAGTGCGGCCAGGCCGGCGCCGACCAGCAGCGCGATTCGGGCTACGCGCGACGTGGGTGAACGGCCAGGTGGCGAAGCGTGTCTCGTCATAGACCCATCCAGGACATGGAGTGGCTGGCGTCTGCCGTGCGAGAGGCAACGCCCACCTCATACTGTAGCAGCAGTCTGCGCCTTCTCGCGTTGTCGGCCGGGCCGTTCTCCGCCAGAGGTCACTTCAGCGGGCTTTCGGCCTGAAGACGAGAATGAGGTGCGACGAGACATCGTCTGCCGCTTTCGACAGTTCGTATCCGGCCTCGCCGGCATGCCGTTCGACGCGCTCCCGGGACCAGAAGTGCGATTCCGCACCCTGGGCAGGATCGCGATCGATGATGGCGACGGTCGCGCCGGGCCGGAGGTAGCCCTTCAGGTTGACGAGCCACTCGACCGGATGGCTGAAATCGTGGAACGCATGGACCACCACGACCAGTTGGAGATCGCGCTGCGGGAAGAGCGGGTCGTCCACGTCGCCGACGACCGTCCGGATGTTGGCCAGTCCCTCGCGGGTGGCGCGCTCCTCCAGCGAGCGCAGCGCGCGCGTGCTGATGTCGTTCGCGAAGACGAGGCCGGTCGGGCCGACGCGGCGCGCCATCGGAATTGTGAAGTAGCCGTCGCCGGCGCCGGCCTCGCCAACCACCATACCCGGAGCGAGGCCAATGACGTCCATCGCCTTGTCGATGTCGAGATGCCACTGCGGGTTCAGGCCCCGCGCCAGCGTTGGCGGGCCTGCCGAAGCGCGCAGGAGAACCAGCCCCGCGACGAACAGCACCGAGGCAAGCCCGGCGAACCGAGCAGGAGTGAGTCGAGTCATCTGGCCTCCCGTGGGCGTGGGGGTCTGTGCTCTTAGACGATGGCAGGTACCTTGAAGTTGTGCCTGGGACAGATTCCGGCGCTCACGGCAGAGAGTGCCTCATGCGTGACGATTCTGACTTTGAGAGGTGTCTATCCGACGTCGATGCCCATCCGCGTCACGAGGTCTGCCACTTCGCGACGCAGGAAACCGAAGGACGGGATGACGAAGAGCAGTTCCTGCATCTTCGACCAATCGTAGTCGGTCCCGATGACTTCGTTGGTCACGAACGGCCTGCGCTCGACGTCCTTCGACAGGGAGAATGGAATCTCGCCGAGTGATGACAGGATGCCGGCGCCGAACACCCGGGTGTCCCCGTCTTCCTCGATGAGCCCGAACTCGATCGAGAACCAGCTCAGGCGCTTCAACGCCAGCACGTGGTCCCCGGAGGATGCCCGGACGGCCGCCTTGCCGATCATGGTAAGGAGTTCCGCGTAGTCGTGGTTCAGCAGGGGCGGCACGTGCCCGAGGCAGTCGTGAATCATGTCGGGCTCGGGCGTGAACTCGGGTTTGGACCCGTGCCGAATGAACTGCGTGCACGGAAACCCTCGCTCGGCGATATACGAGTAGAAGATGCGGTACGCGATGGGCCCTTCCGCCGGCACGAGGTGCATGCCTGTCCGTGTCCTCAGGTGCTCGCTCAGCGTTCGCAATTGCGGGATGGCGGTCTCGCTGATCCCGAGTTCACGCTTCGCATCGAGGTAGATCCCGCTCGCGTGCCGGACGTGCAGTTCATCCAGTTTCGGCGACACCTCCCGCCAGATCTGTTCTTCCTCCGCGGTGTATTCGATGACCGGCGGCCCCAGACGCCCGAGGCGATGCTGCCGGCACAACGCGAACAGGTCGTGCCGCCGCGCCACGTAGGCGGCGTCCCCGATACCGGGATGCACCGGCTCGAGTTCGAGAACGTCCGGGTCTGGAGGGTTGGCGTAGATTTCGTTGGAGGGATCGCTCGCGGCCGCCGGTGTCGTTGCCTGTTCCATCTGGGGGCTCTTCCTGGTTCGGCACCACTGCTCGTCAGACGTGTCTGGGATGTCTTCGAGAATACGCGAACCGCCGGGGCCTGACAAGACCGGCCGCGTGCTACCATCGGCGCGTCGCTGGCTGCATGGATATCGATGTCGTCGTGATCGGCGCCGGAGCGGCGGGCATGATGTGCGCGGCGCAGGCCGGCAAGCGCGGCCGGCGCGTGCTGCTCGTGGATCACTGGCCGACCATCGGCGAGCGCATCCGTGTTTCCGGGGGCGGACGCTGCAACTTCACCAACCGCCAGGTGAGCGCGGACCACTTCCTCTCGCGGAACCCCCACTTCTGCCGATCGGCGCTGGCGCGCTTCTCGTCCCGCGATTTTCTGGCCCTGGTCGATCTGCACGGCGTGGCCTGGCACGAACGCGAGCATGGACAACTCTTCTGCGACCGCTCGGCGCGGGACATCGTCGCCCTCCTGCGTGACGAGTGCGCCAGCGGGGGCGTCCAGTGGGCGCACCCCTGCGCGGTCGAAGGCATCACCCGCGCCGGCGCCGCCCACGAGGCGGCGGGGAGCGCCAGATTCGCGGTTGCCACCGATCGTGGCACGTTCACCTGCGAATCGGTCGTGGTCTCGACGGGCGGCCTCTCGGTTCCGCTGCTGGGCGCCACGCCCTTCGGCTACAGGATTGCCGAGCAGTTCGGTCTCCGCATCGTCCCGCCGAAGCCAGCGCTGGTCCCCCTCGCCCTGGCGCCGGACACCCTCACCACGCTGGCGCGGCTCTCCGGCGTGGCGTTCGCCGCAGAGACGCGGTGCGCCGCCGGCCGGGCTCCCCGGTTCCGAGAGAACGTCCTCATCACGCATCGAGGCCTCTCCGGCCCGGCCGTGCTCCAGATTTCCAGCTACTGGCAGGCCCAGGAGTACGCGGGCGGGTCACGAGGGCCTGTCGAGATCGACCTGCTCCCCGGCGTTGACGCGGCGGCCTGGCTCGAATCGCGCCGCGACAGCCGCGCGGTCCTGCCGAATCTGCTGGCCGAGCCTCTGCCTCGCCGCTTCGCGCATGAGTGGTGCACGCTCCACGGCTGGCAGAAACCGCTCAACCAGTGCGCCGCGTCCGAGCGCCGAGACATGGCCCGCGCGCTCAATGCGTGGACCCTGATGCCGTCGGGTACGCTGGGGTTCGCGAAAGCCGAGGTGACGCTGGGCGGCGTTGACACCGGGGGGCTGTCATCGCAGACGATGGAGGCCACGACCGTGCCTGGGCTGTTCTTCATCGGCGAGGTTGTGGACGTCACCGGGTGGCTCGGCGGATACAATTTCCAGTGGGCATGGTCCTCCGGCTGGGTCGCCGGTCAGTCCGTGTGACGCCTATGCATACACGCCCTTCTCTCTTCACGTCCGCCTTCGTCATCACCCTCGCGCTGCCCGGCCTCTGGGCGATGAGTCAGTCCGCGTCCGCGCCGACGGCATCCGTCCACACCCGCTACGTGAGTGTCGTGCCGGGCGACGGAATCGACGCCATCGCCGCGAAGGCCGGACTGGTCGTGCCATCAGCCAATCAACTGGCGTGGCAGCGGCGCGAGTTCATCGCCTTTGCCCATTTCGGGATGAACACCTTCACGGACCGCGAGTGGGGCGACGGCAAGGAGTCCCCTGCTCTCTTCAACCCGACGGACTTCGACGCCCGGCAGTGGGTCCGCGTCCTCAAGGACACGGGGATGAAGATGCTCATCGTGACGGCCAAGCATCACGACGGGTTCTGCCTGTGGCCGACGGGCACCACCACGCACAGCGTGAAGAGCAGCCCGTGGCGGAACGGCGAAGGCGATGTCGTAGCCGAGGTGTCACGCGCCTGCAGGGAGGCGGGGCTGGCCTTCGGCGTCTACGTCTCGCCGTGGGATCGCCACGAGCCCAGCTACGGCGACTCGCCGCGCTACAACGAGTTCTTCCGGACTCAGTTGCGCGAGTTGCTCACGCGTTACGGCGACATAGCCGAGGTGTGGTTCGACGGCGCGAACGGCGAAGGGCCGAACGGCAAGCGGCAGGTCTACGACTGGCCGTCGTACTACCGCGTGGTCCGGGAACTGCAGCCGAACGCCGTCATCTTCGGCATGGCTCCAGACGTCCGCTGGGTCGGCACGGAGTCGGGGTACGGCCGCGAAACGGAGTGGAGCGTGATTCCGCTGACGCTGCGCGATGCCGCCGCGATTCGCCCGGGCTCGCTCCATCCGCTCGATGACGCGTTCATGCCTGGAGACCTCACGGCTGCGGATCTGGGAAGCCGTGACGCCATCCGCGCAGCGCCAGTTCTTGCGTGGTACCCGGCCGAAACCGATGTGTCCATCAGGCCGGGCTGGTTCTACCACGCGGCGCAGGACGCGAAAGTCAAAACGCCCGAGAAACTCGTGGACATCTACTTCAGCTCCGTCGGACGCAACGGCGTGCTGCTGCTGAACGTGCCGCCAGATACGCGCGGCCGGGTCAGCGGCGCCGATGCGGCGAGCCTCGCCGGCATGGGCGCGATCCTGGAACGAACGTTCACCCGGGCGGTTGCCGGCCCCTCCGCGAAGGGGATGTCCCCGGTAGGCGCCCTGCCCGCGACCCTCGAGCTCTCTCTCGCCAGCGACAGCGTGTTCGACGTCGCGATGCTCCAGGAGGACATCCGTCACGGGCAGCGCATCGAGGCGTTCAGGCTGGACACCTGCATCGGTGATCGCTGCATCGAGTTCGCGCGGGGCACCACCATCGGCTACAAGCGGCTGTTGCGGTTTCCGGAAGTGCGAATCGCCGCTGGCGAGGCCCGCGGCCGCGTCCGGCTGACGATTGAACAATCACGCGGAAGACCCGTCGTGTCGGCCATCGGCGTCTACAAGATGGCGCAGTAGCGCACAGACGGATTGTTGCCCGGGGGAGATTCCATGAGACGGTTCATTGCTGCGATGGCGCTGGCGGCCGCGGCGTTCTTCGCGGCGGCATCGACGCCAGCCGGCCAGACCACGAAACACACCTTCGCGCTGGGCACGCACGACTTCCTGCTGGACGGCAAGCCCACCCAGGTCATCGGGTGCGAGATGCACCCGGCCAGGATTCCCGCGGAGTACTGGGCGCACCGCATCAGGATGGCGAAGGCTCTTGGCTGCAACAGCATCGCCGCATACCTCTTCTGGAACTACCACGAGACGGCTGAAGGCACCTTCGACTTCACGACAGGCAACCGGGACGTCGCCCGGTTCATAGGGCTCGTGCAAGCTGAAGGCATGTGGGTGCTTCTCCGCCCGGGGCCATACGTGTGCGCCGAGTGGGACTTCGGCGGCATCCCGACCTACCTGCTCCGCATCCCGGACCTCAAGGTGCGATGCATGCACCCTCAGTACATGCAGGCCGCCGAGCGGTACATCCAGCGCCTCGCGGCGGTGGTCCGGCCGCTGCTCGTGACGAACGGCGGTCCGATCCTGCTCCTGCAGATCGAGAACGAGTACGGCAGCTACGGCAACGACCGCGCCTACATGGCCAGGCTCAAGGAAGTCTGGGTGAAGGCGGGTATCGACGTGCCGTTCTTCACGGCGGACGGCCCTACGCCGTACATGCTGGAGGCTGGCCACGTGGAGGGCGCCGCCGTCGGCCTCGACTCCGGCTCCGAGGAAAAGCACTGGGACCTTGCGAGATCGATCGTCCCGGGCGTTCCCGTGTTCTCATCCGAGACGTACCCCGGGTGGCTCACGCACTGGGGCGAGGCGTGGGCTCGGCCGGCGACCGACGAACTGCTCAAGGAGGTCACGTTCCTGCTCGCGAACAGGAAGTCCTTCAACTTCTACGTGGCGCACGGAGGCACGAACTTCGGCTTCACGGCCGGCGCGAATTCCGGCGGGAAGGGCTACGAGCCAGATGTCACCAGCTACGACTACGACGCGCCCATCAACGAGCAGGGCCGCCCGACGCCCAAGTACCAGGCCCTCCGCGCGCTGATCGGCTCCTACCTGCCCGCCGGCCAGTCGCTGCCGCCGATTCCGGATCCCATCCCGGCGATCGCTGTGCCTGAATTCGCGATGCGCGCGCACGCGTCGCTGTGGAGTCACCTGCCCGCTCCGATCGCGTCGGTCCAGCCCAGACCATTCGAGGCCTACGGGCAGAACCAGGGACTCGTGCTCTATCGGACGACACTCGTCGGCCGGAAGTCCGGTAAGCTCGTTATCACCGACCTCCACGACTACGCCAACGTGTTCGTGGACGGCAAGCTCATCGGCACGCTCGATCGGCGCCTGGGCGAGAAATCTATCGACCTCCCGAGGACGGACAACCCGATGCCGGTGCTCGATATCCTCGTCGAAGGGATGGGTCATATCAACTTCGCGCAGGAGATGATCGACCGCAAGGGCATCACGGACCGGGTCACGCTCTCGGGCATGACGCTGATGAACTGGGACGTCTTCCTGCTGCCGCTCACGGACGCCTGGGTGACGGCCCTGCCCGCCGGGCCGGCAGACCCGTCACGTCCGGGCTCGTTCTTCCGGGGCTCCTTCACCCTCGAGAAGCCCGCCGACACCTTCATCGACATGACCGGCTACCGGAAGGGTGTGGTCTGGGTCAACGGGCACAACCTTGGCCGCTATTGGGACATCGGCCCGCAGAAACGGCTGTTCTGTCCCGCACCGTGGCTCAAGGCCGGCGCCAACGAGGTGGTCGTCTTCGACCTCCACAAGATGGACGCCGCTTCCCTTCGCGGGGCGCCCGCACTCGAGTAGGCCATGACCGAGCCCACCACTGGTCACGCGCGCTGGGGAATGGTGCTGCTCCTGGCGGCCACCGCCACGGCCGCCTATCTGTGTCGCGTCAACATCTCCGTGGCCGGTGCCCTGGTCATGCAGGAGTACGGGCTGACACAGGTGCAGATGGGCCGCGTGTTCAGCGCGTTCCTTCTCGGCTACACCCTCTTCATGCTGCCGGGCGGTCTGCTGGCGGACACCTGGGGCGCACGGCGCACGCTGGCGGTCCTGGCCTGGGGCTGGGTCGCGGTCACCGTGCTTCAGGCCGGCGTGGTGTCGGGCACGGGCGGCGGAGGCAGCGCTCTGACGGTTCTCGCCATGCTCATGGGATTGCGCTTCGTCATGGGCGTCCTCGCCTCGCCAACCTATCCGGCCGCGGTCCAGGGCGTCGCGCGCTGGGTTCCCGCGTCGGCGCACGGCCTGGCCAACGGCCTGGTGATTGGATCGGTGGGCCTCGGCTCCGCCATCGCGCCGCCGTTCATCACGGCCGTGATGGTGCCGTGGGGCTGGCGCACGGCGATGGTCGCGTCGGCGCTGCCCGCGTTCCTCATCGCCATCGTCTGGCTTTTCGTGCGCGAGCCGGGACCGTCTCCGGCGCGGATCGCGCGCGAGGTGATCCGCCCCGCCCGCGCTGAACACGAGTCCCACGCCCAGGTGGTCACGCGTCTGCTGCGCGTGCCCGGGTTCGTGCTGCTGACCCTGAGCTACACGCTGCAGGGCTACGTCGGCTATATCTTCATCTTCTGGTTCTACCTCTACCTGGTCCAGGTGAGGCACTTCACGCTGGTCCAGAGCGCCGCGATCAGCAGTCTGCCCTGGGTGCTCTCGACGGTCTCGATCCCGCTCGGGGGTGTGATCTCGGATCGACTCGTGCGGGGCCGGCTGGGGCTCATCTGGGGCCGCCGGCTCGTCCCCATCGTCGGCATGGGCGGCGCCGGCGTCTTCATCTCGATTGGTGCGCACACGACCAGCGCGTGGGTTGCCGCGCTGTCGCTGGCGGTTGCCACGGCTCTCGTGCTGAGTGTGGAAGGCCCCTTCTGGTCGACCGTGGCGGGCATCGCCGGCAGCCGCAGCGGCACCGGCGGCGCGATCATGAACACCGGCTGCAACCTCGGGGGCTTGATCTCACCGATGTTGACGCCGATCCTGGGCGAGATCTTCGGCTGGGAACCCGCGCTGCACGTCGCCGCTGGCTTGTCAGTCCTCGCTGCCGTGGCCTGGTTCTGGATCAGCCCGGCAGACGCGGCGTCGAGCGCGCGATGACTTCACGGGCCGCCGCGTGATCGTGACCTTATCCCCGGAGACGATGGGACGCATTGAACGGGGTCCGCCTGGGCGAGTTGACATAACTCCTGCTATCGGACGCCGTCGCCCGGGCACAGAACGTCCGGTACGCGGGGGGGCGAGACTGCCGGAAACTGGGCTATCAGACTCCAGTTTCACCGGTTTTGACAAGGGCCGTGCCGCACTCTACCACGAGGGAGTTTGCGTGAATCCTTGGAGGTTTCGCGGAAACGGGCTCCGCCGATGCGGGAATCCCGGCGGCGTGGCCCGCAGGGCGTTGGTCCCGGCTCAGGGCGACACCGGCGCGGCGCCGAACTCGCGGCGGACGTCAGCCAGGAACCGGGCCACCTGCACGCGCGGATCGCCCGGCCCGAGTGTCTCGATGGGCAGGAACCCCCGGTAACCGCTCCTGTCGATGATGGCCCGGATGCGTGCCACGTCGGTCGGGGCTTCCTTCGTGCCGTACCAGATGCTCTCCTTCAGCTGCCAGGTCACCGCGAACGGCACGAGCTTCTCGATCTCGGCGTAGGGATCGCCCCGACGCAGGCTGCCGACGTCGAGGATCACGCCGAACCACTCGGAGTTCACGGCCTCGATGACCCGAATCGTCTCGTCGGCGGTCTTGAGGAAGTCATTGTGATTCTGCAGTCCGACGATGACGCCGTGCCGGCGGCCGTGGTCCACGCACGCCGTGATGTCCGGGATCATCCACTCGAGCGTGCGGTCGAAGGTGCCGCCGTCGGGAACCTTCAGCCCGGCGAAGATCCGCACCACGCTCGCGCCGAGTTTGGCGGCGGCCTCGATCCAGTCCTTCACCATCCGGACGTCCCGCTGGCGCGCCGCGGGGTCGCTCACCGCGAAGTCGTTGCGCACGCCCGTGCCGCTGATCGTGACGCCGTTCACGAATGCGCGCCGCTTCAGCCGGTACAGGAACGCGTCGTCCGGCACCTGGGGATAGCCCGGGAAGTAGTAACCCGTGGCGTCGAGGCCGTCGAGCCCCTGCTGCGCGCAGTAGTCGACGACGTCGTCGAGCGTGACGGTGCCGGCGCGCAGTGGCTCATTGAAGGAGTAGAGGTTCAGGCCGAGCCTGACCCGGGTTCCGCCTTGGCGAGCCACGCGGCCTTGTGCGGCAGCGCGGCCGCTGAACGGGGCCCCGGCTAGGGCGAGAGCGGCGGTACCCAGAACGCTGGACAGGAACCGGCGGCGGTGCGCGGGCGTCATCATGGGCAAGTCCTCCAGCCGACGGCGCCATCATACCGCCTGGCGGAGCAGTCGCCCAGGGCGGGCCTACGGCGAGTCCGTCAGTGCCCCGAGCCTCCCAGTGGCAGGTGCACCGCAAGCGTGAACACCGGCGCGGACTCCTTGGCTCCGGGCACCCGGTCCGCGTCCTTGCCGAACATGTTGTGCCAGTACTGGAACCCGACGCCCAGTTCCAGCAGGTGGGCCCGTCTGCCGACCACGGGACTGATGTCGAGCTTCAGTTGCGGCCGCGTGATGAACTCGGCATGCGTGTCGCGGCCGACTGCGTCGTTGCCCTTGGCAGAAGCGCTTGAGTCGACCACAGATGCGGGCGCGGCGCAGGGCGTCAGCCCTGCGGCCGACCGGAATGCAGGCCTGAAGAGCCTGCACCACACTCAACGCCCGTGAGCGTCAAGGCTCAACTGGCTGACTTTGATCGTCCACGCGTACCGGCACGGCGCGCTGGCGCGCACGCTCCCAGGGATCGTCACTACGAATCCGTCGCCTTCGGCTCGCCACGTGAGCGGAGCGCTCGCGCCGAGCAGCGTGACGCGGGCGCCCTGTGCGGGGCGGTGTGAAGTGACGCGGATCTCTCTCGGCATGACCGTCTCGTTCTCGTCCGCCAGGTAGAGGAAGAACGCGCTTCCGTCCTTCTGGCTGGTCATGCGTACCTTCCCGTCCTTGTAGGGGGCGATGGGCCGCGAGCCGTAGATCGCATCGCCGTTCACCTTCATCCACGCGCCCATGTCGCGGAGCAGGTCGTACGCGCCCTGCTGCCAGGTCCCGTCCGGCCCCGGCGCGACGTTCAGCAGGAGGTTGCCCCCTTTCGCGACGATGTCGACGAGGAGGTGCACAGCCTCCCGCCCGCTCATGTACTTCGCGCCCGGCGTGAACGACCACCCGCCTCCCGAGATGATGCAGGACTCCCACGGGTACGGCAGCGGCATGTCGGGGACGCGGTTCTCGGGCGTCAGGTAGTTCTGGTTCCTGCCATAGACCGCGCGATCGACTACGATCAGGCCCGGTTGCTTCTGACGGGCTTTGGCGACCAGTTCGTCCATGCGGATGTCCTGGTTCACGACCCGCGACTTGATGAACCCCGACGCGCTCTCGCCAATGCGCTCAGCGTAACTCCGTTCGATTTCGTCTGTCGTGCGCCGCTTCACCCATCCGCCGTCGAGCCACAGAATGTCGATCTTGCCGTAGTCGCTCATGAGTTCCAGCACCTGGTTGTGCGTGAACTCGACGAAGGCCTTCCACCGCTCGGGGTACCGCGCGGGGTCGTAGTTGACGTTACGGTCCGGCGTGGCGAAGTTCGGCCACCAGTAGTACTCGCTGTGCCAGTCAGGTTTCGAGAAGTACGCGCCGACGAGCAGACCCTGCGCCCGGAACGCATCGAACACTTCTTTCGCGATGTTCGCCTTCGGGTTGGTGTGGAACGGGCTCTCCGGGGACGTCACCTTGTAGTCGGTGTACTTCGAGTCGAACATCGAGAAGCCGTCGTGGTGCTTCGTGGTGAACACGACGTACTTCATGCCGGCGTCGCGGGCCGCCCGTGCCCACGCCGCGGGGTCGAAGCGCACTGGATTGAACGTGGTCTTCAACCCTTCGTAGCGGCGCTTGTACTCGATGTAGTCCTCCAGGCTGCGCTTGCACCATCCTTCATCCTCGGCGCAGATGGACCAGGATTCCACCACGCCCCACTGGCTGTACGGCCCCCAGTGCATCAACAGTCCGAACTTGACGTCCTGCCAGTGCGCGAGGTTTTCGAGGACAAGCGGGTCTGTCTCGGGCACGTACCGTTCGTCGTCGTGCTGTGCGGATGCCGCGCCGCACGAGGCGATCAGGATGGCGAGCGCGATGAGGATGCGTCTCATGGCTCGAGGCGCCAGGGCTTTACCGTCACGCCCACGCGCCGTCCGGCGCGCAGGACCTCCACCGGCGTCGCCTGGCCGATGCGGTCGCCCCCCAGCAGCGCGAAGAGCGCCGGCGGGTCGGGCACGGGCTGCTTCGCGACCCGGAGAATGACATCGCCCGTCTTCAGCACCTGACCTCGCTCTCGCGTGATCCGCACGACTTCAAGCCCAGCGAGTTCCTGTCCGTTCACGACCGTCGTGCGTTTCGCCACGGACACCCCGAGGG